>Ga0302323_100004331_pt1 | contig 11548 bp, 13 predicted proteins | sample Fen_T0_3_FD_201950 | JGI IMG/M metagenome (GOLD analysis project Ga0302323, IMG submission 201950) | Peat permafrost microbial communities from Stordalen Mire near Abisko, Sweden - Fen_T0_3 | ecosystem: Environmental > Terrestrial > Soil > Wetlands > Permafrost | place: Sweden: Abisko... | reverse complement strand
CGCCGGGACCGAGCTGCTGCCGGCCATGGACGTCGTGCGCACGGCGGCCGACACGCTCGAGACCCTGGTGGCCGACGATCTCTGGCCGCTCGCGACCTACCAGGAGATGCTGTTCATCCTCTAGGTGGCGACGCGGGACCGGGTCACCGCTGGTGCGGCGGTGACCCGGTCTCAGTCGGCGTCTCTTCCCGTTCTCCGTACGGATACCGTCGCCCAGCGACGGTATCCGTACGGAGAACCAGAGGGTTTGGGGTCAGCCGGCGCCGGGGCGGAGGGCTCGGAGGGCGGCCTTGCGCCAGCCCTCCGGGATGCGCCCGTCGGCGGCTGTCTGCCGGAGGGTGGCCTCGTCGGGGTCGTCGGCGACGAGCGTGGCGAGTGACACCGCAGGCTGGCGCGCCGGCTCGACGGTGATGACGTCCCCGGCCGCGAGCGACCCGCCGCGGACGATGCGCAGGTAGGCGCCCGGCCGCTTGGCCTCGTCGAACAGGTCGGGGAAGGTGTCGTCGCCCATGCGGATGCCGAGCTTGAAGCACGGCTGCCGGGGCTGCGCCACCTCGAGCACCACCGACCCGACGGTCCACCGGTCGCCGACGTGGCTCGCCCCGAGGTCGATCCCCGCGGTCGTGAGGTTCTCGCCGAACGTCCCCGGCACCAGCGGTCCGCGGGTGCCGGTCCACCACCCGTAGTCCTCGGACGCATACGCGTAGACGGCCTTGTCGGGACCGCCGTGCACCCGCCGGTCGGCCTGGTCGTCGCCGTCGAGGTTCACCCCCGCCACCGCGACCGGGCCGGAGACCGGCTCCTTCCAGATGGCCGAGGTGACCTGCCGGCCGCGCCACTCGACGGTCCGGGCGACGCCGACGTTGACCGACACGATGGTGGGGCGGTCGCTGGCGGCCATTGCCGGCAACCTACCCGGCCGGCCCCAGCCGGCGCTCTCCCCGGTTCGACGCACGTTCTCCCCACGTTCTACGCACGAAAACCGTCGCTCAGCGACGCTTTTCGCTCCGAGAACGGGGGTTGGGGAGTCGGTTGGGGTGGGTCAGGAGCCGCTGCGGTCGGGCTCGGCGGCGAGGTCGAGGGCGTCCTCGATGCGCAGGGCCGCCTTCTCCTCGGACTCCGGCCGTCCCCTGCGCAGCAGGTTGCGCCAGTCGCGGGTGCGGTAGGTGGCCGGCTCCGTCGTGGCGAGGAAGTCGCCGAGGATGGCGAGGAAGCGCTCGGGGTCGGCGTGGTGCGGGAAGTGGCCCGCGTCGTCGAAGATCTCCAGCCGGCTGCCGGGCATGGCCGCGTGGGCGAGGTAGGCGTGCGACACCGGGATGACCGCGTCGCGGGCGCCCCACACGAGCATGGTGGGCATGCCCCGCGCCAAGTAGCACCGATCGAGCATGGTGACCACCTGTCCGCGCCAGTCGACCACCGAGCGCAGCGTGCGGACGAAGGCGCGCCGCGACGCGCCGTCGGGCAGCGCGCGGAACACGCGGAGCAGGTCGTCGGCGTCCTGTCCCAGGTCGGTGCCGAGGCGGCGCAGCACCTCCACGCCGACGGTGCCGACGACCTCCGACAGCGGGAGGTGGAGCGCCGGCAGGAAGAAGTCGGCCAGGGGTGAGGCCGCCACGCGCAGCAGGGGCGTGACGTCGCGCGCCATGCCGCCGGAGCCCACCAGCACGAGGCGCTCGCAGCGGTCGGGGTACTGGTAGGCGAACTGGGCCGCGACGCCGCCCCCGAGGGAGTGGCCCACGATGGTGGCCCGGTCGATGCCGAGCACGCTGAGCAGGTCGCGCATGCCGTTGGCGTAGGCGGCCACGGCGTAGTCGGCCCGGGGCTTGTCGGAGCGTCCGTGGCCGAGCAGGTCGGGGGCCACGACCGTGTGGTCCCGGGCCAGCGACGCCAGCACCTGTCGCCAGGAGTCGGAGTTGTCGCCGATGCCGTGCAGCAGGAGGATCGCCGGGCCCGACCCGGCCCGCACGAACGCGCGCCGGTAGCCGTGGATCGTCTCGTACTGGATCGGGAGCGCCTCGGCCTCGACGGGTGGGACGGGATCGACGGCGCGGAGCGTCGGGGTGGATCGGGAGCTGGACATCGGGAGGTCAGGCGGGGACGCGGTGGCGGTTGCTGGACCGGCTGCGGCGCGGCGTCGTGGTGACGGGGCCGGGGGCGCGCTCGGGACGGTCGGTGCGGTCAGGTCGCTCCGCCCGCTCGGGCCGGAACGAGAGGGGGGTGGCGGCGGGCACGAGGGCGAGCAGCTCGTCGAAGGCGGTGCGGATCCCGGCGGCCAGTTCGGCGCTGTCGGGGAGCAGCTCGGGGCAGGCGAGGAAGCCGAACCCGACCGTGCCCTGGTAGCTGAAGACCGTGATGTTGAGCCCGCACCCCTCCATGGCCGGCCCGAGCGGGTACGCCGCGACCACCTCGGCGCCGGCGAAGTAGAGCGGGATCGGCGGGCCCGGCACGTTGGAGATGAGCGCGTTCTGCAGCGGGCGGTGGCGGGCGCTCAGGCCACTGCCGGCGTAGACGTTGCCGGCGAGGGTGGCGGCGACCGGGGTGAGGTGCTCGGCCCAGTCGAGCACGAGCGACGGGCCCAGCAGTCGCTGCTCGGCCTTGGCGCCGAGCGACGACTCGTGGATGGCGCGGAGCCGCTCGAGGGGGTCGTCGAGGTCGGTGGCGAGCGACGGGAACATGACCGACACCCGGTTGGCGGAGCGCCGCTCGGCAGGCAACGACCCCGAGACCGACACCGGGCACATGGCCACCAGCGGCTGCTCGGGGAGCTCGAAGCGGTCGAGCAGGAAGCGGCGCATCGACCCGGCGCACACGGCCAGCACCACGTCGTTCATGGTCACGTCGAAGCTCGCCGCCACGCCCTTCATCTCGTCGAGCGGCAGGTGGGTGACCGAGAACGAGCGCTGTTGCGACAATGAGCCGTTCCACGGGGCCACCGCACCCGACAGGGGGAGCGCGCCGCGAGGCTCGTCGCGTCGCCGGCGTTGCACCGCCTGTGCCACCGCCACCGTCGAGCGCGTGGTCAGCGGCAGCAGCTGCGCGGTGCGCCGGGCCCGCGCCGCCGCCGCCCGGGCGAGGTGCTGCCACCCGGCGGGCCGGGGCTCGTGGCGCAGCTCGACGGGATCGGGCACGGCCAGCGAGGACTCGGCGTCGAGGTCGAACAGGTGGGCGAGCGCCTCGGCGCCGCCCACGCCGTCGATGGCGCAGTGGTGGACCTTGATCACCAGCCCGACCCGGTCGTCGGCGAGGCCCTCGACGACCCACACCTCCCACAGCGGCCGGCTGCGGTCGAGCGGGGCGGAGGCCAGCTCACCGACGACCGCGGCGAGGGCGGCCTCGTCACCGGGGGCCGGACAGGTGGTGGCCTGCATGTGCGCGTCGATGTCGGTGTCGGTGTCGACCCACACCGGTCGGCCGAGCGACCACGGCGCGACGGCAAGCCGTCGGCGCATGAGCGGCACGCGGTGGAGGCGTGCGGCGAGGTGCCGCTTGAGCCCGTCGAAGGAGTAGCCACCGGGCATGCCGGCGGGGTCGAGGACCATGACCAGCGACACGTGCAGGTGCTGGTTGGGGGTCTCGAGGTAGACGAACGCGGCGTCGAGCCCGGAGAGCTCTTCCACGGTGGGACCCCACTTCCGACGGCGACCGTGTGACGCAGACGACGGTAGGTGGGGTCGGTCTCGGGCCTGCGAACGGCCCGTGAACGCCGCGTCAACGGCGCCTCTCAGGCGCCGACGGGACGCCCCGACCGGCTACTTGCCGCGGCCGTACCGGCGGTTCCGCTGGCGCACCTTGGCGAAGGCCACGATGCACAACACCGCGAGGACGAAGAAGATCACGAGTCCGATGTACATGCAGGCCACCTGACGGCTTCGGGGGGTTCCGGGGCACGCACCGTGTCACCTTCGGCGGTGGCGCGTCAACAACCTGCAGGCCCAAGGATCGGATGGTCCTGAAGATCACCCCAAAGGGTTGATGCTTTTCGGTCGCTGGAAGGTGGACAATGCGCAGGTCGGCCACATCAGGGTGACCGGTACAGCCCGCAAACGGCTGCCCTCGATCCGGGAGGATCACATGCTTGCGTACGACTACCCCGTGCTTGGTGTGTTCTGGAGCCTCTTGATGTTCGCGTTCTTCTTCCTGTGGATCTTCATCGTCATCTGGGTCTTCATCGACAACTTCCGCAGGCACGACCACCACGGCGTCGCCAAGGCCGTGTGGTTCCTGTTCATCGTGTTCATCCCGGTGATCGGCGTGCTGGCCTACCTCATCGCCCGGCCGGCAGATGCTGACGAGATAGCGGCGTAGCCCCTCAGCACCCGAACACCCGCCCGACCCTGCGCAGCCGGCATCCCACGGATGCCGGCTGACGCGGTCCATGCGCTCCAGGAGCCCGCCATGACCGAAGCAGCCACCGCCGCGGCCCCCGCGTCGACCGACGACCGGACGCCCGAGGCGCGTGCCCGGCGAGGCAAGGAGGCGCGGGCGCGCCGGCCGCGCTCCGACCACGGCGAGTGGGCGCCCGCCGCGGACCGCACCGATCCGGTCGACATCCTCCTGGAGCAGGCGAAGACCCGTGTCCCGGAGCTGGTGCCGATCCGTCACGGGCGCATGGCCGCTTCCTCGTTCGCCTTCTTCCGCGGCGCCGCGGCCGTCATGGCCGCCGACCTGGCGTCGGCCGCCCATTCGGGTCTCGACGTGCAGCTCTGCGGCGACGCCCACCTCTCCAACTTCGGGGGCTTCGCCTCGCCGGAGCGTTCGCTGATGTTCGACGTCAACGACTTCGACGAGACGCTCCCCGGTCCGTTCGAGTGGGACCTGAAGCGGCTGGGCGCCAGCCTCCAGATCGCCGCCCGGGCGCGGGGCTTCGACGAGGCGGTGCGGGCGAAGATCGTCGCCGGCTCCATGCTCACCTATCGGGAGACCATCCGGGCCTTCGGCACGATGGGCCGGCTCGACGTCTGGTACGCCTACCTCGATCAGCAGAAGCTGCTCGACATGTGGGGCCGGGAGGCGGGCGGTGCTGCGCTGAAGCGCTTCCAGCGGACGGTCGACAAGGCCGAGTCGAAGGACCGCCTCAAGGCCAAGGCCAAGCTCACCCGCGTCGTCGACGGCGAGCTGCAGTTCGTCAGCGACCCACCACTTCTGGTGCCTGCTCGGGAGCTCGTCTCCGAGTCCGAGTACGAGGAGCTCTTCGCGAACGTGAACGAGCTCGTGAACCACTACCGCTCGTCGTTGAACGACGACCGCCGCCACCTGCTCGAGCAGTACCGCTTCGTGGAGCTGGCGCGGAAGGTCGTGGGGGTCGGCAGCGTCGGCACGCGCTCCTGGGTGGCGCTGCTGGTCGGGCGCGACGACGACGACCCGCTCTTCCTGCAGATCAAGGAGGCCGAGGCCTCGGTGCTCGAGCCGTACCTGGGTGCGAGCCAGTACGAGAACCACGGCGAGCGGGTGGTGCAGGGCCAGCGGCTGATGCAGACCGCCAGCGACATCTTCCTCGGCTGGGAGCGCGTCGAGAACGGCCTCGACGGGCGCGACCACGACTACTACATGCGCCAGCTCTGGGACTGGAAGCTGTCCGCCGACATCGACACCATGGAGCCCGCGTTCCTCGAGATCTACGGGCGCATGTGCGGCTGGGTCCTGGCCCGCTCACACGCCCGCTCGGGTGACCCGGTGGCCATCGGCTCCTACCTCGGCTCGGGACGGACCTTCGACGAGGCCATGGTGCGGTTCAGCGTCTCCTACGCCGACCAGAACGAGCGCGACCACCAGGGCGTGCTCGACGCGATCGCATCGGGTGCGCTCGAGGCCCAGTCGGGGATCTGACCGCCTCGGTCAGGCGGTGCCTGAGTGGGGGACGACCGCGTCGTCGGTGCCACCTTCGCCCGCCAGCAGGCTCTTCTGGTCGAGGACGAACAGCAGGCCCAGCGCCGGCAGCACGATGACCGCGGCCAGCGCGGCCGCGAAGAGGATCGCCTCGAGGGTGCCCGACGGCGCTGCCGTCGCCGACACCGTCATCGTCTCGGGGATCACGTAGGGCCACTGCGCCACGCCCCATGCCAGCACCACGCAGGCCACCGCGGGCACGGCCAGGGCGCGCGGCTCGCGTCGCGGGCCGCGCAGGAGGGACACCAGCGAGGCCACCCCGAACACGGCCGAGGCGACGACGAGCGGCAGCGCCCGGTGCGTGAGGCCGTGGAACAGGAAGGGCGCGTCGGCGTGGAGGATGAAGATGCCGCCGAACGCCACGGTGCCGGCCACCACGGCCGCCACCACGGCACGGCGACGGAAGTACTCGGTCATGGTGGCGTCGCCCAGGCGGTGGGCGTCGCTCACGAGGTAGACCGCGGCCAGGTAGGCCACCACGGCCACGGCGAGCACGCCCCCGAGGAGCGACGTGGGGTTCACCCAGCTGTGCCACGGGTCGCCGGCCACCCCACCGGCGGGGACGCGGCCGGAGGCGATGGCCCCGGCGACGGCGCCCATGCAGAACGGCACGAGCACCGACGAGCTGGCGAAGGCGGCGCCGAAGTTCCGGCGGTCGCGGGTGCGGCGCACGACCTTGCGGAAGGCGAAGCCCGCACCGCGCAGCACGATGCCGAACGCCGCGATCGTGAGGGGCACGAACAGGGTGAGCGTGAGCGACGAGAACGCCGTCGGGAACGACGTCCACAGCACCACGAAGCAGAAGATCAGCCAGACGTGGTTGGCCTCCCAGACCGGTCCGATGGAGTGGTCGATGATGGCGCGGGGCCGCTCGCCACGCGCCGCGCCACCGGCCAGCAGGTCCCAGAACCCGGCTCCGAAGTCGGCGCCACCGAACAGCGCGTACGCCGTGACGCCGACGAACAGCACGACCGCGACGGTGGTGCTCACCGGGCGGGCACCTCGTGGGGCTCGTCGGCCCCGGCCCCGGCCACGCCCGGGGGCTCGGTGGCATCGGGCAGCGGGCCGCTCGGCCCGTACGGCACATCGGTCTCGTCGAACCCGGTCTCACCACGGAAGCGCCGGCTCATGCCCCGGAGCACGAGGATGGTGGTGACGCCCAGGCCGGCGTAGAGCGCGACGACCGCGAGGAAGGTGATCCACACGCCGGTGTTCCCCGTGGCGGCGTCCTCGACCTTCATGTAGTCGTAGACGATCCACGGTTGGCGACCCACCTCGGTGACCACCCAGCCGGCCTCCATCGTGATCACCGACAGCACCCCGCAGCAGGCGGCGACGCGCAGGAACCAGCGGTTGGTGGGTACCTTCCGGCGGAGCAGCCAGGCGAGGCCGTACCAGGCCGACAGCAGGAACAGCAGGGTGCCGAGCCCGATCATGGTGTCCCACGCCAGGTGCACCGTGTTGTCCTGGGCGATGGTGGGCTCGTCGGTGACCGGGACGGTGTTGAGGCCCTGCACCACCGTGGCCGTTCCGGTGGAGGGATCCGAGAGCCACGACGCCATGCCGGGGATCCTCAGGCCACCCGTCACGGTGCCGTCGCTGTTGAGGTGGCCCAGCAGCGTCTCGGGCACGTCGTTGCTCGTCTGGGGGACCAGCTCGATCGCCGCGAACTTCACGGGCTGGTTGCTGTAGACCCACCGCGTCAGCGAGTCGCCCACCCCCATCTGGATGGGCGTGGCGATGGCGGCGACCGTGAAGGCGATGGTGAAGCCGAGCCGGTGGTAGTGGTCGGTGCGGCCCCGGAGCATGCCCACTGCGTAGACCGAGGCCACGAGGAAGCCGCCCACGATGTAGGCCGCCACCACCATGTGGGCGGCCTCGAGCGGCATGCCCTTGTTGAAGATCACGCTCATGGCGTCGACCTTGGTGACCTTGCCCGACGAGTCGAGCGTGAAGCCCGAGGGGGAGTTCATCCACGAGTTCGCCGCCACCACGGAGATGGTGCCGAAGACGCCCGACACGACCACGGGCACGCCCGTCCAGAAGTGCGCCCAGGGCGAGAGGCGGCGCCAGCCGTAGATGTAGATGGCGACGAAGATCGCCTCGGTGAAGAAGAACAGGCCCTCGAACGCGAACGGCACGCCGAACGCACCACCGAAGCGGCCCATGAAGCGCGGCCACAGCAACCCGAACTCGAAGCTGAGCACGGTGCCCGTCACCGCGCCGACGGCGAACGTCACGGCCATGTACTTCGACCAGCGCTGCGCCAGCAGCAGGGCGTCGGCGTCGTCGTGGCGCACCGCCCTGTAGTTGGCGATCAGGGTGAGGAAGGCCCACGACACCCCGAGCGGCACGAGGATGATGTGGAAGGCCAAGGTGAAGGCCATCTGGGACCGGGCCCACGCCACCGGGTTCACGGCCAGGACCATCACCTCATGATTCCACCACGCGGTGGCACGGCCTCCGCCACCGGACGACGGGTCCGTGGCCCGGGAGGTGTCAGGAGGCGGGGGGCTTCGGGGCGAGGATCAGCAGCGTGGCCGCCCAGATGAGGATGCCCGAGCCCACGACGACGAGCCCGATGCGGGCCGACGCGATGCGGAAGTGCCCGCTGATGCCCACGAGGAACAGCACGGTGGCCAGGTACACGGTGATGCGCACGTAGTCGTCGGCATGGCCTCCCGCCGCGGCGCCTTCCAGGTACAGGCGGTCGGCGTCGGCGTTGCGCTGCGCCGCCCGGATGGCGTCGGGCTGCCGGTACTGGGGCATGTAGGTGGGCCCGGGAGGGGCCTTGGGGTTCGTGGCCGGGTGGGTCGCCTGCCAGGCGTCGAACGCCACCTTGAACTCCGGGCGGAAGCGACGCTCGGCGATGGCCATGGCCGACGTGTTCCCTGCCGTGTAGGCGGTGAACCAGGCGTTGAAGGTGGACGCGTCGAAGTTGCGCGTGTCCATGGCGGCGAGCGTGGCGGAGCTGGCCTGGGTGCGCGCGGTGGACGCCCGGGCGAGCTTCAGCCGGGACTCGGTGCCCCACTTCGCCGACGCGAACCCCGACCAGGCGGCGAGCACGGCGACCACGGCCAGCAGCATGGCCTCGATGATCGAGACGGTGCGGTCGTGGCGGGAGGTGGGCTCGTGGCTCTGGGCGTGCTTGGCGTGCTCGGCCAGCTCCTTGCCCACCTCGGTGGGCTCGAGGCCGCCCTCACCCACGGGACGCCCCGGTCACCACGAGGACGGGCTCCGGGGACTCCGAGTCGGGCTGCATGAGCGCCATGGCACCACGCGACCGGGGTCAGGTCATCCCCCGTTTGGGGTGAGACCTGGTTCGGTGAGCAGCTCACCGAGGAGCTGCCGCACCCGGCGGTCGATCTCGTCGCGGATCGGCCGCACCTCGTCGAGAGGGCGACCCGCCGGGTCGTCGAGGGCCCAGTCCTCGTAGCGGCGGCCGGGGTAGAAGGGGCACTCGTCGCCGCAGCCCATCGTCACCACCACGTCGGAGGCGCGGACGGCCTCGTCGGTGAGCCGCTTCGGGGTGGCGCCCGAGGCGAGCACGTCGATGCCGAGCTCGGCCATGGCTGCCACCACGGCGGGGTTGATCTCCGACGCCGGGGCGGTGCCACCCGAGCGAACCCGGACGCGGCCATGCGCGTGGTGCTCGAGGAGCGCCGCGGCCATCTGCGACCGTCCGGCGTTGTGGACGCACACGAACAGGACCTCGGGCACCGGCCGCGGTTCGTCAGACATCGATGGGCTCCTGGGGACTGGTGGCGTGGCTGGGGTAGAGGACCTGCAGCAACCCGATGGCCACGGCACAGCCGATGAGCTGCATCACGATGAACATCGGTGCGGACGAGGGCCGGATGCCGGCGAAGCTGTTGGTGAGCGTGCGCGCCACCGTCGCCGCGGGGTTGGCGAACGAGGTCGACGACGTGAACCAGTAGGCGCCGGTGATCCAGGCCCCGACCGCGAACGGGATGAACGCCTGGCGGTGGCTGCGCACGAGGGCGAAGATCACCAGCAGGAGGCCGACCGTGGCGACCACCTCGGAAAGCCACAGCGGTCCCGACGACCGGGCGGTGGTGGACCACTGCGCGAGGGGCAGGGCGAACATGGCGTTGGCGAGGAGCGTGCCGGCGCAGGCGCCGAGGACCTGCGCGACCACGTAGCCACCGGTCTCGCGGTTGGTGAGCGTGCCGTCGATGCGGGCCACCGCGGTGACCACGGGGTTGAACTGGCCCCCCGACACGGGTCCGAACACCAGGATGAGCCCGACCAGCGCCACGCCCGTGGCCACCGCGTTCTCGAGCAGCTGGAGCCCGACGTCGTTGGGTGACAGGCGCTGCGCGGCAACCCCCGAGCCCACCACCGCGACCAGCAGGAAGCAGCTGCCGAGCGCCTCGGCCGTGAGCTTCCGGGCCAGGCCGTCAGGCACCGGCGGCGCGGGGTGCCGCCACGGCCGCGGGGCCGCAGCACGACGACGCCTGGTCGTCGGACGTGGGCGCGCAGCAGCCCGCACCGTCGGCGGGGTCGGTGGTGCGCAGCTGCCCCGCGGGGTGCTCGGCGTCGGCGAGCACGGTGTAGATCTCCCACGGCTCACCGGAGGGCCCGTCGACCCAGACCTTGTCCTGCAGGGCGAAGCAGCACTCGACGGCTTCCTCGGTGGCGGTGGGCAGTCCCTCGCTGCTGAGCCGGGCCTGGGCGGCACCGACCTCGGCGGTTGACCCGACCTCGACACCGAGGTGGTTCAACGTGCCGCCGGCGCCGGGGGCCTCGATGAGGACGAGCTTGAGCGGGGGCTCGGCGACGGCGAAGTTGGCGTAGCCGGGGCGGACCTTGGCGGGCTCGGTGGCGAAGAGCTTGGTGTAGAAGCCGATGGCCTCGTCGAGGTCGTCGACGTTGAGGGCGAGCTGCACGCGGGACATGGTCATGCTCCGATAGATTCGTGGAAGTCGATGCGTGTACTCTGGTTGATACATCGACGACTGTCAATAGGAGAGGCGTTCCCATGGTCGAGAGCCTGGTCAGCCCGGCAGCTCCCGCCGACGCGGTCGTGGGGTGCTGCCCGTCGGTCACGGCCGCGCCGCTCAGCGAGCCAGACGCCGTCGAGCTGGCCGAGGCGTTCGCCGCGCTGGCCGACCCGGTGCGGCTGCGGGTCCTGAGCCTCGTGGCCGCAGCCGGCGAGATCTGCAGCTGCGATCTGCAGGAGCCCATCGGACGGGCCCAACCCACCATCAGCCACCACACCAAGGCGCTCGCCGAGGCCGGGCTCATCGTGGGCGAGAAGCGCGGCCGCTGGGTGTGGTGGCGCATCGTGCCCGGGCGCCTCGAAGCCCTCCGGGCGGCCCTCGCCTGACGGGCGGGTGTCAGTCCTCGTCGGGCTCCGGGACCACCACGACCGGCCGCGTCGAGCGGTGCACGACCTGGTAGGTGACGTTGCCGAGCAGCGCCCCCTTCATGGGCCCTTCGCCGGTGGCGCCGATGACGATGGCGAGCGCGTCGCGTACGCGGGCCACCTCGAGCACGGCCTCGGCGGGTCGGAGGTCGACGAGCTGCACCTCGACCTCGACCGACGGGTCGAGTGCCTTCACGTCGGCCACGGCCTTCTCGGTGAACTGCTCGCCGAGCTCGCGCACGGCCCGCCGCAGGTCTCCGACGTCGCCGCCCA
>Ga0302323_100004329_pt1 | contig 11554 bp, 7 predicted proteins | sample Fen_T0_3_FD_201950 | JGI IMG/M metagenome (GOLD analysis project Ga0302323, IMG submission 201950) | Peat permafrost microbial communities from Stordalen Mire near Abisko, Sweden - Fen_T0_3 | ecosystem: Environmental > Terrestrial > Soil > Wetlands > Permafrost | place: Sweden: Abisko... | reverse complement strand
AGCGAGCGGGAGCTCTACCTCAATATCGAGTACACCGATGGTAAACTTTACAACCCGTCAATCGGACGGGACGACCACGTTCGTCTGCGTAGCTATGTCGGTACCGATACTAGCGCACAACGACCCTACGTTGCCCCCACCATCGAAGTTACACCGGGTGATACGGTGCGCATTACCCTCAATAACAAGCTACCGGCTGATCCGACCTGCATTGAATGGAAAAAAGAAGATGTAAACACCCCCCATTGCTTCAATGGCACCAACCTTCACTCCCATGGTCTGTGGGTCAGTCCGACCGGCAATAGCGATAATGTGCTGCTGACGATCAATCCCAACGTTATATTCCAATATGAATATAATATCCCGCCCGACCATCCAGCCGGTACTTTCTGGTACCATCCTCACCGACATGGCTCGACCGCGTTGCAAGTCGGGAGTGGCATGGCCGGCGCCCTTATCGTGCGCGGAGATCGGCTGCCGGGAGAGAAGACTAACGGGGATATCGATACCTTGTTGGTGAGCCGAAACGGTAGACCTATGGCTGAACGGATCCTGGTTTTACAGCAAATCCAGTACGCCTGTCTAGACGATAACGGCAAAGTGAAAAAAGACAGTAAAGGCAACATAATCTGGAACTGCCCTTCCGACCCCAATAGCAAAACCGGTACTTATGGTATTGAATCTTACGACCAGTTCGGCCCCGGTTCTTGGGCAGAGTCCGGTCGTTACACTAGCATCAACGGCGAGATATTGCCGACATTCAAACACGCCAAAGCCGGCGAAATCGAAAGATGGCGACTGGTCCATGGGGGCGTGCGGGACACTATCAGCCTGGAGTTCCGCAAGCTCAAAGCTGGCGCTCCCAGCATTAACAGCTTGAAGACGGCCGATGCCGACCGCTATATAGGTGACAACTGTACCGGCGATCCCATTCCCTACCATGTAATCGCTTCCGACGGATTGACCATGGCGGCAGCCTGGCAAACCACGCTCACGACTCTGCAACCTGGCTACCGAAGCGATTTATTGGTAGTCTTTCCCGATGCTGGCACCTACTGCGTGGTCGACACTTCGGCTCCAGCCTCGGGAAGCGTCAGCCAGATTGAGGAAAGCCGGCAATTGCTGGGCCTGGTTGCGGCCGACCCAGGCACTCCAGTTCCCGACATCCACCGTTATCTAACGGAAGAACTGGTGGCCGCCGCCGAGCATGCCATGCCGGGTCCGGTCCGATCCAGGGTCGTGGCCGACCTAAAGGATGGGCTGAAACTCACCGGCTTCACGCCGCATTCGGATATCCAGGACAGCGAGGTCACTGGCAAGCAGGAACTGGCTTTTTTCATCGATGTTTCGAAGACACCCCCACAATTCGAAGTCAGCAACAGACTTGGCGCGCCATTCGACCCCGCAAAGCCTTTCGATCCCGAGCCTTACGATCCTAAACGTATCGACCGTTTTCTGACTCTAAATGGGGTGGACGAATGGACCTTGCAGTCGCGCTTCGTCAGTCATCCGTTCCATATACATGTGAACCCCTTCCAGATCGTCAAAATTCTCGATCCAAGCGGGAAGGATGTTAGTGCGCCCGGCACAGTTGACAATGCCGGCGGTTGCGTAGATCCCCAATACCAGGGGCTCAAGGGCGTGTGGAAGGACACGCTTTGGGTAAAAAGTCTGATCGGGTTCGACAAATGCAATGCCGATCCGAAATCCGGGATCTACACGTTAGTGGTCCGCACTCGATACCAGCGCTATATAGGTGAATACGTGCTGCATTGCCACATCCTCGACCACGAGGACAAAGGCATGATGCAGAACGTCAGCATCGAACTTCCGAACGGCAAGGGCGGAACCACCGCCAACGGCCATCATTAAGGGGTGAATTTAAATAAACGACAGAATTGTTTCATAGGATTTTTAGCAGTGACAAGGCGTAAACTTTCGGTGTATTGTCGAGTCCTCACTGCCGTTGTTACATTATTCGATGAATACCGGAAATTACAGCTTATTCGATAAGAAAACATATAGAAATATTATGTGTTTTTATCTAATTTTCCTTATCGTTTAAACGTTCGTTTAAAGTATGTTTTCAGAGATGCTGTACAGCAATGAGGACGCTCGGGTAAAATTGAAAAAACTTTACCCAACATTATAAGAATGACTAAATTACTAGAGGGATCAAGAACCTCTCCCAAATTTGTTTCCACTTTTCCACCCTGGAAAAGCAGTATTGTAACGCCTTGTTAGCTCAGCAACATCACTAAGAAACCACCTGTGGAGCCATTTTGTATACTCAGCACATGCGGTAATTTCGAATCTCGGCCGTGCAATCGCCTCTGAAATTAAGTGAGCAACATAAATGCCAGACATGATCGCCTTCAAGACGCCATGTGACGATGCGGGATCAATAACAGCTGCCGCATCGCCTGCGGCAAAAAATCCAGACCCGGCAGGCAATTGCATAGCTCGCCAAGTTACGTCGGCTCCTTGGCTTGAATTTATATACATCTGATGGTTTTGCATATTACCGCAGAATAATATGGATGGATTTTCACGCACCCTTTTATGTGCATTTTCTTTGAAAACCACATCTAACCTTGTCCAGTGCAATACGCAGTCTTCAACCTGCGCAAGCCATGTCCACCCTGACTCATCGAAATCAATCAAAGAGTTTTCAAGCAACTCATCCGAACTGCCATCTGTGTAACCGAAATAAGCCACTAATTTGGGTGAAAATTGTTCAACCGATAATCCGAGTCGTTTCGCTATCCAATGACGTCCTCCTCCACAGTCGATAACAAATCGCGCATACAAGTCGCCCGCATCAGTAGAAACACCAACGACACGACCATTATCAACTAGCACATTTCTCGCGCGACAAGATAATAGAATCTTTGAACCCAAATTCATCGAACGGTCTAACAGAAGCAAGTCAAGACGCATCCTTGGGATTTGAAAGCCACGCCATTCTCCATTTTTATCTCCTCCAAATAGAATAAGTTCCTCTTTCCCCTTTTGCCTAACAACAACCCCTCTTGGGCGAAGAGGCATAAGATCTAAAACTGACTGCCAGACTCCTAGTTGCTTGAAGAGTACCTCGATTCCTGGATGAAATGTCTCGCCAGGTCGGTAACGTGGCATCTGTTCTCGTTCAATAATTAGGCAGGAAAATCCGTTCTGTAATAAAGTTATTGCTGCTGCAGTCGCAGCGGGTCCTGCCCCAACCGCTATAACATCAAATATTTTTTGCACTTTAAAATCAATTTGCCATTTCTGAAAATTCCTTATTGTCCCTTCGATAATAAACTGTTCGTTTAACTTCTTCAGCACCGGAAGGAGATAATGAAATTTGTTCTGCAATCTGAATTTCAAACGACTCTTCTATTTTGAACAACTGCCTAAGTGGTGGCTCACTAACATTCTCTCCCGGAATAACCCGTACGAATTTAAATATTGCTCCATATCCTGATAACTTGTCACTTGCCTTTTTGATTACTTGGCTTTTCCAATTTGCCCAACTTTCCACTTCCTCAAAAGTTACCAACCACCATGTAGTTAGATCAAAATCATTTTTAACATTTCTTCTGTAATCAGAGACAAAATCATTTAGGCAAAATGCTAACATATTCATTCTAGTCAAATACGCATCAGTGGTGACGTTGTCTAAACCACTAAACCAGACTTTCCCATCCAACGCAGCCCTTGTCATATCAGCCCGGAGTGGATTTGAAGCATTAACAAACTTCATACCAGATACTTTAAGAATATAGGGGCCAAAATCGCCATCCCAGCCAACATTACTAACCACTTCACCCGCAATAACTCGCGGATGTTTATCATGATATCCGAGTTCACTATCTAAAAGAGGAAACGCAGTTGGAAGAAGTCGCAACGCCTTATTTAGCTTTGGTGGACGATAACCGTAGGTGCGTGAAGAATCTGGCGCAGCCGCTGGCCAAAAGGAATTAAGCGCAGCACAGAGTTTGGCATCTTCAGGAAATGGACTGCCTAAACCATATGAAACCATCATATTTTGATTCTGCCATAAATGCTGAGAAACATCCCATCCCGGGGCATAAACGTCTGCGGCGCTATCAGGAAGCCAACTTAGTGTACGTTTTTGCTTAGTTTTTATACCCAAAGATCCGCTTTTGGCTGCATTTCCTACAATGGAGGTGACAGTGAAATTTGTTATATCTAAGAGATCGAAAGCTTTGAGATTCGGCTTTAGTGGGTGTGGTAATGTACAGTTAGGAAGTTGGTAAGAGGGTATAAGTTCTGGGTTTAAGTCTGAATCGTCACGCTCGTCCCTTGCCAAAAATCGACCATCACTCATAGGTTGAGGCCCACCTTGTGTAAATGGTGGGTTATTATCGGTCAATCCGATGGAGCGTTTTTGTCTCTTTTCAAGCCATTCTTGAACATCAATTTGGTCAACATGTGGAAGAAAGTCCACAGCAGAAATGATTGAGTAAGCGCAAAGATAAGGAAGTTTTATACCCTTCAGAGGATGAATCGTAAGAGCACCATCACATGCATTATCAATGAAATGCGCTGCTTCATAGCCGCCATTATTAATTACTTTTCTATCAAATTCATCAGATTTGGCTAAATTTAGATCTTGAATACCCTTACTATCCCCTTCTGAAATGACTTCTTGCCTTATGTTCAAATATTCTGGCGCTGATCTGCTGTAACCATTAGCAGTTAATTCTAAGGTCGACCAATAACGATTCGGACGAATAATTGATCCATTATTAACATTTTTGAGCGGTGGAACCTTAAATCGTACAAGTTCTTCTCTTCCATTAACGATTTGATTTGTCATGCGAACTAAAGGGGCCGCTATTGGTTCAACGATACATGACGCTCCAACGTTCACTAATTGAATCAAGTCCTTATAATTGATTGAGTCCCGTAAAAATGGCGGTGCTGCTAGGTCAAAACTTGGATTTTCCATAGGTTCAACGAATCCAGGATTATCTCCATCTTGGAACATGTGGACTCTAGCGAGTTTCTCATTGACATGTCTTTCTACATAATGAATTTTCTCAATATTAATGGGTTTAAGATTATTATCTTTATCTTTAGCGAACAAGCACTCATCTCCTTCAAACAACTTGTGTACTGGAAAAAGAAATGTTAATCCTTGATCAAGCTGAACACCTCTCATAACAGCACCGTTAGGTGTTTGAGTTCGACGTTCAGCAAGAAATACAGCATATCTTGCCGGTAATACTCTAAAACCCTTTTTGCTTATGTCAGGGCTTGGGTCATAACCACGCGTAACAGGGTCATACTTTGGTGGGTGATTGCCAACTCGGGCAACTCCAACTCTAGCGAACACCATATCTGCGTGACATCGATGTGTGGTTCTATGCCGATCTCGGTACTGATACGAAAAAATAGCAATGACTGGATCTCTAACTGAATCGATAGTACGTTGGGATCGGCTATAAATAAAATTCTCTACGATATCGAGTTGCAAAAATGATGGATAGCAATCTATTCCACCATCCACTGGTCTAACATTCGCGCTTGCCAGAGCATGATATAGAAAGCTATAACCGGGGCGCCCAGGCTCAATAGCACGGTAACCTTCAAATGCGAACTCCTCAAACCCTAATATAGTTCTGTTTATTAGCAATGGTTTAATTAACTCAGTCTCCAGCATTTCTAGAGGAACACTTATATTAAGACCGTGCTTTTTAAACAGTTCCCCCCATCCTCGTGGAGCAAGCACATCAAGAACTTCATTTTTCAATTGCTCAAGTAGTGACATGAACGTATCTCCTTAATGTTCAGCGAATTAAATGTGAATTAAGAGCTGAACAAGTCAAATTAAAAAACAATCAATGGTTTACGTATGGGAAAAATTAAAAACATATTTGCCAAGTAATTAAGTCATTGTTTGTTTGGGTTTTAATGTAGCTCTTAATTCGCATTTAAGTTCAAATATTTTGTTACGCGGGGATTCCTAAGTTTTAACTAAAAACTGCTTGTAATCTTCCGTCAAACAACAACGAAGAGAAGCTAACTTGTAGCCCTATCTCAGTCGACCTTAAGCATTGTCAGGCAAAAACACTCCATGATTAAGTAGCCTAACATCAAAGTGTATGGATCTGCCTACAGAAATCTTGTTTGCTTTACCTCCTTCTAGGACTACTTCAAACTCAAATGGACCACCTGTATATTCGAGCGGCCCATTGTTTGGGGTCTTTGGTTTTCTCGGGAACAAAGGATCCTGAACTGCCGGTGTATAAAGACCGCTGGGCGGTAACCAGAAGATATGAAAGGCATTGTCGACAAAGGCTAATCGCTGGATAAGTTTAGAAGGGATAGGTTCGATTTTTTTTGATTGAACTACTACATGTACAGCCCTGCCCAAGCTCGACTCGTTCCAGAAATCTGGTTGGTTTGCCAGTTTCGCCACAGAATGAAAGCTCGGTGCACGGTTAATATAGTGATCGATGAAAATGTCATCTAAATCGCCATACACTAGGTACTCTAAACCATCTGGATAATCCGCATCAGTATCAAACTTATGGAAGTGAATCACTTTGTCGATAGAGACAGGAATGTTTTCTTCAAGCCCTGGGATATCAACACCATCGTCAGGATGCTTCAGATCTGGATAGTAAGAAAATGAAGCATTCGGAAGTAAAGTAGTTTTTCCAGAACCAATGTCTGGTAATGATGTTTGACTGTGAAAAATTTGTATGCGTCGATCACCATAGCTAGATCCTCTAATAGCATTGTAGGAGTCAATATGCTTTGGATCTTTCAAGCTGCCTTGCAGTATTACCTGATAACAGTGTCGAGGATCAGCGAGTACTGGAGTATGAGACATAAATAATCTTGTGCCGGAGCGCCCCCCTGTAACGAAGCCGTGTAGATGGGCAAGTCCGCCATGATCATGATTTCCATCGTGCTCATGATCGTTATGAGGTTTTGCATCTTCAACAATCGGGGTTTCTTGAACAACAATTACTCCATTCATACCGGCATGGTAGCGGCAGCGATATGAGGTAATTCCGGAAAGCCGAAAAAAAACCGGGGCCGACGTTTCACCTGGTAACATTGGCCCTGCATTAAAAAATAAATCGCTAATCGTATCAGTTTCTGCTGAATGTGGATATGGGTCAAGATTTCGCCATACAACATATGTTCCGGGGCTTATTGTTATAGGCGGAAATTCACTATTACGTATATCTACAATGACTGTTTTTCCCATTATAATTACTCCTTTAAAGAATTTTTTGTGGGATGTTGTAGTTAGTTAGGTTAATAAAATTATCATCAGAATTCCTTGGCCTGCAATCCTGAAGGTCAGTTGACGCATTTCTGTGCTTCCCCAGAGTCGCTTTATATTGGTAACTACTCTGGTAAGTAATATACATTTCTTATATAAACATTGCCACTTGACTTTTCTGGTTGATAAAAATATCTCAAATGGAGTTGGCGGTTTGCTCATCCTACCCCAATATGTTGTGTTATTAACAATCATCATACGTCCACGCCTTCGGTCACAAGCCGGCATCTGCGCGGTTGTTGGCTGTTTTGATCAATGACTCGATTCTACATCCTGATACAGAAGGAGCTAACTGACCACTCCGCTATTCAAAAACATATATTAAAACTTAGATGACCACGCCCACAGGAAGTGGAACACTTTGGCTGTGCCTATGAATTTGTTAAATGTTCCAACTTATCTTGAGTTGAGCCATCAACTAAAAAATAAAATGTCTAACGAATAAGTGTCCGGCGTCAACTATCCTGGCCGGATCGCATTGCCTCATTAAAAACCATACTACTTTCAAACACTATAAAAGGGGTTTTGGATGATAATAAAGTTAATGAGCCTGTCTGCTCGAAAGGAATTGTTGGCAAGTGTCCGACAGAGGTACAATGATTCGAGATGGATGGATTAGGGGAAAATATTGGATGGGTTTGTGGTCGCCACGGGTTATGGTCGGAAACATGCTATCCATCCTAAGGATAAAAGTGCTCACAAAGCATGGTTGGAAGATCACTGCCATCAACTGAAACACAAAGCGGGGGCCGCTGAGGCACTTTATAATGAAATGGTGGCGCTACAAGCACGAAAATGCACCCAAAAATTACCGCAACATCTGCAAGACAAACTGGGCGCCGCCGCCATTACCTATTATAAAAATCATCGGCACCAAATGAACTACATCACTACATCAGTTACACCGAGCAATATTTTCCGATTGGCTCGGGTGTGACAGAAGCGGCTTGTAAAACGCTTATAAAACAGAGATTTTGTCTGGCCGGTATGCGCTGGAAACAACCCTGTGCGGCTGGCATTTTAAATTTACGGGCATTAGTTTTTAACGGCTCAAAGATGGACGCAGTTTTGGCAAAAAATAAATCTCTTTGGCGTTCCTCCTGTTGCGGCTGCTTTAAATTGAGGTCGCACCCCTTTGAAAAAAGACTCTATTTTGAGGATTCCCGCTTTTCTTTTGTAGTCTGCACTATAGTTGACTACGCGCTAAACAACCATAATGCCCTCAAGCACCATCCTCTTGATAATCTCCAATTTCTCATCGAGCGGACAATCAATAGGCAATGTGACGGCCGTAACAGGACGGTCGGTCGAAATGACCATCTCAAGTGCATGAGCAATTGAAGGTGGGAATTGCACCATTCGCCCACCGAACCTAACCTCAAGCCAACCGTTTTCAACCCTAAGAGTAAACTTAAGAAGAGGTCTTCGGCGTACCAAAGTGTTAATATTGATACTGGGGGCATATTGAGCTGCAGCTAACATTCCACGAACTAATGCTCTCGATTGTTTTAAGTAAGTTTTTTGCGTCAACTCTTCGCACATTTGCATCAAATCTTTGTTCCCAATCCGTTGGAATGTTTTGGACAGTACATCTTGAATATTTTCGTCCGCTAGTTTTGACAAGAATACACTTTTTCTCAATCCTATCTCATCTCGCTGTAACAAATCAACTAGTCCTTTTATTATGTCGGAGAACGTGCAAATGCTGATCGAAATACTGAGATGCAAGGACGGCTCATCTTCAGCCTCCGTAACGTGTGCGAATCCACGAGGAATGTATAGGCAATCACCTTGCAATAAAGTAATCTCCTGATATTCGCCGTCTAATTCTCCCAATTTGGGAGGACACGAATCAGATAGCAAGGGGAGTTGCATCACCGGGTCATTCCATACTCGCCAACGTTTTGACCCGCTCACTTGAAGAGCCAGGACATTATGATTATCCCAATGAGCCCCAAACCCACCGCACGCAGGTGGTGTGAGATAGGCATTTGTCTGAATTACACACCCAAAACTGTTTCGGATCATCTGGCACATTTCGGCAATGGGGTAATGATAACGATCCAAAGAAGGAAAGATTACAGTTGCTCCGGTGTGAAAGGCTCCAAAAACCAGGTCCGACTGAAATATAGAAATACGACTACCTCGATTCCAACAAGAACTTGTGAATTGATCTGGCGGAAGCTCCACCCCATCTTTAACGATACGCAAAGAAGGTACCCTCAATTCTGTACCAGATATGATTTCATCTATGACGTCAATTGAAACCAGGCCACTGTAAAAATCAGCATCATTTCGACTGCAATGGAATGGAGCTTGATCCCAGTACTTGTCAAGAAATTCATCAATCGGTATTTCACCCAAAAGAGACTCCAGGCAAAACTGAACTGGCTGGCGCGGATTCATGTTAAAAAGAACCCTTTAATACGACATTGTTACTAGAATGCTGTCCAAGAATAGAGACATCAAATACAAACAAAAGCACATAAGTAGGTGTGTCTTTAGTAGTGGATACGCTATATAGTGTGGTTTGTTTTGCTGGTTTTGTATTCTTGGACAGCGTCCTAGATAACTGTTTAAGCATCCATCCCTCCGCACCACAGTTTCACAATCTCGGCTCGCAGTTGAAAGTCGTGGGCAGATATCTGAAGATTTACATCCACAACCGATTTATCTAGGGGGTAGCCGTTATGTAGTATGTTATTTACAGGCATAATGTACCCCTCACCGGGATCTAATGAAATGCGAATAACCGGGTAATTGGGGAAACATTCAATAAAAAATGCGACGAATCGAGATGCATTTTTTTCCTTGACTAATTGTCCCACTCTTGCAATTTCCCGAGGAGTCAGATGATGCTTAGTCATTTCCACCATGCGTTGGGCGGATAAATTCACGAAAACTACATCTCGTGTTTCCTGCCCAATATTAAGCCCAACTCTTACACCCTGTATATCCCTCTGGTCCACTCTCACTTTAGGTTCACCCCAATTATCAATGTGCAAGCCAATATATTTGCCCTGATCACTACTATAAGAAGACGATTCTTTGCCGGGCTCTGTAAAATTAACTGCTAACGAACATGGATTGAAAGATACAAAAAATGATTCTTGCAGATATTGGTGCACCTCACGCCAATAGTCCATGAAAACAGTATCAAAGCATTTATTATAATGTTGTTTGGAAACGACTTTGAGGGCATCCAAGCCAAACTCGTAAAAGCGCTCAACGATAAACGAAGATACTCGAAAAATGCATACGGTTCTGTTGAGAGACGAAAGGCGGGGCACTAGTAAAGAAGCCAACTCCTCTGAAGACAAACGCCGCCAATCAACCTTTGGATGAAATACTCCGCTACGATAATCCCCCTTATCTCCCCCACCCGGATCAATAATCTTAATTCCTGAGTTGATTTGGATTCTGGCCGAATCCCATTCGCAGGTAGAGAATAACCCAACGTCGGATTGAAGCTCGACTAGTTTTTTGCCACCTTTTTCGACAAGCGCCCTCTGACAGGAAGGTGCCGTAATTGTTACATGAGTAGGCTCTTTACGCGATAGTTGAAAGGATTCTACGGGGGCAGCACTGCCCTCTTTAACTCTTTCAAGTTCGTCTACAACGACATCTAACAAGACCTGCTTTGTCAATCGGCAATGCATTGTCTCTGTTGAATTAAACGTTCCGTTTTCATAATATTTGTTGGACGGCGATCCTCCGCCACACAGAAAAAAATATTCGCATGACTCTCTGCAGGCCTCCACGCCCGAAGCAATATCGTTATTGACCCGTAAGAACTTTTGGTTACTAAATATTTGCTCGAGGTCGTCGCATAGAATATTTCCAAAATGAAAGTTTCCATACTGATCACTTTTCATTCCTAACAATTCAGGTGAAAAACAGGATACATTACCATCAACGTCGACCTGAACTTGCCGAACGGGTGTAGCATCGGATGATACGACACCATCTGAGTGAAGCAAAAAACCAACTGCATTATGAAATTCCCTGACGCGAATATCGGGATATTGTCTGGCGAGGCGAAAGAGACGAGACAAAAAAGATCGGTATTCTTCCTCCACTTCCTTATTCGTAGGGGTCTTATTAAAACCAACATGCGCAAGCCCGGTGGAAGTGAGAGATGAAAGCTGATGAACACCTTCAATCTCCTCGATATTGAACCCAATACTCTTAACACCATGTCGTACAAAAAACATGAAGAAAGCTTCAGGATATCGTAGCGTACGT
>Ga0302323_100004328_pt1 | contig 11555 bp, 14 predicted proteins | sample Fen_T0_3_FD_201950 | JGI IMG/M metagenome (GOLD analysis project Ga0302323, IMG submission 201950) | Peat permafrost microbial communities from Stordalen Mire near Abisko, Sweden - Fen_T0_3 | ecosystem: Environmental > Terrestrial > Soil > Wetlands > Permafrost | place: Sweden: Abisko... | reverse complement strand
GCCGCCCATGTAATCATCTGGTCGATATCTTCCAGCAGATAATTCCGCTCGGCTTTGGTCAGCGCTTTATTCATGCCGCCGGCAATCGCGCCAGTACCATGAATACGCTTGCCGGAAATCATACGGATCACTTCCTGTCCGTATTTGCGCAGCTTTACACCCTGTAAGCCGATATCAGGATATTCACCCAGCACAGCAATGATATTGCGCTTGCTGATATCGCTTTCAAAACCGAACAATAAATCCGGGCTGGATAAATGAAAAAAATGTAAGGCATGCGATTGTAATACCTGACCGAAATGCAGCAACCGCCTTAATTTGGTTGCAGTGGTTGTTAGATAAGCCGGGTCAACGCCGACCAGTTGATCAATAGCCTTAGCCGCAGCCAGATGATGGCTGACCGGGCAAATGCCGCATAAGCGCTGCACTAATACCGGCAATTCCCAATACGGACGGCCTTGAATAAAGCGCTCGAAACCGCGGAATTCAACGATATGCAGACGAGCTTGCTGGACTTTATTGTTTTCGTCCAGCAATAGGGTAACCTTGCCATGCCCTTCAACGCGGGATACAGGGTCTACGACGATTCGTTTCAGGTTTTCAGGTTTTGCTGCGGTTTCTAAATGTTCGTACATATTCCGCCTTATTTGTAAGTTGGGTTAGCGCTTTTGTAGGCCGACATTTTGCGCTTCGATGTGCTGACTTTCGCTAGTGCTATCCCAACCTAAACATCGTTTAACTTCAAGTTTATCGATTGCATAAGGTGGATTTCTCTTATGCAGCATAGCATGGCAATTAGGGCAAACAGGTCTAAGATCATTTACTGGATCAACTTCATAACCTTGACCAATCTTAGAAAGTTGCGTTAAGTGATGCACATGGATAAATCCTTTTCCAATTTCACCGTATACTTTTTCAAAATCAAACTTGCAAACAAAACATTAACACCATAGTGTTCGATGCACTTGATTCTAGCATTCTGATTTCTCTCGTATATATTTACAGTTACGGTCTTTTTCATTCCCTCAAACAAAGTTTCGGGACTATCTAATTCATCGGGATAAACTGATATTGTTTGAGATATAAGAATTTTTTCATGCCGAGAAATAATAGCTCTTATGCCATTTAACTTTGTTTTACCAAGACCCTCATAATATTTCACATGCTCCTTTGCAGCTTTAATTGCATTAGCTAATTTGACACCACCATAATCATTTAAAATATGAGTAAAAATATAATCAGTTTGTTCTACATTATTCGTTCTTGTGTATTTCTCGCCATCCATCATCTTCTTGAAATTAACAATACAATCAGATGCTGAACCTCTATTCCAACCAAATTTACTTTCTAAATCATTAATAGCTTGTTGCTTTTTAATTTTTCTATCATATACATCAGCCGATACAGAATATCCCGCCTGTATCATTTCTGTTGTTATTTTCATAGGCTGTTCCTTTTACACATAACAATAAAAACCATAGATTTGTTTCTTTCGTAGGTACATTCTACAAAAAGACTAAAATAAAGCATCAATCATAATGCACCAGTTCATAAGGCAATGAAGGTTCACGCCCTTCGAGCAAATCTGTCAGAAACTTCCAGAACACATCGGCTGAAGGCGGGCAACCTGGCAGGAAATAATCTATTTTCACGACTTCATGGATCGGGCGTACCTTATCCAGCAATAGCGGCAGCTCTGGATCGCTGGGAATCTGCGGGTTTTCGATGCCGATGCCATCAAGGTAAGCTTCTGACAGGCACTCTTCCAGCGGAATAAAATTACGGAGCGCTGGCAGGCCACCGTTAATGGCACAAGCACCGACAGCTACCAGGACTTTGCAGTTCCTGCGAAATTCGCGCAACACATGAACATTTTCCGAATTACAGACCCCGCCTTCGATCAAACCGATGTCGCAGTTAGTACAGTGTTCGATATCGGTAATCGGCGAGCGGTCAAATTCGACGACTTCTGCCAGTTGCAGCAAGCGTTCGTCGAGATCAAGAAATGACATGTGGCAGCCGAAGCAACCGGCCAGCGATGTAGTAGCGATCCTGATTTTATCTGCCATTTTCAGAATGCTCCGTGACTAAGCTGACTTCATCAATATCTTGATGATCGTAAATCCGTTCACCAATCGGAATCTGATAGCCGGTTCGTTTAATCAAAATTGCTCCGGTTGGGCAAATATGGGCCGCTGCATCCGTCGCTTCCAGGTCAGTGTCTTTTAATAATCCGCTTTGGGCGTTGGCGATAATTCGCTTATTGATGCCGCGACCACTTATCGCAAATACATCCTTACCGTCTTTTTGCTGGCTGGCGCGAACACACAGGGTACAAAAAATGCAGCGATTATGATCGATGAGAACATCGTGATGCGAAGCGTCCATCTCCCGTTTGGGATAAAAATGCGGAAAATGGTTGTCGAGCATATTCAAATGATAGGCTACCGCCTGTAACTGGCAGTTGCCACTTTTTTCGCAGCCGGGGCATAAATGATTGCTTTCGACAAACAGCATTTGGGTGACTTTTTGCCTGTCGTCATTCAGCTCTTTGCTGTTGTTAATAACATCCTGGCCTTCTGCTGCTGGAAATGTGCAAGCTGAACACGTGCGGCCATTCACCTTTACATTGCACAGTTTGCAACTGCCATGCGGGGTAAAGTCCGGGTGATGGCAAAGATGCGGAATATAAACGCCTGCCGCAGTCGCTGCTTCGATGATGGTTTGCCCTTCTTCAAAGGGAATGGGCTTGCCGTCGATAGTAAGAGTTTTACTCATGATCTTCACCAATTTGAGCCAAATGCGCAGCTTTATCGTTTCTATTTGCCATACGACGAGCAGTATCGAGTGCTGCGTCCAAATCGAATCCCGGCTCGTAGCTGATCTTCTTCAATTTGCTTTGATACAGCTCGGGGTATCGTTCCAACGTGGTTAGCACCGGATTGGCGGCTGTTTGACCCAAGCCGCAATGGCTTTGCTTTTTAACGATTTGGCACAATTCTTCAAGCGCTACCACATCACCCGCCGAGCCATGACCATTAACAATTTTATCGACCTGTTTCTTCAATAACGATGTTCCCACCCGGCAGGGCGTACAAAAACCGCAGCTTTCGTGGGCAAAAAAATGAGTGAAGTTATACACAACATCAAGGATATTGCGGGTGTTGTTGAAAACAATAAACGATCCGCCGGTGGCTAAATCTTCAAACGCTAGCTTTCGCCCGAATTCCTGATTGGAAATAAACGTTCCCGATGGCCCGCCTATCTGTAAGCCCAAGACATCACTTGCGCCGCAATCTTTTAAAATATCTTGAACGGGTGTGCCGAACGGATATTCGTAAATGCCGGGACGTTTACAATCGCCGCTGATACTCAGAATTTTAGTTCCTTTTGATTTTTCCGTACCGACTTTCGCAAACCATTCACCCCCATTTACGGCGATGGCGGCAGCGGCCAGAAAAGTTTCGACATTATTAACGACTGTCGGCTTCCCCAAATAACCCTGTGTGACAGGATAAGGCGGACGATTACGCGGAATTCCCGGTTTTCCTTCCAGCGATTCGATCAACGCCGATTCTTCACCGCAGATATAAGCGCCTGCGCCCAAATGGATTTCAATATCGAAATTGAAGTTCTGATCCAGAATACTGTTTCCCAGCAATCCAGCTTGCCTACGTTCGCTTAATATAGTTTGCAATTTGTTGTAAAGAAACAGATATTCGCCGCGCAAATACATAAAACCCTGCGTTGCACCCGTAATGGCGGCACAGATCGTCATGCCCTCGAACACCTGATGGGAATAGCTATTTAACAGCACCCGGTCTTTAAACGTGCCTGGTTCGCCTTCATCGGCATTGCAGATCACATAGCGTTGCAACTGTTTTTGGGTGTTTATGTCGCAAAATGCCTCTTCTTCAGGCCCCTCGTAACAAAGATGCCATTTCCATCCGGTGGAATAACCCGCACCTCCGCGTCCGCGCAAACCCGAGCTGTTGATTTCCACAAGCGTTTCCTTTAAGCCCCTCTTAAAACTGGCGCTCAACCCTTCACCTTGTGTTATCGGACGATCCAACAGTAAGCCAGATTTAATTAAATTGTCGTTTACCAGAAATAACGATTCAGCCCATTCAGTCAAAGGTTTTTGCCGATTAATCAAATCAACGATGATATCAATACGCTCACGGTTTAAATTCGTTAGCGGATAGCCGTTGATTAACCCGGCTGGCCCTTGGTCGCACAATCCGGTGCATGATGTATTGTCCAGGCTAACCAAGCCATCCTCGCGAACCTTTCCGACGGCTATAGTTAAGCGGTTGGATAAATAGTTCATCAAGTCAACTTTGCCCAACATGTGATCGGTGATTGAATCGCTTATTAGAAGCTCGTAGCGCCCTCGCGGTGTTAAATGCAGAAAACTATAGAATTCGACAACGGCGATAATTCGGGTGCGTGGAATGTGTAACAGTCCAGCCAATAGTTCAATCGCATCTTTCGGCACATAATGAAATTCGGCTTGAATATCCCTTAGGATTTGCAACAAATGGCTAGACCTGTGGTCATATTTTTTTGATAAGCCGTAAATAATTTCTTTCATTTTATTGTTCAGCATCAAACGCGTTAATTTTTTTCTGTGCTATTAATAACCTTTTCGTTAATCGGTTACAACACTTGATTCAGTTTAAGAAAAAAATCTTTACAACAAAACAGTAGACTTAACGCTTTATTTTAATAATTAAATGTGACAATCACATTGAATAGCATAAAGGCAATAGAAAACGATTCTAAATTTATCGGCACTATAACGGAAGCCCACGGCCCGGTAGTGATAATCGATTGCGCCCGATTGCCGCCCTTACGGCAAGCCTTATATACCCGATTCGACCATACCACTTATCTATTTGAGGTACATCAACATCTCGATGAACGCTATATCCAGGCGATAACTTTGCATGGCACTGCCGGATTAAGTCGAGGCCTTTTGGTTTATGATACAGGCGCGCCGTTACAAGTGCCCGTGTCCAAGGAATGCTTAGGCCGCTTATTGAATATATTCGGTGAACCGCTGGATGGGCAAGCACCTTTAGCGCACGACGAATTCCGGAATATTCACTCAAAACCATTGCCCTTATCCGAAGCGATCGGGATAACCGGCATTCTTGAAACGGGCATTAAAGTCATCGACCTCTTATGCCCCTTTGTAAAGGGTGGTAAAACCGGTTTATTCGGCGGTGCGGGCGTTGGTAAAACCGTCTTGATTATGGAGTTCATCCATTCGGTTTCCGCTATCCATAAGGGCGTTTCGGTTTTTGCCGGAGTCGGTGAGCGGATTCGTGAAGCGCATGAGTTATGGCGGGAAATGCAGCAAGCCGGTGTCATGTCTGATACCTTGATGGTGTTCGGGCAAATGGATGAATCACCGGGAGTACGTTTCCGCGTCGGCTTATCTGCGTTAACTTATGCGGAATATCTGAGGGATACCTTACAGAAAGAAGTGTTGTTTGTCATGGACAATGTTTTCCGCTTCGTCCAGGCGGGCAGTGAAATATCCAGCCTTTTGGGGCGTATGCCGGCAACGGTGGGTTACCAGCCGACACTGACCTCTGAAGTTGCGGAACTTGAAGACCGGATATTATCTACCCGAGAAGGAGCTATTACCTCCGTCCAGGCCGTGTATGTCCCTGCCGATGACATGACCGATCCTGCCGTCAGTGCCATCCTTAGCCATCTGGATACGACGGTTATCCTGTCCAGGGATCAAGCCAGTAAAGGCATCTATCCGGCAGTCGATCCGCTCCGTTCCAGCAGCAAGCTCATGGACAGGCAGACGTTGGGCGACCGGCATTATTCGGTCGCCCAAGCCGTGCGTGAACATTTGGCGCGATACGACGAGCTGGAAGATATTATTGCGATGTTGGGTGTAGAAGAATTGTCCGAAGCCGATCGTAAAACAGTTATGCGTGCCCGAAAACTGCAACGTTATCTGACCCAACCGTTTTCGGTTTTAGCCCAGCACAGCAAGCAATCCGGCGTTTCCGTTCCGCTTGAAAAAGTCTTGACGGATTGCGAGGCATTTTTGTCGGGGCAATACGATACTCTCAGTGAAGAGCAATGCTACATGCGCGGCTCGATGCAGGATTGATGATGAATTCATTTGTAATGAATTTATACGATGCCACCAATGAGCTTATCGTCGAGGACGTAAGCACTTTTGTGGGCATGGATGCATCGGGAAGTTTCGGTATTCAAGCCAATCATGACCGATTTATGACCACCTTGGTATTTGGATTGGCTCGGTTTCGGCAACAGTCAGAAGATTGGCAATATCTGGCGTTGCCGGGCGGCGTGTTGTATTTCAAAAATAATGTAATGACGGTGAGTACCCGGCATTTTCTTGTTGACACTGACTTTGAACGGATCAGCACATTATTGGATAAGCAGTTAATAACCGAGGAAGACAATCTGCGGGCAACCCGTCTTAGCCTGCACAGAATGGAACAGGCCATGCTAAAACGCATGGTGTCCTTGCAACGAAAACCGGGCGGGTGGCGATGAAAGATCTGCATAATTTGAAAACCAAGATTGAGAATCAGGTCATTCGGATGAAAAAAGCCGAACACGACCGGCCTAATCTGTTATCGCAGACGATTTATATTGGCACGTTGGGATTGGTCATGGTGCTGCCAGTTATTGCTGGCGCTTATTTAGGAAGTTGGCTGGATGGGATGATGGCAGGATATTCCATGCGCTGGACTCTCAGCTTATTGCTCACCGGCGTTGTCATCGGGATTTTAAACGTGTATTTTCTGATTAGAGATTAGCAGGTAAAACGATGGAAAATGCTTATTCTTTTGCAATTGGCCCAGTTGTTATTAGTCTCTCTGTGATTACCACTTGGGGTATCATGCTGGTATTGACATTGATTGCCTGGCTTTCGACCCGGCGTTTAGAGTTATTTCCCGGCGCAATACAAACCGTTGTTGAAAGCATCGTCGCCACTATTGATGAAGCAATCCTGGCCGTTGCGCCGGAACACGGTCGACTGATAATGCCTTTCATTGCTTCCTTATGGATATTCCTCACCATCGCAAACCTGGTTAGCTTGATTCCGGGATTACACTCACCAACTCGCGACCTGTCCGTCACCTCGGCGCTGGCGGTATTGGTGTTTTTCTCAGTTCACTGGTTCGGCATCAAGACGCAGGGCTTAAAAAAATATCTCCATCATTATCTGACCCCCAGTCCGATCTTGTTGCCTTTCCATATCATTAGCGAATTTACCCGCACCTTGGCGCTTGCAATCCGTTTATTCGGCAACATGATGAGCCTGGAAATGGCGGCCATGTTGATTTTACTGGTGGCGGGCTTTCTGGCACCAATCCCTATCCTGATGCTGCATATAATCGAGGCATTAGTACAGGCGTACATTTTTGGAATGCTCGCGCTGATCTATCTGGCCGGCGCAATACAATCACAGCAACTTAATTCACAGGAGTAACCATGTCCGATATTTCCATGATCGTTTTAGGGTCGAGCGTCGCCGCCATTTTCGGGATCGCCATCGGTGTCATGTTGCCAGCATTGGCAATGGGCAAAGCCATTAGCAGCGCATTGGAAGCACTCTCCCGGCAACCCGAATCGGAACGCTCGATCATGCGCACCTTATTCATCGGCTTGGCGATGATCGAATCCTTAGCCATTTATAGCCTGGTGATTATCTTGATTGTGTTGTTCCGCAATCCCTTGCTTGAGTACATTGTTAAATAAGCGACATCAATCAGCATGGAATTTAACACTACAACCTTTATTTTAGAGATTATCAATTTCCTGATCCTGATCTGGATTTTGCAGCGCCTGTTCTATAAACCGCTTCTGGAGATGATTGCCAAGCGCAAGCAACATATCGACCAATCACTTGAAGAGGCTAAAAAACTTCACGATGAAGCAGAAGAACAACGCAAGCTCTATGAGAATCGTCAACAGCTCTGGGAACAAGAAAAAAAAGCAGCTCAAGCCGAACTACACCAGCAATTTGAAGTAGAAAGAAGCACACAATTGGAAAAGCTCCGAAGCGAACTTGAACAGGAACGCCAAAAAGCCAAAGTAACGCTTACCCGCCAGCAAGAAGAATTTCAACAGCAAACCGAAAAACAGGCCCTAGAAAACGGTGCGCGTTTTGCCGCTTTGTTATTGCAGCAGGCGGCTGGGCCGGAAGTGGAAAGTCGTTTGTTCGCAATGCTGATCGACCAACTAACCGTCTTGCCCGAAACTGCTAAAATAAGTCTTCAAGCTTTAGAACCAAAAAAATCGTTAATCGTTAAGGTAACGAGTGCTTATCCGCTAGCAACGGATTTGAAACAACAATTAGAGCAAAAACTGGGGCTGTTAATCACCCGCCCCATGAGCTTTCAATACCAACAAGATACTACGTTAATTGCAGGTATTCGCATCGATATTGGCGCTTGGGTTTTGCATGCCAACGTGGGACAGGAACTGGCTGGTTTTGCCGAAATCGCTTATGAGTCTGAATAGCTTAAAAGGTGCCCTCGAAAAACAGGCGAATTGGCTTTCCAGCTATCGGCCAAAATTACAAATTACCGAGCAAGGAACGGTCGTTTCCGTTGGTGATGGCATCGCCTGGATTAAGGGTTTGCCCTCAGCCGCCATCGAAGATATTCTGATATTTGCGGATGGCAGCCGCGCTATGGTATTCGATCTCAACCGTGACAGGATCGGCGCCATATTATTGTATGAAACCGAAAACCTCACTGCTGGCACTTTCGTCCGTCATGCCCGCCATCCGCTGAGCATTCCGGTCGGAGACGATTTTTTAGGACGGATAGTCGATCCTCTCGGTACACCGCTTGATGGAAAAGCTCCGCCGGCCCATGTCGGTAGGGGTAATCTGGAACAGAACTCACCACCCATCATAGCTAGGGATTTTGTTAATAAACCCTTGTATACCGGTATTAAAATTATCGATACCTTGATCCCGATTGGCAAAGGCCAACGGCAATTGCTAGTGGGCGATGAAGGGTTGGGCAGGTCGTCGATTGCCATCGACACTGTCGTCAACCAAAAGGATAAGAATGTAGTTTGCATTTATGTCCTGATCGGCCAAAAACGTTCGGCCGTTGTCAGTACGATAGAAACACTGAGATCCCATGGCGTGCTCGACTACACCGTATGCGTGGTCGCCGAAGCCAGCGCCTTACCTGGCTTACAATACATCGCGCCTTTTGCCGGCTGCGCCTTGGCAGAATACTGGATGGCTCAGGGGCGAGATACCTTAATTGTCTACGACGACCTTTCTACCCATGCCAGAACCTACCGGGAGTTATCGTTATTATTACGCCGCCCGCCCGGACGGGAAGCTTTTCCCGGTGACATTTTCTTTGTGCATTCCCGTCTATTGGAGCGTTCAACCAGCTTGAATGCCGAAAACGGCGGCGGCAGCATGACTGCCTTACCCATCGTTGAAACCAAGCAGGGTGAAATTGCCGCTTATATTCCCACCAATCTGATTTCGATCACCGACGGTCAAATCTATCTGGATATTGGCTTGTTTAACGCAGGATTCCGTCCGGCCATTGACATCGCCAAATCGGTATCGCGAATTGGCGGCAAGGCTCAACATCCGAGTATTCGGGATCAAGCCGGACAAATGAAGCTCGATTATCTCCAGTTTTTGGAACTGGAAGCTTTTACCCGTTTCGGGCAACGTCTGGAAGCATCAATGGAAGCGAGGATCAAACGCGGACGGCTATTACGCGAAATACTCAAACAGGATAGGCTAAAACCCTACAGCAGTTTATTTCAATTGGCCTGGCTGACCTCATTCAATGCAGGTCTTTTTAATACCTTGGAATTCAATGAATTGTCGCAATATCTGGCAAAATTAGAACATGAAGTTGATGCCACAACCTTGTCCTTGGACAGCAGTCCGGCGCAATGGAAGCAAGCTGTAGCCGACTGGCTTGCGGTCGATAAACCGCCGTCATGAGCCAAAGTCATGAGCTACGCCTTCATCTTACCCAGTTGGAGGAAATTCGCACGATATTAAATGCGATGAAAAATCTGGCGTTTATGGAGATTCATAAATTATCCCGTTATCAAGCCATGCAAGGTAAAGCAGTGGGTAACATAGAAAATGCAGCGATAGATTTTTTAAGTTTTAACCCCGAATTTGCTATCGAAGAAGGCCATGATAAGCATATTGCTATTTTAATGGGAACCGAACGCGGTTTTTGCGGCGATTTTAATGAAAGCCTTGTCAAAGCACTGAATAACGATAAATATACGGGAGTTATAGCATTTGGTTCCCGGCTTGCAAATAAACTATCAGATAACCACTTACCCATTATTGCGGAAATTGCTGGTGCCAATGTTGCAGAAGAAGTGCCATCGATTATTAATCAACTCATCGATATGCTTAGCACAAGCGAGGAAACAGGCAAACTACTTGGCTTAAGTCAATTGGCAATTCGGCTGACCGTTATTTACCATGATTATGCAACTGGGCTTATTACCCAACGGCAAATATTTCCGCCTTTTCCGCAACAACAACGGAAAGGGGTGCAATATACTTATCCACCGATACTTAATCTTGATGCTGCGGAATTTTATACTGACTTGATAAGACATTACTTGTTTGCGGTGCTTCATGAAATTTTATATATCTCATTAATGGCGGAGAATCACAATCGTTTACAGCATTTGGAGGGTGCTGTTAACCATCTGGATGATGAAACCGTTAACCTTCAGAGAAAATTGCAAATTTATCGGCAGGAAGAAATTACCGAAGAAATAGAAGTCATCTTGCTAAATTCCGAGAATAACTAATTTTTACACATAATCATCATACAGGGTTTATACAATAGATTTTTCTGCGGTTGGTGACCACCTTAATGAGACTCCATTCAACCTGTCCAATTTTATATCCACTTATAGATGCACCTATGGGACAACATTACTTAAAACCTTTATTTGCGCCTAAGTCGGTTGCTGTCTTCGGTACCAGCGACCGTGTTGATTCCGTGGGGCAGATCGTCTTCCAGAACATGTTGCAAAGTGGCTTTCAAGGTGACTTGTTTGCCATCAACCCGAGACATACCGATGTCCAGGGATGTAAGGCCTATTCTTGCCTATCGCAAATCAATGGGCCAGTGGATTTGGCGGTAATCGCCACGCCGCCGGAAACCGTACCGAACATAATCGACGAATGTGGCAAGCATAATGTTAAGGCCGCCGTCATCATTACTGCAGGTTTCGGCGAAATAGGTGAAGCTGGCAAAGCATTGGAACGCCGAGTACTGGAAAATGCGAGGCGATACAACATCCGCTTGATTGGCCCGAACTGTTTGGGCGTGATGCGGCCGGAAATAGGGCTTAACGCTACGTTTAACAAGGGCAACGCAAATGTTGGCAACCTCGCCTTTGTGTCGCAATCCGGTGCCTTATGCACAGCCATCCTGGATTGGGCCAAATCTAATAATTGATGACCAGCTAACTGCATCAGGACTCCTAAATTTACTGAAACATTATGATGCCCCAAAGCC
>Ga0302323_100004327_pt1 | contig 11555 bp, 9 predicted proteins | sample Fen_T0_3_FD_201950 | JGI IMG/M metagenome (GOLD analysis project Ga0302323, IMG submission 201950) | Peat permafrost microbial communities from Stordalen Mire near Abisko, Sweden - Fen_T0_3 | ecosystem: Environmental > Terrestrial > Soil > Wetlands > Permafrost | place: Sweden: Abisko... | reverse complement strand
AGGCGGCGGAAAAGGTGGTCCGGGCGGAAGCGGCGGCACGGGTGGGGCCGCGAGCGGCGGCCAGATCGGCGGTTCCGGCGGGAGTGCCGGTGCCAATGCTTCGGGCGGTCGCACTGGTTCGGGCGGAAACACCAATGCCGGCGGATCGAGCGCTGGCGGCACAGCGGCAGGCGGATCGACTGGCACCGGTGGATCGACAGGCACCGGTGGATCGACGGGCTCTGGCGGTGGCTCGCCGTCGGGCATGTGTGCCAGCGCCTTTTTCTCGGCAGACGCCGCCAGTCGCAAGTCGGCCGAATACACCAGCTGGAAGACCAGCTTCGTCCAAGAATGCCCCGCCAACGGCAGCGCCGTGGTGAAGAACGGCGGCGGCGTCTATTCCGAAGGCATCGGCTACGGCATGTTGCTGGCGGCAAGCAACGACGACCAGCCCCTGTTCGACAAGTTGTGGAAGTTCTACAGCGATCACTTGGACAAGAACGGTCTCATGGACTGGTCCATGGATGCGTGCGCAGCGCCCGGCGACAACACCGCCAACGCCGCCAGCGACGGCGATCTCGACGCTGCACTGGGGCTGGTGGTGGCCAACAAGAACTGGGGCGGCTACCTTGCCAAGGCCCAGTCGTTGATCGGCAAGATCAAACAGTTCGAGACCGATTCGTGTTCGAACGGTGTGACCGTACTTCGCCCGGGCGACGTGTGGGGTGGCTGCAGCGACCCCAGCAACAAAGGCAAGGTCAACCCGTCCTACTTCTCACCGGGCCACTACCGCGTCTTCGCCACCGTCGATACTGCCAATGCCGATTTCTGGATCAAGCTGGCCGCCGATTCGTACACGCTCCTCGCCCAATACCAGACCGCCATGAACGGCCTGGTCCCCGAGTGGGGCTACAACGACGGCCGCATCGAATCGGCCTCGTATGACTACAATGCCTGCCGCACTCCCTGGCGCGTGGCCATGGACTTCATGTGGTTCTGCACGCCCGAAGCCAAGACCTTCCTGGGCAAGATCGGTACCTTCGTCGACGGCAAAGGCGGCGTGACCAGCACCGGCTACGCCAAGAACAGCGCCTTCGTGGGCGCCTTCGCCGACGCCGGCATCGCCATCAGCCAGGCCAAGATCGACAGCTACGAGACCGCGTGGATGACCGCAGCGGGCATGGACGACACGCCCTATTTCCAGGGTACGTTGCGACGGCTGTACCTGCTGGTCGCGGGCGGGCAGCTCCGCTCGGGGCTGTAAAGAAGAGCGTCGTCGCCAGGCGAGATCGACGCACGTTGGGCGGCCTGCCTGTCGGTTCGCGCCGGTCGTGCTCTGTGCGCAAGAGTCGCCCAGCCGATGTACGATGGTGATGGGAGGGGAGCATTCATGAGAAAGATGACAAGCCATGACGTCGGGCGCCTGGGAGTCGTACTGGTGCTGGCGGGATGTTCCTCTGGGAAGACGTTGTCCGACGGAGGGACTAGGCCGAACGTGTCCTTTCCCGAGGGTGGGATTGCGCCAACGGCGGCTTGCCTGTCAGAAGGTGGCGGCGATGCGGTGGCCAAGCCGGTGCGGGTGCGCACGTTGACCGGGGACAAGTCGTGGGCGGAGACCGGTTGGTTCTCTTCGCCCGGACTGGTCGATCTGGATGGCGACGGCAAGATGGAAATCGTCGCGCCATTTTACAGCTTGTTCGTGTTCGACAGCGCGGGCAAGACGTTGGCCACCGTCAAGGCAGACGCGTACACCAAGGGGCGGGTCTACGCGCCGGCCGTGGTAGCCGACCTCGACGGCGACGGTGTCACCGACGTGGTGGCGGCCGGCAACGACGGCACCGTCGCTGCCTACGAATGGCGCAACGGCGGGCTGACCATCAAGCCGGGTTGGCCGGCCTCGACCACGAGTGCCGGGACAGCGCCCGAAGGAAGAGGTCTGGCGGCGGCTGATCTGGATGGCGACGGCAAGATCGAAGTCGTGGTCACCACGACCAACACAGCCACCACCGGCGCACAGGTGTTCGTCTTTGCTCCCAATGGCAAGCTCTTCCAGCCCGCAGGTACCAGCTGGGCCGCATGGCCGCGCTACAACGCACGCAAGGGACAAGGCGGCGACGCCGACACCAACGGCGAGGGAAAGCAGGGCTACGGCTGCTTCGGCCTCAACGTCGGCATCGGCAACATCGACGACGATGCCCAGCAAGAAATCATCGTCACCTACGACAACCACTTCATCAACGCCTTCAAGCCCGACGGCACCTCCGTGCGAGCCTCGTCCTACTTCAGCAATCCTGCGACCCAATTCCTCAACCAGCCGTTCGACTGGGGCCAGTTCATTCGCTGGTTCGACCCCAAGGTCGAGGGCGACCACTACCACTTGCACGTCGGCGACTGGCCCGACGTGAAGCAAACCATGTGGTTGCAGTGGACAGCGTCGCCACCCTCGGTCGCCGACATCGATGGCGACGGCAAGAACGACATCATCGGCATCCCCAATGCCGAACAGAAGGAACCCTACGAAACCCAGGGCTACGCCTTCATGGTCCTGCAGGGCGCCTACGGCGACGGCAGCACCAGCGCCATGCGTTTGCCAGGCTGGGAGACCCTACCCTTGTCGGGCAAGCCCACCCCGCGTGGCGCGAACGACTACTATCCGCCCGACGGCGTCCCCGCCCCTGCCATCGCCAACATCCTGGGCGACAGCCGCCCCGAGATCATCGCCTCGATCAACGACGGTGCCATCTACGCCATCGGCCCCGACGCCCAGCTGCTGTGGCGCTACGACTACGCCAAAGGCGTGGCCAAGACGTTCGCCTCCGAGCCCGTGGTCGTCGACCTGAATCGCGACGGCGTGCCCGAGATCGTCTTCGGCACGTATTCGCTCAAGCCCAACGGCGGTCGCCTGATCGTATTGCGCAACACCGGCGAAGAACTGTTCGACCTGACCCTCGACAATCAAGGCACCGGCGGCGGCAACGGCATCGGCGTCCCCGCCGCCCCCTCGGTGGCTGATATCGATGGCGACGGCAATCTCGAAATCGTGCTGCTGACCTTCGACCACGGCGTCGACGTCTACACCGTGCCCGGTTCCGGCAGTGCCTGCCTGCCCTGGCCCACCAGCCGCGGCAACCTGCTCCGCAACGGCCAAGGGCCGGCCTACGTGCGCTAGCAACGCCGAGAAGCCTCTTACACTGCCGTTAGCGATCCAGCGAGCACTTGCGGTGCCGGTTGGCGGAAGCCGGGCACGACTGGGAGTTTATCCACGGCGAGCCTGCGGGAGTCATCCTTGGACGACGCATAGCCAGTGTGGATGAGCTGAATGCATCGATAGGCCTCCAAGAGCTCGGTGCCGACATGGGCACCACGCTCGATGGCCAGCTTGAATTCATCGAACAGGCTGTTGAACCAGCCGACGTGGCTGGAGTCCATCCAGTCGGACGCAGTCTGGGCATCTTCGAAGTCCCATCGCGCGCGGTACGAAGTGAACGCGTTTCTGCGCAAGCGTGCTATTTCCACGCGGTCGTCCTCTACGCGAATGGCGCCGCGATCGCCATGAATGGTGTAGAGCACCTTGCGCACGCCAGCTGTCCAAGAGAGATGCGCCGTGGCCAGGCCGTTGGGAAAACGTAGGGTGCACGAGAACTCGTCCTCGGTGTCTGCGGCTCCCGAGGTCATGGCATGGGCGGTAATGGAGGTCGGGTAGGACCCCATCCACTCGAACGCCAGGTAGAAGGTGTGGCTGCCATGGTCCATGGCGATGCCCCCACCCGAGAAGGCGCGCTCACGCCGCCAGTGGGGCCGCCACGCGGTTACCCCGCGCGCGTGGGTATTGCGAAAGGTCTGCAGCGTCACCAAATGGGGCTCGCCGATGTCGCCCGACTGGATGATCTTGCGCACTGCCTTGATCACCGGGGCGTGCTTGTAGTTGTGGCAAGGGAAGAGCACGCGCTTGGCACTCTCGGCGCGCTCGAGCATGGCAGTCGCTTCCTCGGTCGACCAGGCCAGGGGCTTCTCGCACAACACGTGCAAGCCAGCGTCCAGGGCCGCCAGGGCCACGCGGGCGTGATCGCAGGGCGGAGTGGCGACGTCCACGAAATCCAGCCGGTCGTCCTCGGCGTCGAGCAGCGTCCGGTGGTCTTCGTAGATGCGAGCGTTCGGAAAAATCGCACTGGCGCGCTGGCGGCGGGCGGCGCAAATGTCGGCGATGGCGACGATCTCGACGTCATCCAGCGCGACCGTGCGCGAGCGGTAGGCGGCGGCATGCCCCTCTTCCATGATGAAGCCGAACCCGACCAGGGCTCCTCGCAGGCGATGACCTGTACGTCTGGATTTGTTCATTCACTGCTCCCGGGGACGTCGAAAGTGTGCGGATCTCGATAACGTCTCCCTGGGAACACCGCGGGACAGGAATTCTGTTACTAGATTCGTGCAGTTTGCGTAGGGCACGGTTGCGGCTGCAGCAGGTCTGACAAAGACGACCTCACGACAGGAATGTCGCGGGCTAGCGGCCGTCATGCTTTTGGCCCCGACAAGATCCGAGATTCGTCGGCCCTCTTCTTGGCTGAACCCTTGGCATACGCCGTGCAGTCTCGCAGATGATGGTGCAACGAATGACCAAAGACGCAGCTCTCGCGTTGATCGTGCTCGCGGTCGCCGTATCCGGATGTGGCGGCGAAGGCGGAAATGCCTGCTACAGCCCCACGGCAAACGTCGCGCGCGCCGGCCAGACCGGTGCCCAGGGCTGCCCCTGCGACCCCGCTGTCGACAAAGACGTATGCGTGGAAGGCAAGGCCCTGTTCTGCGACTATGGCCACTGGAGCTTCGGCTTCGACGGCCCGTGCAGACCCATCCGCGACGCCGGCAACAACCAAGACCTGATAAGCATCGACACCAGCGACGTCAGCAGCGCACACGACGTCTTGCCCGTTGACACCAGCGACCTCGGCGGCAGCCGGGACGTATGGTCCGTGGACATTGGCGACGTCGGCAGCGCCGTCGATGTATCACCCGACGACGCAACCAACCTCGACAGTGCCGTCGATGTATCGTCCGTCGACGCCGACAAGACGGACTCGGTCGATGCCGACCTCGTGTGTACCATCGATTCCGGTTGTCCCGCTGGGGCAACGTGCAAAGCCGGTCAGTGCGTGGCCTGCTTCACCGCCAACCTCCATCCCGAGCTAGCCACCCTCGGAAGCACGCAAGGCTGTCCCTGCGATTCTTCCCCCGGCTACGGCTTGTGCTTCAAAGGAATCGGCATCGTTTGCCTCTACGGTCGCTGGATGACGGTCCTCGATGGACCCTGTATGCCGATGGACACGGGAGGATCGAATGACGCTGGATTCCCAGGCAGTGGCAGCGGCGGCTAGCGACCCTTCCGTGAAGCTGTTCGTCGTAGTCACACGCACGGTTCCCGAATGGGCGCTTGGGTTTTCGCAAGCACGGGAGTCGCAGAAACACACTGAAGAACGGGTATCCAGCCACGGACATCGACGCAACCCTAGCGGCACTTCGGCGCGCGCGAAGACGTGCCGAGCGCGTCGCTCTGGCCACCGGGACCTACCTCATCGATGCCGTGGATGGGAAACCAGTTCGCGTGCCCCCGCCACCGGAGATGCCGGCCGGCGCACGGGAAGACGAGCCCAGCTGGAAGTAGCACGGACGAATTTGGGCGCGACAGTTTCGCACGATCCTTACTCCCACTTCTTGAAGTAGGCCTGCACTCATCCCTTTCCACGCCCCTTCTTCGCGCGTGCTCGGCCAGGCTTCTTCAGTTGCTTTGCCGTTGTCCCGAATGCGGCGTCGATCGCTCGTGGCTTTGCGTCTTGCAAGGCATGGTAACGCTCGTACTCAAGCTCGGCCTTCGCCTTCGCGACTTCCGCCGAGATCGTCCCGGCGTGATCGAGCACCTTGCGCCCTGAAGCCTTGAGGAGCTCGTCGAGCTTGTCGACCCAGCCGTGCATCGTCATCGGCTTCCGCTCGAGTGCCCGGAGCTCGGCAAACTCGATGTACAGGTTCACGATGCGGTGGAGAACCTGCACTTCAGGCTGGGTCAGGTAGTTCTGCGCGATCGTCGCGTCGGCCTTGCGAACCACGCCTCCCGTCCGCGTCGTCTGCATACCCATGAAGGGCTTCTCTCCGTCGGCCCGCTCGTGGACGATATCGGCGGCCGTGTGCCCGTGCGCCGCCCAGTGCATCTTGTTCTGCACCGTAGCGAAGAACTGCTGCGACAGCTCGGTGTCGAGCTGGTAGTCGATGCTCGTCGCGTAGATGTCGAGGACCTTCTGGTAGAAACGTCGTAGCGCCCTGCCCTTCCTGATTCTGCAAATGTTTTGGTGGCAGGTGACCCTCTCGCGGTAGAGTTCCGGGAAATCAGACAGACCAGCACGCGGGCCGTCAACCATGAAAGCGAACATCCTCAAGCTGTTGCTCCAGTCCCACGCGGACGGCGACGAGTCGTCGTTCCGAAAGGCAGCCTTGCAGCTTGCGGCCGCGGAAAGCAGCTCAGGGCATGTCCTCGTCGCCGAGGAGATTCGCTCCATCGTCGCTAAGCTGCCGGCGAACACAGTTCGCAAACAAGGGCCCGTGGTCGACATTGCGGCCCCGCGTGGTGACCTGGCTGACATCCTCGATGGGGGACACCGCGACGAGCGTCTTCACGACATTGTTCTGCGCCACGAGGTACGCGAGCTGCTGCTACGTGTGATGTCCGAGAACCGCCAACGCGGACGTCTCGAGCGTTTCGGAGTATCGCCTCGACGTCGACTTCTCTTTCACGGCGCACCGGGCTGCGGAAAGACGCTGGCCGCTGCAGTGCTTGCTGGCGAGATGGGCTTGCCGCTCATGACAGTGCGCTTCGATGCATTGTTCTCTCGATTTCTCGGCGCGACGGCGGTCCAACTGCGGGCAATCTTCGCGGAAATGCCCAGGCGCCCTGGCGTCTACTTGTTCGACGAGTTCGACTCGGTAGCCAAGGCACGAGGCGATTCTCACGATGTCGGTGAGATGAATCGCGTCGTCACCGCCTTCCTCCAGCTTGTGGACGCAGACGTTAGCGGAAGCATCCTGGTCGCTGCGACCAATCACGTCGAGCTTCTGGACCGGGCCGTCTTTCGTCGTTTCGATGCGATCATTCCGTTCGACAAGCCGACGCGAGACCAGCTCGTTGATCTGATAAAGCTGCGACTCGGTTCGATGGGGGTGCGCGACGAGGCTGCTGAGCGTCTTGCCGGCACCGCTGAGGGCTGGAGTTTCGCTGACGTCGTCCGTGCGTGCGACGATGCCGTTCGCACCATGGCCCTCGACGATCGCGAAGAGGTTTCCGAGAAGGACCTTATTGCCGCGCTGGAGGGGCTGAAGAGGCGCGAGCTTCCGGTCAGGAGCTAGCCGATGGCCGAAGACCGGGAAGCTCGGGTAGATCTGGTAGATCGGCTTCCGCTACTTCGAGGACGCATCACCGCGGTTGATACCTACGAAGCCCCGCAGCGCGGAGGTGGGTCGCTGCCGGCTCTGCCTTCACCCGATCCCGCCACACATCGCGAGAGACTGCTTCGACAGCTCGATGCCATCAGGCAGCAAGTCCAAGCGCGATCCGACACCGCACGCGACGAACTCGCGTCCCGCGAAATCATCGCGGTTCGGCCTGCTCCAGACGCCGCGCTGACCGCCGACCAGCTCGACGATGCACGCGCGGACGCGCGACTCGTGGGCCTTGTGGCCGAGACTGGCGTGGTCTTGCTCGACGTGGCCAGTCCTGACTTCGACTACCTCCGGAAGAAGCTCGAGGCTTTTGCCGACGACACCAAGGTCGAAATCAAGACGCACAAAGATGGCAGCAGGACGATCCATCGCGACAAGGAACGTGCAATCGCCCCCGTCGACACGATTGGCCTCGCAGCGTTCGACGACGTTGCTGGGACCCAGCTTCGCGCAGAAGCGCTTCTGCCTGACCGCGCCTACTGGCTTGAAGTAGCTTGCCGCGGTGGTTACCGGCGACCTCTATCAGAGACCGAGGGCAGCCGTTCGCAGATCGCCCGACAGCTACATCGGATCGGAGCCCTGCAGAAGCTGGACGAGTTCGTGGGCCCAGAACAAGTGTACTTCTTCCTTCGGCTAACCAGCTCTCAGCTCGATGCCCTTCGAGCCTCGACCGATTGCATCTACGAGGTCGAGCTGGCCCCTCAGCGCCTTCGTGACTTGAAGCTACTTGAAGATGTCACCACGAAGGACCTGGTGACCTTCGCCCTCGCCCAGCCGAACGCAGATGCGCCATCGGTAGTCGTGCTTGACACCGGCATCGCGAGCGAGCACCCGCTGCTGAAAGCCGCCATTCTCTCGGCAACCACAGCGGGCCAGGACATTCAGTCGCCCGAGGATACGTACGGCCATGGTACGAAGATGGCCGGGCTTGCCCTTCATCGAGATCTGGGTGCAGCCATCAAGCGCGGGAGCGCACAACCGACGCACTGGATCCAAAGCAGCAGACTGCTCATAGAACCGGGCCTTGGATTGGCGTCTGACGACAACTACGAGAAGTGGCCGGTTCTCACCGAGGGGTTGCCTCGGAGTGCGCGCAGGGAGTCGCAACGATCGTTGTCGAGGACGCCCTGCCCAACGCGGTCATCGAAGAGACACTGAAGAAGAACACACCGAAGCGTTCGACCACCAAGACAACCGAACCAAAGGTACGGCGAAAGGTGAAGCTATTCAGGCTACCCATTCCGGACAGCCTGCTGGTCGATTCGGACCCGGACGTCGAGTTGCGGGTCACGCTTTCCTATTTCGCAGAGCCCAACAAATTCGGCCGCAGCACATTCCACGGGTTCGACCTGAAGTGGGACATGCAGGGACCTCAGGAGTCGGAACAGGAGTTCCTTCGCCGCATCAACGTGCACAAGCGGCCGAAGAGCCCAGAAGGCAAGCCGGTCAAGGTCGCGACGAAGAAGTCGTTCGACTGGGAAATCGGCATTCAGCCTCGCAGCCGCGGGACCGTCCAGGGCGACCGGTGGCACGGAAAGATGTCCGCACTCGTTGGAGACAAGCTTATCGCGATTGTGCCGGTGCTCGGCTGGTGGGACCAGCGCCGCGCCCTCAAGACCCAGGAAATGCGATTCTCTCTGATCGTCTCGGTTTTCGGTCCCGGCGTGTACACCGCGATCAAGCCCGGAATCGAGGCCGAGGCGATTGTTCAGGTCGAGGTGTAGGTTGAACCGAGCGGACGATACTCGAGATATTCGAGTATCGCTGCGTAGTCCAGCCCCTGCGCTGCGACCTCGCGTGGTGTCGGGTGGCACTTCAGCTCGATGAGCACCAGGAACGCGTCGGGCGCGATGGCCAGTAAGCCGATGCGCCCACCGAACGGCGTGATCGGCCTATCGCGGGGCCAGAAATCTGGGCTGATCGGGCAGACGAGCTCCAGGTGGACGGAGGAGAAGCTGTTCGTCGTGGTCACACGCACGGTTCCCGATGCGGTGGAGGACCTGCAGCTCGGGCTCGGTCAGGTAGTTCTTCGCGATCGTCGCGTCGGCCTTGCGAACCACGCCTCCCGGCCGCGTCGTCTGCATACCCATGCAGGGCTTCTCGCCGTCGGCCCGCTCGTGGACGATCTCGGCGGCCGTGTGCCCGTGCGCCGCCCAGTGCATCTTGTTCTGCACCGTAGCGAAGAACTTCTGCGACAGCTCGGTGTCGGGCTGGTAGTCGATGCTCGTCGCGTAGATGTCGAGGACCTTCTGGTAGAAACGTCGCTCGGACGCGCGGATTTCGCGAATCCGCTCGAGCAGCTCGTCGAAGTAGTCGGTGTGGCCAAGACCGGGCGGGTTCTTCAGCCGCTCGTCGTCCATCGTGAAGCCCTTGACCAGGTACTCCGACAGGCGTGCGTTTGCCCACTTGCGGAACTGCGTGCCACGATGGCTGCGCACGCGGAAACCAACGGCGAGGATCGCCTCGAGGCTGTAGTGCTGGACGGTGCGACGGACCTGCCGCGTCCCCTCGGCTCGAACGATCAAGTACGACTTGATAGTTGCCCCCGGATCGAGCTCGCCCTCCTCGTAAATGTTCTGCAGATGCAAGTTGATGTTCTGGAGCGTCGTCTGGAATAGCTCGGCCATCATCGCCTGCGTGAGCCAGACAGTCTCGCCCTCGAAGCGGCATTCAATGCGCGTGCGCCCGTCCTCGGTTTGGTAGAGGATCAGCTCGCCTTTGGGCGCGCCATCTGCCGGCTGTTTCACAAGCCCTCCGGTAGCGCGTAGCCCTGCCCGCGGGTCCCGATGGACGCCGGCTCGGCCGCCTTCCGCACCAACCTGCTATCGTCACCTCTTGGTGGCGCGCTCCAGGGGGATGCCGTCTTTTGCACGGCGTGCGTCTCGGGCAAAGGACGGCGACCGGCCTAATCCAAGCCGCGTGGCGACCGAGTCAGGTGAGCAGCCCGGGCCATGATGGCCTGGTCGAGCAGCACTCGCTTGGCCCGCGCCACCGAGGCCGCGTAGTCGCTAAGACTCACGATTTTTCCGACACCATCGCGACCTGTTTCCGGTGGAGTTGCCTCGAAAGAGAAGTCCACCTGGTTGGGACTGGTCTTGTTCGCTTTCTTCATCGGGCTTTTCCTACGTGACGAGTACCTTTTGTACGTTCAGTCTATTTACTACAAGTCCCTCCAGCGCGGGGATGGATTCTAACGTGACTTCACATTTAGGCCGGGCATCGCGGCGCGCGCGCTGGGCGGCGTCACATCCATTCTTGCGTGAGCCAAACGAGATGTCGAAGAGTTCCAGGTACCTTGCCGGGGCAACGCCATCGTAAGGCAAGATCCGAACTTTGGAGGTTTCGCCTTCGTTCTCGGTCAAGGCATCGCTGTGCAGCTTCAGAGCCAGGCTCTTGCGGTATGGCTCGATATAACGAACCGCGGTCAGTCCTGCCGCGACGATGTGTCGAGCGCACGCGTGACAGGGATAGGTTGTGCAGTAAAGCGTTCCGCCCAGCATCTGGTGTCCGGCAGACTGGGCTGCCGAGATGATCGCGTGCAGCTCGGCGTGAACTGCCCGCGAGAACTCGATCAACCGGCCAACCGATGTGCCGGCCACGACCTTGGTGGCCCTGGCCGCATCCTCCGGCTTCAAGAGTTCGTCCTTTACCAGCGCATCGACAATCTGCTTGGTGAGGGCGTCCTTCTCCTCGCCGTTGTGGCACTTGGCGTGCCAATGGGCGCACCTGCCGTCCACCTCAGGACTCCCCCGGTAAAGCCCTCCACCAGACTGGGGAACGTCGTTCCACCCTATTCCAAGGATCTTTCCCGTGGTGTCGGTGATGGCTGCGCCCACCTGCCGCGACAGACAAGCCGAATTGCGAGAGGCCGAAGCCGCATGGTACATCGCGGTCTCGTCTGCCAACGGCGTAACCACAGAGGTGCCGAACACCAGATCCAGTAACCTGTCCAAGCGCCTCTGCAGCGACCGCCTGTCGCCGTCGGATCTCAAGAAATAGTCTGCCTTGGGGAAGGTATCGCGAACCGTCTGGCCATGCAGCATCTCCTCGCCCGAATCTTGGTCTACAAGCTCATAGACCTGGGGAAGGGACATCTG
>Ga0302323_100004326_pt1 | contig 11558 bp, 9 predicted proteins | sample Fen_T0_3_FD_201950 | JGI IMG/M metagenome (GOLD analysis project Ga0302323, IMG submission 201950) | Peat permafrost microbial communities from Stordalen Mire near Abisko, Sweden - Fen_T0_3 | ecosystem: Environmental > Terrestrial > Soil > Wetlands > Permafrost | place: Sweden: Abisko... | reverse complement strand
GCTCGAGCTGGGCCATCGCGCCCTCGAAGGCGGCGTTGCCCAGCAGCAGGTGATGCGGCGGGCTGTCGCTGGCGACCGCCGTGAGGATGGCCTGGGCCGCACGCACCGGGTCGCCCGCCTGGTGGCCGGAGATCGCCCGCAATTGCGTACGCACGAGGCCCGCCGTCGCGACGTAGTCGGCGAGCGGCTGGCGGGTCTCGTTGGCCGAGCGGCCGGCCCAATCGGTGCGGAAGTCGCTCGGCTCGACCACGATCACCTTGATGCCCAGCGGCTCGACTTCCAGCCGCAGCGCGCCCGACAGGCCCTCCACCGCGAACTTGCTCGCGTTGTAGTAGCCCACGGCAGGGAACGGGCGCAGGCCGGCGATGGACGACACGTTGACGACGACGCCACGGCGCCGCGCGCGCATCCCGGGCAGCACGGCATGGATCATCCGGCTCGTGCCGAAGACGTTGATCTCGAACATCTTGCGCACCTCGGCCTCGTCGCTTTCTTCGACGGCGGCGAAGTAGCCGATGCCGGCGTTGTTGACCAGCACGTCGACGCCGCCGAAGCGCGCCTCGGCCGCCCGAATGGCCGCCGCGACCTGCTCCGGTTTCGTCACGTCGAGCTCGAGCAGCAGCGCGTTCTCGGCGGCCGCGAAGTCCTGCAGCGAGGCGGTGTCGCGTGCGGTGGCGACGGTGCGAAAGCCGCGCTCGATCGCGAGCCTGGCGATCGCGCGACCGAAGCCGGTCGAACAGCCGGTGATGAGCCAGACCGGAGGCTCGGTGGCGAGGGTCGTGTTGTTGTGCTGTGTCATCGCTGTTCTTTCAGGGTTTGGGGGTGGCGCCTGCGCGTTGGCGGCGCGAGACGAACGGGATGGGTGCTGCGGAAGAACGCATGCCGCGACCATGCGCGCCGCGTCGGGCAGGGTCTGTGCGGTGACGCACCGAGTTCGGTGGCGCTGCGAAAATAGGGTCCGCGCGCGCACTCGGCGCGCGCCGTCTTGCGCATGCCGCGATGTGCGGCGCGCGGCGTGCGAAAGGCACCGTCAGCGCAGCTTGAAGGGCAGGGTGTGCGCCGCCACCTGGCCCCTGGCCGGCGCTCGCGCGTCGTGTTGGTCCATGGCGGCCTGGTAGGCGATGCGCAGGGCCCTGGCGTCGCACAGGCAATGATGGCGCGCGATGGGCGCGTCGCTCTGCGCGGCGAAGTAGGCATCGGACGCCCGCTTGCCGGCCCCGAAGCCTGCGATGGCATAGACATTTCGCGGATGCAGGACGTGCTCCGCGAGTGCGGGTTGGCCAGCGCCGCCCTCGCGCATGGCGCGCTTGGCGAGTTGCCAGTCCAGGTCGTCGCTGAAGGCGACGTCGATTCGCTCGCCGGGCTCCAGCGAGGCGACCAGGCGCGCGATGAAGACATTCAATCGCGCACCCAGCGTGGCGTAGGAACAGGCCGCGTGCGCGACCCTGCCGAATTGCGGCAGGACCACATCGAGCGCGAACCACGACGCCGCATGGATGCGCTGCCGGTCGGTCACCTCCGCGTAGAACTCGCGATCGACACCGCCGGCGCCCACCATGGCGATCGACAGCAGCCGCGGTTCGTTGACCAGGTCGGTGAATTCGGTGTCCAGGAAGATGATCACGAGAGACCCTGAAAGTTCGTGCCGCGCGGCACCGCCCGCCATCCGGCAGGTCCTGCCGGACAGGTTGACGCAGGACGCTGCAGAGTTCTGTTCGCCTTCGAACACATGCGCGGACGCCGTCGGCGCGGCACGCGCTCCGGCCGCTGGGACCAGCGATGCCGGGCACCGATCCCGCGTCCGTGATTCAACGCACAGACAGGTGGATCCCGGACGAGCACATTGGGCGCGATCGCAGCGCCGAATCGGCGGACGCGTCCTTGCTGGAGTTGCCTTGAAACAATGCCCTGTCATGACCGCCGCGGCCGGGGCCGGGGCCGCCTCGGACGGTTCTCCACCCCGCTACGTCTGTCCCATGCACCCGCAGATCGTGCGCGACGCGCCCGGGGTCTGCCCGATCTGCGGCATGGCATTGGAACTTCGGGTGGCCAGCGCCGACGCCGGGCCGAGCGACGAACTGCTCGCCATGCGGCGCCGCCTGCTGTGGACCGCGGGGCCGGCCGGCGCGGTCTTCCTCATCGCCATGTCCGACATGCTGCCCGGCATGCCGGTGCAATCCTGGCTCGGCGCGCGTGCCGAGGCCGCGGTCGAATTCGCCCTCGCCACGCCGGTGGTGCTGTGGGGCGCCTGGCCGTTCTTCGTGCGGGCCTGGCAATCGCTGGTCAGCCGCCACCTGAACATGTTCACGCTGTTCGGCCTGGGCATCGGCGTGGCCTATGGCTACAGCGTCGTCGCACTCCTTCTGCCAGCGATCTTCCCATCGACCTTTCGCGGCGCCGACGGCGTGGTGGCCGTCTACTTCGAGGCCGCGGCCGTGATCGTCGTGCTGGTGTTGCTGGGCCAGGTGCTGGAACTCGGTGCGCGCAGCCGGACCAACGGCGCGATCCGCGCCTTGCTGCAGCTGGCGCCGAAGACGGCACGGCGGGTGGCTGTCGACGGCGGCGAGAGCGACGTCCCCCTGGACGCGGTGGCCGTCGGTGACCGCTTGCGTGTCAGGCCGGGCGAGAAGGTGCCCGTCGACGGCCTGGTGCTGGAAGGCGCGAGCGCCGTCGACGAGGCGATGGTCACCGGCGAATCGATGCCGGTCGAGAAAGGGCCCGGCGACGCGCTGATCGGCGCCACCCTCAACGGCAGCGGCGCGCTGCTGATGCGCGCCGAGCGCGTGGGCGAGGGCAGCTTGCTGGCGCAGATCGTGCGCATGGTCGGCGACGCCCAGCGCAGCCGCGCGCCGATCCAGCAACTGGCCGACCGCGTGGCCGCCTACTTCGTGCCGGCGGTCGTCGCCGTGGCCGCGCTCACGCTGGGGGTGTGGGCGCTCTGCGGGCCGCAGCCGCGCATGGCGCACGCCATCGTCAACGCCGTGGCGGTGCTGATCATCGCGTGTCCGTGCGCGCTCGGCCTGGCAACGCCGATGGCCATCATGGTGGCCAGCGGCAAGGCGGCCGCGGCCGGCGTGCTGTTCAAGAACGCCGAGGCGATCGAGGCGATGCGCAAGGTCGACACGCTGGTCATCGACAAGACGGGCACGCTGACCGTAGGCCACCCGCAGGTCGCCGAGGTGGTGCTGGCCGGTGCCGGTGCAGGCACGCCGGACGTGGCGGGAGAGAACGCACTCCTCGCGCTGGCCGCAAGCCTGGAGCAGGGCAGCGAACACCCGCTGGCGGCGGCCATCGTCGACGCCGCGCGTGGCCGCAAGCTGGCACTGCTCCAGGCCGCCGAGTTCCTGGCCAGGCCGGGCAAGGGCGTGACCGGCAGCCTGGCCGGGCGGCCCGTCGCGCTCGGCAACGCCGCGCTGATGGCCGACCTGAAGGTGGATGCGGGCGCCATGCTGGCGCGCGCGGAAACCCTGCGCCAGGCCGGCCGCACGGTGATGTTCGTCGCGCACGACGGCCAGCTCGCCGGCCTCATCGGCGTGGCCGACCCCGTCAAGGCGAATGCGGCGCAGGCGATCCGGCAACTGCGCGCGGAGGGCCTGCGCATCGTCATGCTCACCGGCGACGCGAAGACGACCGCGGACGCCGTCGCACGCTTGCTCGGCATCGACGAGGTCATCGCCGGCGTGTTGCCCGATCGCAAGGCCGCCACCGTCCAAGGCCTGCAGGCCGAAGGCCGCGTGGTGGCGATGGCCGGCGACGGCATCAACGACGCCCCCGCGCTGGCGCGGGCCGATGTGGGCATCGCCATGGGCACGGGGGCCGACGTGGCGATGCAGAGCGCGGGCATCACGCTGGTGAAGGGTGACCTGACGGGCATCGTGCGGGCCCGCCGCATCAGTCAAGCGACCCTGCGCAACATCGAGCTCGGGCTCTTCTTCGCGTTCGTCTACAACCTGCTGGGCGTGCCGCTGGCCGCCGGGGTGCTGTATCCGGCATTCGGCATTCTGCTGAGCCCGATGCTGGCGGCGGCGGCCATGAGCCTGAGTTCGGTGTCGGTCATCGCCAATGCGCTGCGGCTGCGGCGCTTGAAGCTGTGAGCGACGGGGGACGCGGGTGGGCGCGCCGCCGCTCCCGGGCGCCGTGGGCGCCACGACGCGGCGCCATGTAGGCCGCGCTGCAAGCGTATCCATGGCGGGCTGGCTGTGGGTAGTCGTCGCTCGTCGCTCGTCGCCGGGCCGGTCGGCGCCCGCGGCCCCCTCTTCATTCTCGACCTTCCGACCGTCGAACTGGCCGCGCAGGTCGTGGCCTGCGGCAACACGTCCGGCGCCCGGGTGGACAGGTTCGCCTGCTTCGGCCTGACCCATGCGCCGGCAAGCCTGGTCGCCGCAGCGCGGGTCAACGCGCGGGCGAGACACTCAGGTTGCGGTCCGGGATGCGGCGATGGGTGCTTCGCCCAAGAAAAAACCGCCCAGTCGTTGATCGACAGGGCGGCTTTCGGATTCTCCAGGACGTCGTCGGACGTCATGAAATTTGCAGATGGTGGGCCGGGGTCACCCAAACTCAGCTATGAAATCTTATATTTTTTTAGACGAGTTACCCTGAAAGTTACCCGGGAATGTGCTGGCCTGCACGACAGATGGTTACGCGAGCGCAGTTCAAATCGGCGTCTTGGTTGAGGGCTCCGCTTCGCACACGTCCTTGACCACTTGGGCCATTGCATGAATCGCCCCGTGCACCAACTCGGGCGTCACGCGAAATCGCTGCGGCTTCCCATCGAGGTTCAGCACCACCCGCAAGCGGGGGTCGTCCTTGAACAGGAGCCTGACCTCCTCCTGCTTGTCAGTTGGCGGATCATAGAACTCGCCGTTGGAGTGCACGAGCACGTTGCGGAGCTTGTTGATCTTGAGCGCGAACCCCCAAGACTCGGTGTCGAAGGGCTTTCGTATGCCAGCTACCTTGCCCAGATACCGCTTCGCAAGGACTATCCCGTTGTCGCGCTTAGTCTGCTGCTGATTGAACTCCGCCACCGTCAACGGGTAGCCCATTCGGGTCTTCGCCGTCAAACAGAGCTGGTTCAGGCTGTGCTCGAACGTCGCGTAGGTCAGTACCAATTGAGAAGCCCATTGCAGCCTCGGCAGCAGTTCGGAAGTCTCGAAATACTCTTCGGTGAAGTCGATATGTTGGTCGCTGTTGAACTTGACCTTGTCGCGTGCAGCGATCCAGCGAGCATCCATGTCTTGAATCGCCTTACGCAGCGATGCATCCATCTGCCGCCGGTGCTCTTCAAGCACGGCGAACTCGTAGTCAAGGAGACGACCGAAGGTGAGCGCGAGCGCCTTGCGCCGGTCGTCCAAAAATGTCGTAACTTTCGCGCCTGTTGCCATGTCGCCTCCTCGATCGAGACGACGACTCTATCGGGATCGCGTTGACGCCGTCTTCGGCTCGGCAATCAGGTTGTTTGCCGCATGCACGGGTAACGTGTCAACGACCATAATGGGGCGAACGGGAGCAGGCCGGCAGAAAGCTTGGCCGGGAGGCACGGAATGGAAAGAGACACGCGGGGCTACTACGCCATGCTGGGCGTCGCACCCGAGGCGAGTGAAAAGCTGATTAAGGCGGCGTACAGGCTGATGGCGCAGGAGTTGCACCCTGACGTCAATTCAGCGCCTGACGCAAAGGAGCAATTCCAAAAGCTGCAGGAGGCTTATCGAGTCTTGTCCGATCCGGCTGAGCGGAGGGCGTATGACGCAAGCCATGCAGCGGAGCCGGTGAAGAAGCAAGCCAGTTCCGGCCAATCCGCAGGCCCCCAGGCAACTGCGACGAACGAGGCTTCAGCGGGTTGGGAGGCCGTAACGTGCCACCGATGTTCAGCAATCAGTGCGCTACCGCGCTACCGCGAGTACCAGACGGTCAAAAGCTTCCTCGTCACGTCCGTCCACACAACCGAGCGCGGCGTTTACTGCGCGAGCTGCGACACTCGAAAGGCGTTGCTTGCGACTGGCGTCACGGCTTCCCTCGGCTGGTGGAGCATTCAGGGCATGCTCAGTTCGCCGTTTGCGCTGTGGCACAACCTCACCGCTGGAATGCGATTTCGAGACAAGACCGCTAGGCTTCTCGCGCTCCAAGCCGGCTACTTTGCCAGCCGAGGGAAACCCGACTTAGCACGTGCAATTGCGGACGAGGCGCTGCGCTCCATGCCGAAGCTGCGGACTACTTTTCAGCAGCGTAGGCGAGCGAAGCTAGGCTACGCGATTGAAGATCCATTGGAGGACGTGAAGGCGTTTGTGCGTTCCGTTATAGCCTCAGCCACAGGAGTGCCCAGCCAGGTGGCGCTAAGGCACGAACCGCCCCTGGCAAATCGGCGAGTTGCCTATCAGGCGCTCATGCTCTTGCCCATCGCCGGCCTTGTCGTGTTCATAACCACCTCGGTTATTCAAGAGGAATCTGCTGCACAGGCGCGACGGGCTGATGCGGAGACGCAGCGGCTTCAACGCCAGGGACTGGAGGCTGCACAAGCCCAGGCAATCGCACGACAGCAGAGGGAGGCTCTGGATGCCATGCGCCAGCCACTCCCGCTCAGTGGTTTGTTGCACTACGACCAACCTCAATACCGTTACATGGTGGCGACCGGGACGCAATTGCCCGAGTTGAAAGTGCATGCGTCGTCCGACCGGAACTACCTGATCAAGCTCGAAGACGTGGGTACGGGCGCCGCGGCTCTCACGATGTTCGTTCGTGCAGGCGGTTTCGCCACTGTGTCGGTTCCGTTCGGCACCTACCGAATCAAGACTGCGTCTGGAACAGACTGGTTCGGTGAGACCGTGCGTTTCGGGCCCGACACCGCGTACTACGCGATGGATAGCTTGGCAACCTTCAGCCAGCAGGGTGACATGCTGGAAGGGCACGAGATTGAATTGACGCCAGTGCGCGATGGGAACTTGAGAAAATCGGGTATTGCGCCTGACCAGTTCTGACGCGCGCAGTCCTGCGGATCGCCGGCGTTACGCCGAGCATCGCGGGCGCCGCAAGCCGCCGAGGTCTCTCAAAGGTCGGCGGTGTAGAGCCCCGCCTCCGCCGTGAGGAAGACCTGCCGGAAGCCGTGCTCTAGGCGTTTTTCCCTCACCTGCTGCAGCAGTCGCTCCCACTCGGTAGGCAGGTACACGGTGTTGAGTTCGATGTTGACGATCAGGGTCGTGTCCGCCGGGTAGGTCTTCTCCATCTTGGCCCGGATCGCCGAGACGACGATGCCCGCCATCGTGTCGATGAACGACAAGTTCGTATAGCTCGTGGGCACGGAGGCGACCGACTTGAAGCCGCCCGGCCCCTTGATGCGACTGAGACCATCAAGGCCAAACCCCCCGCCCTCGGTGTTCAACAGCTCGCGCATCAGGTGCTCATTCGGATGCAAGGCGGTCGTGACCTCCAAGGTGCCCTGGGCGGGCCAAGACCGATGGTCGACCCTACCGCCTTTGGCCTCAATCTTCGCATCGAACGATTGGCTCCCTCGCATCCAGCGCACCCGGAGGTATTGGCCCGCGCCGTAGTGTGTGAGGACGTACCGCGCGATGGGCAGCACCTCCTCCACGAGCCGACCAACATCGCCCCGGCGCTCTCGCAGTGTCTTCCCGTCGTCCGGCAGTTGGTACACCTCATCGAACAGCTTGAACGCGATGCGGGCGAAGTCGAGTCCGTCAAGCGCGGTGTCGTGAAGTGGATCGAGCAAGGTCGAGAAATTCATGAGCAATGGACGGCGATCTGACGTGCATTCTTGCGACGACGCAGGATAAGGCATGACGGTCTGGACTGCTATGGACGGCCCTTGCAGGCCGAGGCCCGGCCCCCTTGGGGGGTGACCACTATGGAAAACAAGGCGCCCTGTTTCCTGCGGAGCCACCGGTAGGGATGAGGGGTGGGGGTACCACCAGTGCCGCCATTTGCCGTACAGGTCGATTGCGTGCATGACCACGACCAGCAGCGAGCCAGCGACTCGGGGTCGAGCAGGATGCGCAGCCACGCGGGACGGCGAGGATTCTTGGGCAGCTTGGGGGAATGCGTGTTCGGCATCGTCGGCACGGCACGTCCTGGCGTCCTTGCGGGCTTTGTCCGGCGTCGCATTAGTGACGCGACTGCTTGAGTGCAACTTCACGTCGTTAGTGGCACTCCGCGAGGCTGTCGGAAAGCGTTCACTTGTTGACATCCTGAGCGGTTCTGTTGGAAAGATATGGGTTGACCATTACCAACATATTCAGAGATACTAACAGCACTTTCCGACATTCAAGGTGCCTCAAATGTCCCGAGTCTTCGCATACGCCCGCGTCTCAACGGTCGACCAGCTCACCGAGAACCAGCGCGAGCAGATCGCCCAGGCCGGCTACAGCATCGACGGTCGGCGCTTCGTCGAAGAGAAGGTATCGGGTTCCGTGCCTGCGGCTCAACGTGCGGGCTTCCAGAAGCTCCTGGAGCGCATGGAGCCCGGCGACACGCTCGTGGTCACCAAGCTGGATCGAATCGGCCGCGACAGCATCGACGTGCAGCAGACCGTGCAACGGTTCGAGGCTGAAGGAATGCGCCTAATCGTCCTTCAGCTTGGGAACCTCGACCTCGCGTCCTCGGCGGGCGGCCTGATGGTCAAGGTGCTTGCTGCGGTAGCGGACTTCGAGCGCGACCTGATCATCGAGCGCACTCAAGCGGGTCAGGCGCGGGCCAGGGCCGAGGGCAAGCACATGGGCCGGCCGTCGAAGACGACTCCCGAGGAGAAGGTGCAGATCATCCAGCTCTTAGCTGAGGGCGTTTCTGTGTCGGAGGTCGCCCGTCGCTTCACCAACCCTAAGGCCGGCAAGTCGATCAGCCGCGCCACGATCATCAGCATCCGAGACGCAGCAGTCAGCGCGGTGGCGTGACCCAGGACAAGCTGCGTCGTACGGTTGGCAGCGCCTCGGGTGAACGCTGCCGACGTTCCAGACTCCTTCCGGGCCGGCCGAAAGGGCCGGCCTTTATGCCTGGTCATCGCAAACACAGTGAGTAGGCCATCAAGGGAGGGCCTTCTGCACGCGCAGATTCCGAGGCCACCGAAGGCTGCCGCGCCCGCGCAGGCTTGCGCGAATGAAGAAATCTTCAACCACATATCACGCACCTGGATAGCGGACAGCCTCTACGGAATCCGCCTTCCTTGCTCGCCCGGGAGTACGTTGACGCATGCCCCGAGCGTTCCCTTCAAGCATCGACAGAGAGGTTCTTCATGTGGATTCCCCGTTCTTCGCCCCTGGATCATCTTCAGGCCTTCGCGCTGGTCTTCCTGGCCGGCGTCATGACCGGCTTGAGCTGGGCTGGGCTGGCCGCAACCGCCGTGTTCCGCCGTCGCCGGCTGTGAGGCCATGCGGTCTTGTCCGCGCTGCAATTCCTGGCACGTCGAGAAACGCCGCTGGGCTTGCCGGATCGCTGGCGCGATCGGCACGGTGGTCGGCACAGTCGGCGGAGCGCTGCCCATCCTGAGCGGCGCCGAAGCTGGCTGCATGCTCGGGGCCATTGCCGGCCCGCCTGGCGCCGTCGCTGGCAGCGTCTGCGGTGCTGTCCTGTCCGGTCTGACGGGCGGCACCTCCGGGTGCCTGATCGGTACGCGGCTCGGGCAGGCCATCGACAAGCACTTGCTCGACAACCTGCGGTGCGGCGCCTGCCGGCACACCTTCTCGCGAACCGAGGCCGCCCACGGCCAGCGTCAAGGCTTCGATCCCTGTGGGTTCGATCGTGACGACGAACCTTCCTACGACGGATAGCAGCCCGCGGTCGTAGCCCTCACTCTCTCCTGGCGCATTCGCGCCGCAACCCTACGCGCACGCTCCCGAATCGCTGCCCTACCGGCCGCGAGGACGGTGCGTGCGCGTTTGCTTTTTGAAAGGCATTTCTCCATGGCTCACTTGATCGAAAACATGGCCTACGTCGGCAAAACGCCCTGGCACGGCTTGGGCAACGAGTTGGCGCCGAAGCAGCCCATCGAGGTCTGGACGACACAAGCTGGCATGGATTGGTCGATTCGGGAGACCCCCGTCCGCTACCTCACCAACGGCATTGACCAAGACCATGCGGTACTGAGCGACGACAGCCACAAGGTGCTGTACCGCTCCGACACGGGTGTGGCGCTGTCTGTCGTAGGCGAACGCTACAAGGTAGTTCAACCCCGGGAGGTTCTGGAGTTTTTTCGTGAGCTGGTGACCTTGTTCGGCTACGAGCTGGAAACCGCTGGCGTCCTGAAACACGGGCGACGCTTCTGGGCCTTGGCTCGCACAGGTCAGAACGCGACCCTCAAGGGCAGCGACGCGGTACGAGGCTACGTGTTGCTGGCGACGAGCTGTGATGGCACGCTCGCGACGGTGGCAATGCCGACGACAGTAAGGGTGGTCTGCAACAACACCTTGTCCATCGCGCTCAGAGGCAACGCGAACCTGGTCAGGGTGCCGCACAACACGACGTTCGACCCGGTCACGGTGAAGCGGCAGCTCGGGATCGCGACCTCACAATGGGCAGCCTTCGTGTCCCGCATCCAGTCGATGGCGAGCCGTACGATGAAGGCCACGGAAGCCGTCTCCTACTTCGAGCGCGTCCTGCACCTGCCACCGAGGGACAGCGCCAGCGCCGAGGCGCTGCCGGCGTCTGGTCGCGCATTGAAGCGCATGCTGGAGTTGTTTGTCGTGGTCAAGTCTTTTCGGACACTCCAATAAGGCGGATTTGAAAATCAGTGGGCAGTCAAGTGCTGCAGTTCGTACTGGCATGGTGACTGGTAGCCCAGGGTCGAATGCAGCCGCACGGCGTTGTAGAAATTGACGATGTAGTCGGCGATGTCGACTTGGGCCTCGGAGTGGTTGGCGTAGTTGCGCTGCCAGACTCGCTCCATCTTGAGGTTCAGGAAGAAGCGTTCCATCACGGCGTTATCCCAGCAGTTGCCTTTGCGACTCATGCTGCACACGAGGCCGTGGCGAGCCAGCAGCGCGGTGTGGGCGTCGCTGGCGTACTGACTTCCTCGGTCTGAATGCACGATCAATCCCGGCGCCGGCTTGCGACTGGTGATCGCCAAGCTCAATGCCGTGCAGACCAGTTCGGCAGGCATGCTTGGCGCCATCGCCCAGCCAACGATCTTGCGCGAGAACAAATCGAGCACGACGGCCAGGTAAAGCCAGCCGCTGTTTGTTCGCACGTACGTGATGTCGCTCACCCACGCTCGATCCGGCGCGGTCGGCTTGAATCGGCGATCCAGCACGTTCGCCGCGACCGGCAGGGTATGCCGGCTATCCGTGGTGTGGATGAACTTGCGCCGCCACTGCGCGCGCAGCCCGCCGAGGCGCATCAACGTGCGGGCCTTGTGGCGGCCGACCTTCAGCCCTTGAGCCCTGAGCGTGGCGCTCAGGCGCCGGCTGCCGTAGCTGCGGCCACTGGCCTCGAACGCAGCGCCGGCATGCATGGCCAGGGGGCAGGTCTTGCCAGGTGTCAGCGATCGGCATATACCGGCCAGTCGAGGATCGGTATATACCGGCCACCTGAGCCGGTAGACAGCATCCGGCAGGATCGGC
>Ga0302323_100004325_pt1 | contig 11559 bp, 12 predicted proteins | sample Fen_T0_3_FD_201950 | JGI IMG/M metagenome (GOLD analysis project Ga0302323, IMG submission 201950) | Peat permafrost microbial communities from Stordalen Mire near Abisko, Sweden - Fen_T0_3 | ecosystem: Environmental > Terrestrial > Soil > Wetlands > Permafrost | place: Sweden: Abisko... | reverse complement strand
CCAGGACATGCCGGGGATGTTCTTGTTGACGTCGGACCACTCGGCGTTCTGCGGCAGGTTCTTGAGGCTGGCAGGCAGCTGGGCGGCCGGCTTCCACGGGCCGTTGATGTTGGTCGCCTGCAGCCAGCTCGACTGGTCCTGCAGGTAGTAGGTGCCGGTGTTCTTGTCCTGGAACAAGGCCCAGTTGGTGTTGACCGAGAAGAACAGCTTGGACCCCTGCGTCACCGGCGCAAACGCTGGTGCGCCGGAGAAGATGACCAGGATGGCCGGCGACTGGCTGTAGTAGATCGGCGGTGCGGGTTGCGCGAGTGTTGGCGGCAAGCCGGCAGGGCGCGGATTGGGGCCGGCGGCGGCCGGCGGCGCACCGGACGTCGCCGCAGCACTGTTCGACGCCGCCACGTAACTCTGCACCTGCGCAAGCGACAGGTTCATGGTACCGGTGGGCACCAGGGACTGCAGGATCGACTGATATTGCTGCGCCGTGGCGGGATCGAGGCCGGGGAAGTTCACCCGGACGATCTTCTGGTTGTAGAGTGCCACGGTCTGCGTGTTAAGGTCGGTACTCGTTTCGCCGGTCATGAACAGCGCGCCAGGCACCGATGAGGAAGCCCCGGGCAGCTGGAGCTCCACCGCCATGTGGTAGTTGAGGACGACGTAGTAGCTCCAGGAATCCACCTGAGGCTGGAACAGCGTCACCTGCATGCCGTCGGGGGCGATCCGTGTGCGCGGCCAGCTGAGCTGCGCCACCTCCTGGGCCCGTGCGGGAAGGGCGGCGCCCATCGCGAGGACGAGTACCGTTGCTGCCTTCATGACTGATCGTGCCTGCATGTGTCAATCTCCTACTTCACCGCCAGCAATGCCGGTGGCGACCAGGTTACTGGTTCAGCACAAAGTTGAAATTCGTGATCGTGGCCGACACTTCCTTCGCCGGCACGGTGATGTTCATCTGGGATGCGTACTGCGGCCCGCCCGGCACCTGGCCGAACGTCACCGTGGCCTTGACCGCATCCCCCTGAAGTGCCGTCGCGAAGGCGTAGGTCACCGGCTGCTTCGTGGCGGGGTTGATCCAGTACGTAGCGGTGTCGCCAGGCTGGATGAAGCCGGTGTCGGTAGCGCGCACGTTGCCGCTCGGCACCGGGCTGAATGTGGCACTGGAGTAGAAGTCCATCATGGTGCCGGGGGACGGGCTCATGTAGCGCTTGACGAGGTCGGTGAGCTGCGCGGCCCATGCCTTGAACTCGTCAATCTTCTGTTCCTTGATCCGGTGCCTGATGCCGTGCTTGCGCCCGGTCTCGGCCGGCGGGGCGCTGAGCAGCGTCTTCTGCAGCTGCCCGTTCACATAGTTCATCTGGTAGAGTTGCGCCGGCTTCTCGTCGCCCTTGTACGTGAGCTGCACCCGCATCTTCCAGGTGTACTTCTGCATCAACTGGGCGTTCGCCTTCGCATGTGCCGCGTAGGCGTCGGCGGCGAGGCCGGGATTGGGGCCCTGTGCCTGTGCCACTTGCCCAGTGCCCATGGCCACGCCGACCACGATCATCAGCAACTGTCTCATCGCATCCCTCCGTTGCCGCACAATTCCTACTGGTTCAGCGCGTACTCGAAGTTGGTCACCGCCACCGACAGGTTGTCGGTCGGGTCGTTGATCGTCAGCTGCGAGGCGTACTTCGGGCCGCCGGGCACCTGCGCGTACGTGGCCGTCCCGGTGACGGGCTTGCCCGAGAGCGACGTGGAGAAATTGAAGCTCGTGGGGCTCTTGGTGGCCGGATCAATGAAGTAGGTCACCTGGTCGCCGGGCTGGATGAAGTTGGTACCCGAGGCCTGCGCTCCACCGGTCGGGGCGGGACCAATGGTCGCCTTGGAGTAGAAATCGAACATCTGGCCGGGCGTGGGCGCCATGTACTTCTTCGTCAGGTCAACCAGTGAATCGATTTGACCCTTGATCTCGGCCATCTTGTCCTCAGTCACACGGTGCTTGATGCCGTGTTTCCGGCCCGACTCCTCCGGCGGCGCGCTGATGAGGGTCTTCTGCAACTGGCCGCCCACATAGTTCATCTGGTAGAGCGACGCCGGCTTCTGTTCACCCTTGTAGGTGAGCTGGACGCGCATCTTCCAGGTGTACTTCTGCATCAGCTGGGCGTTCGCCTTCGCTCCCGCCGCGTAGGCGTCGGCCATCTGGCCGGGATTGGGAGTCTGTGCCGCGGCGACGGAGGCGTCGGCCGACAGCATGAGAAGGGAAAGTCCGGCCAGCGTCAGGAACTGCGGCGACGCGAGCACCGTCCGGTGGTTGGTCATGTCACGTTCCTTCACTCAGGGTTGCTGATCAGGTTTCAGGTAGTCCAGGAATTCAGAACGTAAACGAGACGCCCAATTCGGGACCGAAGGTCGTCACGTCCCACTTGAAGTAGTCGAGGCCGCTGCCCTGGTCGTAGTTCACGCCGAAGACCCAATAGGCGGCACCAATGGAGACGAGCTTCGACACGCTGTATGCCACCGTCGGGCGCACCTGCCAGGTGAACTGCGAGCCGACCCCGAATCCACCGACATCACCGCGCAGCATGATGTTCCACCTTCCGGTGTTCGGGACGGTGAACCGCGCGCCAAGGAATGGGTCGAAAAAGACTATGTCCTTATTGAACACCGTGCCCACCGGTTGCAGCGTGGCGCTGGCGCCCATCACGTTGAGGCGGCCTCCGGCCAGCACCTCGAACCACGGCATGAGACGGCGAAAGCCGGTGAGCTCGAAGCTCCCCTGATAGCCGTCGAGCTGGGTCGGGAGATTTGCGCCGTCCTTGCTCAGGTCCATGTACACTGAGTTAAACCCGATGGCCCACTCGGGACTCCGCGCTTCAGCAGCAAGCATGAACCCGAACTGCAGGTTGCTGAAAATATCGCTGGGACTGGCATTGAGATCCGACACCACCGGCCCCACCGTGACGGTTCCGCTCATGTGCGGGAACAGAAAGTAGGGCGTGATGGTGAACTTCCACCCCTCGGCCGGGACGTTCTGGGCAGCGGCGCGGGCGGGCAGTGCCAGCAGGAACATCGCAGCGGCGAGTCGAGCCATACGACGGGTCATGTGAAATCTGCTCCCTGTGGGTCAGCGGTTGGACCTGAAGAAACAATGGCATACGGCGCCCGCTCAGTGCTGGTGCATCATCCCGCTCATTGACCACCACTCGTCCATCGTCATGACATTGCGGGACGCGTCGCGGAACTCCGCGAGCTGCTTCCCGATGATGCGACCCTTCTCCCGCCTCGACAAGGAATCCACAGTGAGGATGTCGGAAATGATGTCGTGCATCATGTGCAAGTTATCGAAGATCACTGCAGCGCGCGGGTGCCGCCTCGCGAACCCAGGTGCCACGGCAGCCGTCATCGGCATGACCGTCGGTGTCTGGCCGGTGCCTTCCTGCAACATGGCCCAGAAGCGCGCCACCGTCGAATCCACCCCGGCCTTCTGCTCAGTCGGGCTGTCGCTGGCCACGAACGGTTCGTACAGACCCACCTGAAGCCAGTGGTAGGCCCAAATCAGACCGTTGAACCGGGGCTCCGCATTCCTGAACCGCTGGCTGAACCACTGCCCATCCATCAATGCCATTGATTTCGGCACTGCCGTAAACGCGTATCCCCGGCGACTGAGATAGTAATCGGTCAGTGTTTCGATCAGGGAGTCCTTCCGCGCCACCGACAATGACGAATCGGCGTAGACGTCGTACACCTGCCGGTGCAGCACATGGGCCCAGTCGAACATGAGCCTGGCCTGCCGCGCGATCCGGGCATACTGCGGCTCGATCGCCACCTCGGCCACACCGAAGCGCGGCGGCCGGCGCAGCAGGTCGGTGGTGAGGTACAGGTACTCGCGCTCGAGCGCTGCAGAACGCTGCGCGGGAGGCGAGGTGAGGAGATGCTCGTACAGCGTAGCGTGACCATAGTCGAAGGCGTTGAAGAGCCTTGCCGCCGCCGGATACAGGGCGAGGAACCGCCAGTTGAAGCTGCCGGGATAGTAGAACTGCTCGGCCCGGACCCTGACGTACACCGGATCGGCAGCCATGTCTCCCGTGGCCGCCGTGCCGGGCATGAGGCCGCGGATGCCGAAGACGTGCGTGAGCCCCAGCGTCAGCCTGAGGTCGGGACCGGCGTTGCTGGTGACGCGGCGCGCAATGCCAGCGTCGAGCACCAGGGTGGGCGACCACTGCCACCGGGCACCCACGGCTGCTGCCACGGCCGTCGGTGCTCCGGCGTACTGCTCGGAGGCATTTACCTCGCCGACCAGCAGGATGCTATTCCGGAAGAAGGTGTAGTCGACGGCGGCACCGGCGAACCAGCGCGGAGATGGCTCGAGGCGTGGCCCTGCCGACGCCGCGGTACCGAAGGTCCAGGCTCCGTTCAGGTGCAGCCGAGTCAAGCCAAAGGTCCGCGTGGCCACAGCCTTCACGGTCGTGAGCGCGACGTCGCCGGCAAGCGCGCCCACGGGCAGGAGCAGATCGACGCGGGCCGAGAACGCCGGAAGTGACGGGCCCTCCGCGTTGAAGTTGTACATGGCTGACAGCTGCGTGCCGCCCAGCCCCCAGTCGCTCCCGGCACTATCAACCACACCGAACGGCAGCCGGATGCTCAGCTGGCTGTTGGGCAGCACGCCATATTCGAGTTCAGGCTGCACAGTGTAGCGCCTGGCCCCCGACACGTCGGCATCGAAGATGAACGGCGCCAGCAACTCGAAGGCGTGGTGATCCGCGACGAAGGCGTCCTCGGTGCGAACCGGGCGCCCGTCATCCAGATTCCGGTAGTCGGTCTGGGCGCTGGCCCATGCCGGCAGGCCGGCAAGCCCAGCCAGCACCAGGCAGGCGCCCGCGGTTCGTCTCATGCTGCTCCAGGTGAGGTAAGGAGGCCCCGTTGCGGGCCCCAAAGATGGCGATTTCGACTCCAGGGCGTCCCGGAATACCTGCCAATTGCAAACCGGGGCCCGGTACGCTACATTGTTGCGGTTCGCGCTGGTGCGCGAGCAGTTATGGCCAGATTCTTCCAAGAGGACCTGGGACCATCCTAGGTCCTCTCATTGTGTCTAGCCATCGCGGTCGAGTGACCGCACCCACGGCGGAGGGAGTTTCCGCCAGCAGTCGGTGGGTACGGCATGTCCGGACACCCGACAGCACAAGTCATTTTGAAAGGGTTTCACATGCGTACCACCGGCAAGGTGAAGTGGTTCAACGACGCCAAGGGCTTCGGTTTCATTACTCCTGACAGCGGCGAGAAGGACTGCTTCGTGCACCACTCGGCGATCCAGGGCTCGGGCTTCAAGACGCTGAGCGAGGGCGAGGTCGTTGAGTTCGACATCGTGCAGGGGGCCAAGGGTCCCGCCGCCGAGAACGTCGCCCGGAAGAAGTAGTTCTTCAGGGCACGTTGAAAGGGCCGCATCCTCACGGATGCGGCCCTTTTTGCGTTCCTGATATTCCGCCGTCACTTGGGGCGAAATACGAAATACACCGCGCCGAGAAGGCAGAGTCCGGCCCAGGCGAAGTCCCAGTGCATGCGCTGCTTCATGAAGATGACGGTGAAGGGAACGAACACCAGCAGTGTGATGACTTCCTGGGCCACCTTGAGCTGCGGCAGCGTCATCACGGTGTATCCGATGCGATTCGCCGGCACCTGGAGCAGGTATTCGAAGAGCGCGATACCCCAGCTGACGATGGCGGCAAGGTACCAGGGCCGATCCGCCAGGGTACGGAGATGGCCGTACCAGGCGAAGGTCATGAAGACGTTGGAGAAGGCGAGCAGGATGATGGTCTGCAGGATCCGGGTCATGGTCGTGGGTCGTGAGTCGTGGGTCGTGAGTCGTCAGTCGTCAGTCAGTCGGCAGTCGTGGTGATTGACACCCGAGGAGAAAGCCCGCCAGCAATCCGCCGAGGAGCATGGTCCAGCCCAGTGGCGATTGGGGAGCCACCGCGAAGAGATGTGGGGTGAGCAGCTGCACCGACACCGACGCGGCCAGCACCAGGACGAGGATGCCGGCGGACCGCGCGCGACCCGACCAGTACCCGGCAATCCCGAGCAGCACCGCCCCCCAGAGGAACGCCTCGATCATCCAGGGCAGGCCTGGCCACGGAGTCCGCGGCGCCATGACGCTCCACAGCAGTTCGGGTCCGATGCGGTACTCCGTGACCAGCGACTGTCCGCCGCGCTGGATGTCGGCGCGCAGCGTGCCTCGCGCCCGAGACACCTGAAGCGTGACGTCGCCTCCGGGCGCCACATCGAAGGCGGGGCCGAGATTGAAGCTCGGGATTCGGAGCCGCACGCGCGCCGCGTTGATGCGGAATGTCAGGAGTGCGCGAGTGCGCACGCGGTTCAGTGTCATGACGAGGCTGTTGTTCGCGTCGCCCCCATCGTCCCTGAAATCGATGATGGTGACGACGTTTTCGCGCCAGGCGATTGGTGGGCCGGGCTTCGCTTCCACGCGCAGCGTGAAGGAATCGCGCGCAAACCCCTGCTCTACTTCCGCCGGCAGGGACACCGGGACGAGACCGATGGGAGCGCTACTGATGCTGGCGCGTGTTGCCTCGCCGTTCAAGGCAGGCGCATCGGGCATGTCACCGGGGAAGCGCCCGCGCCAGTGCCCCGCGCCGATATTTCCCTGCAGGGCCCAGGCACCGAACAGCCAGGCGGCCGCCCACAGTGCCGTTGCAGTGATGCCAAGGGTGGCGGCGGCCCGGCGCCCGGGACGCAACAGGGTGGGCAGATGCGGTGCGATCGCCGCGCCGAGCGCGGCGCCGGCGGTATTGGTAATGACGTCGCTCAGGCTCGCATCGCGGCCGGTGATGACGGTGTACTGCAGTGATTCCACCAGCACGGCGAGCCCGAACGCACCGAGCGCCGCCATGCGGGGGCGCACACCGGCCAGGCCGAGCGCCAGACCAAGCGGCAGCAGCATGATGATGTTCTGGATGACGTCCTGCACACCCTGATCGCCGCAGACCAGGCAGGTGACGGGCGACAACGACGACCGGTACGCCTGTTCGGGGAGCGGCCAGAGGGTGAGGAACAGCACGGCCACGACCATGAGGGCCGCGGCCAGGGACGCGGATCGGCGGGTCACCCGGCGGCGGGGGCCAGGGGCACGCCCTCTTGACGGCATGACAGGCCGCACCTTACGTTATCCCCTGTCAAGCCCCGTACACCCTTGCTCCCCCAGACAACCCTGATGGCTGAGTGACGCTGTTCCGCGCCTGCCGCCATTAATTCTTTCACGTTCGCTGAGCCTTTCCCCAACCCTCCGTTGCTGACCGCCGCGCCCTGCGGCGTCTCCGACCCGCTTGGAGTCCCTCCGTGGATATCGCCGAACTGAAGCAGAAGTCCGTCGCCGAGCTGCATGAGCTCGCGGAAAAACTGAACATCACGAACTACTCCGGCCTCCGCAAGCAGGACCTGATCTTCCGCATCGAGCAGTCGCTGCTCGACCAGGACACGGTCATTCGCGGCGAGGGGGTGCTCGAGATCCTTCCGGAAGGTTACGGGTTCCTGCGCAGCCAGGACTGGAACTACCTGTACGGCCCCGACGACATCTACGTGAGCCCGAGCCAGATCAAGCGGTTCGACCTGCGCACCGGTGACACGGTGATGGGACAGGTGCGCCCGCCGAAGGAGGGCGAACGGTACCTGGCGCTGCTCAAGGTGGAGAGCGTCAACTACGAGGAGCCGGAAAAGACCAAGCACCGGATCGCGTTCGACAACCTGAAGCCGCGGTACCCCGACGAGCGGATCCGGCTCGAGCGGAAGACCAGCGACCTGTCGATGCGCGTGGTGGACCTGCTCTCGCCGATCGGCAAGGGGCAGCGCGGCCTGATCGTCGCACCGCCCAAGGCGGGCAAGACGATCCTGATGCAGAAGCTGGCGAACGCGATCAGCGAGAACCACCCGGAGTGCGTGCTGATCGTGCTGCTCATCGACGAGCGGCCGGAAGAAGTGACGGACATGCAGGAGAACGTGAAGGCGGAGGTGATCGCCTCGACGTTCGACGAACCGGCCGACCGCCACGTGCAGGTGGCCGACATGGTCATCGAGAAGGCGAAGCGCCTGGTGGAGCATGGGCGTGACGTGGTGATCCTGCTCGACTCCATAACCCGACTGGCGCGGGCACACAACGTGGTGGTGCCGCACTCGGGCAAGATCCTGTCCGGCGGCGTGGACGCCAACGCCCTGCAGAAGCCGAAGCGCTTCTTCGGCGCCGCCCGCAACATCGAGAAGGGCGGCAGCCTCACCATCATCGCCACGGCGCTGATCGATACCGGCAGCCGCATGGATGAAGTGATCTTCGAGGAGTTCAAGGGCACCGGCAACATGGAGCTCGTGCTCGACCGGCGCCTGGCCGACCGGCGCATCTACCCCGCCATCGACATCCAGCGCACCTCGACACGCAAGGAAGAGCTCCTGATGGACAAGGACGAGCTCAACCGGGTGTACCTGCTGCGCAACTTCCTGGCGGACATGCCGCCGGTGGAAGCACTCGAGTTCCTGCTGGAGCGGATGAAGCGGACGAAGAACAACAAGGAGTTCTTCGCCACCATGGCCCAGTGACCGCAACTGCGTAAACGGTGAACGGTAAACAGTGAACGGGGGCTTCGGCCCCCGCTTTTTCTTCCCGTTTACCGTTTACCGTTTACCGTTCACCTATGGATTCCCAGGTCATACCGCCAGCTGGCCGCCTGCTCGCCCTCGACTGGGGTGAGCGGCGCATTGGCCTCGCGCTAAGCGACGAGCTGCAGCTCATCTCCTCGCCGCTGGCGACGGTGACGCGACGCGACGGGAAGCGCTTCCCCATGCCGGTGCTGCTGGGACATGTCGAGGCGCATCACCCGGTCGGCATCGTGGTGGGACTGCCGCTGACGCTCGAGGGCGACGAGGCGGAAGCAGCGGGACTGGCGCGGCAGCTCGGCACGCTGATGGAGCAGCGATCGCGGCTGCCGGTGACCTATTGGGATGAGCGAATGAGCACTGCCCGCGCGCTGCGGGCCATCCGGGAACAGGGCGGGAACACCCGGGGCCGCAAGGAGGACGTGGATGCGCTCGCGGCGAGTGTGTTGTTGCAGGGGTTCCTGGATTCGCGGCGGGGGAGCGGAGATCGCCGGTCCGGTGACGGAAGTGTGAGCGGTGAGCGGTAAGCGGTGAGCGGGCCCACGTGGTCGGGCACCGTGTTGCTGGCGCTGCTCCTTGGTGCCTGCGGCGATGCGCCAGGGCCGATCGAGCAGGTCGCCATCCCCACGGGAAGTTCCTTTGCGGTGGTCACGGACTCGCTGGCGGCGCATCGCGTCATCGAGCACCCCAAGTGGTTCAAGCTCCTGGCACGAGTCCGAGGCCTGGACCGGTCGGTGCGCGCGGGGGTGTATCAGCTGCCTCGCGGCTCATCCGCCTGGTCGGTGATGGATGCGCTCAAGCGGGGCGACCAGCTGATGCTCCGCATCACGGTTCCGGAGGGGCTCACGCTCGCGGAGATCGCGCCGATCGCGAAGGAGGCGCTGGAGATCCCCACCGACTCGTTCATGGCGGCCGCGAATGACCCGGTGAGTGCCTCGGCGTTCGTGGAAGGCGCCATGAGTTTCGAGGGGCTGCTGCTGCCGGAGACCTACCTCGTTCCGGCCGGCGTGACCGCGCGAGGCCTGGTACGGATCATGGCCCAGCAGGGACTGGAAGTGTGGGATCCCGCCTGGACGGCCCGGCTCGACAGCCTCGGCATGACGCGGCTGCACCTGCTCGCACTCGCCTCGATCATCGAGGGCGAGGCCCGGGTGAACAGCGAGCGCTCGGTCATTTCCGCGGTGTACTGGAACCGGATCAGGAAGGGGATGGCGCTGCAGGCAGACCCGACGGTGCAGTACGCCATCCAGATGGCCACCGGATCGCGGAAGTCGCGCCTCCTGCTGAAGGACTACGGCTTCCCGTCTCCCTACAACACCTACCTCAACACCGGCCTGCCACCGGGCCCGGTAAACTCGCCAGGGAAGGCGAGCATTGAAGCGGCGCTCTACCCTGCCCCGGTGCCGTACCTCTTCTTCGTCGCGGCGGGCGATGGGCATCATGTGTTCACGCGGACATACGGGGAACACCTGCGAGCGATTGCGCGAGTGCGAAGGGGCAGAGGGCCGGATGAGGAGTAGGCTGTCAGTCAGCAGGTAGTCGTGAGTCGTGAGTCGTGAGTCGTGAGTCGTGAGTCGCGGCTACCACCATCTGAAGCGGCGTGCCGCCGCCGCGATGTCCTCGGCACCGAGAATTCCTGAAACGACGGCGACTCCCGCGGCGCCCGCCGCGATTGCTGCAGCGACATCATCAGGCTGGATGCCACCGATGGCGATGCAGGGACGGAGCCTGGCGTGGGTCCTGATGCGGGCGAAGCCCGCCGCACCGAGGGCCGCGCCGGCGTCGCCCTTGGTGTTCGTCGTGGCCCAGGGTCCGATGCCCCAGTAATCTGCTTCCGCTCCATTTCCCAATTCAGTCTCGAGCCCCACGCTCGCCCCGATGATGAACCCCGGAGGCGCAATGCGGCGTGCCATGGCCACCGGCATATCGTCGGGACCAAGGTGCACACCGTGCGCGCCAATGGCGATGGCGACGTCGACTCGATCGTTGACAATGACGGGGATGCGAACGGCCTGAATCAGCGACCGGCCGAGCCGGGCCAGTTCCGCCGCGGTGGCCCGCTTGAGGCGGAGCTGGACGGCAGTGATGCCCCCCTGCTCCGCCGCCTGGACGATGGCGACAAGATCGCGGCCCCGGAGGAGTGCGTCGTCGGTGACGAGCATGAGGCGCAGTGCCTGCGCTAGATTAGTCGCCATGTCTGACCGGGAAACCTACCGACTGCAGGGAATTCGCGGCGCCACCACGGTGGCCGCCAACGATGCCGCCCAGATCCTGGGGGCGACCGATGAGTTGTTGCGGCACCTCATCGAGAGCAACGGCCTCCAGCCCGACGACATCGTGAGCGGCATCTTCACGGTGACGAGCGACCTGGACGCCGCGTTCCCCGCACGAGCGGCCGAGGACTACGGCTGGAACATCGTGGCCCTGCTGCACTCGACGGAGATCCCGGTCCCCGGATCACTGCCGAGATGCATCCGTCTCCTGGTGCACGCGTATACGACGCGTCCGCGCTCGGAGATCCGCCACATCTACCTCCGGGAAGCAACGGCGCTGAGGCCGGACCGTGCAGGGAAAGCGTGAGGAGGAACAGCAACAGCGTGAGGTGGAACTGCAACTGCGTGAGCGGTAAGCGGTGAGCGGTGAGCGGGCCCTGGTGGCCCGGGTTACCGCTCGTGGTGCAGAACGATGGACCCGTGGTCATCCCTGGATCTATCGCAGCGACGTTGCGGCCGCTCCCGAGGCGGCCGGTCTCGTTTCCGTGTTCGACCCGCGCGACAAATTCCTGGGCCAGGCGCTGTTCTCCCCCAGGTCAGAGATCCAGCTTCGGCTCCTCGAGCGGACCGAGCGGCCGGTGGACGCTGCCTGGTGGCGCGAGCGGCTCAACTCCTGTCTCGCCCGGCGCACAGGCATCGACGCTACCGCCTATCGAGTGGT
>Ga0302323_100004324_pt1 | contig 11560 bp, 21 predicted proteins | sample Fen_T0_3_FD_201950 | JGI IMG/M metagenome (GOLD analysis project Ga0302323, IMG submission 201950) | Peat permafrost microbial communities from Stordalen Mire near Abisko, Sweden - Fen_T0_3 | ecosystem: Environmental > Terrestrial > Soil > Wetlands > Permafrost | place: Sweden: Abisko... | reverse complement strand
TGCGCAGCCACGCGGGCTCACTCGGCTCACGACTCCATCGCGGGAGTGACGGCCTTTGGTATGGTTATGCGCAATGGCCCAACGATGAAATGAGGCGGCGCGCTCTTGCGCAACCGCTCGATGCCGACGCAAGTGCCCAATTGCGCGCTGCCATCGCCGAGTCCTTTCCGGAGGTCATGCTTGAGCCGGTTTCCGACTTCCTGGTACTGCCGCATGCGAACGGCGCCTGATCCGTCGCTCGACGCGGGGACTGGTCGGACTGCCCTTTCCGATTGGCCTGCCTTCCGGCTCCATGGTTGGCATGCGCATGGCCTGAGCTAACGTCCGTTTCGGACTTCCCTATTCACCGTTCATTGACCTGCTGCCTTCCTGGTTGGTGATGGACTTTTCGGGCATCTGCAGTGGTCTTTTATCGTGCCAGCCATCTTTCAAAGGCTCCTGCGAGGCCGGCGTGGTATCTAATCAGTCGCTCGAGCCGACGTCTGTCCGCGGCTAAAGCTTGAACGTCAGGCGTCCATGATCTTGGCAGCCCTTGGAGAACGACCATGACTATCACCACGCTAAGTGCCTGGCACGAACTCGTGCGCACCCGAAACACAAAGGGTCTCAGTTCACTTCTCGCAGACGACGTCGTCTTCCACTCGCCGGTTGTCCACACTCCGCAGTTGGGCAAGACGATCACGCTGCAGTATCTGTCTGCCGCCTTCCGCGTGTTCTTCAACGAATCCTTCCGATATGTCCGAGAACTTACGGGTCCTCGAGACGCCGCGCTGGAGTTTCACGTCGAAATTGAAGGTGTCAGCGTCAATGGTATCGACTTGATCAAGTGGGATGACGAAGGCAAAATCGTCGAGTTCAAAGTGCTGATTCGGCCTCTCAAGGCAATCAACCTGATCCATCAAAAGATGGCAGCCATGCTCCAGGTGAGCCAGTAGTGGATGCAGATGCCTGATCCTGCGCTCAACCGGAGGGGCCGGCATGCCGCTTCGACTCGGCAGGCTCGGGCGCGGTCGCCGGTCAATTGGCTCATCGGGCCCCAGACAATGCCCACGTCCGGAGAAAGTCATGATCAAGACCGTAGGTGGCACTGCAATCAAACCCAAGCACCGCGCAACATGCCATTGCGGCAAGGTCGTGCTTGAACTCGATCTTCCCGATGGAATCGTCAACCCGCGGCGTTGCGATTGCTCGATCTGCCGACGAAAGGGAGCAATCGTCGCGTCGGTTCCACTATCCGGCATCAGGATCCTGCAGGGTGAGGATGCATTGCAGCTGTACCAGTTCAATACAGGCACAGCCAGGCACTAATTCTGCTCCTACTGCGGGATCCACACGCACCATCAACGCCGGTCCAATCCCGAGCAGTACGGGTACAACGTTGGCTGCCTTGAAGGAGTGAATCCCTACGACCTTGGGCTGGTTCCCACCTATGATGGTGTCAATCATCCGGCAGACCGCAAGCCATGAACTTTGCTGCTCGAGCAGACTCCCGGGCCCGCGGTCTGACCCATCACTCATCGTGGGCGTTCCGGTCGCGAGGCTGCGTCCGGACAGCGGGCTGCCAATTGGTTGGTTTGGTTAGGCATCTCCATGCATATCCCTGATCCGGAATTGCAGTCCTACTACACAGCCCGTGCGCTCGAATACGACCAGGTCTACCTCAAGCCCGAGCGTCAATCCGACCTGCGCGAAATTGAACGCTGGATGTCGCCCCATTTCGCGGGCGCTACCGTGCTCGAGGTTGCATGCGGCACAGGGTACTGGACACAGTTCATCGCGCAATCCGCGGCAAAGGTAGTTGCCATTGACGCCTCACCGGAGACAATGCGACTTGCCGAGCATCGAGTACCAAAAGGCAAGGTGCAGTTTCTCATCGGAGACGCATACAATCTTCCGCAGCACCTCGGCAAGTTCACCGCAGCCTTTGCGGGTTTCTGGTTTTCGCATGTGCCAAGGGCCAAACGGCACATCTTCCTGCAGGGGCTCAACGCGTTGCTCATGCCCGGCTCAAACGTCATCTTGCTCGATAACCGGTACGTTGAAGGGAACAGTTCACCGATCACGGAAACCGATTCCGACAGAAACACCTATCAGACGCGGCCGCTCAAAGACGGTTCAATACATCGAGTTCTGAAAAATTTTCCGGCCGAGCCGGAACTGCAGTCGTTGCTGCATGGCATCGGGAAAGACGGCACGTTTTCAATCTGGCTGTACTACTGGGCATTCAAGTATGTTGCAACAGGGCGTTGACCCACTCAACGCGGACGTCCCGGCTGCAAGGCAGCGTCCACGCAGCGGGCCGCCGGTTGGCTGGTTTCGCTATACGCCTGGGACGCGGCGGAGGTCCAGATGATTCTCAACGGCAAATGTCACTGCGGCAACATCGCCTTCGAGCTCGAATGGGGAGGAGACCCGCCGGAGATTCCGGCACGCGCATGCGGCTGTACGTTCTGCGTCAAGCACGGTGGCGTCTGGACGTCCAACCCGAAGTCCACGCTGGTGGTCGCTATTCGTGAAGCCTCGCTCGTGTCAAAGTATGCCTTCGGATCTCGAACTGCCACCTTTCACGTTTGCGCGCGGTGCGGCACGGTACCGCTGGTCACCAGCGAAGTCGCGAATCACCTCTATGCAGTGGTCAACGTAAACGTGTTGGAGAATGTCGACCCATCTTGGTTGTGCCACGCTACCGCCAACTTCGAAGGCGAAGATGTTGCATCGCGCCTGGCGCGCAGAACACGTAACTGGATCGCTGATGTTCGCGTTGCCGAAGGGCGCAACTAGCGGCCGGTCTCGTCTAGCGTCACGATACGTCCATCCGCGCTCTCGTGCTATTGCCCAGGACCGCCTTCCACCGACCAGCGAATCGAAAGGGAAATTGATCATGGCAAAGGGCACCATCCGTCTTCACCGCGTGCTTCGCGCGAATCCGGAACGCGTCTATCGGGCATTCCTGGACGTCGCGGCAATGGCCAAGTGGCTTCCGCCATATGGTTACACCTGCAACGTGCACCACATGGAAGCCAAAGTTGGCGGCACGTACAAAATGTCATTCACGAACTTCGGGACAGGCCACGGTCACTCGTTCGGAGGCGAGTATCGTGAACTCGTGCCATTCAGGAGTATTCGCTATACGGACAGGTTCGACGACCCAAACTTGCCCGGAGAAATGTGGACGACCGTGACCTTGAAGCAAGTGTCGTGCGGAACTGATTTGGAAGTAGTGCAAGAAGGGCTGCCTGAAGCCATTCCGCTCGAGATGTGCTATCTCGGCTGGCAAGAGTCACTCGCACAACTTGCGAAGCTCGTCGAGCCCAAAATTCCGGAGTAGCGAGGTGACGCATAGTCATTCGTTTCGGCAGACTGCCTTCGGCGGTCGCTGAACTCAAACGTCGGGCCGCACGTGAACACACTCTCCCCTTTAGGCTACTCAGGAACACCCCTTGCGAAGAAACTTGGGTACGCCACAGGCTCGAAGGTCGTGGCCCGACGGGCGCCCGAAAACGACGCCCAGCTTCTCGATCCGACCCCGCATGGCGTCGTGTTCCAAGGCGGGCCGACCCAATCGACAGACATGGTTCACACTTTCGTCGACCGAAAATCTGCGCTAACGATAGAGCTGACAGAACTTCGCAAGGCGCTTCGAAGCAATGCTGTTGTATGGATCTCGTGGCCGAAGAAGGCGTCAAAAGTGCCTACCGACATCACGGAAGACACCATCCGGGAAATTGCATTTCCACTTGGCTTCGTGGACGTCAAAGTCTGCGCCGTCAGCGATGTCTGGTCCGGCTTGAAATTGGTCGTGCGCAAGGAACTCCGCTGAAAGTGCGGGCTAACCCCTCGCTCAATCAGAGCAACAACGGCACGGCGCTGCATGGCGCCGTGAATCATCCTGCACCACGTCGCGCCATTCCGTCCGTCAACACGGACGCCCGGCATGCGCGGCGTCGCCCGCGTAACGGGCCACCGGTCAGCTTGTTTCGTCAGGCCTCAATATCAAAGCCATGCGGACACTCGAGCTGAGAGTTCCTCCTCCGGTAGTAGCGCTACTTGTGGCACTTGCAATGTGGGGCGTTTCCCGCGATGCCGTCACCTCGGGAGCACCGGAACTGATACGCTTGCCCGTCGCAATTGCGTTTGCCTTGGTTGGTGTGGCCTTCGACTTGTCAGCCCTAATTGCGTTTCGTCGCGCAAAGACCACTGTCAACCCGATGAAACCGCAGTCCACGTCATCGATGGTCGCCTCCGGCGTGTACCGGGTGACCCGAAACCCCATGTACGTGGGTCTTGCCTTCATGCTTGGTGGATGGGCTGCATTCTTGTGGACGTGGTGGGCACTGCTCGGTCCATTCGCATTTGCCGCGTACATCACCCGATTCCAGATCGCGCCCGAGGAGAAAGCGCTCTCCATACTGTTCGGTGCAGAATATTTGGCGTACAGGTCACAGGTCCGAAGGTGGCTATGAAACCTGATCAATCGCTCGCCGCGGACGTCCCGCAAGCGGCGGCGCATGGCCCTGACAGCAGGGCGCCTATTGACCGGTTCTGCCATGCAGGATAGTTCGGGTATTCGCGTCGGTCGATCGGACGACGCCAGTCGCCTCGCCGTCCTCGCGACTCAAGTCTGGTTGCACACGTATGCCACCGATGGCATTGCGCGTGATATCGCCGAATATGTACTTCGCGAACTCACCCCGGAGAAGTACTCGGCATTGCTGAAGGACCCGGCAAGCCGCGTCGTCGTGGCAGAACGCCGCGAAAATCTTGTGGGACTTGCGGTCGTCAGGTTCGGTGTTCCGTGCCCGGCTGGCCGCAACTCGGCGGCCGAGCTGCAAACACTCTATGTTCAGGAAAATTTCGTCGGTCGTGGGATCGGAAAGTTGCTTCTCCAAGCGGCGGAATCCAAAGTGCGTCAGCGTCTGAACACTCCGCTCTGGCTTACAGTCAATGCGAAGAATACCGAAGCCATCGCCTTCTATGCACATCTAGGCTATGCAAAGATCGGCACGACGTCCTTTGTCCTGGGAGCGGGGCACCACGAAAACCACGTGCTCATCGGGCGCGACGCATGACCGTTCGGGCAAGGTGACGCCTTGCGGCAGGCCGCCCGTTTGTCAGCCCCTTGGGCATCCAATATGAACGAACCTCTCCCCTATCAGATCCTCGCCGATGTCGTACTTTCGCTGCACGTTGCCATCGTCGTGTTCGTAGTCGGCGGCCTCGTCTTCATTATCGCCGGCAATCTTCGCGCCTGGCACGGGGCTAATGTATTGTGGTTTCGGGCCGCGCATCTGACGGCCATCGCGGTTATAGTCGCGGAAGCCTGGTTTGGTGCCGTCTGCCCGCTCACAGCACTCGAAATGTGGCTGCGCTCCAACGCTCGCGCAACAACGTACACCGGAAATTTCATCCAGTATTGGTTGCAGCGCATCCTGTACTACGAAGCGCCATCCTGGGTTTTCGCGCTTGGCTACTCATTGTTCGGTCTGGTCGTCCTGGCGACATGGTGGTACTTTCCGCCAAAGCTTGGGCGACGCGTCCATGAATCAGATGCCTAACGCTGCTCTCTACGCGGACGTCCTGCATGCTGGGCATCGCTCGCGCGACGGCCCGCCGGTTGGTTCGTTTCGTTGAAATTCCAGAGCACCCGAGGAGATGGATCATGCAAGCTGCCAAATGGCTGGCAACTGCCTTGCTTGCCGCCGCGATGTCTGCAAATGCCCAGGACAGCACATTCCAGTCAAGATCGCTGACGCCGGAAACCGCCCTCACGGCCGCACGCGCTGCACTTGATTCCTGTCGAAAGCAAGGGTTTCAAGTGGCTGTGGCTGTCACCGACAGGGCTGGAATCACGCAAGTCCTGCTCCGTGATCGCTTTGCCGGTCCCCATACAGTCGAGGTGGCCACGAACAAGGCCTGGACCGCCGCAAGTTTTCGGACTTCGACAAACGCCCTCGCCGTCGAAACCCAGCCTGGACGTCCGATGAGCGGTTTGCGCAGCCTCCCGAAGTTTCTCGCCGCAGGAGGAGGCCGGGTGATCGAAGCCGGGGGAAGCGTCCTCGGTGCCATTGGTGTTTCCGGCGGCCCGGGTGGCGAGACCGATGACAGCTGTGCGGCGGCCGGCATCAAGGCAATCGCCGATGCCATCGAGTTTTGACCCGTCACTGCGATTGGCGTCAGGCTTCGGCTGCGCTACGCTTCGACTTCTGTCACGCTACGGAGGCGCTCGTGAAGAGAGTCACGGGTATCGGTGGGATCTTCTTCAAGGCGAAGGATCCTGTTGAGCTGGGTGCGTGGTACCGGAAGCACTTGGGTATCGACGTGCAGGACTGGGGAGGCGCCGCGTTTCGCTGGACCGATGAAGCCGGAAATCCCACGTCCGGCACCACCATCTGGTCGGTGGGCAGCGCTGAGGGTCACCAGTTCGCACCCAGCAAGTCGTCCTTCATGGTCAACTACCGGGTCGCGGAGCTGCACAGCCTCCTGGAGGCTTTGCGCGGCGAGGGCTGCAACGTTCTCGAGAAAACAGACGACTCCGCGTACGGAAAGTTCGGATGGGTCATTGACCCAGAGGGCAACAAAGTCGAACTCTGGCAACCTCCCGAAGGGCAATGAGTCAACATGGCCCTCGAATGGAGAAACCGAAGCCTGACCCGTCGCCCGACGCAGGCGTCGCGTATGCAGGGCTTCGCCAACGCAGCGGACCGCCGGTCAGCTTGTCTCGTCAGGCGGCTCCATTCGAAATTCCCATCCGCGCGCGTGTGATTCAGACCCAAGGAGGACATTCAATGTACCGCAGAGAAACCATCGTTCTGGCATTTTCCATTCTTGCCGCGATACCACCTGTCGCCGCTCAAACCTCCGCGCCGAACACCGATGGCGGTGCGCCGGTCGTTGCGCCTTCCCAGGAGGTGACCAAGCCGCCGGTCCGGGCAAATCCACAAGCGGGCCAGGACGCGGATGCCCGTATTTGTCTTGAATTCTCCACCAATGCTGAAATCAGGATGTGCGCCGAAAAGTATCGTCGGCACAAACGCAATTCGTAGTCGCCCAGGCGGTGTTTCCGTGCCCAGCTCCGCAGCCGAAATCTACAACTATCGCCAGGCGGCGCCCGGACTTGCAACGTCGGGGCAGCCTCGCGAAGATCAGCTCGCTGCAATCGCGGGCGCCGGCTACGAGGTTGTGATCAACCTTGCGCTGCACGATGACCCTCGCTACTCGTTGCACGACGAAGCAACTTCGGTGAAGGAACTCGGACTTCAATACATTCATATTCCCGTGAGGTTTGACGCACCGTCGACGAGTGAATTGAGCAAGTTCTTTGCAGCGATGGCGTCTCACAAGGATCGTCGCGTTTGGGTGCATTGCGCAGCGAACATGCGGGTTACAGCGTTCTTGGGGCTCTACCGCTGCTTGTGCGAGGGCTGGGCCGAAGAGCCCGCGTTTGCCCTCCTGCGCGAAATTTGGCAACCTGACGAAGTGTGGTCCGCATTCATCGCATCGCAGCTGGCCAAGCCAAATGCCGCCTGATTCGCCGCTCAACGTGGACGTCCCGCCGGTTGGCTGGTTTCGTTAGGTGACAAATGGAAATCCGCGACGTACGGCCACAGGAGATCGAAGCAGCGCGGCGCCTTCTCGAGGCGAGCGGCTGGACCCATCGTGTCTCGGATCCGGAAACTTTTCGCCAACTGGTATCGCGGTCGCAATGGGCTCTTGTCGCGGTCGAGAATGGCGAGGTCGTCGGGTTCCTGCGCGCACTCTGCGACGGAATGGCAAACGGCTACATTTCGATGGTTGTCGTTGCGGAAGGTCACCGGCGCAAGGGCGTCGGCCGCGCGCTGGTCAATGCGGTAATGGGCGATGATCGCCAAATGACCTGGGTGCTTCGTGCAGCGCGAGACGGCGTCGCGGAGTTCTACGAGCGGATCGGATTTGTCCGCTCGGAAGTGGCGATGGAGCGCCCAGGTGCAAGAAAATCCGACGCTTGATCTGCTGCTCGATGCCCGTATCCGGCATGGGAGCTTCGCGCTTCGACGTCGTCGGCCACTCCAGTCGACCGGACGTGTTTGAACTCAACGTCAATGAGACGCCCATGCGCCCCGTTGTGGCAAAGACGGACGAGTAATGCCGCCATGACCACGCTGTGCAGCTTCACCTGTCGCTCAACCCCGGACGCACGTCCGGCGGCGGCCGTTGCCCGGCTCGGCGGGTCTTCATAACTACAAACGAGGACGTGCGAAATGATCCTGGACCACATCAGCCTCTCCGTCAGCGACTATGCAGCAAGCAAGGCGTTCTTCACCGCAGCGCTGAAGCCATTGGGCATCGCGCTCGTCATGGAAGTCGGGGGAGGGGCGGGATTCGGCCGCAAGGAAAGACCACAGTTCTGGTTCGGTGCCGGTGATGGTCCGCAGAAGCCGATGCACATCGCGTTTGCCGCCGAGAACCGTGCGCAAGTGCGGGCGTTCCACGAGGCCGCCTTGCGGGCAGGAGGAAAGGACAATGGGCCGCCAGGCGTCCGCGTGATTTATCACCCGAACTACTATGGAGCGTTTGTCATTGGTCCCGATGGTCACAACGTCGAAGCCGTATGTCACACTCCAGAGACCTGACCTGTGGTTCAGGCGGACTGCCTTTGCCAGCTGCCCAACGTGAACGTCCGGCGCCCCCTTGATCCGGGCGATTGACCACGTCCTGATGTTCGTGCCGTCCGTATCCGCCGCGGCTCTGTGGTATTCGTCCGTGCTCCAGTTGCCCGTATCCGTTGCTGACGAGAATTTCGCGGTCATCCCGGTTGGCTCGGCGAAGCTGTGTTTCCATCTCGCCGATTCGAAGGTGCCGGCTGGCCGCGCTGGGCAAGTCGCCTATTGGCGTGTTGCCGCACTAAACGAGGCGAGCGACAGGTTCAGGCGGGCCGGCGCTTCGTTGTATCGCGGACCATTGGCGATCGAATCCGGCCAAGGCATCTGCCAGTTTGCTGATCCCTTCGGCAATCTGTTTGGCCTGATCGGTCCCTACGATGGCGTCTGACCGGGCGCTCGACAAGGCCTCCTCCAGCGCTCAAATAAGTGCCCCCAAAACATGACCCGACCGCCCCTCGGCTCCAATATCCACCTTGACGATTTTTCCTGCCGGTTCATACTTCGCATGTGCCCACCGTGAGCAACAGGCAGGGAGGAACGGAGTTGGCCTTTTCTTCAGATCCCAGAGACCGGCGATGGTCACAGCCACTTAACCAGCAGCTCCCGGTTACATTGAGATGGGTGGCCAGCCTACCGGCGGAGGTCCAGCCGCTGAGATTGCTTCAGAGGCTTCCGAGAATTGCGAATGCGATCGCCCGTTTGTGGCGGGACGACGTTGGCCTGGCGCGATATCTGGATGACCTCCTGACAGACCGCCGTGGGGGGCGTCGCGGATTTGCGCCCGAAATTCACCACGAGCTGCTTCAACTTCGCGCGTACCGCGAAAGTCAATTTCCGCTGGCTTCGTCTGCAATGGGCCGCATTCGTTAGGCCGAGTCCGCAGTCATCGTGTCGCTCGTATTCGAGAGCCCACGAACGTCGCAATGATCGAGATCGTTCCCTACGATAGCGGCTGGCCGGCGCAGTTCGAGGCCGAGGCGGCATGTATCCGAAAGGCAGTGGGCGCCTCCATTCTGCGCATCGAGCATGTAGGCTCCACATCGGTGCCTGGCCTTGCCGCCAAGCCGGTCATTGACATCCAGGTCTCCGTCGCATCGCTTGAGGCACTGCCCACATTCACGAAGGTGCTCGCTCAACTCGGTTATATTCACATCCCCCTCGGTTCCTTTGACCTGGTCTACCCGTTTTTCCAGAGGCCGGCGGCGCATCCGAGCACACACCACGTCCACCTGTGCATTTTCGGCTCCGAGCAGGAGCGCAGGCATCTGGCTTTCCGTGACTACTTGCGCGGCCACCCGGAGATCGCAATGGAATATGTCGAAATCAAGCGCAGACTTGCCGCAGTACACGATGGCGCGACCCTTGAATCCCGCGAGGGCTATTCGCTCGCCAAGACCCGGTTCGTCAGTTCCGTGTTAGCGCAGGCCACGTCGGCGGGCTTTCCACACGAAGGCAGTGGCCTTGACGCATGAATTGGCGGTCAGCATGGACGCCCCACCAGCAGCACTTGGTGTACGCTGCGGGCTGCCGCTTGCCATGCGATAGGGTCTTGTTCCGCCAAGGTTTGCCATGCCTGAAGTTTTCGGTTTCGATGCCTTCTCCCCCAGTGAAATCGCAACAAGGGTCGAGACAATCGGCGTGGCCAAGGCGCGTCTGCCGCTGCTCTCCATGCTGATGCTGAGCGTGATGGCCGGAGCCTTCATCGGCCTGGGATCGCTTTACTTCGTGCTTGTAAGATCCGACCCCTCCCTCGGCTTTGCTGCCCGGCAGATACTCGGCGGCGTTGCCTTTTCCCTGGGGCTGATTCTCGTTGTCGTCGCCGGCGCGGAGCTGTTCACCGGGAACAACCTGCTGGCAATGGCGTGGGCCGACAGAAAGATCTCAACTCCCGACCTGTTGCGCAATTGGGCAATTGTCTGTGGCGGCAATTTCGTCGGCGCAACAGGCATGGCGCTGCTCGTATTTTTCTCCGGCCAAGCTGAAATGAACAATGGAGCAGTCGCTCTGGAATATGTGAGGATTGCAGCGGCCAAGGTCGCCCTGCCCTTCTGGACCGCCTTCTACAAAGGCATTCTCTGCAATGTCCTGGTCTGCATGGCGGTATGGATGGCGCTTGCGGGACGAAGCGTGATCGACAAGGTTGTGGCCATCGTCTTCCCCATTTCTGCGTTCGTTGCGGCCGGATTCGAACACAGCGTGGCGAACATGTACCTCATCCCGTTCGCCATGCTGTTGCAGACAGTTGGAAACACCGGCGGGGGGGCCGGTGCCATTACCTGGGCTGACCTTTTCGGCAACCTGGCGCCGGTGATATTGGGCAACATCATCGGCGGAAGTGTGCTGGTGGGTTTGGTATATCACGTCATATATCGACGGACACCTGACCGGAATCGAAATGGCTGACATTGGCACTCCCGCGGACCGCCAATCATGCTTCGCGATAGGCGTCAAAGTTGACGAATCCGGACCGTTTGCTACATTGAGGCCGTGGAGGTCGCTCCGGCGGGTTTCCGCCGGTCAACTTGCTTCGTTAGGCCGCCCTAAACAGGTTGTCGTCAGAACCCCGACCATTCGAGGCACAGTCCATGGCAAATATTCTTGTTGGCTTGTTCGCCATTTTTTTGTGTCTGATCAATGCCGTCGTGTGGACATTCATCTCCAACATGCCGCTCGTGGGCATGTGCTGGGTTGCGGGAGCTGGTGCCTGCATTTGGCTGCAAAAATGGTCCCGGGGAATGTGACGGCCGTTGTTCGTTCACTATTGCCACGACAAGGCGTTCTTTCCGCAATGGCCAATCGGATCGCGACGGAGTGCCAAAGTTCAGAGTGTTAGGCCTGACCCGTCGCTCATCCCGGGCATACCGCGTTCGGCGCAGCGACCCGGCAACGGACCACCGTTCGGCTTGCGTCATTGGGGTCTT
>Ga0302323_100004320_pt1 | contig 11567 bp, 8 predicted proteins | sample Fen_T0_3_FD_201950 | JGI IMG/M metagenome (GOLD analysis project Ga0302323, IMG submission 201950) | Peat permafrost microbial communities from Stordalen Mire near Abisko, Sweden - Fen_T0_3 | ecosystem: Environmental > Terrestrial > Soil > Wetlands > Permafrost | place: Sweden: Abisko... | reverse complement strand
CCTTGGTGAACACCCGCAGCAGGTTGGTGACCATGCCCACCGTCTGCGCGTCGGTGCCGGTGCCACCCGGCAGCAGGTGGCGCTCGAACCAGATGCTCCCGGCCGAGAACACCCCCGCGCCGCTGGAGGTCGTGTAGTAGGTCATGTCGGCGAAGCTGTCGTGCCCGCGACACACCACGGGGGAGTGGGCCAGCACCTGGATGGTGGGTGGCGTGGGCACCTCGGGCGTGACCCGGTCGTACTCGTTGCCGACCAGGTCGAACCACTGGTCGCCGTCGTGCACGCCCGTGCCCGCGAACATCCAGGCGCCCGCGTCGACGATCACCATGTTCGCCTTCACCGGGTTCGACTCGTAGTAGACGCCGGTGACCGAGCTCTCGGGCCGTGCCGCCGGCTCCTCACGCCAACTCGTGGTGACGCGCTGGGGGTCGATGCCGTTCAGCGGGTCGTCGGCGGCGATGCGGTAGTTGACCTCGTGGCGGTTCGGGCCGAGCGGTGACGGCTCGAGGCGGATGCGGCGGAACATGCAGTTGGCGCCGAGGAACATGAGGTTCACGCCCGAGTCCCGGGCGGCCTCCACCCCGTTGCGCATCTCGAGCGACCAGTACTCGTCGTGGGCGGGCGAGATCCACACCTTGTAGCGGCTCGCGTCGTGGGGCCGGGCATGCGTGTCGAGGCTGGTCGAGTACGTGACCTCGTAGCCGAGCGACTCGACGAGCGCCGAGATCTCGTGGACGCCCCCCAGGAAGTTGCCCGACCCGCTCAGGTCGTAGGGGCGGTCGAAGCTCACCTTCTGGGAGCGGCCGTTGTCGCCCTCGTAGAGGCTCGCGCCGCCCCACTTGTTGTAGGCCTGCCAGGTGGTGACGTCGTGCTGGATGTGCGCCACCGCGGGGCGCTCGTCGTCGCGCACCACCAGGGGGATCTGCGACTCGCCCCCGTCCTCGCTCACGAGCTTGAAGAGGTAGGAGCCGGGCACCCAGTCGTGGTCGGGCGTGACGGTGAGCGAGGGGGTCCAGGGCGCGTCGCGCATGTTGGTGGCCGGATCGGTGCGCGCCGCCGCCTGGACCTTGCCGGGGAGCGGGCCCGACGACCAGACCTTCCGGCCCCCGCGGCCGCCGTAGTGGCCCATGCGGTAGGCGGTGACGGTGTAGTGCGGCGCCGCCGTGCCCACGTAGAGCTGGAAGGGCTCACCCGGGGCCACGCTCGTTCGGCTCGCGAAGCCCCGCACCTTGTCCCACGCCGCCGGGTCCTGCGAGATCGCCCAGTCGCCGGTGCCCGGACGGGCGTTCTCCTCCGCGATCGTCACCCGTCGCGGTGCGGCCGGGGCCCCGGGCGAGGTCCCGGCAGCGGTGGAGTCGGTTGGCGTCCCGGTGCCGGGGTGCTTGCTGTCCCCGGAGGGGGAGAGGGACCGTTCGATCGACCAGGCCACCGCCGCCACGGGGACCGCCACGATGCCGCCGACGACCGCGCGGCGCGTCCAGTAGTTCGGTCGGCCGTGCTTGCCCCGCCGGTCGTCGCTGGTCGCCACGCGCGGAACGGTAGACGGTGCTCAGGTTCCGGAACGGACACCCCGGCCCCCGACGGTGATGTCCGATTCCCGCCAGCATCGCGCCGCCCACCGTGTGACGATGCACGGGTGCTGCTCGATCCCGACGTCTGCTACGAACGCCTCCACGGGCGCGACCCGCGCTTCGACGGGTGGTTCTACGTGGCCGTCACGTCCACGGGCATCTACTGCCGGCCCAGCTGCCCGGCCATGGTCCCGAAGCGGCGCAACGTGCGCTTCTTCCCCACCGCGGCCGCGGCCCAGACGGCCGGGTTCCGCGCCTGCAAGCGCTGCCGGCCCGACGCCGTCCCCGGCTCGCCGGAGTGGAACAACCGCGCCGACGTGGTCGCCCGGGCCATGCGCCTGATCGCCGACGGCGAGGTCGACCGGTCGGGCGTCGAGGGGCTCGCGTCGCGGCTCGGCTACAGCAGCCGCCACCTGAACCGCCTGCTCGTCGACGAGGTCGGCGCGGGACCGCTCGCGCTGGCCCGGGCGCAGCGGGCCACGGCGGCCCGCACCCTGGTGCAGACGTCCGACCTCCCGTTCGCCGAGGTGGCGTTCGCTTCGGGCTTCGCCAGCATCCGGCAGTTCAACGACACCGTGCGGGCCGTGTTCGCGGCCACGCCCACCGAGATGCGGCGCGCAGCCCGCAAGGGGAGGGGGGCGGAACCGACCGGGTCCGGGTCCCTCGCGCTGCGGCTGTCGCACCGCTCGCCCCTCGACCGCGCGCACCTGTTCGGCTTCCTTGCGCAGCGGGCCGTTCCCGGCGTCGAGGCCGGGACCGAGCTCGGCTACCAACGCACGCTGCGGCTCCCGCACGGTCCGGCGGTGGTCGAGCTGCGGCCCGCGGTGGGCCACATCGCCTGTCAGCTCAGCCTCGCCGACTGGCGCGACCTCACCTCGGCGGTCGCCCGCTGCCGTCGGTTGCTCGACCTCGACGCCGACCCGGAGGCCGTCGATGCCTTCCTGGCCCCCGACCCGATCGTCGGCGAGTCGGTGCGCACGTGGCCCGGTCGGCGGGTGCCCGGCCACGTCGACGGTGCCGAGGTGGTCACCCGCGCGGTGCTGGGCCAGCAGGTGTCGGTCGGCGCGGCGGCGCGGCTGGCCGGGTGGCTCGCCGCCGAGCACGGCGAGACCCTGCCGGAGCCGGTGGGTCCGCTCACCCGGCTGTTCCCCACGCCCGACACCATCGCCGGGCTCGACCCGGAGTCGTTCCCGATGCCCCGATCGCGGTCCCGTGCGGTGGTGGCGGCGGCCGCAGCGGTGGCCGACGGCCGGGTGGCGCTCGATGCGGGCGCCGATCGCGACGTCGCCGTCGCCGGCCTCCTGGCGATCCCGGGCATCGGTCCCTGGACGGCGGGCTACGTGGCGATGCGGGCCCTCGCCGACGCCGATGCGTTCCTGCCCGCCGACACGGGCGTCCGAGCGGGGCTCGACGTCGCCGGTGTGCCGTCCGACCCCCGCTCCGCCGAGGCGACCTCCCAGCAGTGGCGCCCCTGGCGGGCCTACGCCCTGCAGCACCTCTGGGGCCTCGCGCCATCGCCCGCGCCCCTCCCTCCGACTCTCCCCACCAGCCGAGGAGCTTCCCGATGAGCCACCGCTACGACGTCATCGACAGCCCGGTCGGCCCGTTGCTCGCCGCCTGCGACGACACCGGCGTCACCGACCTCCGGTTCGACCTCGACGGCGCCGGCCACGACCCCGCGCCGGACTGGACGCACGACCCGCTGGCGCTGGCCGACGTGCGGTCGCAGCTGGACGGGTACTTCGCCGGCACCCGGACCGACTTCGACCTGCCCCTGTCACTGCACGGCACCGACTTCCAGCGCCGCGTCTGGCTGGAGCTCACCCGCATCCCCTACGGCGAGACCATCAGCTACGGCGAGCTGGCCCGCCGCATCGGTCGGCCGAACGCCGTGCGGGCCGTCGGCCTCGCCAACGGCCGCAACCCGGTCAGCATCGTCGTGCCGTGCCACCGGGTGATCGGCGCCGATGGCTCCCTCACCGGCTACGGCGGCGGCCTCGAACGCAAGCGCCTCCTCCTCGGTCTCGAGTCCAGCGACACCCTGACCCTCTTCGACTGACCCCCTCCTCGAATGTTCTGTGAAAAGGGCCGCTATACGACCACATTCCCGGTTAGCTACAGCAAGCGCGCGAGGTGCTTGCTGTAGCTAGCCCCGAAAGTGGTCGCTCTACGACCACTTTCACAGAACATTCGCCGGGGGGCTGGGGCGGCGAGACTGGGGTGATGGACGAGAAACGGTCGCTTGCCACGCGGGTCGCGGGGCGTCTCCTGTCACTGCCCGACCCGGCGCTGGCGAAGCTGTCCGGCATGGCCGCCGCGCCGGTCGTGCTCGACGGCCGGGTGCTCAACCGGCAGGTGCAGGCGATGCTCGCGTTCGGCGAGCGCACGGGCCAGAACCGTGAGGGCGGCGGCGACGTCGAGGCGCGCCGGCACGACATGCGCCGCCTCGCGCCGGTGGGCATGCCCCGTCGGACCACCGTGCGCGCGGTCGACCGCATCATCGCCGGACCCGAGGCCGCCATCCCGGTGCGCGTGTACCGCCGCTTCGGTGTGAGCGAGCGCGTGCCGGCCATCGTCTACTTCCACGGCGGGGGCTGGGTCACCGGCGACCTCGACACCCACGACGGATCCTGCCGGCTCCTGGCCGACGTCACCCGCTGTGTGGTGGTGGCCGTCGACTACCGGCTGGCTCCCGAGCACCCCTTCCCCGCGGCCGTCGTCGACGCCGTCGCCGCGTACGAGTGGGTGCAGCGCAACGCCGCCGAGCTCGGCGTGCAGACCGGCCGCGTGGGCGTGATGGGCGACAGCGCGGGCGGCAACCTCGCCGCGGTGGTGGCCCAGCAGACACACGGTGCTCAGAACGACGTGCCCGAGCCGGTCGCACAGTGCCTCGTGTACCCGGCGCTCGACGCCCACCTCGCCCAGCCGTCGATCGACACCTTCTCCGAGGGCTTCTTCCTCACCCGCGACGACATGGTGTGGTTCCGGGGCCACTACCTGCCCGAGCGGGAGAGCTGGGACGACGTCCGCGCCTCGCCGCTGCTCGCGCCCGACCTCGCCGGCCTCGCGCCCGCTGCCGTGTTCACCGCCGGGTTCGATCCCCTGCGCGACGAGGGCCGGGCCTACGCCGACGCCCTGGCCGGGGCAGGCGTGCCGGTGCAGTACCGCTGCTACGACGACCTGGTGCACGGCTTCTTCGGCATGGGCGTGCTCCCGGACGGCATGGCGGTCGCCACCGAGATCTGTGCCGCCATGGGCGAGCTGGTGCACGTGGCCGCCCGCGCCTGACCTCACCTCCGACGTTCCGGACGCACCGCGGGGCACGCCGTCATCGGGTTGAATGTGCGGCGACCCCGGCGGCGCGCCACCATGCACCCCAGCACTTCCGCCTGCACCCGTCCAGCCACCCCCGCGACGGTCACGAGAGGACAACGATGAGCAGTTCCCCCGGTCTCCCCACGGTGCTCGTGATCGACCCGGACCCCATGTGGCGCGGCGGCGTGGTGTCGTCGCTGGGCGAGAACGCCGCCACGATGCAGTACAGCTCGCTGCTCGACGCGTTCGTCGCGGTGCCCAACCTCGATCCCGAGGTGTTCGTCCTCGGACCGGGCTTGAGCGACCAGCTCGAGGAGATCGGCCCACTCACCCGGGCGAACCCGCACCTTGCGGTCGTCGCCGTCGTCGACAACCCCACCGTCGACATGCTCCAGCAGGCCGTCCGCAACGGCGTCCACGACGTCGTGAGCGACCGCCGCGAGGACCAGGTGGCCCGCTCGGCGCTCGAGTCGGTCGAGTGGTCACGCGCGCGGCGCGGTGCCGCGGCGGTGCCCCGCCGTCACCGCACGCCCGCCATCATCGTGTGCAGCGCCAAGGGCGGCGTCGGCACCACGTCGGTCGCCATCAACCTGGCAGTGCTCTTCGCCCGCAACCACGACCAGGTGGCCATCGCCGACGCCGACCCGGTGTTCGGCGACGTGGCGATGTTCCTCGGCATGCCCGCGCCGCCCCCGGTCGAGGGCGACACGCCGCCGCAGCGGCTGAGCGCCGAGGAGCTGATGACCCTCGTCGCCCGCCACAAGCGCACGGGCCTCACCGTGTTCAGCCCGCGGCAGTCGAACGTGCCGCTGAGCGACCTCCCGAAGGACCTCATCGGTCACGTGCTGTCGGGCCTGCAGCAGCTCACCAACGTCGTCGTGGCCGACGTGCCGGCCCCGCTCACCAACGCCCTGCACCTGCTGCCGTTCGCCGACCGGGTGGTCCTGGTGGCCGAGCACACGCCCAACAGCCTCAAGAACACGCTCGTCGCCCGGAAGCTGCTGCAGCAGGCCGGCATCGCCGACGCGGTCGTCGACATCGTCCTCAACAACGTCCCTCGTCCCGCTGAGGTGGCGCGCTACGACCTCGAGCAGCTGTTCGGCACGCCGGTCATCGGCGTGCTGCCCGAGGTCCCGAGCATGGCGCAGATGATCGAGCAGCAGGTCCCGCTGGCGAAGGCCTCGCCGCGCGACCCGTGGGTGGTCGAGCTCGGTCGGGTCGCGGAGCGGCTGCTGCAGGTCCCGTCGGCAGCCGGCTGAGCCGGGCCGGTCCACCAACCAAGGAGCACCCCGCGTGATCGACAAGGCGCAGCTCGACTCGTTGCACGACCTGACCGGTCGCGTGGCCATCATCACCGGAGGCACCCGCGGCATCGGTCGCGGCATCGCCGAGGCCTACGCGGCAGCCGGCGCCAAGGTGGTCGTGGCGAGCCGCAAGGCCGACGCCTGCGCGGCCACGGTCGCCGACCTCGAGGCGGCCGGGCACGAGGCCCTCGGCGTCGCCGCCCATGCCGGCGACCTCGGCGACCTGGAGCACCTCGTGGCGGCCACCGTCGAGCGCTTCGGGGGCGTCGACATCGTGGTCAACAACGCCGCCAACGCGCTCGCGCTCCCGATCGGCCAGATCACCGCAGAGGCGTTCGCCAAGTCCTACGACGTCAACGTCCGCGGTCCGCTGTTCCTCTTCCAGTACGCCTTGCCCCACCTCGTCGAGAGTCCCCACGCGGCGGTGGTCAACGTGGTCAGCACGGGCGTGTTCACCAGTGGGGCGATGGTGGCGATGTACGTGTCGGGCAAGTCGGCGCTGCTGTCGCTGACGCGTTCGATGGCCGCCGAGCACGCCCGCAACGGCATCCGGGTCAACGCCCTCGCGCCGGGTGCCGTCGACACCGACATGGTGCGCAACACCGGGCCGGCGGGCATCGAGGCGATGGCCGCGGCACCGGCACTGCGCCGGCTCGCCACGGTCGACGAGATGGTCGGCGCCGCGCTGTTCCTGGCGAGCGACGCGTCGAGCTACATGACCGGCGAGTGCCTCACCGTCGACGGCGGTCTCGCCTTCCGCTGACGGAGCACTCGCTGGCTGCGCCGGCCACCCGTGTCGGCTGGCTCAGGAGCGCACCAGGCTCGGAGCGGGCTCGGCCACGGGCGCCTCCTCGGGCGCGGCGCCAACCGCGTCGACGGTGGCGTCGGTGACGAGCGGGCCGGCCGCAGGAGCCTCCTGCCCGGCCCGGGCCGGCAGCCACCGGGCCGCGACGGCTGCGCCGAGGAACACCACGCCCGCCGCGATCAGCGAGTCGAGGCGGAGGCCCTGCGTGAAGGCGTGCCGGGCGAGCGGGACGAGGGCATCGGCCCGAGGGCCCGCCTGCTGCGCCACCGCGAGCGCACCCTCGATGGAGTGCTTGGCGATGGCGGCCGCCGAGGGCGGGATGGGTTGGCCGGCCAGCGCGGCCGCGATCTTCGGGGAGTAGACGGAGGCGATGGCGCTGCCGCCGACGGCCACGCCGAGGGTGGCCCCCAGCTCGCGGGTGGTGTCGTTGACGGCCGATCCCACGCCTGCTTCCTCGGCCGGGAGGGCGCCCATGACGCTGTCGGTGGCCGGCGCCATGGCCAGGCCCATGCCCGAGCCCATCAGCACCATGGAGACCACGACCAGCCCGTAGCCGCTGGTGGTGGTCAGCGTCGCGGCGACGAGCAGCCCGATGCCGAACACCGAGAGCCCGCCGCTCACCATCAGCTTGGTGCCGAAGCGCTCGGCGAGCTTGGCCGAGAGCGGCGCCCAGACCATGACCGCCACCGCGAAGGGCAGGGTGCGGATGCCCGCGGCGAGGGCGCTGTAGCCCTTCACCGCCTGGAGGTACTGCGTGACCCCGAAGATGAAGCCGGTGAGGGCGAAGAAGAGGAGCATGATCGACACGCTGGCGGCCGAGAAGCGGCCGTTGGCGAACCAGCGGAGCTGCAGCATGGGCTCCGCGGTGCGCAGCTCGTGGCGCACGAACAGCGCGAGCACCACCACGCCGAAGGCGAACGACCCCACGATGAGCGGGTCGGTCCAGCCGCGGGTGGGAGCCTCGATCAGTCCCCACACGATGGCGCCGAGGCCGACGATCGACAGGACCGCACCGGCCACGTCGATGTGGTGGTGCGACGCGTCGGGTGCGAAGCGGGGGATCAGGATGGCGCCGGCCACCAGGGCGATGCCGAGGAAGGGCAGGTTCACCAGGAAGATCGAGCCCCAGCCGAAGTGCTGGAGCAGCAGGCCCCCCGTGACGGGCCCGAGCGCGATGGCGAGCCCCGACACGGCGGCCCACAGGGCGATGGCACCGGCCCGTTCGCGGGCATCGGTGAACACGTTGGTGAGGATCGACAGCGTGGCCGGCATCACGAACGCGGCACCGGTGCCCATGACCGCCCTCGCCAGGATCAACTGGTCGGCGGTGGTGGTGAGCGACGCGGCGAGCGAGCCGGCGGCGAAGATGCCGAGGCCGATGAGCAGCGCGCCCTTGCGGCCGCGCCGGTCACCGAGCGTGCCGGCGGTGAGCAGCAAGCCGGCGAACACGAGGGTGTAGGCGTCGACGATCCACTGGAGCTGACCGGTGGTGGCCTGGAGGTCGCGCGACAGGGTGGGGAGGGCGACGTTGACGATGGTGTTGTCGATCACCGCGACGAGCAGCGACAGGCACAGGACCCCCAGGATCGCCCACCGACGGTCGTGCGTCCGGATCGAGATAGCGCTGTTATCCATGAGGGGAAGATAACGCTGCTATCCTCGAAGGGCAATGGCGACATCGGTCACGGCACCCTCCGGCGAGCGCACGCTCGACCCCATCGGCCAGAAGCTGGTCCTCGAAGGCGCGCGCCTCCTCGCCGAAGAGGGTCCTGCGGCGCTCACCGTCCGGCGCATCAGCGCCGGGGCGGGCCCCCCCCCGATGTGCCTCTACGACCGCTTCGGCGACAAGAACGGGGTCATCGAGGAGCTGTTCGTCGAGGGCTTCCAGAGCCTGGGCGAGGCCCTCACCCGCTCGGTCGGGCGCCGCGCCTCGTGCGACGACGCCGATCCGGTCGAGTGCCTCCTCGAGGGTGCGCTCACCTACCGCCGCTGGGCGCTCCGCAACCGCACCCAGTACGGCGTGATGTTCTCGCGCGCCGTGCCCGACTTCCTGCCGAGCGCCCGCGCGCTCGACACCAGCTGCAGCACGCTGGCCATCCTGCAGGCGGGGGTCACGGCGGCGGTCGAAGCCGGCCGGCTCGGCCCTCCCGGGGTCGATCCCGACGCGGTGGCGCACATGCTGTGGTCCACCATGCACGGGTTGGTCAGCCTCGAGCTGGCGGGGCTCCAGCGCGGCGTCGGCCCGAGCCCCTCGCGCCACTTCGAGGCGGCGATGCGGGCCATGCTCCGCGGCCTGGCGCCCTGACGGGGTGCGTCAGTCGGGGTTGCGCAGGCGGGTCGACACGCCGAACCGGTCGCCGCGGTAGAGCGTGCGTGAGCGCTCGAACGGACGCCCCTTCTGGTCCCACGTGAGGCGGTGGACCACGAGCATCGGCAGCGCCGGGTTGGTACCGATCAGCGCGGCTTCGCGGGGGCTCGCGAGGACGGTCTCGATGCGCTCCTCGGCGTCGGCGGGGCCGAGGTCGAGGCGCTCGCGCAGGAACGCGTAGAGCGAGGTGCGGGGGTCGTACTCGTGGGCCACGTCGGCCACGAGGTGCCAGGGGATGAAGTCGCTCTCGAGGCCCACGGGCTCGTCCTCGATGGTGATCACGCGCTCGAGGTGCCAGACCTCGGGCGGGTCGTGCAGCTCGAGGTCGGCCGCGAGCACCGGGTCGGCGCGCAGGTGCTCCTCGGCCACCGGGATGCGGGCCGACCGCAGGCCCCGGGTGCGCACGGCCTCGGTGTAGCTGAGCAGCGACAGCGGCTGGATGACCTTGGGTCCCGCCACCACCGTGCCGCGGCCCTGGCGCCGGATGCGCCCCTCGAGGGCCAGCTCCTGGAGGGCCTGGCGCAGGGTCTCGCGGGCGACCCCGAACCGTGCGGCCAGCTCCCGCTCGGCGGGGACGCGCTCGCCCTCGCCGAGCTCGTCGAGGAGCGCGGCGACCTCGAGCTTCGCGAGGTAGTACTTGGGCGCCTTGCCGTCGTCGGGGATGCCCTCCCGGCTCGGTCCGTCGACGCGCCCCGAATGGGTGGTGTCCACGGGCATCCCGGGAGCCTAGGTGCCCCGGGAGGCCCGGATCGGGAAGGCCCCGAGGTCGGCGTCCCGGCAAATTAGTTTGCCAAACTAAATACTTTCCCGGGTAGACTCGCAGCCGTGCGGTCGGACGACATCGACGTTGCCCCCACCGCCTGTCCGGACTCCGCATGCCGGGTGGGTGCGCGAGGAGCAGGGCCCCTCGGGGTGGAGCCGTGAAGCGCCGCGTGCGAGGGGTCGCCCGCGAGACCTTCCGCTCCATGCACGTGCGCAACTTCCGCCTGTTCTTCGGCGGTCAGCTCATCTCGCAGGTGGGCAACTGGCTGACGCTCGTCGCCCAGACGCTGCTGGTGCTGCACCTCACCCACAACGGCTTCGACGTGGGCCTGCTCACCGCCTGCCAGTTCGCCCCGGTGCTGTTCCTGGGCGCCTGGGCCGGGCTGGTGGCCGACCGCTCCGACAAGCGCAAGCTGCTGATGATCGTGCAGTCGCTCGCCATGCTGCAGTCGTTCGCCCTGGCAGCGGTCGCGTTCCAGCCCCACCCGCCCGTGGCGGCGATCTACGGCCTGGCCCTGCTGGGCGGCTTCACCGTGGCGTTCGACAACCCGGCCCGGCGGGCGTTCGTCGTCGAGATGGTCCCCGACGAGCTGGCCAGCAACGCGGTGAGCCTCAACAGCGCCCTCATGACCAGCTCGCGCATCGTCGGCCCGGCCCTGGCCGGCCTGCTCGCCACCACCGTGGGCTTCGGCTGGTGCTTCACGGTCGACGGCATCTCCTACCTCGCGGTGCTCGCCGGGCTGTGGGCCATGCGCACCAGCGAGTTGCGGCCGCCGCGGGTGGTGGCCAAGGGGAAGGGCCAGGTGCGCGAGGGCATCCGCTACATCCGCACGGTGCCCGACCTGTGGGTGCCGCTGGTGATGATGGCGCTCGTCGGCACCCTGGCGTTCAACTTCCAGACGGTGATCCCGCTGTTCGTCACCAAGACGCTCAACGGCAACGACGCCACCTTCACCCTGCTCTTCTCCGTCGTCAGCGTGGGCTCGCTCGCGGGCGCCCTCGCCACCGCGCGCCGCAAGTCCATCTCGGTGCACCACGTCATCGTGGCGTCGGCCGCGTTCGGCGTGGCGATGCTCGTGTTCGGCGCCATGCCCACGCTGGCGTGGACGTTCCCGGCCGCGGTCGTGGTGGGCTTCACGAGCATCGCGTTCATGACGGCGTCCACGGCCATCGTGCAGGTCCGGTCGCGGCCGGCCATGCGCGGCCGGGTGCTCGCGATCCAGTCGATGGTGTTCCTCGGGAGCACGCCCATCGGCGGTCCGCTGCTCGGGGCCATCTGCGACCGCTACGGCCCGAGGGCGGGGATCTTCCTCGGCGGGCTGTCGGCGCTGGCGGCCGCGGCGCTCGGCCACGTGGTGTTCAAGCGGGTGTGGCGGCCGGTCGACGACGACGCCGAGGTCCAGCTCACCCCGGTCGAGGCGCTGGAGTGCGTCGAGGAGACG
>Ga0302323_100004319_pt1 | contig 11567 bp, 8 predicted proteins | sample Fen_T0_3_FD_201950 | JGI IMG/M metagenome (GOLD analysis project Ga0302323, IMG submission 201950) | Peat permafrost microbial communities from Stordalen Mire near Abisko, Sweden - Fen_T0_3 | ecosystem: Environmental > Terrestrial > Soil > Wetlands > Permafrost | place: Sweden: Abisko... | reverse complement strand
CTCCGGCGTAGCCGTAATTGCTGCCCGCGATCGTGGTGATCGTGCCGTTCGCGTCTACCTTACGAATAAGATTGTTGGATGAGTCCACGATGTAGAGATCGCCGCCGGCGTCAACCCGGACATCGGTGGGACCATTAAATTGCGCACTGGTGGCCGGGCCACCATCTCCGCTGTAACCAAAATGCTGGTTGCCGGCAACCGTCGTGATGATTCCATTCGTGTCGACTTTGCGAATGTCGCTATTCGAAACTTCCGCCAGGTACAAGTTGCCCTGGCTGTCGAGCGCAAGCCCGGCTACTCCGGAGGTTTGCGCGTTGATGGCCGGGCCGCCGTCGCCACTGAAGCCTGGGTTCCCGTTGCCCGCGATTCTGGTGCTCACTCCCTGCGGGTCCACCTTCCAGACGCCTTCCGACCAACTGGAGTAATAGACGTTCCCCGCGCTGTCTGCCGTCACGCCCCGGACCAGGGCCCCGGTCGCGAGCGTGGAAATCGTTCCGTTCCCATCCACTTTGCGGACACAGGAGTTGAAGAAATCGGCAATGTAAAGATTCCCCGCGGCGTCCAATGCCACGGCGGAAGGGTAGTAAAGCTGGGCGCTGGTTGCTGGACCGCCGTCCCCACTGTAGCCGGGCGTGCCGTTTCCGGCCACGGTGCTGATGGTGCCATCGCTGGCGAACTTGCGCACGGCGTTGTTGGAGAAATCTGCAATATAGAGATTGCCCGCGCTGTCGCGCGCTACGCCCATGGGAAAATTCATCTGGGCAGACAGGGCCTGGCCTCCATCGCCGCCGTAACCGCTTGTTCCGTCACCGGCTACCGTACTGGCCATTCCCGGGGTGAAGGTCAGAACCGGACCGACTCCGTTGCCCGCCGGCGCGAGAGCATTCTGCGCCCAACCGGGCGAACTGAGGAGCAATATGGCGAAGGCGACTACCACCGCGATCCCGAGTACCCTGCGTTGAGTTGAAATTGCCTTTTCCATATTGTTTTCCCCCATCTTCCTTCCGGGGCTGAACCCCGCCCCCACCACCCGTGTGACCCAATGGAAGATGCAAGCTGAGCGCCAACCTCAAGCTTCGGGAGTATCTCTAAGTTACTGAATTAGTGAAGCTTGCGAGTGCTAGACGGCGGACAAAATGACCGGCCCCCTCGTCCCCGTCTGCCTTTTGGAAGGGGTTCCAGAAATCGGAGTCACGTGGTTTGAGAAGCGCTGCAAATGGATGTCCGCCGCACCGGGGCCGGGGAGACAGGGAGATTGAGCATCCGCCCCAGCGAAACGCTGGCTTTGAAGGCGGTTTACAGGTGCAGGCGGGAAATTTTCGGACCAGGGTATGCCGGAAGGACGCTTCGTGGTGTGTTCTCCGCTGGCGATTCAGGCGCTGGCGGTTCGCTGGCGGGCTGGGCGGATACCCCGAGCAGCCGGACGCCAGCTCGAAAGCTGCGGTCCACTTGGCATTCGGAGAGCCAGAGGATCGACGTAATCGCGATGCAGCCACGGAAACTAAGGGCGATCTCCACTCCCGGTTGGATCCACCGCCGGAGTTCCGTGATCAGCCTGCTCTCCTCGTCGTTCTGCCCGGATTCGTCCGGCCCCTGGCCGGACGTCGAAAGCTGAATGACCAGATCGGTATGTGTGTCCGCCATAACCCCTTCTCCCAAGGCCCGTGATTAAGTTGCGTTGGTGCAGAATCTTCAGGTCCGGACCGAATCAGCCGCCGGAGTGCACCGGTTCAGCATGCGTTTAATATGCCTCCTTCCTAAAAGACAGTGGCGAAGCTGTGTTTGCGCAAGAAGGCTTTGCGCTCAGCGTTGAGAAGGGTGTCCGAGATCCTGGAACCGTGGGCGAACTCTGCCACCCCATAGCAGAACGCGACTTCCGTGTTGCAGCCAGGTTCCGAGTTGTGACGAATCACTTCTGCGTCGAGTCGCTTGATGGCAAAGTCAACCTGCAGCTCCGCTGTTCCGGGCATGATTACCAGAAACTGCGCTTCCTTGTGGCGAAACACCATGTCGGAGCCACGAAAGGTATTTTTCACAACCTGCGCTGCCTGATAGAGAAACTGCTCGGATTCCTCGGTGCCGCAACGATCGCTGATCGCTTCGAAATTGGAGATATCCAGCACCAGCACGGAGAGCGGGGAACCCAGCCGGTTGGTCCGTGCCACCTCGTGAGCAACCAGTTGTTCCATTGCCCGTCGATTGAAAAGCTGGGTGACGGGGTCAATCAGAGATACGGCTTCCATCCGCTCGTTGAAAATGAGTTCCTCCACCAGGCGGCGGCGAGTCGTACCGAGTTCTCTCTTCTGCAGCAGAATGTACACGTTGAAAAGGATGATCAGGGTAGTCAGTCCGAAGAACAGCTGCGGGAGCAAGCGCGCATCGGCGTGGACAGTCTGGGAAGTTGATAACAGATTGGGAGCGACCAGGGCCAGGATTCCACCCGAGAGTACCAGCAGCAAGAGCAGCGAGATGGATAACAACTGCAGGTCTCTGCCGGCGAGGGCTCCGATGTGCTCCTGGATCTCCTGAGACCGGCTCGCGGTCCTGATTTCGGCTTCTTTCCGCGACTTGCCATTGTTTGACGACATGCGCATGCCCCTCGCAGCGGTCCTGACCGGCAAGCGGAACGCGGTGGGGGAGACCGCGTGAGCTGCTCATCAGGAGGCAAATTAAATGGCCCCGGAACCTGTTTCCCGGATTACCATTCGCATTCTTAATTGCAAGAGAGCGGCCAATTGATGACGTCTTGTGCAGGCGCTTGATGCGCAATGACTTGGAGGTGATTTCGCCTTGAATGCGGAACCTGGAACTCCGAAAGCGAGAAACCTGTCTAGACTGTGGAGACGTTTCGGAGAGGGGCAAGATCAGGACGCCGAGGTGGCCGCCTGGGCACAGCGTTCGAGCTTGTACTGCTTGAGCTTGGCGTACAGCGTGCTGCGCGGGATGCCGAGTTTCTTGGCCGCGGCTTCCACCCGGCCTTCCTCGGATTGCAGAATCTGCCGGATGTAGTCCCGCTCCATCTCTTCCAGGGTCCGCCCGAGGTTCTCAGGTTTCAACTCCGGCCACTCACTCTCATCGAAATGGAGATTCTTCTCGCTGATCACCCGGTTCCCGCTGAGTAACACCGCTCGTTCCAGTACATTGCGCATTTCACGGATGTTTCCCGGCCAGGAGTAGCTCTGGAGCCGGCGCATCGCTTCCGGCGTGATTTCGACCATGCCGAAACCCAACTCCGCCGAAAGGCGCCCCAGCAGGTGGTTCGCGAGCACCGGAATATCGTCGATGCGCTCCCGCAGAGGGGGGACCAGCAGGGGGATGGTGCTGATGCGGAAGAACAGGTCGCTGCGGAATCGCTTGTCCCGCATGAGAACAGACAGATTCTGATGGGTGGCCGCCAACAACCGGATGTCAACCCGCCGGTCGCGCACGTCTCCCAGGCGCCGGAATTGCTTTTCCTCGAGCACCTTGAGGATCTTGGGCTGGACCTGGAGATCGACGTCGCCGATTTCGTCCAGAAATAGAGTCCCCTTATGCGCGATCTCCAGCAGACCGGCTTTGGCCTGGACGGCTCCGGTGAAGGCGCCTTTTTCGTGCCCAAACAATTCGGTCTCAAGAAAATCGCGGGTGAGCCCGCCACAGTTGAGGTCCACGAAAGCCTCTTTGGCGCGGCTGCTGTGCTCGTGAATCCAGCGCGCGAGAACGCTCTTCCCCGTTCCCGTCTCTCCCTGGATCAGAATCGGGCTCTCCGCGGACGCAACCCGGGCGGACACTTCGGCCAACTCCCGGATGGCCGCGCTGGACCCGAGAAACGGATTGATCCCCTCGCGGCTCCGCCGGCTGTTATCCAGGGCTTGCTTGCGACGGTTTCTTTGATTCTCGAGACTTCTCTCCAGCATCATCGTCAAAGTGGGCAGATCCACTGGCTTGGTAAGAAAGTGCTCCGCACCCAACTTGACGGCTTGCACGGCCAAATCGATGGACGCGTGCCCGGTCATGAGGACAATCGGGATGGAGGGGTCCACTGCGTGCAACCGGGGAAGAATCTCCAGAGCGTTTCCGTCGGGGAGGCTGTAATCCAATACAACGGCGTCCGGTTTGGCGCGGCCGTAGATCTCCTCGGCCTGCCGGCAGCAGGTGCCGGTGACGACCTCGAATCCTCGGTCTTCGAGGAAACTCTGGACCGTCGCCAGGAATTGGGGCTCGTCGTCAACAACCAGAATCCGGCCGTCAGCCATGCTTGCTCTCAAGCTCCCCGTCTGGGTGGGGACGGCTCCGCCCCCGCCATTAGAACTTCCTAATTGATCGTATGGCGGCTGCACAGCGGACTTTAGCGATATTCGCTCGTGGGTGTTACGGATGTAACTAAGAAAAAGATACGTTCACATCGAGAGCTGAGTACTCTGCTTCAGAGTTTGTTGAATAGTATGGTGTAAGGCCTCGCAACCGCCCTTCAGATCCAAGTCTGATTTCTTCAGATAGCCATCCGCGCCCTCGCTTCTTAGTCTGGCCTCATCCACCCGGGCCAACCCAGTTAATACGATGACCGGAATCCGCGACGTGATGGGATTGTGTTTCAGGCTACGCAGCACGCTGGTACCAGGAAGGCTGGGAAGCATGATGTCCAACAGAATCAAGTCGGGCGATTTTTGAATGGCGGTACGCAGGCCTTCTTCTCCATCCGAGACCACGATGGTGCGGTACCCGGCTTCATGGAGCGTTTTCTCGATCGCCATCTGAAGAAACCGGCTGTCGTCAATCAGTAAGATTGTCATAGTGTCTAACCTCCGCACGACCGGCGGGCCATTTGCTTCGGGGCCGGAAGCTGGACGTGCTCGATTCGGTTACGGCCTTTCTGCTTCGCGGCATAAAGGCCGACGTCGGCCTGACTTAATAAGGCCTCAATCTCGCGGTCTTCCGAACCTTCCGAGACGGCGACTCCCATGCTCATGGTGATGATTCTCTGGGCGTCAGAAAATACGACCGGTTCACTGGCAACGCACTTACACAGCTGCTTACCCCGCAGCAGTGTCGTCCGCACGTCACAACCCGGCAGGATCAAGAGGAATTCTTCGCCGCCGTACCTCCCGATACTGTCGTAGGGCCGTAACTCCCGGCGAATTCGCTGCGCAAGGTCTTTCAGCGCCTCATCGCCAAACAGATGGCCGAGGGAGTCATTCACGTCTTTGAAATGGTCGAGGTCGGCCAGGATAACCCCTACCGGCGTTTGCTCTCTCCTGGCTCGTTCCAACTCACGACCCAGGGCGTCGAGGACCGCTCCACGATTCAGCAGTCCGGTGAGAAAGTCGTGGGTCGCGGCAATGCGCATCAACTCCCGGGCTGAAATCAACTTTTCCTGCAGGTCGAGAATGCGCTTGCCAACCATGAGGCGGGCTCGCAGTTCCGGCGCATCGAAGGGCTTGACCAGGAAGTCGTCAGCCCCGGCCTGCATCGCATGCAGCAGGTTTTCCCGGCCCTCCCGCCCGGTGAGGAGGATGACATAGACGTAGGGGTGGGACGCACCCACTTCCCGGATTCGCTGGCAAAGTTCGATGCCCTCGATATCCGGCAGCACCCAATCGAGCAGGACCAGTTTCGGAGAGTCGGGTCGCTGCAGCACCTCCCAAGCCTCCGCCCCGGTGGTAGCGACGGTCATGTCGAAATGCCAGTCCTTCAACTGATCGCCGATTAACTTTCGATAGACCGCGGAATCCTCAACCACCAGGACCTGCATGAGTCTGTGGACCTCCGTCCCACTGCAACCCAGGCAGGGCTGGGCGTCTTGCTGGCCGCCCAGTCCCGCGGGAGGGGCGTCGCTACTTGGAAATGCGCCCCGCAACGATAATGAACGCCATCGGAGTGCTGGGGGAGGGATGATAGTTTGCGTTTGAATAGCTGGGATCTGCAAAGACCAATCCGCGCACCTTCACCGAGGCGCCATCGCCAAACGTCGGATTGTTCTGCAGGTAAGTCTGCGGCACCCGGCGCACGATGATCGAGACCAGCCCCGGGTTCATGGTTCGAATGGATGCGTTGCTGGCTACGTTAAGGGTAAATGTGCCTTTTTGCGTTCCGCTGTCGTAGGTGTAGCCGGACACCGTGCCCGAGATTGTCTGTTGTTCCAGTTCGAACATTCCCGGCTGCATCGCGCCGGCATTGGCCGATTCAGGATCGGGAACTATCAGCGCGTCCCATTCAAGTTCAACGAACTGTCCGGGAAACGCGTGTTCTTCGTCGAACACCAGCTCCGGCGTTCCGCTCAGGTCCAGGTTAGCGTTATTCACTGAGTAGCTGGCGCCGTCCCAGTTTACGGTGACGTTCTTTCCGACCAGCGAATTCGTTACGTTCACGCCTTCGCCGCCCTCGACGATCAGGTTGTAGTAAATGCCCTCGGGGGCGTACCCACTCAGCAGTCCGTAGAGCTCAGAACCGGAGGTGGCGTTGGAAATCAGTTCTACTTCAGTAGCGAGAACCGTGCCATTGGACTGGGTTGCACCTTCAATTTCGATCAACATGCCCGCAAGCATCGTAGGAGTACAGTTAACAAAATCCGTGCCGCCGGAAGTGCTGTAGAACACTTTCACGGAATCGCCAGAGGCCGGCTGGATGGTGATTGTCTTGCTCGTCTCGTTTACGGCGCTCGCGCTACCCACCAAGAAAGCAATACTGCCCGATTCAGGCTGGCCGACCGGATTATTCGGAACTGCGGTTTCTGTAGTCACGACCAGGGAATTCACTGTCACGGAACTGCCCGAGGCGTCTGGGCTGAGGTTGCCGCCGAAGCGGGTGTTGCCCGCTGGATCGAGGATGGTGAAACTCTGCGCCAGATCCAGCGAAACGTTGAGCACCAGGGGGCCGGTGGTCTCGTTCACGACGAAACTCGAGGCAATCGTCTGCCCCGGAACGATCAGGTCCTGGCTCACGAGCTGGCCATCTTTGTCGTAGAAGACAACCTGCCCCGTCATGGCGGGGAAGACCAGGGACGAATACGTGTCCTGGTAGATGTCCAGAATGGAAATCGGTTCTGTCACCGTGGCGCTGTGGGTGAATTCCACCGTGATGGGCGCCGTCAAGAGGTCGATTCTCTGAGACCCTGAATTGACTGCTTGCAGTGAGCTCAGCGTCAGTGAAAGAGACACAATCCGGTCGCTCGGCTGGCTGCCTACCCGAACCTGGATCGTCTGAGGATTGAGCAGTGTACCGTCGGGGCCCGGGCTCCCGCCCAGATTCAGGGGATCGCCCTGGTTGTGGTTGGTGGACTGGCTCACAAAGCCGCAGCCGGCGCCGGATACGACGGTTGAAATCAGCACTGCCAACCCCACAATGCGGACGATCTGATAGAGACGCTGCATTCCACCCTGTGACATCTTGTCCTCCCCTTCGTCAATCAATTCAGTCGAGTCTGTGACCGTTACAGTACAGTTCGCTGGCCAAAGTGCCCGGAACCGGACCGACGGTGCGGACGCCCCTGCGACCAGCGGTAACCGCGCCCCGGGAACAGACGAAAGCTGTAAGGGAGAGAAGGCTTTAGGGGTTCTTGCCAAGGTTGAAGTTTTCCGGCCGGATCCCGGTGTGGGCGCGGGGGTGAGCGGTCGGGTATGAACGCCGGTCTGGCGGTATCCGGCCCGCGCGATTAGAGGAGTCCATAAGCTGGACTGGCTTCCAATAGCTGGATTCACGATGGAGATGCCCGGACCGGCTCCGCTCTCGCTCCGGTGCGTGTTTGACAAGCCCGACGCGGCCCACGTACCTTCGAGTTTCCCGCTGTTGATCGCTGCTATGGAGGTAGGATGAAGTCCCGTTCGGTCTTCTACGTTGCTGTTGTCCTTGCTCTTTCTTCCGTCGTCCTTGCCCAGAACCAGGCGTCTTTCGAGAAACGCATCACCACCAAGAAGCTGGCCAACGGCCTGACGTTGATCGTGTGTGAGCGCTCCGAGGCTCCGGTGTTTTCCTTCTTCACCCACGTGGACGCGGGCTCGGTCCAGGACCCGATGGCCAAGACCGGCCTGGCCCACATGTTTGAGCACATGGCCTTCAAGGGCACCGACAAGATCGGCACCCGCGACTATGAAGGCGAGAAGGTAGCGCTCGCAAAAGTCGAAGTCGCCTATGCCGCCTACCTCGCCGAGCGCGATAAGCCGGTGGGACGCGACGACCAAAAGCTCAAGCAGTTGGACGAAGACTGGAAGGCCGCGATTGCCGCCGCCGACAAGTTTTCCGCGCCTTACAACAATGAGTTCGGCAAGATCGTGGAGAGCGAAGGCGGCGAGGGCATGAACGCCTCCACCAACCACGACGAAACCGAGTATCACTACTCTTTCCCGATCAACCGCCTGGAGTTGTGGGCATACCTCGAGTCCGAGCGTTTCCTGCACCCGGTGATGCGGCAGTTCTATAAAGAGCGCAACGTGGTGATCGAAGAACGGCGGATGCGGACCGACAGCAATCCGATCGGGCGGCTGCTCGAGCAGTTCACCACAGCATCGTTTGCCGCGCATCCTTATCATCGGCCGACGATCGGCTGGATGTGGGACCTGAACTCGTTTTCGGCCACCGACGCGCAGGACTTTTTCGACAAGTACTATGTGCCGTCGAACATGGTGATCGCGGTGGTCGGGGATTTCAAGGCCTCGGAAGCGATGCCAGTGCTGGAGAGATATTTCTCTCGCCTCCCCACGCGTCCCAAGCCGGACGAGGCCACCACCAAGGAGCCTCCGCAGAATTCCGAACGCCGGGTAGTGCTGCGCGAGCAGGCGCAGCCGCTCTACATTGAGGGATATCATCGGCCGGACTACCTCAGTCCCGACGATGCCGTGTACGACGCAATCACCGACCTGATGTCGAGCGGCCGCACCTCGCGCCTCTATCGCGCGCTGGTGCGCGATAAGCAAATCGCTTCCGACTCCGCCGGATTTTCCGGAATGCCCGGCATCAAGTATCCGCATCTGTTTGCGTTCTATGCTTTCCCCATTCCTGGGCACAATCCGCAGGAGATGGCCGACGCCATTCATGCCGAAATCGAGCGGCTGAAAAAAGAAGACATTTCGGACGAAGAATTAAGAATGATCAAGACGCGCTCCAAGGCCAATCTGATTCGCTCGCTTGGCTCCAACGAGGGCCTGGCCTTCGCCCTCGGTCAGAATCAGGCGCGCTATGACGACTGGCGGGAATTGTTCCGCGGCGTGGACCGGATCGAGAAGGTGAGCAAAGCGGATATCCGCCGCGTGGCGAACCAGACATTTGTGCCCGGCAATCGCACGGTGGGAATCATTGAGTTTGCGCCTCCGGCGGGACCGCTGCGCGAACATCCGACTGATACCGTGCCTGGCGTTCCTACTGAACCTTCTGCGCCTGGTGCTGCTCCACAAGGAGGTGACCAGTGAAGCGGTCTCTTATTTCATTCTTCGTTCTGGTTCTGTTCGTAAGCGGCAACGTACAACTCTGGGCGCAGGCAGCCACTTGGCAGCAGGTCCCCATTTCTCCGCTGCCCGCCTTCCACCCGCCGCAACCGAAGCGCATTGTATTGCCCAACGGCATGGTGGTATTCCTGCAGGAAGATCACGAACTGCCTCTAATTTCAGGCACCGCTCGCATTCGCGGAGGCGGCCGCACCGCACCTGCGAACAAAGAGGGCCTGATTGATATCTACGGCGAAGCCTGGCGCACGGGCGGAACGAAGACCCAAACCGGCGATCAACTCGACGACTACCTGGAGCAGCGCGCCGCCCGCGTGGAAACCGGCGGAGGCATCGACTCGACCACCGTTGGCTGGTCCTGCCTAAAAGAAGATCTCGACGATGTTTTCAAAGTCTTCGTGGACCTGCTTCAGAACCCGGAATTCCGCGCCGACAAAATCGAGATTGCCAAAAAAGGCATGTACGACGGCATCTCGCGACGAAACGACGATCCCGACCAGATTGCCGGACGCGAGGCGGCCAAACTGGCCTACGGCGCCGATAGCCCATATGCAGCGGTCGCGGAATATGCGACCGTGGCGGCCGTCACGCGCCAGGATTTGGTCGACTGGCACCACGCCCATGTTTATCCCAACAACATCATTCTGGGCGTGGCTGGGGACTTCGATTCGGCGGCCATGGAAGCGCGTCTGCGCCAGGCCTTCGGGTCCTGGGCTAAGGGTCCGGCGGTAAAGGACCCGCAGATCACGTTCAAGACTGCCAAGCCCGGCTACTACGTGGTAGAGAAGACGGACGTGAATCAGAGCAACATCCACATGGTCGCTCTGGGCACGACTCGCAAGAACCCGGACTACTATGCCATCTCGGTGTTCAACGAGGCATTTGGCGGCGGATTCTCGTCGCGGCTGTTTGGCGACATCCGCACCACGAAGGGTTTGGCGTACGCGGTGGGCGGCGGAATCGGCACGTCCTGGGACCATCAAGGCATGCTCCGGATGATCATGAGCACGAAGAGCCAGAGTACCGTGGAGGCCATCAAGGCTCTCGATGAAGAAATGGACGACCTGGCGAAGAAGCCGATTACTGACGAGGAAATCAAGCGGGCCAAGGACGCGATTCTCAACTCCTTCATCTTCCGCTTTGATTCGCCCGGCAAAGTGCTGCAGGAAAAAATGGCGTACGAGTTCTACGGATACTCGCTCGATTTCCTGGAAAACTATCAGAAAGAAATTCAGAAGGTAACCAAGGAAGATGTGGCGCGCGTGGCGGCCAAATATATCCACCGGGACCAGATGGCGGTGCTGGTAGTCGGCAACACGGCAGAATTCGACAAGCCGATCTCGTCGCTCGGAGCCGTGAACACACTGGATATCACGATTCCTGCGCCTCCGCCGGGGCTCATGCCGGAACAAAGCGGACCGCAGTAGCCGCTGTTTTGCGGTCGGACGCAGAATCGACCCACTCGGGTCGGTTCTGCTTTTCTGTTTCTGCCCGGATTCCGCTGGGTGCGGCGACCTCAGGCTTGCTTCTGGATCAACTGGATCACCCAGAAGGTCACGGCCGCCACCAGTGCGGAGGCCGGGATGGTCACGATCCACGCCCAGACGATCCGGGTGGCAACGCCCCAACGCACAGCCGAAAAACGGTGGACGGCTCCCACGCCGACGATGGCGCCGGTGATGGTGTGGGTGGTCGAGACAGGAATTCCGGCCAGCGCGGTGCCGAACAGGGTAATGGCGCCCGCACTTTCAGCGCAAAATCCGCCGATCGGTTTGAGCTTGGTAATCTTCTGACCCATGGTGTTAACGATCCGCCAGCCCCCGAAATAGGTGCCGGCGGCGATCGCGGTATGAGCGGCGAGGATGATTGGCCAGTGGTAGTGGCCCCAACTGGCGAGCATGTCTTCCCGGCTCATGAAGCCGCCCGTGTACATGGCGCCGGCAATGATTCCCATGGTCTTCTGCGCGTCGTTGCCCCCGTGTCCGAGGCTGTAGCAGGCAGCGGAGACCAACTGCGCCTTGCGGAACCACTTGTCCACCTGGTGCGGCGCCTTCCGTCGAAAGATCCAATGCACGCTGGTCATGAACACGAGCCCCAATAAAAGGCCCATGAACGGCGCGATCACGATGAAGATCAGGGTCTTGTACCATCCGG
>Ga0302323_100004318_pt1 | contig 11568 bp, 10 predicted proteins | sample Fen_T0_3_FD_201950 | JGI IMG/M metagenome (GOLD analysis project Ga0302323, IMG submission 201950) | Peat permafrost microbial communities from Stordalen Mire near Abisko, Sweden - Fen_T0_3 | ecosystem: Environmental > Terrestrial > Soil > Wetlands > Permafrost | place: Sweden: Abisko... | reverse complement strand
TACGCCAGCCGACGGCTTGGCGCACCGCGCAGTGCTGTCGCTCGCGGTCGACAAACGTACCGGCGATGTCTGGGCAGCGACCATGGGTGGGCTGAGCCGCATCTCGGCAGGACGGATCGATACGTTCAATCAGCTCAATTCAGGGCTCAGCAACGACGTTGTTTACGGAGTTGCGGTGCAAGGCGATTTTATCTGGACCGCAACAGCTGCAGGCGCCAGTCGTTACAACACCCGCACCGGCCAGTGGAGCCTGTTTAACGAGCGCAATACTCCGATGTACGAGATCTGGACGTATGCGGTAACGGTCGGCTCCGACAAAATCTATTACGCGGTGTGGGGCGGAGGCGTGCTGGAGTACGACCTCAAGACCGAGCGCTGGAAAGACTACAACGATCCTGACGGTGAAACGGAAATTGTACTTTTCAAGGACCAGGGACTCATTCACGAAATCACAACCTCGGTCAGCTACGTGGACAAGATCCTGTGGGTGGCGACGTATTTCGGTGACAGCCGCTACGACGGGCGGAACTGGCACAACTTCCTTACGAAAGACAGCGGCCTGCCCAGCAACTTCACCAACCAAGTAAAAGCCATTGACGCCAATCGCGCCTGGTTCAGCACCGACAAGGGACTGGCCTACTACGACGGCACCAACTGGGCAGTGTACCGCCCGAACCTCAAGACGGGCGCGCCGGAAATGTACGTGCGCGACGTCGACGGGAACATCACGAACATCACCGTGGATACGGCCCCGGCGCACAATTACATCCTTGGTGTGGACTTTCAGGGCGACGATATATGGGTAGCCACTGCAAAAGGTTTGAGTCACGGAATTCGACAGAAGTAACAATCGATGTTTTCAGGAGGCATCATGGCAATTCAAGACGTAATCGCAAACCTCGCCGGCATCGGCAATGCACCGATCCAGAAGCGTGCAATCACCAACCTCGGCGTACTGAACGAAGCGTACGACTATGCCAAGCCCAGTTCTTTCTCGCGCGGCATGCGCATTGACCTGAATGGGGTCGTTATCCTGCTCATCTCCGGCACCGCGAGCATCGACGAGGCAGGCGTTTCGGTCCACATCGGCGACTTTCGAGCGCAGATGCGGCGTACCTACAAAAACATCACGGCTCTGCTCGAGGCGGAAGGCGCCACATGGCACGACATCGTTCGCACCACCTGCTACCTGCGCGACATCGACCGCGACTATGCCGAGTTCAACGAAGAAAGAACGGCATTCTTCAAAGAGCAGGGACTCGATCCGTTGCCGGCATCGACGGGCATCGAAGCCAAACTGTGCCGTCCTGAGCTGCTGATCGAGATTGAAGCCATAGCGATGTTCCGTGTACCCAAGACTGAGGAGTAATCATGCGTCGCGTTCTGCTGGTGGTGCTGTTAGTTGGCTCAATGTGTCCTGCGTGGTCGCAGACCTTCAAGGGCTGCGCGTGCGGCAAGAACCCGCCGGGGCGTCCGGCGGAGCGGTCGATGAAGCCCTACGCCCAGGAACCGGAGGACATGCAGCCGTTCTCCAAGTTCACGGAGCCATACTTCCAACACTATGTGGACCTGGTGGAATACAACGGCGCGGCGCGCGACCTGCCGGTATCAAGAGATGTAAGCGAAGTGCGCATTGGGTTCATCGGTCCGCTAGAGAACCATCCTGAAGCTGCGTTAGGCAAGAAGATGCTCAACGGGGCGCAGATGGCCATTGACGAGGCCAACGCCGCGGGCGGATACGGTGGAAAGCCGTTCAAGCTTATGCTGCACAACGATTCGGCGATTTGGGGCGCTTCCAGTAACGAAGTCGTCAAGATGGTCTACGACGACCAGGACTGGGCGATCTTCGGCTCGATCAGCGGCGACACAACCCATATCGCGCTGCGCGCAGCGTTACGCGCGGAGATTCCAATCGTCAACAGCGCATCTACTGATCCGACGATCGTTGAGACGCTCATACCCTGGTATTTCTCAGTCCTACAGGACGACCGCACCCAGTGCTATACACTCGCGCGCCACATCTACACCGACCTCGGATTGAAGCGCGTCGCCATTTTGCGCGTAAACGATCGCTACGGTCGCTTTGGCGTGGGCAAGTTTCGCGACGCCTCCCGCAGACTTGGGCATCCCGTGGTGATCGAGCAAAAGTTTTTTCCCTATGACACCGATTTCTCGCGCCAACTGAAAGTCATCAGCGAATCGCGGGTGGACGCGATCGTACTGTGGACCGATGAGCCCAAGGCCGCAATGATCCTCAAGCAGTTGCGGGACATGGGAATGAAGCAGCGTGTGTTCGGGAGTCACCGTACATTGGGCAATCAACTCGTAGCCTTGGCTGGGCCGGCGGCAGAGGGCTACCAGGCAGTCTATCCGTTTGATCCGAACATGCCCGATCCCGCCTGGCTAGCTTTTAGGTCGCGGTACGAGGCGAAGTACAACGAGAAGCCTGACCACTTCTCTGCCCTTGCCTATGATCAGATGCAGATACTGCTGCAGTCCATCTGCTCGGCCGGACTGAATCGCGCCATGATCCGTGACGCGCTCTATGGCACTGTGAGCTACAGCGGCGTGACCGGCGCCATGCAGTTCGATCCGAACGACAAGCAGATACGCAGCATGTACCTGGGCACGGTGCACGACGGGCACATCGAGTACCGCAAGATCTCGATGCAAAAGGAGTACGCCCGCGTTGGCGAAGACGGTGTGGAGTACGCCGGACCTCCAAGTCCCAACGCTTCCGGTGGCTCCGCGAAGGTGGCGGTGTTCGGACCAGGCGCCGACAAGCTGGTGAAGGCGCTACCAGCAAATGAGCCCACTGCCGGGAAGATGGAATTGGTAGGCATCGCATCCGATGTACCGTGGGGCAAGGCGTCCAGTGAACTGGTTAGCGCGGTTTACGATCAAAACGTGATTGCGATCATTTCGCTCGATCGCAATTCCAGCCACCTGGCCGAGCAAATCGGAGTGAAGAGCCTTGTTCCCGTAGTCGCCGTGTCATCAGACCAGACCCTGACCTCCATCAACATTCCGTGGATCTTCCGGATGCCGGAAGGAACGACGCTCGAACAGGCGGTACAAACCGTGTCGGCGGCAGAGCGCGCCGCTGGGCCAAATCGCTCCAGTATCCGCGACGAGCTGGCCTCGGGCCGGCAAATGGCGGGCACACAATTCAAGTCGACCGGAGAGCCACGCTAGCCGACTTTTTTTAGGGTGCTCGACGGTGGGCGACCCTCTCTACAAAATCTCGCGTCTTTTGTCGCTCTCCGACATCTACAGTCCGGATGACTGAGCTAATCAATCCGGAGCGCATCAACCCCAAACTATCAACTGCGGGCGAACTTACCCTTCCACCCCTTCCCCTATCTCAGTGGCAGGTCACCTACGACACACTACATATGTGGACGCAGATCGTAGGCAAAGTCCGGCTGGAGCAGTGCCCTGCCACGAACCATTGGTGGGGGATTGCACTCTACGTCACGGCGAACGGCCTGACCACTTCGCCTATCCCTTATCGAGACGATTCGTTCGAAGTCGGGTTCGACTTTATTGAGCACAAGCTGAAAATCGAAACTTGCCGAGGTGCAATTCGTGAAATTGCGCTCGAGCCACAGTCGGTTGCCAACTTTTATAGACAGTTCATGGCTGCACTTCATGAATTGGGAATCGACGTGCAAATCTATGCAACACCTGTGGAGTTTCCTGACCCCATTCCCTTCGACAAGGACGAAATCCACGCCGCTTATGATCGCGAGGCCGTCAGCCGCTTCTGGCGTGTATTGCAATGGAGCGATGCCGTATTCAAGGAATTTCGTGCACGCTTCATTGGCAAGGCAAGCCCGGTTCACTTTTTCTGGGGAAGCTTCGACCTTGCAGTGACGCGATTCAGTGGTCGCCCGGCCCCACCTAGACCCGGAGCTGACGCGGTCACGGCGGAGGCGTACTCGCACGAAGTCAGCAGTGCCGGATTCTGGCCCGGAGGGAACGGTGTGAATGGGCCCGCGTACTACGCATATGCCGCGCCGGAACCAACCGAATTCGCTCGCCGCAAAGTTGAGCCGGGCCCAGCTTTCTATCATCCAGAACTGCATGAGTACCTGCTAATGTATGACGACGTGCGCCAGGCTGCCTCGCCAAGAGAATTCCTGATGGAGTTTCTCCAGTCAACGTACGAGGCTGCCGCCACGTCAGGCAATTGGGATCGCAAGGCGCTGGAGCGGCCGGTAATATAACGGAGAGATGAATGGCAAAAACCTGCACTCATGCCGACCAGATCAAAGTCACCAAGCCCAGCAAGCACTTTTGTGACGAGTGCGTGAAGATGGGCGACCACTGGGTACACCTTCGCATGTGCCTGATCTGTGGGAATGTCGGCTGCTGCGACTCGTCGAAGAACAAGCACGCCACGAAGCATTTTCACGCAGTCGGGCATCCCATCATGCGCTCGATTGAGCCCGGCGAAAACTGGGTGTGGTGCTATGTAGACGAGATGGAATCTGGCGAGCTTGAGGCCGAATTGTCAGGCTGAGCGGGTTCGCATCGCGTTCCCCACGACCCAACCGATGGCCAGCAGGGTTATCGCGGCGATAACCCCCTGTGAAATCACGCAGTAGAGACACCACACACCAAGCACGCTGGCCTCGATGTGGGTGAGATACAACGCGAAGGCCATTCCGGCGAGAGCGGCGACCAGTGAGAAACCGCGGCGGCGCATCAGCGCGAGAACTGCGATCAGCAAATAGCCAGCGATGCCGAGTGCGGCCACCGGAACACCGTACACTACAGCGTAGGGGCTGTGGTTTACGATTCCGCAATCCCACTTTTCGTTAATGCTGCAGGGTGCGCTCTCGGTGCTGTAATGAACCCGCAGAGCCAACACAGAGACTACGATTCCGGCGATGGCGAGAACAGCGATGAGGTAGCGCAAGTAGTTCCTCCTATAACGATAAGACGAAGCGGCCTGTAAATTTCGGTACAAGCTTATAAAATTAGAATAATGCAGACTCTCCTTGTCCGCTTATCGCGGAGTTTTTTGATGTGCTAAAATCCGCGTACTGATGAGGCGTGGGGCTTCCATTTTTGTCTTAGTGCTCCTATCGGCTAGCTTAATCGCGCCGATGGTACTGGCCTTACCTGCGTCGGTTCCGGCATGTTGCCGCGTAGGCGGCAATCACCACTGCGAAATGACCCTGAAGTCCTCCGGGCTCCCGGGCCTGCAGTCAGTTCCGGAAACCTGCCCTTACCGCGACCACTCGGCAGTGACGCCCGAGCTGGCAGCGTTGACCGCCCGCGGCCATCGCATTTCGGTTGTGGTCGTACGCCCTGAAGCAGGCCATTCGACTTTGGTGGTTCCAGGCGACAGCCAGAGTTACGACGCGCACAAGCGCGGGCCTCCACCCGCCTAACAACTTAATCTCCATCCTGTTTGGTTCTTCCATCGATCCGGCGACCGACATGGCTCACCTCGGCAAACATTTGCCTTGGCGGTCTCCCATCCTGGTGTTCGGAGATTATTTTCGTGATGCAGTGCCTTCTGCTCCTGCGGCAATTCTTTACGTTGCTCGTGCTCCTGACAGCGGCGCTTCCTATCTGCGCGACGGTCTTTGGCAACGTACGAGGCGTCGTGCACGACCCGCAGAACCGCCCGCTCAGCGGCGCACACGCCACGCTGCAAGCCAACGATTCGGCATTCAAGATGACCACGCAGTCAGGCGACGACGGCGCGTTTCACTTTGACCTGGTGCCGCTCGGCACTTACACGGTTACGACAGAAGCGACTGGATTCGCACCGCAGGCGCAAGTGCTGGTCGTGGTTTCCGGGTCAGCACCGGTACTGCACTATCAACTCGGGGTTGCCACGACGACGCAAGATGTCACGGTGACAGCATCGCCGGAAGACTTGAATCCTGACTCGCCGCGGCGGGACATTCTCATCACCCAAGAGCAGATATCGCGCTACGCAGGCGTGGATGCCAGCAATAGCTTCAAGATCATTACCGAGTTCGTGCCCGGGGCGTATATGGTGCACGACCAACTGCACGTTCGTGGCGGCCATCAGGTTACCTGGGCCCTGGATGGAGTGCCCATTCCCAATACCAATATCGCCTCCAACCTCGGGCCGCAGTTCAATCCGAAGGACGTTTCGTACCTGCAAGCAGAAACAGGCAGCTTTGCGGCCGAGTATGGAGACCGCACCTACGGCGTGTTCAACGTCGCAGCGATCACTGGCTTCGAACGCGATCGGGAGGCGCAACTCATCATGAGTTACGGCAACTATCACCAGACCGACGGCTGGCTGAGCTTTGGAGACCATACGTCCAAGTTCGCCTATTACGTGAGCGCGGGCGGCAACAGCACGAACTGGGGACTGGAACCGCCCACTAGCGTGGATCTGCACAATCAAGCGCAGGGTGGCAGCGGATTTACGTCTTTGGTTTTCAATCCCAATCCGAAGGACCAGTTTCGCTTCGACGCCGGCCTCAGGCTTGACTATTACCAGGTGCCCAACGACCCGGAGATGCAAGCCTCCGAAGTCAACGACCGGCAACGCGAGCAGGATATTTTCGCGACAGGCACTTGGTCGCATACGTTTTCGCCGGGACTGATGCTGATAACCTCGCCGTTCTATCATTTCAACCGAGCGGCGTATGAGGGTGGACCAACTGACGTTCCAATCGCAACTGACAACCGCGCGTCCAATTACGAAGGCGGACAGGTTACGCTGGACTGGGTCAATAAGCGGAACAATGCTCGCGCAGGGATCTATGCATTCGCGCAGCAAGATACTTCCTACTTCTCGCTGGTCGCCAATGATGGCACCGAGCAGCAATTTCACCAGACTGTCCACCCGGGTGGATTTGTTTTTGCCGGTTTCCTGGAAGACCAGTTCAAGGCCACGAATTGGCTGACATTTACGGGTGGCCTCCGGATGACGCACTTCTCCGGCAACCTCACGGAAAATGCATTCGATCCACGGATGGGAGTTGCTGTAACTCTTCCCAAACTGAACTGGGTATTGCGGGCCGCGTATTCGTACTTCTACCAGCCACCCCCACTCGACACGGTTTCGGGGTCACTGCTGGACTTTGCGAATAATCAGGGATTGGGATTTCTGCCTCTACAGGGTGAGCGCGACATTCAGCAGGAGTACGGTGTCACGATTCCAGTGAAGAACTGGGTTGCGACCCTCACCTACTTCCATACCAGCGTGAGGAACTTCTTCGATCATGACGCGATTGGCAATTCCAATATCTTTCTGCCGCTGACGATTGAAGGAGCCATTATCGAGGGAGAGGAAGCGACTCTCCGCTCGCCACTGCTGCTGCATCGTTATCACGCTCACTTGGTGTACTCCCACCAGATTGCCCAAGGCGTGGGCAATGTCACCGGCGGGCTCACGGACTTTGCGTCACCGGAAGGCGGAGCTTTCTATCTCGACCACGACCAGCGCAGCACGCTCTCAGCGGGATTCGATGGAAACCTACCGTGGCGCAGCTTTGCCGCGGTAACCATAAACTATGGCTCAGGTTTCCTTAGCGGCGATGGCCCAGATCATCTGCCTGCCTATTACACGTTGGATCTGTCGGTGGGAAAATCGTTCGGCGAAAACTGGCTGGTGCGTTTTAGCGGCACCAACATCACCAACCAGCGATATATGGTTGACACCAGCAACACGTTCGGAGGTACGCACTGGGCTGATCCATTTATGTGCTCGGTGCAGGTAAGGTTCCGGTTCCACTACTGAACTCGTTCAGTGCTTGTGCTCACCGTGAGAGTGAAGGTGAGGATGGGAGTGAGTGACGTCCCCGTGCTTATGGCGGTGGGCGTGGACCAGATTAGCTCGAAGTAACAGCTCATGGTTGGCCAGGATTTCGCGCGGCACGCCGTCAGCGACTACACTTCCCTGCTCCAGAACCACAACGCGGTCGGCGATATCTTCCACAATTTCCAGTTGATGAGTCGCGGTAATGACCGTCTTTGTCGATCCTTTCCAGTTCTGGATCAGGTCGATCAGCTGGCTTTGACTGCGAGGGTCGAGCATGGCGGTGGGCTCGTCGAGCAGCAGGACTTCCGGGTCAAGCACTAGCACCGACGCCAGCGCCACGCGTTTCTTCTCTCCACCCGAGAGGCGGTAAGGAGAGCGATCTCGCAACTGCGTGATATTCATCTGTTCCAGAGAGTGGTTTACGCGATCCGTCACTTCGGCGCCCGACCAACCCATCTGGAGCGGCCCAAAGGCCACTTCATCGAACACAGTTGGGTTGAACAGTTGAACGTCGGGGTTCTGGAATACGAGAGCCACGCGACGCCGGAAGGACAGAAAGAAGCCGTCATCCCGGAGTCGCTCCGCCGAGAGCTGTTCGCCGGAGAAACTAATCGAGCCAGAATTCGGAAAACAGAGAGCGTCGAGCAGCCGAAGCAGGGTTGACTTTCCGGAGCCATTGGCGCCGACCAGCGCCAGCGGCTGACCACGTCCGATCGTGAGCGACAAGTCCCGCAAGGCAGGGATTTGCTCGTATACGAAGCTCACATGTTGAAGAGCGAAGACGGTCGTATCGCTCATGACCTACCCAGCCATACGGCCGAACCCGCAACCACAAGACAAGAAGCAAGGGCCAGATAGTCACTGCTTTGCATACGGAAGTCGACTAGCACCTTCGCGTCGCCGCGGAATCCGCGTGACTGCATCGCCAGAAACACTTCGTTGCTGAATTCAATACTCTTGCTCAGCAATACACCAGCGGAGCGGGCAATCACGCGCCTTTGTTGCCTGGCATCCAGCACGCCCACGGTGCGGCTGGCACGGGACTCAAACATTTGGTTGGCGGTCTCAGCCAGCAGGAAGATGTAGCGATGCGTCATGGCCAGCATCATGACTGCTTCCTGCGGCACGCGAAACGCTCGCAGGGCCTTAAGAATATGCATCCAGGGAGTCGTGAGCACTAGCAATGTTGTCAGCGTCACAGCCGTTTCGACGCGCGTAATTAAAAACGTTGCGGCGATCAGGCCTTGTGACGTGATGCTGGGAAATCCTTCTGGAGTTCGGAACATCGCCACGCCGGGCGTGAGAAACAGCGCAGGAAGCGCAATCACCCCGGTAAACGCCAGCACCGTCAGCCAAACCCGCTTGGCCAGGATCGCCATGCTCACATGCGACGCCAGCCCCAGTAAAATCGCGACCGCGAAGAGAGCCACGACAACTACGATCCTATGGGACAGCGTCACCGCGACCACGAGCATAAGTAATCCAGCCAGGCGAACGCGCGGATCGAGGGACTGCAGCAAACCAGACCGGCGAGCAACTATTTCAGAAGTGAGCGCTCCGCTCATCGCACGAGTGAGGCTGGCGAGGGTCAATGCAAACTTGCCGCGCTGGCTCATTCTCCAGAACCTGCGGGACGTGCGCGCTGCACGTACGCCTGCGCCGCGAAGGACAGAAGGATCAACAGGCCGACGCCGAACGCAGCAGAGAGAAAGTATCCGAAGTGAGGGCTTTTGATGAACGCAGGTGCGTAAGCCGGAATCGGTGCGGTCCACACTGTAGCCAATCGCTCGATTCCGGCAGGCATCTTGTCCGGAACCGGCTGATGGTTTGACGAGGCCGCGATTCTCGCGCGCCCCTCGGCAGTAGCGAACCGCGACGCGGACCATTCACCCCATGCTGTGCCGGCAGCCAGAATGCCGACGGGCGTGAGGAACATGAGGAACGCAACTGTAATCCAAAGCCTTCGCAAAGAACCAGCTGGCGCCGGTTGCATCGGACTTGCTTCGTGAACCAATCCCGAGGTCGCACGCAACAGCGCAGGATCGGCGGCTTGCAGATAGGCGACAAGGCCTGCGGAAATTGCGGCCTCGGCGACACCGGCAATTAGCAAGTGCCCGATCATCATGGCGGGAACGGCGACACCGAGCGAATACGGCGCATACAGGGGAACGCCCTGGGCGTCACGAAACAATAAGGGCTGTACGCCGAATTGAATCGCTGTTAGCAACGCCGCCGCATTGACGGCAACGTAACCCGCGACAGCAGCAGCCACTACCCTGCGGCGGGAGGCCAGCGCCGCATTCGCAGAGATCGCGCGATATACAACGTAGGCGACTAGTGAACCCACAACCGCCATGTTGAAGCAGTTGGCACCGAGGGTCGTTATCCCGCCGTCTCCGAAGAAGAGTGCCTGGATCGCAACGGCTAAGGATGTCGCGAGTATTGCACCTGCAGGACCAAGCACAATGGCGGCGATAGTGACGCCGAGGGCGTGTCCGGTGGTGCCGCCGGGCAGCGGCAAATTGAACAGCATCACTACGAACGAAAACGCCGCGAACACCGAAATCAGCGGTACCATGCGGACATTCAGGTTGCGTTTCATGCGCCGCAGCGAGACATACCAGCCCGCACCGGCCCCGCCATACAGCACGGCGCAGGTGGAGGGGCTCAGGTATCCGTCGGGAATGTGCATAATGCAGCGCGGTTGCTTTCGTAGCCGATTGTAACCGAGCCAGCGGTGCTACCGTAGCGAGGCGAAGGACGCCCGAGCGCGCCCTTGGTTTCTCGCGAAAGGCTCCAGCGAGATCTACTGGCGACTGGCGGGAGGAATGATGTTGTTCATGCGCAGGTACTCCACCATCTGTCCGTAGTGGTCGAACGGGTGGCTGACCAGACTGACACCGATGCCCAAGCGCGTGGTCATCGCGTTGCCATATGGGGCCTTGATCGGCTCAAGGACGTTCGCTTCGGTGATGCTGTTGACGGCTTTGTGGGCATACACGAACGAGTCAGCCAGGAACTTCATGATTTCGGCCTTCGACTTGATGCTCGCGGGGCCATTCGGTCCACCCAGATCAATCGGAGGCTTCTCGCCCAAGATTCCCGCACCTAGAGCGTAGTTGGCCACCGCCATGTGCTTGACCTCAAGGCCAAACGTACGCACACCCTTGAATTCGCCTGGCGTCGTAGGAGCGAACTCATACTTCGCCTCGGGCATGGCGTCCGCAGCGCCGGTAACTGTCTTCTCGACACTGGAGAGTTGATGGTCGAGGACAGAAGCGAAGGTGGGTTTGGGTTCTGTCTTTTCCTGTGCCGTGAGAACGGTCGTTAGATTCAACAGTGCCAAGGCGAACAGCAGAGCGCAGAGTGTAATTCGCGATTTCATGGATAGCTCCTTCAACGTGCCGGAAAAAGCATACCAGTCGGCAGTGGAACTTTGCTTTCCAGATGTCTTCCTGACTAGTGTTGTACAAGAGTGTCGTTGAAATAAAGTAAATCACGTGTCTTTAAAATCATTCGGTTACGGCGATTCTGTTCGCATGTAATTGATTCTTAAATACTTATAGCTATCCATCAGTGGCAGTAGGACTTACGGGCAAGAAATACCCCTTCTACAAGCTATTTAGCGCGCTTCCAAATTATCAAAGACCTGCACGAGTCCCCGCCCCAAGCGGTGGGGCGAGCAAAGAGACACAACTACGCTTGCCTCACGCTAATTGTTTTACGAACTGCATCGAGGGAGGAATAGGACGCGGGACACAGTGGCGTGTGATAAGAGGCTTTATGCACTGGCTATTGCAAGGCGG
>Ga0302323_100004316_pt1 | contig 11570 bp, 12 predicted proteins | sample Fen_T0_3_FD_201950 | JGI IMG/M metagenome (GOLD analysis project Ga0302323, IMG submission 201950) | Peat permafrost microbial communities from Stordalen Mire near Abisko, Sweden - Fen_T0_3 | ecosystem: Environmental > Terrestrial > Soil > Wetlands > Permafrost | place: Sweden: Abisko... | reverse complement strand
CGCCGGGAGTTTCGTGCCCGGATGCCCCCGAGCGCGGAGTCCGGCTCCCGGAGAACATGGCTGCTGTCCGTCGTCTGCTCGCACTGCTGACTGCCTGCTGCCTCCTGCTCGTCGCAGTGGCCTCGGCCGCCGGTGCCGACACGCAGAGCGACCTCGACACCGCCCGTCAGGCGCTCACCGACGCCCGGAACTCCGCCAACCAGGCCGCGTCCGAGTTCTCGGCCGCCGACCAGAAGCTCGCCGCCACCGAAGCCCACATCCAGGAGCTCGGACACGAGATCGATGCGGGCAAGGCCAAGGCGGCGCAGCTCCACGACGTCGCCCGCCAGCGGGCGCTGTTCGCCTACACGCACACGAACAGCAACGACCTCGAGACGCTGCTCGACGGCGCCTCGGCGATCGACGCGATCCGCCGGCAGCAGCTGCTGAACCACGCGAACCAGACCGACAACGACGTCGTCAAGCAGCTGGCTGCATTGAACGCCGACCTCAAGGTGCAGGAGCAGGACCTCCAGAAGGAGGAGGCGGCCCAGAAGCAGGTCAGCCAGCAGGCCGACGCGAAGCTCAAGGACCTGCAGTCGAAGCAGGCCGACGTGCAACAGGCCGTCACCGACCTCCAGGCGAAGCTCGACGCCGAGATCGCCCAGGCCGAGGCCGCCCGCAAGGCGGAACTCGAACGGGAGAAGGCCGCCCTCGCCGCCCAGCAGGCGGTCAGCAACGGCGGCCCGGGACAGATCATCGCCAGCCCGGTCAGCGGTCCGTTCCAGTGCCCGGTCGCCGGCGCCGCGTACAGCGACGACTACGGCGGCCCCACCGGCCACCCCGGCATCGACATGTTCGTGCCCACCGGAACGCCCGTCGTCGCGGTGAAGGCGGGCAAGGTGTGGTTCATGCCGATGGACGGCGCCGGTGGCAACGAGGCCTACGTCGACGCCACCGACGGCAACACCTACTTCTATGCGCACCTCTCGCAGTTCGTCGGGCCGCCCCGCGACGTGGCCCAGGGCGAGGTCATCGGCCTCACCGGCATGACCGGCAACACCAGCGCTCCGCACCTCCACTTCGAGATCCGCATCGGCGGCGCCAACGGTGGCCGCACGGATCCGTATCCCACCCTCAAGTCCGCGGGCTGCTGAGGCGACAACCTCGCCAGCCGCTCGTGACCGCGAGCGACACCCGTCACGGGAGGCACACTCCATGGCCGATCGGCATCCACGCAGCGCCCGGGTCCTCGATCCCGTCTACAGCGTCGACCTCGAGACCCTCCCCGAGGTCGACCTGCGCGCCAAGCACGCCGAGTGCCTCGAGCTCGAGACCGAGGTCTCCTACGTGCGTCGGCTCACGCAGGCCCGCATCGACATCCTCGAGGCCGAGCTCGACCGTCGCGCCAGCGGCAAGACCCTCGGTGACCTCATCGACGACCTGCCCCGCATCCTCGCCGACAGCGGGCCCCGGGGGAACCCGGCCAGCAGCCGAATCCCCCAGCAGATGGCTCCCGAGCACGAGAGCGAGTGGGCCGGCGACCTCTCGCAGTTCGACGGCGTGCTCGCCAACTTGACGCTGCTCGGCGACGACGACGTTCGCGGGGCGATCGACGGCCTCCGGGCGCTCGAGCGCGAGGTCTCCGACGAGCGTCGACGGCTGTTCACGGTCATCGACGCCATCGATCAGCACCTCGCCCGCACCCGCCAGTAGATCGCTCGAGTCCCGGCCGGTACCGGGCGAACCGGTCACCCGCGCTCGCCCGGTAGGATCGGTCCGCTATGCAACGGGTGGCCATGCTGAGCGTGCACACCTCGCCGCTCGCCCAACCGGGCACCGGCGACGGTGGCGGGATGAACGTCTACGTGCGCTCGCTGGCATCCGCGTTGGCGCGGGCCGGTGTCGCCGTCGACGTGCTCACGCGCGCGGAGCACCCCGACCACGCCGAGTCGGTCGTGGTCGAACCCGGTTTCCGCGTGCTGCACATCGAGGCCGGACCGCGTGCGCCCGTCGACAAGCACCTGCTCCCCGACATCGTGGGCGACTTCTGCGACGCGACGCGCGCCTACATCGACCGCACGGGCACCGAGTACGGCCTGCTCCACGCCAACTACTGGGTGTCGGGCGCGGTCGGCCACCGGCTCAAACACGAGCTCGACCTGCCCCTTGTCACGACGTTCCACACGCTCGACCGGGTGAAGGCGGAGGTCGGTCTCGCCGACGGCGTCGCACTCCGGCCGCGCGTCGAGGCCGAGGTGGTGCGGTGCGCCGACCTCGTGGTCGCGTCCACGTTCGAGGAGCACGATCAACTCGTGCGGTACTACGGCGCCGACCCCGAACGCATCGAGATCATCGCTCCCGGCGTCGACCACCACGTGTTCCAGCCCGGCGACCGCGTCGCCGCGCGTCGTCACCTCGGCATCGGGTGCAACCCCGTCGTGCTCTTCGTCGGCCGGATCCAGCCGCTCAAGGGTGTCGACGTCGCAGTGCGCGCACTCGCGGCGCTCCGCGACCCGAGCGCGGAACTCGTGATCGTCGGCGGTCCGAGCGGCCCCGACGGCGACCACGAGGAGGCGGCGATGCACGCGCTCGTCGCGGAGTTGGGCATCGCGCACCGGGTGCGGTTCGTCGCGCCCCAGCCGCACGACGAACTCGTGAGCTGGTACCGCGCCGCCGACGTGTGCGTGGTCCCGTCGCGCACCGAGTCGTTCGGGCTCGTCGCACTCGAAGCGGCGGCGAGCGGCACGCCGGTGATCGCGGCGAACGTCGGCGGGCTCCGCTCCCTCGTCGACCACGGCCAGACGGGCTACCTCATCGAGACCCGCGACCCCGCCGACTACGCCGAGGCGATCGAGCGCGTGCTCTCCCTCGACGACCCCTCGCCGATGCGCGAGCGCGCCGCCGCGCGCTCCGCCCGCTTCGGCTGGGGCATCGCGGCCGCCCGCCTGCGCCGTCACTACGACGACCTCGCGATGCGCGCGCCGGTGCAGTGCCGTTGAGCACACCGTTCGATCTCCCGATGGACCCCGCGGTCGCGCACGCGCTCGTGCGCGACCACCTCGAGGGGACAGTCGCGGCCGAGCCGTACATCCAGACCGTCGAGTACGACCCGGAACTCCGCCGCTGGTACGTGCGCTTCACGTGCGACGCGCGCGACGCCACCACGATCTACTTCGACCTCCGCGAGCGCACGCTGCGCTACGAGGTGTACTTCCTGCCCTCGCCGCCCGAGCCCACCGCGGAGCTCTACGAGTTCCTCCTGAAGCGCAACCACACGATGTACGGCGCGCGCTTCTCGCTGGGGCCCGACGGCGACATCTACCTCGTCGGCCGCCTCGGCCTCGAGCACCTCACCGAGGAGGAGCTCGACCGGATCATCGGCGTGCTCTACGAGCTCACCGAGCGGTGGTTCCAGGCGGTCGTCGCGCTCGCCTACGGGCGGCGCCCCGGCAACTGACACGCGTTCCCGCGTGACGTCCGAGCGTCGGCGGCGTCTCCTCCCGTGCGCCGTACCCGACGGGGTGCGGTGGGCCGGGGCCCGAGGTGCAGGAGCGTCACCCGTTCGGGGAAGTGCGGGACGTCGCGATCGTTCCTCGGGCCCCGCCGCTCGAGGGCCGGAATCTCGTGGGCCGGAATCTCGTGGGCCGGACTGTCGTGAGCCGGAACGCCGCACCAACCGGTGCGTGCGTCCGGTTACCCTTCCGCCATGCAATTGGCACTTCTCGGCGGCGGCCGCATGGGCGAGGCACTCGCGATCGGACTCGTGGACGCAGGTTGGGACCCGGAGAAGATCGTCATCGCGGAGTTGGACGCCGACCGGCGCCACGTGCTCGAGGCGCGGCTGCCGGGCGTGCGGGTGGTCCCGAGCCCCGCGTGGGCGGCGGCCGATTCCGACGTCGTGGTCGTGGCGGTGAAGCCGACCGATGTCGTCGGCGCGCTCACCAGTTGCGCCGAAGCAGTGAGTGCGGACGCCCTCGTTCTGTCGATCGCCGCGGGCGTCACCATCGCCGCGATCGAGGGCGCACTCCCCGGTCGTCCCGTGGTTCGGGCCATGCCCAACACCGGCGCGCTCGTCGGCCAGGGTGCCGCCGCGATCGCCGCGGGCGCGCACGCGAGTGCTCCGGACCTCGACCTCGCCGAGCGCGTGCTCGGCGCGGTGGGCCTGGTCGTGCGGGTGAAGGAGTCACAGCTCGACGCAGTCACCGGACTCTCGGGTTCGGGCCCCGCCTACGTGTTCCTCGTCGCGGAGGCGATGATCGAAGCCGGCGTGCTCGTCGGCCTCACCCGCGACACTTCGGCCGCGCTCGTCCGCCAGACGCTGGTCGGCGCGGCAGCACTCCTCGGCGACGGATCGGACGCACCGGAGGCCTTGCGCGCTGCGGTCACGTCGCCGGGCGGCACGACCGCCGCGGGGCTGCGCGTGCTCGAGACGCACGGCGTGCGCGCCGCGTTCCTCGAGGCGGTCGAAGCAGCCACCGCCCGATCGGAGCAACTGGGCCGCGACTCATGACGCGCCGCCCCCGTTCCCGTCTGCCCCCGCGGCTCGACGACACCCCGGCGCCCGCGGCGCCACGGGAGCCGAGCGCACCGTCGCTGCGCGACCGTTTGAAGCAGTCCCATGTTGCGGGCCGCAGCACCCGGTTCGGGCGCGAGGAGCTCGTCGCGTTGATGCGGCGGGTCGCCGCGGGTTCACCACCGGTTCGCCTCGGCCTCGATCCCTTCGGAACGCTCACGCTCGCGCAGGTCGAGGCCGCGGTCGCCGCGGTCTACGGCTGGGAGGGCGACGGCCCACGCGCCAACATCGCCGCGTCGCGCACCGCAGATGGGTTCGACAACGCAGTCTCCCGCATCCTCGAGGTCGCGCACGCGGGTCGCGGCCTGGCGTTCGCCACGGCCCGCCCGGCGTCGCTGCTGCCGCTGCACTGCGCGCTCGCCGACGTCGCCGCCGACGCCGGCGGCTCGGTGCTGCAACTCCGCGAGTCGGGACCGATCGGCGCGGGTGGACGCCGGCTGCGGTGGCTCGACGGCGTCGCGGTGGTCACCGATGGCGTCCAGCTGCTCGGCGACGACGACGTCCACGCCGCGGAGGAGCTCCTGTTCGCGTTGCCCCGCCCGGATCTCGTGGTCGCCGACCGCTGCTTCGCCGGGGTGGCCCTCAACGCCGGGTTCGAGGTGGTCGCCTTCGCCGACCTCGACGCCATGGCCCTCGCGGTGGCCGCGCACCGGGGCCGGGCGCTGCGGATCGTTCCGCTCGACGAACGGCGACCGCCGGCCGCCTACGACCCGCTCCGGAGCCGACTCGAGGAGTTGGCGAGCGCCGGAATCCCCTCACCGGCAACGCTTCCGGCGGGATCCCCCATCGCCCTCTAGCTGCTCTTTTGCAACAGGAGCCCCAGGGGCCTACGCTCGTGCCGCGGAGTAGCGGGGGAAACGGAAGGGGTGACCAGTGGCGCAATCTTTCGCCACGGCGCGATTCCTGACAGTTCAGGAAGTCGCGGATCTCATGCGCGTGTCGACCATGACGGTCTATCGCATCATCAAGTCGGGCGAGTTGCCCGCGGTACGCGTGGGGCGCTCGTTCCGCGTACGCGACGTCGACGTCGATACGTACCTCGGCAAGCGCTATACGCAAGCCGGCTGACCCGGCGGCCGGTCCGGCTCAACGAGGGCCGCGGCCGCCGTCTAGCGTCACGCCCGTGCTGATCGCGTTCTCGTCCGACTACGGCCACACCGACGAGTTCGTCGGCGTGTGCAAGGCAGTCATGCTGAGCCTGGCGCCGGACGCGCGCGTCGTCGACCTCGGTCACGACGTCCCGCCGCACGATGTGCGGGCGGGTGCGTTGTTGCTCGTGCGCGCCGTGCAGTACCTGCCCGAGGACTGCGTCGTGCTCGCGGTCGTCGACCCCGGCGTGGGCACCGAACGCCGCCTCATCGGCGTCGAGGTCGCCGGCGGCGTGTTCCTCGGCCCCGACAACGGGCTGCTCGCGCCGGCGGTGGCGATGGCCGGCGGTGCGGTCCGCGTGGTGTCGCTCGACAACCCCGAATATCACCTGCCCGCGCCCGGGCCGACGTTCGCGGGCCGCGACGTGCTGTCCCCGGTCGCCGGCCACCTGGCCGCGGGCGCGGATCTCGGCGACCTGGGTACCCCCGTCGACCCGGCCACGCTGGTCCCCGGCCTCGTGTCGCTCCCCGAGGTGCGCGACGACGGCACCATCGTCGGTGAGGTGTGGTGGGTCGACCGCTTCGGCAACGCCCAGCTCAACGTCGACCCCGACGAGCTCCAGGTGTCGGGTTGTTCGCTGGGCGCGCGCGTCGAGATCCGGGTGCGTGGTGCTGCGGGCGGATCCGGGGAAGCCGAGCAGGTGCGGGTCGCCCGCTGGGTGACCACCTACGCCGAGGCCAAGCCGTCCGAGCTCGTGATGCTCGTCGACTCCTACGGCCTGCTGGCGTTGTGCCTCGATCGCCGGTCCGCCGCCGCCGAGCTCGGTCTGCAGGCCGGCAGCGGCGTCACCCTCGTCCCCGAGGGCGCCGGCAGCAATACAGGCGCCGGCGGCAATACGGGCGCCGGCAGCAATGTCGAACCGACCGCCGGCGTGGAGACCCCCGTCGAGCTGTCCCGTCGAGGTGACCAATGAGACCTGGCACCACCATCGCCATCGTGCTCTTGCTCTTCATGATCCTGATGGCCGCGATGCTGCAGTTCGTCTTCCACCTCTGATCGCTCCGACGCGGCACGCGGAGGCACGCGGAGGCGCCCGCAGGCGCGCCGATGCGGGCGACCGACGTGAGCGAGCGAGAAGAATCGGTCCCCGGCCGCGAGGCGGATGGGCTTGGGGCGGGCTGGGAGGCTTCGTGGACCGGCGAACCGGATCCACGCCACCCGCACTCGCGCACCGGGGACCTGGCGAGCTTCCCCCCGGGGGACGCTCGTGAATGTGGCATCGGCCACTAAGAGCGAGAGCTTGAGCCGATTTTGTCACTCAGCGTGAGATCGCACGGTCTGATCCGCGCCGTCGTCACCGAGCTTCGGTCGACGACCGCTGGCGAGGACGAACCCGCCGTAGATGATGCTGATCCCCACCGCGAGGCTGATGGTGAACGCCTCGTCGTGGCCGACGACACCCTGGAGCAGCCCACCACTCGAGAGCACCAGGGTGCCGAGGGCGATGAGACCGTTGGCCGCGGCGAGGCGCCCGTGAGCGGGGACCGACCGGTCCTTCCCGTAGCGGATCGCGGAGGTGACCGCCCCGCCCAGGATCACCAGCGCGGCCACCCCGCTGCCCACCGCGGCGAGGATCCGGGGCAGCGCGTCGAAGACGTCGTGACCGACGGGGATGGCGTCGCCGCGGACCGTCACCATCGGGGCGCTGAACATCACCCCGGCCGCGAATCCGCTGAAGAGGACGAGGCCCCAGTGGCAGCGCCGGGCGATCGTGGGCGACGCGAGCAGGAAGATGGTGCCCATGGCGAGCCAGGGCACGTTGAGGATCGCCCCGAACAGGTAGAAGACGCGGAACGTGCCGTTGTCCCAGCCGGTCGAGGTGCCCACGGAGAGGGCCGCCGACGCCAGGGCGAACATGGCGAGCGAGATCGCCCAGGCGCGGTCCTGCGGACGGCGCTTCTGGGTGTAGTGGACGAGCATCGACTCGGCGAAGAGCGTCGACACGACCGTCGCGACGAACGCCAGGGCTACGACCACGCCCGGGAGCGTAGGTCGGGCCGATCGCGGACTTTGAGAATTTGTGCACAAGGTCGGTACGCTTCATGTCGCCAGACGCCGAGTGCACCGGCCGAGGAGGCTCCGATTCCCGAGGTCCGCCGCATCCCCGAGGCGACCGTCGCGCGGCTCCCGCTCTACTACCGGGCGCTGCTCGAGACCGCCGACCACGACATCGGCACGGTGTCGTCGCAGCGCCTCGCCGAGTTGGCCGGCGTCAACGCCGCCAAGGTGCGCAAGGACCTCTCGTACCTCGGCTCCTACGGCATTCGCGGCGTCGGCTACGACGTCCCCCACCTGCTCCACGAGATCGCACGGGAGCTGGGGCTCACCCACGACTGGCCCGTCGTGATCGTCGGCGTCGGCAACTTGGGGAACGCCCTCGCGAACTACCAACGCTTCGAGGCACGCGGCTACCGCGTGGTGGCACTGGTCGACGCCGACCCGGCGAAGTTGGGGCGCACCGTGGGCGGGCTCGTGATCGAACCGCTCGACGCGCTGCCGACCATCGCACGGGAGCGGGGAGTGGCCATCGGCATCATCGCCACTCCCGCCCACGCGGCGCAGGAGGTGGCCGACCGCCTCGTGGAGGCCGGAATCACGTCGATCCTCAACTTCGCCCCGACGGTGGTGGCGGCGCCACCCGAGGTCTCGCTGCGCAAGGTCGACCTCGCGATCGAACTGCAGATCCTCTCCTTTTACCAGCAGCGCCGCGACGCCGAACCGACGCCGGCCCAGGCGGCACCGTGAATCCGCCGGGCCCGGTGCATCCGCCGGTCGGCCGGGCGGCGCGGCCGGGCTACCCGGTGAACCTCGTCGTCGCGGGGCGCCGGTGCCTGGTCGTCGGCGGGGGGCGCATCGCCGCGCGCAAGGTGACCGCCCTGCTCGACGCCGGCGCCGCCGTGGAGGTCGTGGCCCCCGAGCCCGGCGAGCAGATCCGGGAACTGGCCGCAAGCGGGGCCCTGACCCTGTGTCAGCGCCCGTTCGCCGCCACCGACCTCGACGGCGCCTGGCTGGCCGTCACCGCCACCGGCGACCCCGCGGTCGACCGCTCGGTCGCCGAGGCGGCCGAGGCCGCCCGGGTGTGGCTGAGCACGGCCGACGACCCCGAGGTGGGGTCGTTCACCGCCGTGTCGGCCCTCCGCCGGGGGGATCTGGTGGTCACCGTCGGCACCGGGGGCCGCAGCCCGGCCCTGGCCGCGTGGTTGCGACGGCGCCTGGGTGACGAACTCGGCCCCGAATACGCGACACTGGTGGACATCATGTCGGAGGCACGGGAGCGCCTACGGGCCGAAGGCCGTCCCACCGAGGACGCCGATTGGCAGTCGGCGCTCGATTCCGGCATGCTCGATCTGATCCGCGCCGGCCGCGTGGACGAAGCCGAGGAGCTGCTGCGGGCATGTCTCTGGTCGTAGTCGGGCTGAACCACCGCACAGTTCCCGTGGAGCTGTTGGAGCGGGTGGCCATCGCGCCCGACGCCCTCCCCAAAGCACTCCAGGCGCTCGCTCGCGCCGAGCACCTCGCCGAGGCCGTGCTGCTCTCCACGTGCAACCGCACGGAGATCTACGCGCACGCCACGATGTTCCACCCGGCGATGCAGGACGTCAGCGACTTCCTCGCCGACACCGCCGACGTCGACCCGCGCGAATTCTCCGACCTGCTCTACGCCTACCACGACGACGCCGCGGTCGCGCACCTCTTCGGGGTGGCCGCGGGCCTCGACTCCATGATCATCGGCGAGGGCGAGATCCTCGGCCAGGTGCGCGAGGCGTGGACGGTCGCGGAGCGCGAGGGCGTGAGCGGCCCGGTGCTGTCGCGCACGTTCCGTCACGCGATCGAGGTCGGCAAGCGCGCCCGTACCGACACCGCCATCGGCCGCCACGCGGTCTCGGTGTCGTCCGCCGCGGTCACCGTCGCCACCGAGAAGCTCGGCTCGCTCGACGAGCGCAGTGTGCTCGTGCTCGGCGCCGGCGAGATGGGCCAGGGCATGGCGCTCGCGCTGGCCGGCGCGGGCGTCAAGGAAATCGTCGTCGCCAACCGCACGCAGGAACGCGCGCAGGAGCTCGCCGACCGCGTCGGCGGTCGCGCCATCTCGCTCGAAGAGATCCCCGAGGCGTTGCTCACCTGTGACGTACTCCTCGCGTCCACTGGCGCGCAGGACCTGCTCGTCGAGCGCAGCGCGATCGAACAGGTGATGCAGGCCCGCAACGGCCGCGCGATCCTCATCGTCGACATCGGCGTCCCGCGCGACATCGACCCCGGCGCGGGTCAGGTGTTCGGCGTGACCCTCCTCGACATCGACGACCTGCGCGCCGTCGGCGAGCATTCGCTGTCGCAGCGGCGCCAGGAGATCGGCAACGTCCGCGAGATCATCGCCGAGGAGCTCGACCGTCACCGGATGGAACGCTCGGCCCGCGAGGTCGCGCCGATCATCGCCGCGCTGCGCGCCCGCGCCGACGAAGTCCGCGAGACCGAACTCGAGCGCCACAAGGCGAAGCTGGACGCACTCGACCCCGCGGCACGCGAGCTCGTCGAGCAACTCACACGCGGTCTGGTGAACAAGCTGCTGCACGAGCCCACCGTGCGGGTCAAGGACGCCGCCGGCAGCGCCCGCGGCCGTCTCTACGCCGACGCGCTCGTCGAGATCTTCGGGTTGCCCGAACCCGAAGCCTCGGACCTCCCCGACTGATGGACCTCCCCGACTGATGCCGCGGCCGCTACGCGTGGCCACGCGCTCGAGTGCGCTGGCCCGCTGGCAGGCCGAGCGGGTGGCGACGCTTCTCGGAGCCGGCGACGCCGACGCGGTCGAGCTGGTGCCCGTCACCACCACCGGCGACGCCGACCTCACCACGCCGCTGCACGTGCTCGGCGGCACCGGAGTGTTCGTGAAAGAGGTGCAGGCCGCGGTGCTCGACGGCCGCGCCGACCTCGCGGTGCACTCGGCCAAGGATCTCCCCGCGTCGGACACCCCCGCCGGCCTCGTGCTCGCCGCGGTACCGGAGCGCGGCGACGCGCGTGACGCGCTCGTCGGTTCCACCCTCGCTGCGCTCCCGGCGGGCGCGCGCGTCGCCACCGGATCGGTGCGCCGGCGCGCGCAACTCGCCGCGCTGCGTCCCGACCTCACGTTCTCGGAATTGCGCGGCAACATCGCGACGCGCCTCGAGAAGGCGAGCGAGTTCGACGCGATCGTCGTCGCGCTCGTCGCACTCGAACGGCTGGGGCTCGACGATCGAGTGAGCGACGTCCTCGACCCGAGCACCATGTGCCCGCAGGTCGGACAGGGCGCGCTCGCGGTCGAGTGCCGCGTCGACGACGCCGACACCCACGCGCGTCTCGCCGCGATCGACGACCCCGTCGCGCATCGCGCGGTCGCGGCCGAGCGCGCGTTCCTCGCCGAACTCGGCAGCGGGTGCGACCTGCCGTGCGGCGCGTACGCGCGCGACATCGACGGCACCGTCACCATCAGCGGCGTGCTCGCCTCGCTCGACGGTCGCGTCGTCCTGCGCGGCGAGGTCACCGACCACGATGCCCACTCGGCGGGCCGCCACCTCGCGGCCGAGCTGCTCGCGCAGGGCGGGCGAGCCCTGCTCGACGTCGCGACCGCGGACCCCACAACGGAGAGGCTGCAATGACCGTCTACCTCGTGGGCGCGGGCCCCGGTGACCCGGGGCTGCTCACCGTGCGCGGCGCCGAACTGCTGCGGCGCGCCGAGGTCGTGGTGTACGACCGCTTGGCGTCGCCCACGTTGCTCGCACTCGCGCCCCCCGGCGCCGAGCTGATCACTGCGGGCAAGGCCCCCGGCCAGGTCGACCTCACGCAGGAGCAGATCAACGCCGTCCTGGTGGAGAAGGGAGCCACCGGGCGCACCGTC
>Ga0302323_100004315_pt1 | contig 11574 bp, 13 predicted proteins | sample Fen_T0_3_FD_201950 | JGI IMG/M metagenome (GOLD analysis project Ga0302323, IMG submission 201950) | Peat permafrost microbial communities from Stordalen Mire near Abisko, Sweden - Fen_T0_3 | ecosystem: Environmental > Terrestrial > Soil > Wetlands > Permafrost | place: Sweden: Abisko... | reverse complement strand
GGGCGCTGTCTTTGACGGACGTTGGAAGGGCAGCGACATCGCGGTGCAAGGTCGACTGGAGGGCGAGCTGTCGCTGACCGGGCGCCTGCGCATCGGCCGTACCGGCGCTGTGCTCGGTCGTGTGCAGGCCGACTCGGTCGAGCTGGGCGGCGAGTTCACCGGTGAGATCCTGGCCCGCCTCATCGTGATCAATGAAAGCGCCCGGGCCCGCGGCACCTTCGTGAGTGACCGACTGATCGTGAAAGAAGGCGCGGTCGTCGACGGTGCCTTCGATCGGCCGAAGGCGCCGATCGCGCCTGTGGCCGTCACTGCCCCGGCTCAGCCACCTGCACCTGTGGCCCAGCGCACGCCTCCATCGGTGCAGCCAGCCGGGTCCGGCGGCGCGCTCGCGCCTATCCCGGCTGCGCCTGGCGCGGACAAGCCCCAGATAAAGCCAGACGACACCGTTCCACCCAAACCGTAGGCCGAGAGCTGGTCGAGGACCGACGTGATCGGCGGGGATGTCGTTGTCAATCGCAAGGGTGAAGCGCGCATTCAGCGCGGGCATCCGTGGGTGTTCCGCAGCGACGTCGTGGCGGCCGAGGAGAGCCTCGAACCTGGCGCGATCGTGCGCGTGTTGGGGCCGCGGCACGTGCCCCTGGGGTTCGCGCTCTTTTCAACGCTCTCCGAGATCACGTTGCGTTTGATCGCACGCGGGAGCGCGCTGCCTGAGGACTTTCTCGCGCGCCGCATAGACGAAGCCCTGCGTCTGCGCGAAGTCGTGGCTGCCGGAACCAACGCGCTGCGCCTGGTGCACGGTGAAGGCGACGGTTTGCCGTCGCTGGTCGTCGACCGCTACGGCGACGTGCTCGTCGTGCAGACCCTTTCGCAGGGCACGGAGCGGCTGAAGAGCGAGGTCGTGCGGGTTCTCGTCGAGCGGTTGTCGCCGCGCGGGATCCTCGAGCGCAACGATCCCCGCGTGCGGCAGCTCGAGGGGCTGCCCGCGAGCGTGGGCGTGCTCTGGGGCGATGTGCCGAAGACGCTTGAGGTCGAGGAGGGCGGCATCCACCTGACAGTGGATCCATGGAAGGGGCAAAAGACCGGGCTCTTTCTCGACCAGCGCGAGAACCATCTGACGGCCCGCGCGTACGCGCGCGGCCGGGCTCTGGACGCCTTCACCTACAACGGCGGCTTTGCCTTGCAGATGGCGGCCGCTGGCAGCGAGGTGCTGGCGGTCGATAGTTCAGCCGAGGCGCTCGGTCGCACGCGGGCAAACGCGGCGCGCAACGACCTGACCAGCGTGACGCTCCGGGAAGCCAACGTCTTCGACCTGCTGCGAGACCTCGAGCGTCGCAGCGAGCGCTTCGACATCATCGTGCTGGATCCGCCCGCCTTTGCCAAGAGCCGCGCCGCTGTGGAGAAGGCGCAGCGTGGCTACAAGGAGATCAACCTGCGCGCCATGAAGCTGCTGACGCGCGGCGGCGTGCTGATCACCTGTTCCTGCTCGCACCACATTCACGAGGCCGACTTCGAGGCCATCCTGTCGGCCGCGGCTGCCGATTCCGGTGTCGCACTCACGATCGTCGAGAAGAGGCGCCAGGCCCGCGATCACCCGGTCGTGCTCGGGGTGCCAGAGACTTACTATCTGAAGTGCTTCGTCCTGAGACGGCTCGATTAGCGGAGCGCACGGCCTCAACGCACGCGCAGGGTGACGATCTCACCGGCCACGCGCCGGCCGCGAATGCGTAGCCGGCCGATCGTGGCGGGGCGATCAAAGCGACGTGGACCGGCGCTGCCAGGATTGAAACGCAGCACGCCTGAGATGGTCTCGTTCAAGGCCATGTGACTGTGGCCATAGACAACGACGTCGATGCCCTCCGCCTGTGGGTCCAGCCGCAGGCGCAGAACGTCGTGGATCAGGAAGACGGTCACCGCGGCGAAACGCACGAGCGCAGTCTCCGGTAGTCGCAGCCCGCAGGTACCCGTGTCAGTGTTCCCGCGCACGGCTGTGACCGGTGCACAGCCTCGCAAGGCGTCGAGCACTGGCTCGTCGCCGACGTCGCCAGCGTGCAGGATGTGATCGCAATCGGCCAGGGCAGCAAGCGCCTCGGGCCGCACGAGGCCGTGGGTGTCGGAGATCACCCCGACCAGCAGCGACTTAGGGCGTGGCACCGGCGAGGTCCGGGGCCTGCTCGCCGAGCTCGGGGGCGAGGGTCTCGACTTCGACGACCAGCCGCGCCATGCCCACGACCAAGCACGGCGTGATGAACGGCACGCACAGCGCGAGCAGGCCCGCAGCGCCGAAGCCCCAGCATTCCCAGCGCCACTCGTGGCGCCAGCGTCTCCGCGCCGGACCGTCGAGGCCACGGCGTAGAAGCGGCGATTCGCTCTGCTGGGACGCGAGGGCGTGCGCAGCCCAGAGGAACTCGAGCAGCGGTCCAACCAGGGGCAAGAGCCCAAGGGCAACGGCCAATGGCAGCGCAGCCAGGAAGAACAGCCCGCTCTTGAGCGATTGCGCGATCTCCCAGTGTAGGCTGCGCGAACGGTCCTGGACCGTACCGGTGAGCAGCTCTTCCGTGCGGCGCGAAAGATGGTCGAGGATCGGCGCGGAGAGAAGCAGTGCCAGGGCCAACCCCACCCCCACGCCGGCAGCGATCGTCGTCGTGCCCAGGGCCAGCATGACGGCAAAGGACCAGGGCTGGGGCAGCCGCGCATAGTGGGGCGCGAACGCCTGATCGACAGAGCCGAGGCTCAGCAGCCCGACCGCTGCGCCCACGACCATGAGGAAGACGCCCAGCAGCGCCGGAAGCGCCGCGAGCGGCCAAAGGCTAGCGTGGCGCAGGAGAAACAGCACACCGCCCAGGACGTGCCAGGCCCCGGCAACAATGCGGCGGACGCGGCCCGGACGCTCGAGGGCGGAAGGCGCAGGTTCTGGAGCGTTGACATGTCGCTCGTTCGCTGGCACGCGGCGAGCCTACCAGAATTCTCTGAACGGCGCGAGATCGGTCCGTCACACTGCTACTTGACACACCGCGCACCGGGCATGGCAAAATCGCGAGAGTGCGAGGAGAGTGCGATGCAGGATGTGCTGGGCGTTATCTTGGGAGGCGGACGCGGCACGCGGCTCTTTCCGCTCACGCAGCTGCGCTCAAAGCCGGCCGTGCCGATCGCCGGCAAGTACCGGCTGATCGACGTGCCGCTGAGCAACTGCCTCAACTCGGACCTGCGGCGCATCTTTGTGTTGACGCAGTACAACTCCCAGAGCCTCAACCGCCACGTCGGGCAGACCTATAAGTTCGACGTCTTCTCGTCCGGCTTCGTCAACGTCCTGGCGGCCGAGCAAACGGAGGAGAGCCCCGACTGGTTCCAGGGCACGGCCGACGCCGTGCGGCAGAGCCTGCGGCACTTCGGCAACCGTCGTCATCGCGAGGTGCTCATCCTCTCGGGCGACCAGCTCTACCAGATGGACTTTCGCAGGATGGTCTCCGCTCATCGCAACGAGATGGCCGAGGCTACCGTGGCGGTGATCCCGGTCGGCGCCGAGCAGGCGAGCAGCTACGGGATCCTCAAGACCGACGCGCACGGACGCATCGTGCGCTTCGAGGAGAAGCCAGATCCATCGCGCCTGGAGGAGCTGGCCTCCGAGGTGCCCGGCTTCGGCCGCTGCTATCTGGCGTCGATGGGCATTTACCTCTTCCGCCGGGAGGCGCTGGCGCACGCGCTGACGGACGCCTCGCTCGTGGACTTCGGCCGTCACGTGATTCCGGCGGTGATCTCGCTCGTGCGCGTGCAGGCCCACATCTTCAGCGGCTACTGGGAGGACGTGGGCACGATCCGCTCTTACTACCAAGCGAACATGGCGCTTTGCCGGCCGATGCCGCCCTTCGACTTCTACGACGAGAATAGGCCGATCTACACACATCCGCGTTTTCTACCCGCCACCAAAGTCGAAGGCTGCGCCATTCGCGACGCGCTGCTTTCGGAGGGCTCGATCCTGATCGGCGCGGAGATCGAGCGCTCCGTGATCGGCATCCGCTCGCGCGTCGGTCGCGGCACGCGCATCCGCGACAGCCTGATCCTGGGGGCGGACTTCTACGAGTCGCTGGACGAGATCAGGGCCTCCGAGGTGCGCGGGTGGCCGCCGGTCGGCATCGGAGCGGACTCGACCATCGAAGGCGCGATCGTGGACAAGAACGCACGCATTGGCCGTGGGGTGCAGATACGCCGCGAGACTGGACGCTCGCAAGAGGACGGCACCGGCTACTACGTCCGCGACGGCATTGTCATCATCCCGAAGGGCGCGATGATCCCGGACGGGACGATCATCTAGACGCTCGATCCTTTTCCCTGGTCAGCACGCACCGCGGCGATCTTGCGATCACGTTCCTGCTGCAGCCGCTCGCACTCGCTCCTGTACCTGTCCTCCAGGTGCTCGAGCCCCTCTTCGTCTTCGGCCTGGGATGCGGCAGGACGACTCAGGATCGCCAGCTCGGCCAGTTTGGCTGCGTAGAAGGAGCGGATCTCGGCGATACGCGCGCGTTGTGCGTCCGTCAGCGGCTGTTCGACGACGCCAGCGTCGCGGTCCTTCTGGCGCAGGCGTTCCATGGCCAGGTCAAAGGCGCTCTTGGGTGCATCTTCAGGCATGCTCGCTACCTCCGCTCTCTGTCCGGCGCGCTCCGCGCTCGACGGCCACCGCGAGGAGCTGCTCGACGACCTGCTCGGGCGTGAGCGAGGTGGTGTCGACGTAGAGCGCGTCCGGCAGGCGCGTCAGCGGCGAATCGGCGCGCGTCGAGTCGGCCTGATCGCGCGCGTGTATCTCGCGCTCAATGGTGTCGACGTCGGCCGAGACTCCTGCGGCAGCCAGCTCTCGCTGACGGCGCCCCGCGCGCTGGCGCGCGCTGGCGTCTAGGTAGATCTTGACTTCCGCGCCGGGGAAGACGACGCTGCCGATGTCGCGTCCGTCCATGACCACGCCGCCTTGGTCGCCCAGCTCGCGCTGCCGCGCCACGAGGGCACGCCTCACCGCGGGATGCGCCGAGACGCGCGAGGCCGCCTGGCTGGTCTCGCGCGTGCGGATGTCGGCCGTGATCTCTCGACCGTCAACGAACACGCGCGGCTGGCTGCCGGCGAGCTCGATGCGCGCTTGGCGCGCGATCTCACCCAGCGAGTCGGCGTTGTCGAGCGCGATGTCTCGGCTGAGCGCTTGCCAGGCCACGGCGCGGTACATGGCGCCGGTGTCGATGAAGGTGTAGCCGAGCCGTTGCGCCAGGTCGCGCCCGACGGTGGACTTGCCGGCCCCTGATGGACCGTCGATGGCGATGATGAGACCGTTGCGCCTCACCGCCTCGTCATCCTGCGAGGCGATGCGCTGCGCTTCCGCGCCGGGACACGTGCGCGCGCGTGTGGTGGCCTAGTCAGGCCCGCGCTACGGGAGCCCCGGTTTGGCGCCAGACCCGTGAGCAGCGCACGCACCTCCGCTGGGCTGAGAGGCCGGAACGCGCCCACCGCCAGGCCACGCTCGGTCAATGGACCGATGGCCACGCGCCGTAGCTTTGACACAGGGTGGCCTGCGGCCAGCAGCAGCCGGCGCACTTCGTGGTGCTTGCCCTCGTGCAGCGTGAGCTCAAGCCAGGCGTTGCCTTCTGCTGAGACGACGACGGCCTTGTCGACGGCGAGGCGCTCCCTGTCGACGCGTATGCCGCGGCGCAAGCGCTCCAACACGGACGCGTCAGGAACGCCGCGCACCTTGGCCAAGTACACGCGTGACACTTCGTAGCGGGGATGGGCGACGCGCTCGGCAAAGGCGCCGTCATTGGTCAGCAAGATCAGCCCCTCCGTGGAAACGTCAAGACGCCCCACCGGGAAGAGCCCGGCCACAGCAGGCACTAGGTCCATCACGGTCCTACGTCTGCCAGGGTCGGAACGTGTGCAGACGACGCCTCTGGGCTTGTTGAGCAAGAGGTAGACCTTCTCAGGCGCGAGCCTGAGGCGCGTGCCATCGACGCGGATCTCGTCGCTGCCGGCGTCCGCGCGGGTGCCCAGCTCGCTCACGATAGCGCCGTTGACGCTGACGCGGCCCTCACTGATGAGCTGCTCGGCCGCTCGGCGCGAGGCTACCCCAGCGTGGGCCAGGATCTTCTGAAGACGTTCAAGCACGGCGAGATGATAGCCTGCGTCTCCGCTAGAACGAAGTCGTATCCTGCGCCCGGTCGTCGGCGACCTTGAAGAAGAGCAGCGGCCGAGAGACGGAGCGCATCAGTACTGCGCCGTCACGACGCACGTTGGCGTCCGTCCTGTCACCGTGCCGGCGGCGAAATGCAGGATTGCGGTACAGCCGAGAGGTGCGTTTTGGTAGACCTGCACCCAATTGGTCAATGACACCGCCCACTGCCCAGCGCCAATCGTCACGTGTGCCGATTGGCTCTGGCGCACTCCGTCCGTGTTCACGCAGGCGCCGCTCGGGTCCTCGACCCAGAAATAGACGGTCTCGTCGTACGACACATCGCCGCCACGCGTCATCCACACGGCCGCGCCGTTCCCGCGCGTCGCCGGATAGGTCGGCCTATACCAATTGATGCTCGTATCGTTGGCTATTATCTGGAGGTTGCCGCCAATGTCGTCTAGCCGCAGTCCGCCGGTCGGGTTCGAGATCGCGAAATGCCAGTACCGGTGGCCTGGCAGCGACTGCGCCGGCGCCGTGAAGGACGCCGCTACTTCGTTTTGGCCGTCCGCAAAGACGAACGTTCCGCTGGTATTCGGGCAGTCAGCGCCGGGCGTCAGACACGTTGCGCTCCAGTCGGCCGTCACGCGACCGTGCGTGCCGTCTTTTCTGTCCGCCACCCACGAGACGTTGGTGGTGTTCGCCTCGAAAGTCCAGGTGTTCTGTTGGAGCCACAACGCGCCGGCCCCGGGCGTCGGTGTCGGTGTGGTCTTTGGTGTCGGTGTGGGGACTGGCGTCGGAGTGGGTTTTGGCGTCGGCGTCGGCACCGGCGTTGGGGTGGGTGTCGGCGTCGGTTTCGGAGTTGGCGTAGGAGTGGGCGTTCCTGTTGGCGTGGGTGTTGGCGTGGGTGTTGGCGTGGGTGTTGGCGTTGGTGTCGGCACGGGTGTCGGCGTTGGCGTCGCCCCAGGTGTGGGCGTCGGCGTCACAACGGTCGGCACGTTCACGACGACCTCGACGCGCGAGACAGTGGTCGCGTTCCCGACCTTGGCCGCCAGGCTGTACGACGTGGTGGCGGTCGGGGTCACTTCCCGCGAGCCCTTCGATGGGACTGCCCCAACGCCCGGGCTGATCTGGATCGTATCTGCGCCCTGGACATCCCAGCGGAGCAGCACGGGGGTGCCGGCTTGCACCGGGTTCGGGGTGGCGGTGAAAGTCTGCACCTTCACGTTCTTGCCACCTGTTATTTTGTCGATCAAGCCGCAACCGCTCAGACCCCAGACGCTCACCAACAGGAGCCCGCAGGCCAGCGCAACAGGTGACTTACGAACGACGTGGCGCATTCAAACCCTCCTGCCCCACTACAGGAAGCATAGGAAGAGTAGAGAACACCCCGCCCACATGTCAAGTATTACTTTAGCTATCGCGCCTTAAGATGTCGTAGTTCGCGGCCAAGGCTCCCAGACAACTAAATGAGATAACACAACTTATGTGGATATCCTCTGGCTCAGTTAGGGGGCGTGGAAAAGCCTCAGCGAGGTCGCTGCGGCGGCTTGACTGCCAGCCCGGCCTGACGCTAGCGAGGCGTGCGGTGTGAGACGTCGACCAGGCAGCCCTCGTAGTATCTGGCGTTGGCAGCGTCATCCTCGACCACCCGCGCGTACTCTTCGGCCCACAGCGTCGTGCCATCCTGACGTCGCAAGCGCACATCGAAGTGGTTGAGCGTGCCCGCCTCGACGAGCCGTTCCTGCCAGCGTGCGCGATCAGCGGCCTCGGCGTAGAGGTCCTGCGCGGCTGCGGCCAGAAGCGCCTCGCGATTCACGTAGCCCAGCATCTCGACGAGCGCCAGGTTCACTTCCAGGAACCGGCCTTCCGGCGTCGAACGATACAGGCCGACAGGGGCGCGGTCGAAGAAGCTCTGCAAGCGCTGCTGGGACGCGCGCAGCTCTTCTCGCTGGCGTTTCTTCTGCACGGCGCGTTCGACTGTCATAACGGCCTGGTCAGGGCCGGAAAGGGGCTTTGTCAGGTAGTCGTGCGCTCCCAGGCGCAGGGCCCGAATGGCCGCGTCGATGTCCTTGGCGTGGCTGCCGGTGAGGATCACAACCTCAGCGCCCAGATTGCGCAACTTGACGGTCTCGAGCACGGCGAAGCCATCGAGGGCAGGCATGTTGAGGTCGGTGACGACGACGTCATAGCGAGAGGTGTCCAGGCACTTTAGAGCGGTCGTGCCGTCCTCGGCTTGATCGACCTCGTATCCCGCTGTCGTGAGCAGCTTGACCACGTAGCCGCGCACAAACCGCGAGTCGTCCACGACGAGCACGCGGGCCTTGGGCGGCGCGTCGCGTTCCATAGGCCTCATGATACTGCCGATCGCGCTGACCAGCCGGAGCCCTGTCTCCGCCGACGAACGGCGCTATACTGCCGCCGCTATGCGCTTGCTCGGCCTGGACGTGGGCGACAAGGTCGTGGGCGTGGCCCTCTCTGACGAGACGGCCACGATCGCGGGCGGCCTGGACACGCTGCGCCGGATCGGACCTCGCCGGGACGTGAAGGCCATCGCAGATCTCGCCAAGCGGCACGACGTCGCGGAGATCGTCGTGGGGCTGCCGCTAGGGCTGGACGGGTCGACAGGCACGCAGGCGCAGAAGGTCCTGGCCTTTGTCGAGACGCTCAAGACCGCAGTGCGCGTCCCTATTGTGCCTTGGGATGAGCGCTTCACCACGGTCGCTGCGCAGCAGGCACTCATCGAGGGCGAGGTCTCGCGCAAGGACCGCAAGGCGGTCATCGACAAGGTGGCAGCCATCCTGATTCTGCAGAACTACCTTGACTACAAAAAGACCACCGAAGCGGAAGCGCGGCTGGCTGCGGTCTAGCCTGGTCCTGGCGCGGCGCCTCTTCCTGGTCGCCGCGCTCTTGGCTGCGATCGCTGTCTACGCCTGGCAGCACGAGAAGCAGCGCGCAGCCCTGCCACCTGGCGTTCCACCGCAGACCGTGATCGTGGTCCCTGGTGCGACCGTTGCCGAGATTGCTCGCTCGCTGCATGAACATGGACTGGTGCGGCACCCCTGGGTCTTTCGCCTGATGGTTGTGGAGCGACGGGTAGCCAGTCGGCTCAAGGCCGGGGAGTATCGCTTTGGCGGCGCGCAGACCACCGCGCAGGTCCTCGATGCCATTGTGCGCGGGGACGTCGTTCACCGCCGCGTCACTTTCCCCGAGGGCCGGTCCATCGAAGAGATGGCGCTGCTGGCGCATGTCGAGGCAGGGATCCCGACGGCCGAGTTTCGAAAGGCCGCGCACGACGCTGCCTTGGTGCGCGACCTTGACCCGCGGGCCCAGGACCTGGAGGGCTACCTGTTCCCAGACACGTATGAGGTTCCGCAGAAGGCGCACGCTGCGCCTGCGCTCATCGCGCGCATGGTGGGACGCTTTCGGCACTTCGTCGAACCAAGCCTGGCGCTCGCGCACGAACGCGGCCTGACTTTGCGCGAGGTGGTGACACTGGCCTCGCTGGTCGAGCTGGAAACCGCGCGTGGCGACGAGCGCCCACGCGTGGCTGCTGTCTTCCTGAATCGGATCAAGAAGAGGATGCCACTCCAAACCGATCCCACCGTGATTTACGCGCTCCGACAGGCGGGTCGCTACGACGGCAACATACACAAAACGGATCTGGCCATCGACTCACCCTACAACACCTATCGCGTGCCCGGACTACCCCCCGGACCGATTGCCTCTCCAGGACGATCTGCCATCGAGGCGGTCCTGCACCCGGCCGAAACACGCGATCTGTATTTCGTCAGCCGCAACGATGGCACGCACGAGTTCAGCGCCACGCTCAGCGAGCACGAGCGGGCCGTCGACCGGTATCAACGCCACCGCTCGCCTGCTCTGGCCCTCGTCGCGCCGGACCGCCGGTCCCGGACAGGCACCGCGACACAGAACCCATAGATCGTTGTTCGGGACGGCGCGCGTAGGTTTGACACCCCCCGGAGCGGGGCATAGACTCCGTGCTCGTCAGCGCGGTCCTGTCTCAGGCTGGCAAAAAAACCCCGGATGCTCACCGAGAGAGTCGGAGAGGCCTTTGCGCGTCCCATGGGCGCGGTAGTCCGTGGCCTTTCCCGCTTCAGCCCAGATTTCCTGACCCTGACCGGTCTGATCCTCAATGGCGTGGCCTGCGCGCTGTTCGCGCTCTCCGGGAGCAAGGGCTGTCCGAATCCGCCGTTGCTGCGGGCCGGCGGCCTGGTGGCTCTGGCGGCCGCCGTCTTCGACATGATGGACGGCCGCGTCGCGCGGCTGCGAGGACGCGAGACCACGTTCGGGGCCTTCCTCGACTCCACCATGGACCGCTACTCGGACATGGTCCTCTACATGGGCCTGATGCTGCTGTATGCGCGTCTGGAGAAGACCCCCTACATGGTGCTCGTCTGGGTGGCGGCCTTTGGCAGCTTCATGACCTCCTACGCGCGTGCGCGCGCCGAGAGTCTGATACCGCGCTGCACCGTCGGCTTTCTGGAACGCCCGGAACGCATCGTGCTGCTGATCGTGGGTGCGATCTCCAATCGCATGGGCGCGGTTCTGTGGATCATTGCCGTGCTCTCGAACGTCACCGCTCTGCAGCGCGTCGTCTACACGCTGCTCGCCCTCAAGCGCGGCCTCGGCACGGCGCGCACGTCTCCGTCTCCTGACGCGGCTGGTCGAGACCGCACCGCCTGACGAGGCGCGCTCCCTATTGCACAGGCACGCTGACCGCGATCTCGCTCGTGCCCTTCTTGCACCAACCTTCGGCCTTCGAACAGTAGAAGAAGGTCAACGTGCCGCGCACCACGTGCGTCCCACGCGGAGCGCCGGGCGCGATCGTTACGGGAAAACGAACCGGCACTTGCGGATCCAGGTACTTCGCTTGCGACGGGTCGGCCGCGTTACTGCCGGCCGCGCGTGGCGGTTGCCTGTCGACCAAGACAGGTTGTGTCGGATCGAGGCTGAGGCGCGGACCCGGTTTCTCGTTCACCACGATGCCGTCCGCTTCGGGAGTGAGCGTAACGGCGATGGCGGCTTCCGCGCCTGGCTTCGCAGGCGGAACGAAGATCGCCTCCACCCCGACACCAGCCGTTGCAGCGGCGAGGACGAGGTAAGCGATAGACGGGTTTCGGCTCATGCTGCCCATGAGACGATGGTAGCAGGTGTGGCGGTCGTGCCGTCAGCTGGGGGCGTCGAACGGCAGCTCGCCGCCCGGTCGGACTGGCGGCAGCGCCACCTGGCGCTTCACATCCAAGGCGGTGAGGAAGGCGCGGTTCGCCTCATCGTCCCGGCCCAGCTCACGCAAGATCAGCCCCAGATGGACCAGCGCATCGATGTCGAACGGGTGGTTTCGAATGGCCTCGCTATAGGCTGCGACAGCTTCTTCGCACTTGCCGCTGCGCTCGAGGCTCAGACCCCGATTG
>Ga0302323_100004314_pt1 | contig 11578 bp, 2 predicted proteins | sample Fen_T0_3_FD_201950 | JGI IMG/M metagenome (GOLD analysis project Ga0302323, IMG submission 201950) | Peat permafrost microbial communities from Stordalen Mire near Abisko, Sweden - Fen_T0_3 | ecosystem: Environmental > Terrestrial > Soil > Wetlands > Permafrost | place: Sweden: Abisko... | reverse complement strand
TGGGTGGCTACGGGGTCTTCCGGTTCGGCCCGCTGGCACGCCGGTGCGTCTCTTTGATGGCAGCCAGAAGTGGAACCAGGACGCGCACGAGGCCGTCCTGGACGTCGACGTTGGTGTGCGTGACCATCAGCAGTGCGCTGATGCGGTGATGCGGTTGCGCGCCGAGTATCTCTTCGCGGCCGGCCGCGAGTCCGAGATCTGCTTTCGTGCGACCAATGGCGCTGGCTTGCCGTGGGTCTCCTGGAAGGCGGGCCAGCGCCCGCACGTCAGCGGGAAGCGCATCGAGTGGAGGCGAGCCGGCCCCGCTGACGGCTCGTGGACGGATTTTCGCAAGTATCTCGATTTCGTCTTCGTCTACGCCGGCACCTGGTCGCTGCAGCGGCAGTTGGCCACGGTCAAGGACATCGCGCAGATCCAGGCCGGCGACGTCTTCATCCAGGGCGGTTTTCCTGGCCATGCGGTCGTGGTGGTGGACGTGGCGCAAGACGATCAGGGCCAGCGCGCCTTCCTGCTGGCACAGAGCTACATGCCTGCGCAGGACATCCACGTGCTCAAGAATCCGGGCAGCAAGAGTCCCTGGTACCCCGTCCGCAGCGAGAAGCGCCTGGTGACGCCCGAGTGGGTCTTCGAGCCGCCGCGTCTCATGCGGTTTCCCGACGGCGACGGTTGCGCTGCTGTCAGCGGGGAACAGAGCAAGAAGGATCGAGCAGCTCGGGACGATACTCGAAGTGCATCGTATCGAAGTGGTACCAGCGACCGCCCCAGATGAAGCCTTCCTGCTCGAAGGCGTCCACGATGGCCTGCGCCGGGATGCGACTGGACCGCGGGCGCAGGTCATGGCCGTGCTGCCAGCGCCAGTAGTCAGCGCGTCTGGGATTGATGTCTAGGGCAATCCCATAGGAATGGGCGCTGGTGCGGTCGGTGCCGGCGATGTTTCTGCGCGCGAAGGCGCCCCCCAGCGGCAGGATCGTCCGACGCAGTTCGGGATGGGTGTCAAGCAGCAGGCGCAAGTGCTCTTCCACGCTAGCCAGGGGGCCCGCGATGCGCGCATGGACCAGGATCTTCTGGCCGAGGAATTCCACTCGGCGCAAGGCCGGCCGGCCGCGACGGTAGGTGAACTCGAACAGCGGCTCGACGCGCACCCGGCCGGGATCATCGTTCTCGGGACGCCCCGCGACCACGGGACCGCGACGGTAGGGAATCGAGAACATGTCGTGCAGATCGGGATCCGCCAGCATCTCATCGAGGGTCTTCTTCCGGCCGTCGTCGTAGGGCAGAAGCTGGCCCTCTTCGAGGCGCGCATGCCACTGGCCCTTTTCGCGCACCGGTTGCGCGCCGTAGTACCGCTGCAGGCAGAGCAAGGGCGCCGGCGGTGCCTCGGGCGACGGCGCAGGGCTTGCGGGCCCCGCATCGGTTGCGAGGAAGAGGGCCGCAAGCAACAGGCCAGCCAAGAGATTCACGCGACCATGCTACCAGCGGTCGGGAGCGGGCGCGCATGCTACGATTGATGTGCAACTCCCCAGCGGTGCAATGGTAAGAACCCGCGACGATGCCTGGTTTGAGATTCATCAGAAACTCGGAACAAATGCCGCTGGCCGGAGGCCCGCGCTCGCGCGTGGCAGCCTATGACCTCGGGTCGAACTCGTTTCACCTGCTGGTGGCCGAGGCGAACGGTCAAGGTGGCCTGCTCCTGCTGGAACAGGCGCAGGAGATGGTGCGGCTGGGCGCGGACTCGCTGCGCGATGGAGTCATCCCCGAGGCCAGCTTCGCGCGCGGCCTGGATGCCCTGCGCAAGCTGCGCAGCCTGGCTGATCAGCACCGGCCCGAGAGCACGGTGGCGGTCGCCACCAGCGCCATTCGCGAGGCATGCAACGGTGCCGAGTTCTTGAGAGCTGTCCATCGCGAAGTGGGACTGGCCGTCGAGGTGCTCGATCCAGTCAAGGAGGCTACGCTCATCTACTGGGGCGCGCGTCAGGCGCTGGATCTGGACAAGCGCAAGGTTGCGCTCTTCGACGTGGGCGGAGGATCGATCAAGGGGTTGGTGGGCGACGCCAGCGATTGTCTGTTCGCCACCTCCATGCCCATGGGCGTGCTGCGCTTGCGTGACGAATGCAAGTTCACCGGCAAGATGTCGCGCGCCGACATCCTGACTGCCGAGACGCGCGTGCGCGCGCTGGTGCAGCCGGCGATCCGGCAGATGCAGAAGGTCGGCTTTGACTTCGTTACCTTCACCTCGGGCACGGCCCTAGCGCTGGCCCGGCTGGCCAAGGGCAGCGCGGGTAAGGTCGCGCCGCTCGCGGGCAAGTCCGGGGAAGGGATGGGTCGCCATCTCGGGCTGTCGCTCGACGATCTGAAGACGCTGGAACAGCGCTTGGCCGAGGCCAGCGTCGAGGAGCGTGCCGCCATCCCGGGGCTGAGCGCGCTGCGTGCGGATACGCTCTTGCCCGGCACGGTGGTGCTGCGGACCCTGCTGGAGTTGACTGGCTATCCCGGCGCCCTGGTGTGCGAGAGCGCGCTCAAGGAAGGCCTGGTGGTGAACTACTTTGCCCACCGAGATGCGGGCCTGGCTGCGGATCTGCCGGAAGAGATCTAGGGCCGCCTCTCGTGGATTGGTAGCAGGTTGGGAGGCCGGGTTGACGGCGGCGGCGAGGGCGCGCGCGAAGCGCGCGGGGTGGGCAGGGTGGGTGGCGGTCCCGAAGTCCCCGCAGGGGGAGCCGGTGGCCGGAGCCGGTGGCCGGAGCCGGTGGCCGGACCCGGATTCGGATCCAGTTCCAGTCCCCGGTGGTGCGTCCCGAAGTCCCCGAAGGGGGATTCGGTTGCCAAAATCAGTACTCGACATGTCGTCGAGCGCGAATCGACGTTTGTGTCGATATTGACGCTTGCAAAAACTCTCGCTCACCTGTAGGTGTCCCTCCTACGGAGGAACCAATGAGCGGAACCACTTCCAGTCGCACCAGCCGAGGTCTTGTCAGGATCGCGTACGCCAAGGACGGATGCTCCAGGGCAGGATCGATTCGAGAGCAGCTCGGGTGCTGCGCCATCGCCACGTTGCTCGCACTTGCGCTGCCCGGCTGTCAGGGTGGCCGCTCTGACAGCCGCTCGGCCGTCGAGTCCACGCGACGGGCTGTGACCACGGTTCCCGCGCCGGGCGCCGATACGCCGCTTTCCGTTCTGGTCGCTGCGGTCAATTCTGCCAACACGAAGCTGGCGGATCTGGTCGCCGCCGTCAACGACGAAGGGGGGATCGACCAGGCCTCCGACGACGTCGCTCTCATGGCTGCCAAGTTGGGCAACGCGGCCGCGAAGACCATCGAGCAGACCGATATACGCGAGCTCGAGCAGACCTCCGCGAAAAAGGTCGAAGGTGCCGCGGCTGCCGCGCACGCTTCGGCGGCCGGTCTGGTGCAGATGGCGGCCAAGGTCATGGGAGGAGCCAGCGCGAATGACATGGTCGGCGAGATGGGCGCCGCCGTCGCGGGCGCCAACACCTCGGCTGTCACGGTTGCGGACGCTGCCGCCAAGCTTGCGGCGGCCGGGGACATCTGCGGCAGCAAGATGGGTCACAAGGACAACCTGAACCAGGCGTCGGTTGCGATGTCGGGTGCCAAGAGCGCGGCGGACGGTCTGGCCTCTGCGGCCAACAACGCGGCTCAATCAGCTTCGGGAAGTCTTGCGCTGGTGCTCGGCAACCTGGCGACCGTCGCTTCCGACAACAGCGCTTCGGCAACGGGTCTCATCAATGCCCTCGACGCCGCAAAGGCTGGTATGGACGGGAGCAACCCGGGTGCCGGCCTCGACACGGTGTCTTCGGCGGCTGCCAGCCACAAAGTCAAGGCCGGGAACCTGGCGGACGCGGCCGCCCAGGTCGCGGGGGCGATGGACCCTGGTAGCAACAGCGAGACTCTCGCCAAGCTGATGCAGGCGGGTGCCGGAAACGCACTGGCCACCGCCACGAATGCGGAGCAGGACGCGCTCAAGAAGTTGGCCTCCGCGATCGCCGCAGGTCAGACCGCGGGCGCGGCCATGAGTGCCGCGGCAAACAAGGAGCAGAAGACGGGGACGAACGACAGCAAGGCCAACCTGGCCAGCATCGCCGAAGAAGCCAACCACGCTTCCGCCAAGGTGGCCAACGGCGCTGCCAAAGCGACGGAAGCTTCCTCGAGCGTCGGCGCTTCCGCGGCTTCGCAGAAGCAGACTGACGCTGCGATTGCAGCGGCTCACGTGATGGCCGCCAGTCTTGCTCAAGCAGCGGGGGCAGAGATGACGGCCGACGATACCGAGGGCGATCCGATTGCCATCCCCGAGCTTGCGGCGATGATGGCCGCCGCACGGAATGCACAAGGGCGGCTTGCCGAAGCGGCCGCCAAGGCGATCGAGGGCGCAGCTCCTGCAATCGAGCTCAGCGAACTGGTGGCCATGACCGGGACGGCTGCGGCGGCCGCCAACACCCAGGCGGAACAGGTGGCGGCGATCGCGCAGCAGGCCGCCTCGGACACAGAGGACTCCGATCTTTCGGCGCAACTCCAACAACTCCAGCAAGCCGCCGAAGACAAGCAAACCGGGCTTGCGGTCGGGCAGAAGTCTGCGGACACGGCCAAGAAGCTTTCGATTCAGGGGGCGGACCCCACCGCCGAGGTCGCCTCCATGGGCAGCGCCGCGAAGAACGACAAGGTCAAGGCCAAAGGGATCGCCCAGGCGGCTACCGGCGCCGCCACCGCGCTCGATCCGGGTGGCATCGCAGAGTCTCTGGCCAAGACAGCATCGGCCGCGGCAAGTGATGCGGTCGATACCTGTGGCGGCACGGCACAGGCGGCCTTGAAGGAGCTGGCCTCCTCGCTGGCCGCGGCGCACACCGTGGGCGCCAGCCTGAGCGCGGCCGCAAGGAAGTTGGTCCACACCGGGTCAGTCGACAGCCAAGAGAAGATGGCGGGCGTGGGTGCCGAGGCCAACAAGGCGTCGGCTCACCTGGCCAACACCGCCTCCAAGACGATGGATGGGGCGCGTGAGTCGGAAGTGAGCCCCGATGTCTCACAGCAGATGGAAGGAATGGCATCCGCAGCGCAGGTGGCGGCAATGGGCATGGCGGGAGCCGCGGCCAAGGCCATGGATCCTACCTCCAACTACGACGAAGACCGCGTGGTCGAGTTGGGGGCGATGCACGCGACCCAGCGGGTTGCCAGCAATACCATGGCCCAGGCGGTATCCAATTTCATGGGCGGCAGCAGCGCCTCGGTCAGCGCCGGCCAGCTCTCGCAGATGGTGGCGGTCTCAGCCACGGCGGCCAACATGACGGGCGAGCAGGTAGGGTCGATTGCCGCAAGCCTGGCAGGGTACAGCGAAGACCCGACCCAGAGCCAAGCGCTCACCGACCTCAGCAACGCTGCCATGGACAACGATACCGCGCAGCTCATGGCCGGGGCGTCGGCCGACATGGCGATGGCGTATTCGGACGCCCAGGCCGAAATGGGCGGCGCTCCTGCTGCGCTCGAACAGGCGGCGAGCGACGACCGGCCGAAAGCCCGGAACACGGCCGACACGGCTGCGAGTACCGCTGCGACGATGGCGCCGAGTGGCAGCGCCGAGTCCATCGCAATGACAGCTTCAGCGGGGACAGGCGACGCAGCCCCGGCCTGTGCGGGGGCAAGCCAGCAGGCGCTCACCAAGCTCGCCTCCTCGATGGCGGCCGCGCACACGGTGGCCGCCAGCTTGGCGGCTGCCGCGGCCAAAGCCGAGCGGGAGAAGACCGCTGACAGCGTCGCCAAGCTGGCGACGGCCAAGGCGGAAGCGCACAAGGCCGCCGCGCAGCTCAGCAACTCCGCCGAGACTGCCATGGAGGGCACCGGCGAGCTGGGTCTCGACCCCGAGGGCAAAGGGGAGATCGACGCCACCAACGTGGCGGCGCACTCTGTCGCCGCGAGCCTGGCGAACGCCGCGAGCCAGAGCCCGACTGACGTGACCGCGACTTGCGGGGATACCGCCCCCGCTGCCGACCTCGGTGCCATGGCCGGTGCCGTGCGCGTGGCCTCGAATCGCCTGGCGCAGGCGGTGGCGACCACGATGATGAACGTGGCGCCCTCTGCCGACGCCGGCAAGCTCGTGCAGATGACGACGGTCGCCACGGTTGGAGCCAACAACACAGCCGAGTCGGTGGGCGGCACCGCCGACGCCATGGCCCAGAAGACGCAAGATCCCACCAAGTCCACGGCCTTGCAGGGCATCAAGCAAGGAGCGGCAGACAATCAAACCGCGCTCGCGCTGGGGAAGAAGTCCGCGGAAACCGCCAAGGAATTCACCAAGGAGAATGGCGACACCAGCGGCAAGACCACGGAGATGAAGGCGACCGCAAACAGCGATCAGAACAAAGCCAAGGGCATGGCGGACGCAGCCGGGGGCGCAGCGGAAGTCCTGTCCCCGGGTGGGCTTGGCGAATCGCTGGCCAAGACGGCAAGCGCGGGAGCCGACGTAGCTCCCGCGGCTTGCGACAACGCGAGCGCGGACGCGCTGAAGAAGCTGTCGTCTTCGATGGCTGCCGCCAGCAACGCGGCCGCCAGCCTGGCCGCTGCCAGCGAAAAGGCACAGAAGGTGAATACGGCGGAGAGCCATGCCAAGGTCGTGAGCGCCAAGTCCGAGACGAACCAGGCGGCGGCCAAGCTTGGCAATGCGGCGAACAAGGCGATGGAGTCGGTGGCTGAAGTGGGTGTGGCCGTCGGAGCGAAATCGGCCATCGAGAGCGCGGCTGCCATGGCACACACGACAGCGGCCAGCATGGCGGAGGTGGTGAGCGCTACGGACGGCAGCGTGACTCTTGGGGACGCGCCTGTGGCAGCGCTGGGCGCGATGATGGGCGCGCTTCGCACGGCTGTGACCGGTCTGGCGCAGGCGACTTCAACCCAACTCTCCGGTGTCGGGGCTTCGGCCAGCGCCGGCCAGTTGGGGCAGATGACGGCGGACATGGCCGCGTCGGCATCCACCACGCAAGATAAGGTCGGCAAGACGGCCGGTGCGCTCGCCGCGAAGACATCGGACAGTGGCAAGGTTGCGACACTCAATACCTTGAAGCAGGGGGCAGAAGACCAGGGCACGGCGAAACAGCTCACCAAGCAGGCAGCCGAGACGTCGAAGCAGTACTCGAGCCCCTCGCTCGGCACGAGCGGATCGGCGGACGCGCTTGGTGTGGCGGCGAACGCGGATCAGCCCAAGGGCAAGGCCCTGTCCGACAAGGCGGCCAACACGGCCGCGATCGTGACCCCGGGAAGCAACGCCGAGGCGCTGGCCAAGGCGGCGTCGGCAGGGGCGACGAACGCTCCGGCGACTTGCGGTGGGGCCGCCCAAGAAACCTTGAAGAAGCTGGCTTCTTCCATGGCGGCTGCCCACACCACGGGCGCAGCGCTAGGCGGCGCGGTGAGGGACGCCGAGCAAAACAAGAGCCCCACGAGCAGGACCAAGGTTTCGACCATGAAAGCGGAGGCGCACGACGCCGCCGCGCAGCTTGCGAATTCAGCGGCCAAGACCATGGAAGCCGCCGGATCGCTCGGGTTGAGCCCAGCCGCCCAGGCACAGATGGAGGCCGCGGTGGCAGCAGCACATACCGCCGCAGCGGGCCTGGAACATTCCGCTTCGGTACCGAAGACCGAGGACATGGCCTCGTGCAATGACCCCGGCGTCGCCATCGACCTCGGCGCTTCGCTCGCATCGGCGCGTGTGGCCAGCAACAGTCTCGCGCAAACGGTCGCTCAGCTATCCGGGGGGATGGGCGCCTCGGCCGGAGCCCGTCAGCTCATGCAGATGGTAGCAGCCGCGACCGCAGCCTCGAACACCTCGGCCGATCATGTTGCCGGCACGGCTGGCGTCGAGGTGGCGGCGAACCCGGGCAGCACAAAGTCCGCGTCGCTCACCAATGTCAAGCAGTCCGCCCAGGACAAGGGCAGCTCGGTCACTCTCGCCAACAAGAGTGCCGAGGCGGCCCAGCAGTTCGCCAGTGGGGGAAATCCCGCGGGTGCCGCGTCCGCGATGAAGGGCGCGGCGTCCGACGACAAGGTGAAGACCAAGTCGATGGCCGATACCGTAGCCACCTCGGCCGGCACTATCGCGCCTGGCGGCAACGCCCAAACCGTCGCCAAGACGGCTTCCGCGGGCGCGACGAACGCACCCGCGACGTGCGGCGGCGCCAGCACCAACAGCATGAAGAAGGTGGTTTCCGCCATGGCTGCCGCCCAGACCGCCACGGCGGCGCTGAACGCGGCCAGCAAGAAGGTCGTCACCTCAAAGACCGCCGAGAGCGTCGCGAAGATGAACGCGGCTGCCGCCGAGGCGAGCAAGGCAGCCTCCCACCTGGCCAACAGCACGGCCAAGACGATGGAGGGAACCGGGGCGCTCGGGCTTAGCGCCGCGCAAATCGCGACGGTCGAGACTGCGCTTGTGGCGGCCCACACCGTCGCGGCCGGGCTCGCCCAAACCGCTGTGCAGATCAAGACCGACAACGCCGCAACCTGTGCGGATCCTGCGATCACCGATCTCTCGGCGCAACTTGCGGCGGGCCGCATGGCCAGCAACGACATGGCGCAGATGACCGCGCAGACTTCGTCGAAGATGGCCGCCTCCGGGTCCTCGGGGCAGGTTGCACAAATGACTGCGGCCGCGGTGGCCTCCACCAACACGGCGGCAAACGAGGTCGCTGACACCACAGACAAGATGGCGCAGTCCACGAACGATACGGCCAAGAAGACAACCCTGACGGGAATGAAGTCGGCGGCCAGCGACAACGCTTCGGCGCAGATGCTCGGCCAGAAGGCCGGGGATGCGGCGCAGGCTTCCTCTGGCAACGGCGCGAATACCGTCAACACCGCCGCGGCGATGAATTCCGCTGCGGTCGATGACAAGCCCAAGGCCAAGGCCGTCTCCGATTCGGCGACCGCCATGGCTCAGAATATGGCACCGGGCAGCAACTCCGAGTCACTCTCCAAGCTGTCAAAGTCCGGCGCGGCCGAGTTGCCCGCATCCAGCAGCCCGAATTCCTCGCAGGAGATGTTCAAAAAGCTCGCCTCGGCCATGGCAGCGGCCAATACCTCGCTCGCCACGCTGGCCAAGACGAGCGACCAGTCTGCCAAGACCAAGACGGCGGACTCCAATGGCAAGAAAGAAATTGCGGTCAAGGACACCAACCAGGCGGCGGGTCAGCTTGCGAACATGGCTGCCAAGACGATGGAGGATGCGAGTGCGCTCGGCCTCTCGACAGCCATGCTGGCCCAGGTGGAGAGCACAGTGACTGCGGCGCAGACGATGGCAGCCGGCTTGGCCCACGCGGCAGCAGAGACAGCTTCCAACGACGTCGCAACCTGTGCCGACTCTTCATCTGTGTCCGAGATCGGGGCCGCAGTGGCCTCCGGGCGCGCGGCAGCAACCAGCCTGTCGGAATCGACCGCGCAGATGCTCGGTGGTGTCGCCGGATCGCTCAGCGCGGGTCAACTCGCTTCCATGAACGCCGCCGCAGCGGTCGCCGCCAACGCAGCCGCCGACCGCGCAGGCGCGATGGCCGGAACGGCAGCTTCGGCTACCAGCGACCCCGTCAAGGCTGGCGTGCTCAATGCGGTCAAGCAGGCTGCCAATGACAAGGCCAACGCGCTCCTGATGACTCTGAAGGGGGCTGAGGCTGCCCAGATCTTCGCGAACGGCACCGGGAGCCCGGCCAGCGCAGCCAGCAATCTGATCGGCGCCGCCATGGCTGACAAGAGCAAGGCCAAGGCACTTGCCGATGCCGTGGCCTCGGCGGCCAATCAATCGGACGCCGGGGGCAACACGGAGACCATCGCGAAGCTTGCCTCGGCCGGGTCCAGCGGCGAGGCGGTCAACGGCGCGGTCGCGACCGCGGCGCAGACCGCGGAGAAGAAACTGGCGTCCGGGCTGGCGACTGCCCAAATCGCTTCGGCGGTCTTGGCCGTCGCGGCGGAAAAGGCCCAGAACCTCAAGTCGGCGGAAAGCATGGCCAAGCTGTCCTCGGCGGTCAGCGAGGCGCAGGCCGCGGCCGCGCAGGCCGCGAACACGACCGCCAAGACCATGGATGGCGCCGCTGGGCTGGGCTTGAGCTCGTCGCAAGCCGCCCAACTCGAAAACACGTTGGCAGCGATGCACGCGGTGACCGCGGGCCTCGCCAGCGCGGGAGCCCAGCACCCGACCGGCGACAGCGTAGCCTGTGGCGATCCAGCCAAGGTTGCCGACCTCGGCGCAATGCTCGCCGCGGGTCGGAACGCCGCCAACTCGATGGCTCAGTCGTCGGGTCAAATCGCGGGCACCACGGGCTCGCAGGTGTCCTCGCGGCTTACGCAGTTGGTGGGCGCAGGCGCAGCCGCCTCCAACACCGCGGCCAAGAAGGTTGGCGGCGCCGCGACGATGGTCGCCCAAGCCACGGCGGACGCCACAAAGAAGGCCAGCCTGACGGCCCTCGTGCAGGCGACCGCCGACAAGGTCACGGCGCTTGCAATGGCCAGCAAGACCGCGGACGCCGCCAAGGCGCTCGCCAGTGGTGGCGGGAATGTCGGGAGCGTGGCGTCCGACATGCGTTCAGCAGCCAGCAACGACAAGATGAAGGCCAAGTCGACTGCGGATGTATCCGCTTCAACCGCGGGGGTGCTTGCGTCCGGAAGCAACGCGGAGTCGGTTGCGAAACTCTCATCCGCGGCTGGCACCGGCGATCCGACGAGCGGCGCGGTGGCCAGTGCGCTCGATACAGCGATGAAGAAACTCTCGTCATCGGCGGCTGCCGCAAACACGGTTTCGGCGGCCCTCGCGGCGGGAGTTGCCAGCGCGGCCTCCAGCAGCACGGCCGACAGCCTGTCGAAGGTTGTCATGGGGGCGAAGGCCGCCGCCGTCGCCGCGGCCCAGTTGAGCAACAGCGCGACCCAGGTGTCGAATTCGGCGAGTTCGTTCGGCCTGAGCGCGGGCATGCTGGGCCAGCTCAAGGCCACCCTGGGGGTCATGCAGAGCGCGGCGAGCGCGCAATCCAAGGCAGCGGCTCAGGCGACCAGTGCGATGGCCGGATCGTGCAGCAGTGCCTCGGCGCTTTCGGGCCTGGACGCGGCGGTGGCATCCGCCAACACGCAGGCCAGCAGTCTGGCCGGCACGATGGGGCAGATGCTCGGGGGGCTCGCTGCATCGCCCAATCGCGCCCGGATGGTCGGGATCATGGGCGCCGTGGCCGCGGGCGCGAACGCGTCGACACGAGGATTGATCGACGCGGCTCAGACGGTCGCTGCCAACACCACCGATACGCGACTGCTCGCTAACCTGACGGCGTTGCTATCCGCCGCCAGCAACAATGGGTCGGCGCTCAGTTTGGCTGGCAAGGTGGCCACCGCGGCGCAGACCTTTGCCTCCGGCGGCGCCACGTCGGGGGTTCTCTCGGATCTTGCGGCGGCCGTCAGTGCGGCCAGCACCTTCGTGGCCAATCTCGGCGCGGCAGCAGGCGCGGCCGCAGCCGGTACACTCACCGCCCAGATCGCCCTGCTAGGCGATCCGAACCTGTGGACCGTGACCAACGGCACCGCGATCCGTAGCTCGTTGTCGACCACCGGGTTCGACTCGC
>Ga0302323_100004313_pt1 | contig 11580 bp, 9 predicted proteins | sample Fen_T0_3_FD_201950 | JGI IMG/M metagenome (GOLD analysis project Ga0302323, IMG submission 201950) | Peat permafrost microbial communities from Stordalen Mire near Abisko, Sweden - Fen_T0_3 | ecosystem: Environmental > Terrestrial > Soil > Wetlands > Permafrost | place: Sweden: Abisko... | reverse complement strand
CACCACGCAGACCTGGCCGGCGCCGGGCAGTTCGATGCGGGATAGGCGTTTGACGTTGTGGGCGAGCTGGGCTTCCATGAATGCGGGTCTTTCCAGGCAACTTGATGGTTTAGCTGAGGGCTACTCGATGCGCGCGCCGGACTCGCGCACGACCTTGGACCACTTGGGGGTTTCCACTTTGATGTAGTCGGCAAAGGCCTGGGCCGTACCGGGCGCGGTTTCCACCCCCAGGGTCTTGAACTGGGCGCGGATGTCGGCCGAGGCCAGGGCAAACTGCAGGTCGTGGTGGATCCGGGAGATCACCGCCGCCGGCGTGGCGGCGGGCACGACGATGCCGTGCCAGGTCATGGCTTCGAAACCCTTCAGACCCGCCTCCATCATGGTCGGCACCGCCGGCAGCTCGCTCATGCGCTTGGGCGAAGTCACCCCCAGGGCGCGCAGGCGATCGGCGCGGATGTAAGGCATCACCGATGCCGACGTGGCGAACATGAGTTGGACCTGGCCGGCGATCAGGTCGGTGAGCGCCGGCTGGGCACCTTTGTACGGAACGTGAACGATATCGATGCCCGCCGAGGTCTTGAACAACTGGCCGGCCAGGTGCGCCGCCGCGCCGGCGCCCGACGAGGCGAAGTTGAGTTCACCGGGCTTGGCCTTGGCCAGCGCGATCAACTCGGCCACGGTCTTGACCGGCACGGCCGGGTTGACCACCAGGATGTTGGGCTGCGTTGCGACCAGGCCGACGGGCGCGAAATCCTGCACCGGATCGTAAGGCAGCTTGCCGTACAGCGCGGCGTTGGTGGCAAGGATGCTGTTGTTGCCCAGCAGCCAGGTGTAGCCGTCAGCCGGACTATGGGCCACCACCTCGGCCGCCGTATTGCCGCCCGCGCCGGGGCGGTTGTCGACCACGATGCTCTGGCCCAGCGACTCGGCCATCTTTTGGCCGAGGGCGCGCGCCAGCACGTCGCTGGGCCCGCCTGCAGTAAAGCCGACCACGAAGTGGATCGGTTTGGCGGGCCAGGGGCCTGCACCCTGGGCATGGACCCCGGGGACCAGGCCCAAGGCGAGGATCAAGGCCGCGCAGATACCTTGTAAAGCACGTTGCAAAAACATGAAATTCCTCGCGCTGCTTGCGCACTGTGAGCCGGCCGGCAATATAGCCCCAAACCGGTTCCGCACACAGGGTTACACGACTATCCTGTGGATTAGCAGGGCCCTCGCTCTTCACTTTGCGGCACCGGCCACGCTACACTGCGGCTGCGACCATGCCGTGAGCACCCGCCCCCGCCTGGTCAAATAATTACGGAGACAAGAAATGCGCCGCAACATTTTTTCCGCCTGCGTGGCGGCTTTGCTCGCCGGCTGCGCTGCACAAGACAGCGGCAACATCGCGCTCAAGGACATGGGCTCGTTCCACGTCGGCGGTCGTGAGTTCGTACTCAGCGGCAAGCCGGTCAAGGAAGTTACCTTCACGGTAGGGGGGGCACCCGCCAAGGTGGACCCGAACGGGGTCTACCAGGTCGAGCAGATGTACGTGCAGTACTTCATTCCGGCGAACCAGCGCGGCAGCCTGCCGCTCCTGATGTGGCATGGCGGCGGCCTGACCGGGGTGACCTATGAATCCACCCCGGATGGCCGGCCCGGGTGGCTGAACTACTTCCTGCGCCAGGGTTGGGCGGTGTACAACTCCGACGCGGTTGAGCGCGGCCGTTCCGGCTGGGCCATGTACCCCGATGTATTCCAGGGCGACCCGGTGTTCCTGACCAAGGAAAACCCCTTCGAGCGCTTTCGCATCGGCGCCGGCCCCGGCTCCTACAACAAGGACCCGGCGAAAATGAAGCCGCTGCCGGGCAGCCAGTTCCCGCTCGAGGGCTACGATAATTTCACCAAACAGGGCGTGCCGCGCTGGACCACCACCGATGATGCGATCGTACGCGGCTACCTGGCGCTGGTCGACAAGGTCTGCCCCTGCATCGTGCTGGCGCATTCGCAGGGCGGGCCGTTTGCCTTCAAGGTGGCGCAACTGCGCCCCGACAAGGTCAAGGCCCTGGTGCTGGCCGAGCCGGCCGGCTTTGGCGACATGGAACAGGCGGCGGTGCTCAAGAACACCCCGATACTCACGGTCTATGGCGACTTCATCGAGCAGGACTCGCGCTGGCCGACCATCCGCAAGAACGTGACCGAGACCTTCTATGGCCGCATCCGCGCCGCCGGCGGCAGCCCGGACGTGATCAACCTGCCGCAGATCGGCATCAAGGGCAACTCGCACATGATGATGATGGACAAGAACAATCTGCAAATCGCCGAACTTATGCAAAACTGGCTCAAGGCCAAGGGCTTTTATCAATAGATCCGGCGGCACCCATAACAAAGGAGACGACCTCATGAATCTACGCAACCTGGCAGCCGGCGCGGCCGCCTGCACCCTGCTGTTCGCAGGCACCGTCCACGCCCAGGCCTACCCGACCAAGCCGGTACGTCTGGTGGTGCCCTTCGCCCCGGGCGGCTCCTCCGAGATCATCGCGCGGGCCTACGCCAAGCAGATGTCGGAAACCCTGGGCCAGTCGATATTCGTCGAGAACCGGCCCGGCGGCGCCGGCAATATCGCGATGGAGACGGTGGCCAAGGCAGACCCGGACGGCTACACCCTGATCCTGGGCCATGTTGGCACGCTCGCCATGAATCCGGCCATGTTCAAGAAGCTGCCTTACGACGCCAAGGACTTCGTGCCGGTCTCGCTGTTCGCGGTGGTCGCCAACGTGTTCGTGGTCAACCCCAGCGTGCCGGCAAAGGACCTCAAGGAATTCATCGCCCTGGCCAAGGCCAAGCCGGGGCAGATGTACTACGGCTCGGCGGGCAACGGCAGCGCCGGCCACCTGGCCTTCGAGTACCTGAAAATGGTCGCCAAGATCAACGTGGTCCACGTGCCCTACAAGGGCACCGGACCGCAGCTCACCGACCTGATCGGCGGCCAGACCCAGGCCAGCTCGGCCGGGCTCGGCCCCTTCCTGCAGCACATCAAGGCGGGCAAGCTGCGGCCCATCGCGGTAGGTGCGCCCAAGCGCCTGTCGGTGTTGCCGGACGTGGGCACGGTGGCCGAAGCGGGCTTTCCGGGCTTTGAGACTTCGCAGTGGTACGGCCTGATCGCGCCCGCCAAGGTGCCGCCGGCCATCGTCGACAAGCTGTCGGAGGCCGCCGCCAAGGCAGCCAAGTCCAAGGAGATCCTCGACCTGTTCATCCCCGAAGGCACGCTCGCGGTCGGCGGCACGCCGGCCGAGTTCGCGGCCTACATCAGCAAGGAGGCGGCGCGCTGGGGCGAGGTGGTCAAGCAGGCCGGGGTGAAGGCCGAGTAAAGCAGCGCGCGTCGCCGACGCTGGAGCGGCGCGGCTGGCACCGACAATGGCCTGGGCGGATTGCCCGGCACTTATGGGATGCAAAACTCGCCTGCACGGCGCTGCGCGTGAGAAACTTGGGTCCAGTCGCACACAAAAGACGCCGGAGACAAAGTTCATGCTCAGGACTGGAATACGCATGCTGCGTGCCGCACTGGCGGTCGCGCTGCTGGGCGCTGCCTTGCCGGGCCTCGCCCAGCCCTTTCCGGGCAAGCCGATCACCATCGTGGTCGGCTTTTCCGCCGGCGGCACCACCGACATCGTGGCGCGCCTGATCAGCGACGAGTTGCGCAAGGGCCTGGGCCAGCCGGTGATCATCGAGAACAAGTCGGGCGCGGCCGGCAACATCGCCGCCGAGTACGTGGCCAAGTCGCGGCCGGACGGCTACACGTTGATGATGGGTTCGGTGGGACCGCTGGCGGTCAACGGCAGCCTGTACAAGAAAATCGCCTTCGACAACCTCAGGGACTTGGCGCCGGTGACCCTGGTGGCGCATGTGCCGAACATGCTGGTGGTCAACCCGCGGACCCTGCCGGTCAACACCTTCGCCGAGTTCCTGACCCTGGTGAAAGCCAATCCCGGCAAGTATTTCTATGGCTCCACGGGCAGCGGCACATCCAGCCACTTGTCCGGCGAGATGCTCGGACTGATGGCCGGCACCCAGATGACCCACGTGCCCTACAAGGGCGCGGTGGCCTTGAACGACGTGCTGGCTGGAGACTCGGTGCAATGTATGTTCGCCACCATCCCCTCGGTGGTGCAGCACGTGCGCGCCGGGCGCCTGCGCGCCCTGGCGGTGACCAGCCTGAAGCGCTCGGCGGGCGTCCCGGATGTGCCGGCGATCGCCGAGCTGGGCTATCCGGAGTTCGACGCGTCTTCCTGGTTCGGCCTGGTCGGCCCCGCCGGCCTGCCCAGGGAGGTAGCCCTGGCAGTACAACGTAACGTGGCGCGCGCCCTGGCGATTCCCGAACTGCGCGACAAATTCGTCCAACAGGGGGCCGACCCAATCGGCAATTCCCCCGACGAATTCGGCACCTACATGAAAAGCGAGACTGTCAAGTGGGCCAAGGTGGTCAAGGCATCAGGAGCGCGGGCCGACTGACGGGCCAGGGCAGGGGCACCCACATGCGCTTGCCGGAGCAAACACAGGAACGCTGTAGCACAGGAGACATGATGCAAAAATTGCTTGCCACCAGCCTGACCCTTTGCGCCGCGCTTGTCCTGGCGTCCGCCGCCTCGGCGCAGGAAGGGCGTTACCCGACCAAGCAAATCCATCTGGTGGTCGGTTACACCCCGGGTGGGGCCACCGACATCGTCGCGCGCACCATCGCCGCCAAGCTCACCGAAGCCCTGGGCCAGCCGGTGCTGGTGGAGAACCGGCCAGGTGCGACCAGCAACATCGGCTCGGAATATGTTGCCAAGAGTGCACCGGACGGCTACACCCTGCTGGTCGGGACCATCGCCAACGCCACCAGCATGACAGCATACAAGAACCTGGGCTATGACACGATGCGCGACTTCGTGCACATCACCCAGACCATGACCGCGCCATCGGTGCTGGCAACCCACCCCTCGTTCCCCGCGAAAAACCTGCAGGAACTGATCGCGCTGGCCAGGAAGAACCCGGGTATCTATACCTATGCCTCCAGCGGCAACGGTTCGTCACCGCACCTGGCCGGTGAATACCTGAAGCTGCGCGCCGGCATCGAACTGATCCACGTGCCCTACAAGGGTGGCGCGCCGGGTCTGGCCGACCTGCTTGGCGGCCAGGTCACCATGAGTTTCCAGACCGCCCTGTCGGCCCTGCCGCACCTCAAGAGCGGCAAGCTCAACGTGATCGGCGTGGCAGCGCACAAGCGCATGGCGCAATTGCCGAACGTGCCGACCATAGAGGAAGGCGGGCTGCCTGATTTCGAAGTGTCGAGCTGGAACGGGCTGTTCGCCCCGGCCAGGACGCCGCCCGAGATCGTCAATCGCCTGTATGAAGTGACCACCAAGGCCCTGGCCACGGCCGAGGTGCGCGAGAAGCTGGAAGCCCAGGGAGCCGAGCCGGTGGGTCAGACCCCGGCACAGTTCCGCGCCTATGTGCAGGCCGAGATCGACAAGTGGGCCAAGGTGATCAAGCAGTCGAACGCAAAGTTTGAATGAAGAATCCACCCAATGAATTTCCAGCTCACTCCCGAACAAACCGAATTCCGCGACGCCGTTGCGCGTTTTGCTGACAAGCATCTGCGCGCCGGTGCGCGCGAGCGCGCCCACAACCCCGACTACCCCTGGGACGTGGCCAGACTGATGGCCGCGCAAGGCCTGCTTGGCATCACCATGCGCGAGGAGGACGGCGGCCAGGGCGGCTCGCTGATGGATGCGGTGCTGGCCATCGAGGCGGTAGCGGCGGTCTGCCCGCGCAGTGCGGACGTGATCCAGGCCGGCAGCTTCGGGCCGGTACGGGTGTTCGCCGAATACGGCACTCCGATGCAAAAGGAGCGTTACCTGACCCGCATCCTCAAGGGCGAGGGGGTGATCTCGGTGGGCATGACCGAGCCGGAAGCCGGCTCCGCAGTCACTGATCTCAAGACCACGGCGACGCCGGACGGCGACGGCTACCGGGTCAACGGCAGCAAGGTGTTCTCCACCCACGCGCCCTACGCGGACGTGCTGCTGGTCTACGTGCGCTACGCGCCGGGGGTAAGCGGCATCGGCTCGGTGCTGATCGACACCAAGGCGGAGGGCGTGCGCTTTGGCCAGCGCTCCACCTTCATGTCGGGCGAGGAGTGGGCGCAGATCTACTTCGACAACGTGTGGGTGGCGCCGGAGATGGTGGTGCTGAAAGAAGGTGGGTTCAAGAAGCAGATTGCCGGTTTCAACGTCGAGCGCATCGGCAACACCTCGCGCTCGCTGGCCCTGGGGCGCTATGCGTATGAAGAAGCGCGGCAGTGGGCGATGCAGCGCAAGCAGTTCGGCCGCCTGCTGTGCGAATTCCAGGGCCTGCAGTGGAAGTTCGCGGACATGAAAATGAAACTCGATGCCGGTCAGATGCTGCTGTACCGCGCGGCTGCCAATGCGGACCGCGGCTTCCCCTCCGCCGAGGAAACCGCGATCGCCAAGGCCTATTGCAACCAGGCCGGCTTCGAGATCGCCAGCGAGGCCCTGCAGGTGATGGGCGGGATGGGCTACAGCCAGGAGTCGCTGGTCGAGTACTGCATGCGGCGCTGCAGGGGCTGGATGATCGCCGGCGGCTCGGTCGAAATCCTGAAAAACCGGATTGCCGAGGGCGTGTTTGAGCGCACGTTTTCGCAGCGTCCGGGCTGAGCCGCAGGCAGACCCGAGGCGAACCCGAGGCGAACCCCCGAGCTAGCCCCGAGACAACTCCGGCGAAGACCCGGGGCAGGCGCCGGGGACGCCGTCCGGAGCCCCTGCGGTTTGGCTGACCCATGACATAAGCAGCGGGTTGTCCGGACAGGCGCCGGCGGCCCGGTTTCGCCATTACAATCCTGCTTCCGTCCCATTCGCCCATCGCCATGTTCAACCCGTTTGCCCCTCTGCAATTGATCAAGACCGAGGTCTGGACCTCGATGCCCGCCAAGTTCCGCAAAAAGGCCCGCTCCGGCTGGTCCGACCCGAATCGGCAGGGTGCTGAAGTCGAGTGTTTTCTCGAAGGCCCCTCGTTCGACCGCCAGGGCAATCTGTGGATCGTCGACATTCCCTTCGGGCGCATTTTCCGCATCAGCCCGCAGGGCGAGTGGGAACTCATCTGCCAGTACGACGGCTGGCCCAACGGCCTGAAATTCCACCAGGATGGGCGGATTTTCATCACCTGCTACAAGCAGGGCCTGATGCTGCTCGATGCGAAGACCGGCAAGATCGAGGTGCTGCTCGGCTCGATGTACAGCGAAGGTTTCAAGGGGCTGAACGACCTGCACTTCGCCTCCAATGGCGACCTGTATTTCACCGACCAGGGGCAGACCGGCATTGCCGACCCCACCGGCCGGGTGTTCCGCCTGCGTGCCAATGGCGCGCTCGACCGCCTGGTGCTCAACGTGCCCAGCCCGAACGGCATCACCCTGAACACGCAGGAGAAGCATTGCTTCGTGGCGGCGACCCGTTCGCAGCAGATCTGGCGCCTGCCGCTGATGGCCGACGGCTCGGTGTCCAAGACCGGGGTGGCGATCCAGCTCTCGGGCGGCGCGGCGGGGCCGGACGGCATCGAGATGGACGCGGAAAACGGCCTGGCGGTGTGCCAGCTCGGGGTCGGCGTTTGGCGTTTTGATGCCAACATGCTGCCCACCCATCTGGTGCATTCGGAAGACCACAAGCACCACCACCTGGCCAACATCGCCTATGGCGGCCCGGACCGCAAGACCCTGTACATCACCGAGTCGATGTCCGGCGACGTGCTGGTGGCGCCCATGCCCGTGGCCGGCAAGCTGATGTACGGCCTGAGCTGATCGACAGGAAGATACGACATGGCCAAGACCATACAAAACGTGCTCATCTACGGCTACGGCGTGATGGGCCAGGGCGTGGCCAAGACCTTTGCCGAGGCTGGCTTCACTACCGTGATCAGGAGCGCGCGCGCCGCCAGCCTGAAGGACTTGCCGCCCGGCGTAACCGCCAGCGCAAGCCTGCCGGTGCAGGCACCCGATCTGGTGATCGAGTTCGCAGCCGAAGACATTCCCGCCAAGCAGGCGGCATATGCCGAAATCGAAGCGGCCTGGCCGGAGGGCGACTACCTCCTTGCCACCGGCACCTCGGGCCTGGACCTGGTCAAGCTGGCCGCGATACTGAAAAGGCCGGAACGCTTTATCGGCCTGCATTACTTCATGCCGGCCGACAAGTCACTGGTGGTCGAGGTGATGGCCGGCCCGGCCAGCCCGCCCGAATTGGTGGATGTCGCGGTGGAGGCGATGCGCCGCACCGGCAAGGAGCCGGTGGTGCTCTACAAGCCTATCGTCGGCTTCCTGGTGAACCGGCTGCAGCACGCAATCCTGCATGAGGCCTACTACCTGATCGAAAACGGCGTGGCCAGCGCCGCCGACATCGATCACGCCGCGCGCCGCCTGCTGGCGCCGCGCATGTGCCTGAACGGCCTGATCCAGCAAAAGGACATCAGCGGCCTGAAAATCCATGCCGACGCGCAAAGCTCGATCGTCCCCGAGTTGTTCCACAACAATGTCGCCAACCCGATGATGCAGGCGATGGCGGCACGCGGCGAGACCGGCCTCTCGGCTGGCAAAGGCTTCTATGACTGGGCCGGCTGCGACATGGACACCGTGCGCAAGCAGGCCTCGGCCCAACTCACCCGCCTGATGGCGTTTCTCGACGACGAAATGCCCAAGCCGGCGGCCCACACCGAACCGAAGCCGCGCGACCCGCGGGCCTAGCCGGTGAGCATGGACGGCACGGGCTGGCGCCTCAGTCCGACCACGACTTGAGCTCGCGCTTGAGTTCCATGGTGTAGGTGAAGCGCCGCTCCGGGTGGATCGTGATGGTGGTTTCGAACACTTCGCCGCTGCGCCCCGTATAGCGGCGCACCACCGTCATCGCCGGGGTGTCGGGCGCCACCTTGAGCAGCTTGGCGATCTGCGGCGGGATGCGGCTGGCGAAGAACTCGAAGTGGGCGCGCTCCACCGTTTCGCCGTAGCGTTTTTCGATCTGCTCGTACAGGGGCACCCGCTGCAGCGTCTTGGACTTCACCACGCTGGCGTACTTGGGCAGGATGTAGACATCGGTCCAGGCCAGCGGCACCTCGACGTAGTCGGAACGCCGCAGCGCGCTGATGCAGAACCACGGCTTGCCGGGCTCGCAGCCGAGCAGGGAAGCCAGGTGCTCGTCGGCGATCACTTCCTTGGTGGCGATGTTCTCGCGGTAGGTGTCGCTGGGGAAGTTGAGCAGTTCGGAGAGGTCGCCCAGGGTCTGAGTGAATACCGCGCGCTGCTCGGTGGCCACCACTACTGAGCCGGCGCCGGGGCGGCGCGTCACCAGGCCCTTGTCGGTGAGCGCGGCAAGGGCTGCGCGCACCGTGAAGCGGCTCACCTTGAAGCGCTGGCATAGGGCCATTTCCGAGGGCAGCAGGGTGCCGACCGGATAGCGGCCGGCACCGATTTCGGTGAGCAGAAGGTTGACGATCTTCTGGTAGCGCGGCAGGACGGCGCTTTTGCGAGCAGCAGGCCTGGCGGCAGGGGCGGGCTTGGCTGTTGTGGTTTTTTTGGGCATGGGGCGCTCCGGAATTGCGCCTATTATCGCCCAAGCCCGGGCAGCGTCCAGAACTCGCCATGCAGGTCGCACCAGAATGCGCCGGGTCGCATGGGCCCGCTGCCGCGGGATGCGCTGCGAGCGGCGCCGGCAGCAGTCCGCCGCCCCTAGTTCAGGGCCGGCGGCGCCTGAGTCAGGTCGACAGTGGTCATCATTTCGCCGCTGCTCATCTGTTCTTCCTCGGCCGCGCTCTCGGGCAGCGACGCGGACATGAACTCGACCCGCGCGACCACGAAGTCCGGGTCGCGCTCCTTGCGCACGTTCAGGTCGACGAGGTGGCGCTCGTTGCCCACCAGCAGCAGGTAGCGGTGGCCTTCGCGGTGGCGCGCACGCTCGATCAGGAGCATCGGTGGGCGGGCGGCAAAAAAGATCGCCGGGACAAAATCGAGCGGACCGATGCGCACCTGGGTCCAGTCGTTCCAGTTGGCCCGGGTCAGTGCCTTGATGCGGGCCGGCTGTGGGGCGGCGGGCAGCTTCTCCAGCCCGAGCACGATCTTGCCGCTGATGTTGCGGGCGCGGCGGCGGATCGTCGCCATCCGCCAGGTGGAGTCGTTCTCGCGCCGGTAGGTGACCACCCGCCCGGGGTGGGCCCAGTCGGCCGGGGTGTTGAGGATCACCGCGAAGCCGGTGGCGCTGTGGTCGAGGTACTGCCATTTGACGATGCCGGGCAGGTTCTCGCGCTGTTCGAGTTGCTGCACGGCGCGCAAGGTGGCGCCCGGCAGGTGCGCGGAGGCGGCCAGGTTGGCGGAGCCGGGCAGGGCCGCCGCCTGCATGGCGCTGGCCGGCATGCCCAGCCCGCCGGGCATGCCGGCCAGGGGCGGCGGGCTGAACAGTCCAGGCACCGGGTAGGCCGGCACGTCCTGGACCGGACCGCCGAGTTGCGCCTGGACCACGGCGCGCGCCTGGGCCGACAAAGCGATCAGGCGCACTGCCATCGCAAAGCCGGGAGCGACCCGCATTTCACCAACGTGGGCGCGGCGCTCGCTCTGGCGCGAGGGCGGATTCGGCGACCACTGGTTGGTCAGGGCTTCGAACAGGTGGATCCAGGCGTCGATCGGGCAGGCGGCCGGCCCCAACTCGGACGGCAGGGCGCGGGTTTCGCGGGCCCGTTCGCCCAGGTCGAGGGCGCGGGTGTGCGCCTCGTCCAGGTCCACGTACATCACCCCGTCGCCGGGGGGCTGCATGGCCGGCATCACGCGGTGCGGGCCGCGCATCCCGGCGCCGAAGAAATAGGCTGTCTGGGCGTTGCCGGCGGACTCGGCGATGTCGAACAGGCCGGCGTCGAACCAGTGGCGCAGCAGCCGGTCCAGGGCCTGCATCTCGTTGGGCCGGAGCACGTCGCGCGGCGCCGCGTTGAAGGCGATCAGCAGGGCGATCAAGCGGGCCGCGCTGGCGCGCAGCGGCAGTTGCGCGTACGGCGCGCATTCGGTGCGCGAGATGCCATGGGCGGCGGCGACGCGGCGCAGTTTGACCACCTCGGACCAGAAGGGGCCGGGAATCTCGCGATGCGCCAGGGCGAGCATCTTCTGCCGGCCATAGAACGACAGCAGGGCCCGGTTGACCAGGAGCAGGACGCGCCCCTGGTCGATCTTCGGCGGGCGGTGGCGCGGTGCCAGCGGCTCCTCTGCCGGTTCCGGGCTGGTGGCGCCGCTGGCCAGTTTGACCAGGTTGCCGATCGGCATGGTCGCCAAGCTGCCGATCGGCATGTTGGCCAGTCCCAGGGGGCCGGCAATGGCGCCCATCGGACGCGAATTGGGCCCGCCCGGACGCTGGACTGTCCGGGTGCCCGTCAGGCTTGCAATGGCGCTGGCGCCGAAACGTTCGTGATATTTGAGCAGGGCCAGCCGGCGCGGCTCGGAGGCAGTCTCGGCCGCCACATGGGCGAATAGGCCGCGCTCGATGGCGATAATGCATTCGCAGGCCCGGTCGTCAACCGCCA
>Ga0302323_100004312_pt1 | contig 11580 bp, 11 predicted proteins | sample Fen_T0_3_FD_201950 | JGI IMG/M metagenome (GOLD analysis project Ga0302323, IMG submission 201950) | Peat permafrost microbial communities from Stordalen Mire near Abisko, Sweden - Fen_T0_3 | ecosystem: Environmental > Terrestrial > Soil > Wetlands > Permafrost | place: Sweden: Abisko... | reverse complement strand
ACATCCAGACGCAGTTCAGCCAGATTGGCTTTCAGAATCTGTGGGGCCTTGTAACCGGTTCTGCTGCTGGCTTGATCGACGCACTTCTCATAATTGTTGCTTATCTTCTCTATCCGCTGGTGATCGTGATCTTCGGATTCTTCTACATTCTCTATGGGAGCATCCTCTACATCTTTGGCCCGCTGGTGATCTCGCTGATGCCGCTGGGAGCGACCAACCGCATCGCCAAGGCATATGTCGAGAACGTCTTCATCTGGAATGCATGGCCGATTCTCTATGGCGGCTTCGGCGCTCTGCTAAGTGCGATACAGATGGGCCAGGTAGGCCAGATGCTCAGCCAGAACAGTTTCTTAGGCGGCCTTGGCAGCCTGGAAGGATCGGTTCTGATTGGTTTCGCCAGCATCATCTTCTCGCTGGCCATTGCGGTGATTCCATTCATGGCGAAACGAATTGTATCGGGCGACGTTGGCTCGACAGCAGGCGCATTGATTGGTGCCGCGGTTACGGCCATTACCGCTGGCACGGCCGCCATTGAAGGTGCGGCCGTTGGCGCGGCGGCAGCGAGTGCTGGCAGTTCAGCGGGCACGACCGGCAACGCGAGAAACACTGCTGCGGCGGCCGGTGCGGGTGGAAAGACGACTGCGGGGACAGGCAGTGGCAATCAGCCCGTGCCAGCGCAACGCGGAGCAAATCAAGGCGATTCTTCCTTGAGCGCAGGCAACCAACCTGCCGCGGACACAAAGATCGGTAGCACATCCGCAGTTGAAGACGGCACAGGGCAGATGAATGATGGCTCACCTACCGCTGCAGGACATGCGGATCATATGCGCAGTTCTATCAGGAGTGCTGCCGGAAATGATGAGCTTGTCCGCGCGGGAGAGGACAGCGCGGACGCGCAGGAGAGTCCCGTTCCTGTTCGCGGTTCTGGTGCCGGGCCTGGCTCTGGCTCCAAGTCGGGTTCGGCTGCCCCAACATTCGCGAGTGTGAACCGTGGAAATCCGTGGGCATGGAGTTCGCATGCTCCCCATCCGCGCCGGGATGGGATCGCGACATGGGGTGCCTATCATGCGGCGCGACTGGCTACGAAAGCGGCTGTGACCGGAAGAAGAGCAATCGACAACGCTGGAAAGGCAAGTGACTGAGTCAGTCTTCGAGAGGAGAGCAACGATGGCAAATGCAAAGACCGTTCAGCAAGGAAGTGAACTCCATGTGCGCCCCAAGTTTTACGAAGTGGATGGAGCGCTGACGGCAAACGCCAATCGGGCGTGGCTGTTGGCATTCTTGACGATTCCAGTGGCTCTGGTTGCACTGGGGCTTGCGGTCTTCGTTCGCCTGCAACCGCCCACGGTGATTCGAATCGGCGCGAATGGGGAGGCGGTGATTGTCGGCCAGCCAACAAAGGGCGGCGCGGCACTCGCGAGTACCGGAACAGACGCATTTCTCGACCAGGCCTTTGTAAAGCGCTTTCTTGATGGCTACCTCAACTACGCGCCTTCCAACGTCGATGAGCGTTGGGCCGCAAGCCTCAACATGATGACGCGCAACCTGCGCAGCTACACCATGAAGGCGATGGGTGACGACAACACCAGAGGCAAGGTAGAGGACGACCAGATCCAGTCCGTCTTTCATTTGCGCGAGGTCGACACCGAACCCGGAGAGCCTCTGACCTACCTCGTGTATGGGGTCAAGGACGTCCACCACGTTTCGAACGGCTCGGAGGTTACGGACCATTTTGTCAATGAATATCGAGTGCGCCTGATCGCTGACCGCAGGACCGACGTGAACCCAGACGGACTTTGGATTGCCGAGTACAGTGAGAGGCCGATTGATGGCGAGCGCCGTGACAGAATCCTGGCCGCGCCAGACCGTGTAGTTGGACAAGAGTAACGGAGGAACGAGATGGAGACAGCAGTTGCAAAGTTGACGCCAGACGACCGGCCACAGTTGGTGAATGGTGCGGTGACTCCAGGGGCATCGAAGCGCCCGCGTAAGCCGCGTGTGTCCGAAGAAGTTTCTCGATACTTTCTTGCCAAGGATGGATCTACGCCGGCAAAGCCGGAACTTGGCGAGGAGGCACAGAGCGAAAGCGACGCATTGATCAAAGCCTTTCGGTCGAAGGGCGGCGTGATCTACGTGGTTACCGCTTTCCGCGCGGAAGCAGAGGTCCAGGGAGGCAACCCGATTTTGGTAAAACGGCCACTTGAGAAGTAATGGGTCGAAAAATAGCGGGTACATAAGGTCAGCAACGAGTTTCAAAGAGGAGATACACCTTCAATCAAGGTCACTGTCAACCTCTCTTGAACCCTCAACGCATCGGCGATGAGGAATTCCATGCTGACCCGGTTTTCATTCCTGAAACTTGGGTTCGGTCAACATTCACCACTGACACGGGCAACCAGGCGACAAGGAATGACAGACAGGGTTAGTTCAACCTCTCAGTCACTCGATTGGCACTCAACTGGCGCGCCAGACAAGTGAGGAGAAAAGATGACAGCGACAAGGCCACAAAACACGACAGGCGAATCCAAGCTCATTCTTGAGCTGAAGATCGATGTGACGGGAGAAGTGACCCGCAAGGCCAGCAAATTGGGCCGGAAGGATACGCTCGAGGGAAAGCTCCTTGCGCAACTCTATCCCGGCATCCGAGTAGCGCGCGTGAGTGTACCGGCAGAGTTGACACCATACGAGCAATCGGTGGTGGAAAACCGCATGGCGCAACTCTCTTTTGGTGGAGTGGAGTACAAACTGGTTGGCGCAAGCGGTTCGGCGAAGGACGGCAAGTTCTATTTCGTCGATCAGCCGCACGCAAAACCGATTGCTGAGCGCTTTCAGCATTGGCCGGAGGCAGCGATCGTGTACTTCTCGATTCTGATCTCCGATTGCAAACTGGTGACAGAGCAACCGGACTTCCGCATTGTTGTTGTCGAGGATCATGTCCTTGGCACCAACGATTGCCGCGGATGGATACGAGAGTCGCTCTATCGCAGACTCCATCTCTCGCCGGATCGTTTCTGCCAATTCCGATTGGCATTCGATGCGCGCGAACCGAAGCAGGCAAAGGGTGCATTGAAGGCGATGAGCGATCGTGTAGCCGACAGGCTTGCGGTCGATTGCATTTTGCCCGAAAGCGCCTGCAAACCGAATCTCAAGGGAGGAAGTAGATTCCTTCCCCAGATCGGGACTAGCGGCAGGATGTACACAGGTCCAGCGGTGCTCGGGATCAAACAATGGTCCCGCGTCACCGAATACGGATCGAGTTACACGCTGGTTGAGCACGCTTCGGATGAGGCTCTTCAACTTGAGATCATGCCTCGCGCAATCGAGGAGGTTCGAAAGGTGAGAAAGGCCTGGGACGATGGTGACTATGAAGGCTTGCTGCGGGTTCTGGGCAAGTCGGAAGAAGAAGCCACGTTCGACATGAGCTTCGATCCCGAGGCTCTGGAAGGCGGAAGCAATTTGCCTTCCGAAGAGTGGGAACCGGCGGAAGCAGTTCTCCTGGCTGACAAAAGTGGAAACAGTATTCGGTTTCCCTACGTGTCGAACCAGATCAACCGCAAACTGGCACGCTGGGCTTTCCGCACATTGACGAGTGGTGGCTTCAAGTTGCCGGCATTTGCTCTGGCAGATGACGGCATCCTGGTCGAGCACGAGGGCAAGATACTCGCGGCCTCGGACTGGATACCGGAAGACACCGCCATCACAAGCGTTGCGGCCGAGCAGAGTCTTTGCATCCGATATCCAATACGGATGCAGGAAGATTTGCTGCCCGTCCGTCATATCGCAGATTCGGAACTTGTCCCGATGCTTGCACGCGCATTGGGCAGGACGAATCTACCTGAGCCGTTGATTGCCTACATTCTGAAACGCCAGCTTCGCATGGAGGGGACTTACATCCTTCATTCGGAGACGGCGAAGCGGAATGGCGGCGACTTCGACTTCGATACCATTTGCGCGATGCCATCTGACCAGTTTCCGAAGTTTGTTGCTGGACGGATCGCGCATGGAGAAAGATTCCATCAGGAAAAGACCAAGCACAAAAAGGCGAAGTCTCCCTGGTGGAATGTTTATCTGGTTGCAATGAAGGCCAGAGGAAATCGGATCGGTTCAATCACCGATCTGAAGACCTCATGCCTTGCATCCGGACGGCCCGATCTCGCCTACAAGCTTGTCGAGCAACTGCAGAATGCACTCGATTCGCTGAAGCATCGGGTCGAGATCGACGAGTTGGTCATCAGCGATATTCGGAAAGAGGTATCTTCGGCGCCTTGGCTCCGCTATAAACGTGAGCGCAGAGTGTCGGATTTGCCTCTCCATCTCGACGTCGCCGATACCGACAAAGTCGGCCGTCTTTACAACGTCCTTCGCAAGGAACTGGGCGACATCCTGAACGAACGCATGGCGGTCGAAGACTTTCGCGGCATCTTCTCTGGCCACACTGTGACCAAGGAGATGTTCGAGGAGTGCCAGCTTGTCAATGCGATCTACGGCGATGTTGCGGCTCAGATCACCGAGCGCGAAGAACAACTGAAGCTGGAGTACGGCAACTCGCAAGCATTGTGGGAAGCCGTGCGCACCGGCGATGACAAAGACCAACGGAGATCGGCTGTGCTTGCGCGGAATAAAGCGCAGGCTGCGCTCTGGGAGTTTGAACAGGATGCCAAGGAACAGTTCAGTGGCCTGCACCTGTTTATGCACTACTGGGCGCAGGGAAAGCAGGACAACCGGCGTGCATGGGCGCAGGCGATGAACACCATCGTCTCGAACGGACGCGGATCGGGAGCCGTGCTCTTCCAGACCTTTCCCCAGGAGGTCGTCGATGTCTTTGCCGAGCAGACTGGAGGCAAGAATGCTCCGGTTCGCTTGCCAAAGATGGTCAACGGCTACGTTCGGTTCGACGATCAGCAACGGGCATTTCTCGTTGAGAGGATCGAGAACCCGGATGGGCCAGATGGAGAGAAGTGGATTTTCCTCTTCCAGTACAAAGGGAAGCGGACACTGATCTTCGAAAACACGGGCGTTCCTCAATAGGGACCGCTCCTAATCTGCCGAGATGAGGCTCAAGCATTCGTGCTTGGCCTCATTTCGCAGTTGCTTCTGTCGCCCCCAATGGAGGCGAGTGGGAGGAGATTATGAAGTCATTTCTGGGAGCAGTTCTCGCTCTTGCCGCCGTCGGCGCCGCGGCACAATCCACCAACTTCAACCAAATTCAGCACATCGAGACGGCCCTCAATCACCTCACGGTGATCGATCTCGCCGAACCCATTGTCACGGTCGCGGTCGCAGATCCTGACTCGATTCAGATCGAGCGCCACGACGACAAGGTGTTTTTAAAGCCGCTGAAAGATGGCGTATCCACCAATCTCTTCATCTGGACAGCATCGCGGCAGATTGCGTATGAGATCGATCCCGCCGGCGATCTGGCCAAGATGAATGTCATTGTCCGCAATGCGCCACCGCCTGTGCAACACCAACCGAATCACGAAGCAGAAATATCAGAACCGAGTGATCAAGAGATTCAGAAAATTGCATCGCTCGTCTTGACACAGGCATTGATGGGCACCGAGAGCATCGTGCGCGAGAAGAGCAAGGATGCAGTGAGCGGCGTCAACGTGACGTTGGAGCAGGTCTTTCGCTCGAAGGATACGCTCTACATCCGTTACACGATTGCCAATCAATCGACGGCACCATTCAGGATTACATCGCCTGACGTATATCAGCCGCAGCCAACTCAGCAGCCTATTTCCATTGTGAGCCTGCGCAATTGTCAGATTTCTCCACAGACTTTTGCCGCCTTCAAGACAACACTTGGACCGAGTATTCCAGTTGTCAGCGCCGATCCGCTCGTAGCGACCGATGTGGCACCGGGCGGGAAGTCCACCGGCGTTATCACCATTCGTGTCTCTCCGGGAAGCCAGCCACAACTTTATCAACTGCATTTCGGCAACAGCCAGACCGGTCCTGTAGCCGCCGAGGCGGTGTTATGAACACGGCCATTCGCGGTAATGTGACGGCTGAGGAGACACGCCAGGCGATGCGTGCGCTCTACCGCACTGATGCGGAAACCAATCTCCAGAAGACTTTCGCTCGTGCACTCGCTGACGATCTCAAGCCCGTCGACGAAAACGGCAAGTGGCGCCCCAGCACACTGCTTGTATTGGGCTGCGCGTTGTTGCTGGCATTCGCCGGAGTCTTTGTCTACTTCAGTATTGGAGGCCATCGATGAATCAGAACTATGACCCGCCGCGCCGGGATCAATCAGGCCCCGCAGATCTTGCGGGGTTTCTTGTTCTTGGGGGATGTGTTGTGCTCGGTGTCTTCTGGTACATCGCCGTTTCCCGCCTACACATGAGAAGCGACCAGTGCCTTGAGATATTCCTCGATTTTGTGATCGGCATCTTTGGAATTGCGTTGCTGCTGTCGCACTTCATTGGTCGCCGCGAGAAACGCGAAGAGATGTGGCCGCACCCCGCCGTAACGATCCCCGGCGCGAAAGACGCAGCCATCGTCGAGGCCGCGATTCGCAATAAGGCTACGGTCCTCGGCTACAACGTCCACAAGGAACCGTGGCTCTGGCCGGATTCCGTGCGCATCAAGCATGGCGTCATCGCCGGAGGGACCGGCGCGGGCAAGACCACCTTCCTTGAAAACATCATTGCTCAGGATCTCCAACGTCGCTTCGGCGACCGGCCCATGCCGATGATCATCTTTGACGGCAAGGGCGATCAGGAGTTCCTGGAGAGGCTGTTGCCGCATATCGAGGCCGCTGGACGGTTGCAGGATCTGCGCGTGATCGACCCATCGAATCCGCGGGAGTCCGCGCGATATAACCCTTTCTACTCTGGCGATACGCTCTATCAGGAGCATGTCAACTTCATCTTCCAGTCCTTTGGCCTGAAGGAGGACTTCTTCAAAGGCCACCAGGAGGCTTACCTTTCCGACCTTGTTCGCATCCTTTACTACGCCGGAAGGGTCTTCAACGTTTACGACGTGCTGGTGATGGCGCTCGACGAAAAGGTGCTGGCCGAGCAGATCGCTCGTGCAAAGGCTCGCATCGTGACGTTGCCTGAAGTCAATATGCAGATGCGGCTTAACTTCGAGATGTCGGTGAGAGTGATCAAGCGCTCGCTGGCCGATCGGGATCGTGTCGAGAAGATTCAGGGCCTCCTCAACGAACTTCTAGCCTTTCTTGAAGATGAACTGTCGATCGTCACCGGCTCCTACCAGGATCTGCTGACGGTCGATGAAGTCGTCGAAAAGGGGCTGATCTTGTTCGTCTCGCTCAACACCAACAAGAACAAGCGCGCCTGCGAGGCGCTGGGAAAGATACTGCTCCAGAATATTCAGCTCATGGTTGGCAAGCGCTATGCGCGTCCACGCTCTGACCGCGACGGGAGTGAACCGCTCTTGAGTGTGATTCTCGATGAGTTCGCGCCATTCGCTTATCCCGGATTCACGCAGGTGTTGCAGACCGCCCGTGGCGCGCGCGTCACGTTTCTCTTCTCCTTCCAGAGCATCCCGCAACTCCAGCGCGTGAGCCAGGCGTTTGCCGATGAGGTGTCGTCTGCACCCGGCACCAAGATGATCATGAATGGCTCAGAGGAGAATACGGCGCAGTGGTTTCTCAAAGCATCGTCGCGGGTAGTACGGAAGCGCCGCAGCTTATCCGTTCGCAGGACGGGCATTTTCACGACGAAGTACCTGGAAACCGGCACTGGAAGCGAGAGCGATTTCCGCGAGACTCGCGCGCGGGAGGACCACATCAAGAACCTGCCCGTCGGACAGATGGAGATCCTGATGGTCGATCCACGCGAAGGCACTCGGCACTCGCATCTTCACGTGCGCAAGCATCCGGTCTATCAGTTGGGGGGATTCATCTCGACTCTGTACCCAAAGATGCGCAGTTATCTCGATCCAAAGATCGGCGCCAACCTGCGGTTTCAGGAAGAGAAAGAACGTCGCGCCAGAAGGCGACCCATTGCCACCATGAATGATCCATTGTCAGGAGAAAGGCCATGAAGAGATTCGGCACTCTGTTGGTATACACCGTTCTGGTCTTCGGTCCTACCTTTCTCTTTGGACAGGATCACTCTGCCACACCCAATACTCAACCGCAAAAGTCGCATAAGGCGCAGGGATTCGCGGACTACGCGCTAGGCAAGGTCAACCCCAACAACGCAGATTACGGCGCATCCCTGGATGCGGCGCGTGGCACGTCCGTTGCGCACACCATCGACGATCTTTACTTCTGGTCGAATGTGGTTGCGCTGATACTGCTGACCGGCGTGACCACTGCCTTCTTCTTCCATCTGCGCGCCGCCGACAAGAAGGAGATCATCGCGGCAACCTTGATCGCGCAACTCTGGAATGGACGGGTAAGCGACAGGGCTGAGATCGAGCGGCGAGCTGAGCAGTTCAACAATCTTGTTGACGAGCACAATGCAGTAGTCGAGCGAGAGTTGACGACCAACGCACCGGAAGCAGATCGCGAAACCCCGCCCGCCGCGAACCTGAATCGAACTGTCGGGGAGATCACAGATGCCGCCCGTCCAGAGAATCGCACCGCTCCTCGAACGTCATTTGAACCCGTTCCCCCTGGCGCAAAAGAAGCCGTTGCAACCGGAAACGAGGTGGTTCGTTTGCAACAGGATAATCTGCTTCTCGAACACCGGGTCGAGGCAATGCGGAACACGGAACATAATCTCAAGGAACGCCTCAATCAGACTACGTCTCTGTTGGATCAGGAGCGGAGGCGCAACCAGGCTTTGAAAGGCGCCTGACAGGTGAACTATGACTGAAAAACATTCATTGAAATTGCCGACTGACTTCTCCGATCCGAAGGAGTGGCGGGCGTATGTGCGCGCCACGGTGCAGCCTGAAGATGTGGAATTCACGCTGGCGTACGGGCGTACGACGCTCTTTCTCCGCTTCTACGAGGTGCGCGGAGAGCGATTTCCAGAGGAGTTTCGCGCAGAGTTGACGCGCATCGATGGACTCGATGATCCAGAGAGAACCGAGTTCCTCGTTGCACTCAATGACCGAATTCTCGCCGCCATGACACAGCTTCTTGTAACACCTCCAGCATCCAGTGCAGTCAACGAGGCAAGAACTCCACATGAACTGATCGACAATCTGCTCGACAATCTTGCGCGGAATAATCTCTGCTTTGCACTCTGGACTCACTATTCAAAGTTTGTCCAGCAACAGCCTGACGCTCCGTGCTGGGAAGAATATGTTGCGAACGAATGCAAAGACGGAGCCGATGGCGAGATAGAATTCACGCTGCTGATGGGAGACTTGGGCAAACTGCTGGCTCTCTTCCGCAATAGAAACCTCGCTCTGCCGCCGCACTACTTTGAGCGAATCTCGTTTCTTCATCGCCTGCGTGGACCAGAATGCAATCTGCAGGCACGTGCGGTCGTGCAGGGTCTCTTGGAGGTGATTGCGTCATGCGCGTCCGCGTAATCAGCTTCGGAACAAACTGGTGGGCTGCGTGCTCCCACGACTTGAGCGATCCCATGTGCTTTCGTCGCCGCGCAGCCTGGTTCAATTCCGCCGCCTTCATGCAAGGCCGGCGGTTGCGTTTCTGCTGGGTGTTTCCCGGACAGATTCGCTTCAATCGCACCAGCGGATTCAACCCAGAGTTTCCGCTGCGCTCCGTTGGCAAGTCATTTCACTGCTCCGGGCCGAACGTTGTGCATGGCCGGACGCATCTTTTGTTTTACGCTCCGGCCAGAGACGCCGCTCCAGATTGGTTCCTGGTCACAATCAATGAACGAATGCAAGGGCCGATTTCGTTTGCATCTCGTGCATGGATATCCGATGGAGTCCAGCCAATCTCAGTCAGTCTGCGCGGGAAGCGCTACGAAGCAATGGTGCTGATGACCTCCAAGGACTGGATCGATACAGGTCTTGGGCGATGGGTTGTCGGAGAGGATTGCCGGAGTCTGGTGCTTGACGTTGCACGCGAGGGAGGACAGTCATGAGGTATTACAAGGGATATATTGCCATCTCGGATGAGCGGGATATTCCCGCCCTGCTGCATATTCGCAATGCCCGTGCGGTCACCTTCGATCAACTGTGCGGCCTTTTGGCGTACGACAATCTTGAGAGTGTGCGGCGCTCGGTACACTGGCGCGTATCAAGACTGGCGAAAGCGAAGCTGATCGAGCGCTTTGAACTGGAGCGTCTTTACGGGCAACCAGTGTATGCCATTACCACTCTTGGCCTGACGCTTCTTGAATCTCGCGGTCATTCGCTGGTCGCTTTGCCTTCGACTGTCGAGCGCGTCATCCATCGAACGCAGCTCTTTCATGCAGTCGAGTTGGTCCATATCCGCCTGGCCTTGGCGCAGCATGGGATACTTCGCTCCTGGCAATCTGACATGGAAGTTCGATCTCGAAACCTGGTAACGGCGCACTCGTACGCTAAAGACTATGACGCGGTGGTTGAAGTCAACCTCGCAGGAGAGTCCAGAAAGTTCGCCATCGAGTACGAGAGAACGGCGAAAGGGTCTGCGCGCTACGAGGAAATTCGCGAAGTTCTGAGCCGCGACAAGACAGTCGATACCATCCTCTATCTGACTTCCGACCACGATGTTCTCTACCTGCTTGCCGTGGAATTGCGCGGAGTTGCCAAACGAATCGGCATCGCACTCAGCGATCAGTTTCGCCGCGACACGCTGAATACAAGAACACTTGTGGTGGGAGCAGGGGCCGAAGTGGTCGAGTTCCGCAGCCTTATTGCTCTTTAGCAGGAACTGGAGCAATCTGTAGCGCCCTCGACTGATTCTCAACCAAGCAGTACCTCTGATTGCATTCCGGTTGGTTGCAGGATGAATTCTCATTGCCTTCCTATAGGCTACGAGCCCCTTCCTGTTGCGCAGATTTCAGGTTGTGAAGTTGCTCTGAGAAATGGAGTTGGAAACTGACTACCCCTTTGTTTGGCGGTTGGTTGGTGGTGATTTGGGTGTGGATGGTAGTTGGGCGAATGAGAAGTTGCCGGGAATGACGCTGGTTAGGCAGGTCTGGACGTGTGATTTTCGATCTATCGCATAGATGACCGGCAATCAAGAGGCTCTGGATTGCGCGCGTCAGGCATGAGTTGGAGTTGATTTCCGTCCGCTTGGTGGACTGGACGCCTAGTCTGCCGCTGCATGATTAGAAGCCGATGTTGACTTCCATGTTCGCTTTCGTGCTGCATCGACAACCCAGACTGTTTGTTTCTGTGTGGCAATTCAGTTGGCAGCAGTGACAGCGGTGAGCTCTGATTGTTAACTCTGCTTATTCACTAGTCGTCACCGCTGACAGCAGAATCTCGCGCGAACGATCGCGCAATTGCGCGAGGTTGTACCGCTCTTGCCGCACCTCGGTTGCTCAACCGCTGTCATCTTTCACCCAACCCGACAGAGGAACTTTCACATACAAGGAGGAATTCATGCCGGACATTGGTCCGATTGAGGTGGTCCCGGTCTTTCGGACAGTTTTTGCTTTTTCCTTAGTGGAAGTTCTTGCTTTTGTTTTTAGGCTGCCATGGATTCTGGCAGGCGGTTGAAGTATACCTGATCGGGCGTGAGCGCTTTCA
>Ga0302323_100004310_pt1 | contig 11583 bp, 7 predicted proteins | sample Fen_T0_3_FD_201950 | JGI IMG/M metagenome (GOLD analysis project Ga0302323, IMG submission 201950) | Peat permafrost microbial communities from Stordalen Mire near Abisko, Sweden - Fen_T0_3 | ecosystem: Environmental > Terrestrial > Soil > Wetlands > Permafrost | place: Sweden: Abisko... | reverse complement strand
ATGGGCAGAGAGAACTCTTGCTTCAGCCATTGCAGTGCAGCCTGCACATCGCCAACTTCCTCTCGTCCATCGTGTACTCCCGCGCTCAATCCGGTACCGCGAAAGTTGAACCGCAGCACTGGAAATCCAAAAGCGTGCAGTGCTTTCATGGCATGGAACACGACCTTGCTGTGCATCGTTCCGCCAAACATCGGATGGGGATGGCACACCAGCCCAGCATGCGTCGCATTCGCCGCGCCCACATTGAGCAATGCCTCGAGCCGACCTGCAGGGCCGTCAAGAAATAGCGAGCGAATCGCAGCGTGCGATGCGGGCAAGGAATCTGTCCTGCTGCAAGGGTGCAGACGTTCATCATAATCCACGATATCTTGGAGGCCGGACGGGAAGTGAGGCGCGGAACGCGTTGCCAGGCTTCCGCTCAACTTCTCAAAGAATGAATTGATGGGAGTACGAATGGTTCGCTTCGGAATCGCCGGATTCGGCCTGCATGCGGTAAGACGTTTGATGCCTGGATTTGCCAACGCGGCAAACTGCCGTGTTACGGCTCTTTCGCGTCGAGATCCCGGACGCGCTCGCGAATCTGCGCGCGAGTTCGGCATCGAACATTCGTTTACCTCAACGGCGAAGCTATGCGCGTGTCCCGATGTCGATGCGGTGTTCATCGCCACACCCGACGCTATGCACTTCGCCGATGTACTCGAATGCGTCCGCCACGGCAAGCCGGTGCTGGTGGAAAAGCCGATGGCGATGAACGCCGATGAGGCTCGCCAAATGGTCGAGGCCGCGGGCGCGGCTGGGGTCACGCTGGGAGTCGCCCACGTAATGCGCTTCGAGGAGAGCGTGCGCTGGTTTCGCGAGCGCATTGCTTCCGGCGCCATTGGCAAGCCTGTGCTGGCGCGAGCCGCGTTTGTCGCACCATTGATCAGTAGCGCCCGCACTTGGATTAACGATCCGAGTCTAGCTACCGGAGGACCGCTGGCGGACGTGGGCGTTCACTGTCTCGACACCTTGCGTTATGTGCTCGGCGATGAAGTGCTGTCCGTTATGGCACAGGCGCAATACGACCCGCAATGGGTGGTCGAAACATCAGGGACGGCCCTCTTTCACTTTGGCGGTGGCTGCTTGGCTACGATGGAGGTTTCCGCGCGCGCACCCTATCAGACGCTGCTCGAGGTCATTGGCGAGGATGGCCTCCTCTCGGCGGTGAATGCTCTGAACGTCGAGCATCCGGTGGCACTGGAATTCCGCCGGGGCTTCGATACCGTCGAAAAGATCGAAGTCTCCAACGCCAACGCGTACACAGCGCAAGTTGAGGCGTTCGCCGCAGCAGTCGAATCAGGCCGAGCGTTCTTGATCCCAGGTGAGGAAGGGGTTCAGAACCAGAGGGTCCTGGATGCAATCTTCCGTAGTGTCAAAAGCGGCCAGACAGAAGCACTTTGAGACACTTCTGCATACCCTGCCGTTTAAAATCAATGAGTTAGACAGAAATTGTTGCTAACCACCTGATTTTAAATGGTTTATACGTATCCATTTGACACATATAGACTTAGGTGTGGTTTTTGCGGTTTTTGGGTCGCCAAAGCCATCATAATTTGAATACTTAACATACAGGTCATACAGTATTTGTGCCATACTTTACATACTTGTCATACAGGCGTGACGACTGTGCAGTTCATATTTCTAATGAGCCATGGGAGTCCGCAGCCGAGGCGCGAACCAGGGAGAGACACAAATACTCTCTCCTCGCCATGGATCATCCACGCGTCAGGGGCGGTTGCGATAGGGCGTGAGTCACACTACCGCGTGATAGCAGGCTCAGCGGTTACTCCGACGCTTCCTTCGCCGCCTCATGGTGCGGCAACGGCTGCGGCATCTCCGATACATTCCACGCCCATGACGCCAGCAGGCCCGCTCCCTCGTTGATCTGGTCGGGAATGACCTTGTCGAAGGTGTCGGTCTGGCTGTGGTGAGCGTCGCGATAGTGGTCCGGAAGCTGAACACTGAAATATGCGGGCACTCCCTTGTCGAGGAAGGGCACGTGGTCGGATGCTCCGAAGTAGCGGGTGCTCAAAGGTTGCAGATCGAAAACCTCCTGCAGCGGCTTGTAGATTTCTGTCATCAGGGGCGCGGTTTCCCAGAGACTTTCGAGCGCAATGCTGAATACCTTGCCCGTGCCCAAGTCGTGAATCAGGACGGCGTCGACCTTGGCGAGTTCCGCGGCGTGGTTTTTGACGAAGGTATCAGCGCCAATGCCGCCTTGCTCTTCGCCGGTGAACAACACAAAGGTAATGGTGCGCTTCGGCTTCCATCCCAGGGCCTTCAATGTGCGCGCGGCTTCCAGCACCGCCATGGCGCCAGTGCCGTTATCGAGCGCGCCCTGCCCCAGGTCCCACGAATCAAGATGTCCTCCGACAATCACGCGCTCGTCGGGGAACTCGGAGCCTTTGATCTCCGCCACGGTAACCGATGCCGGTACCGGTTTCGAGCTGAACGTATTCTGCAGGTTCGCTTTCAACTTGACTGGTCCGGATTGCTGCAGCCGCCATATCAAGTCGTAATCTTCGTGCGCGATAAATGCCGTTGGCACCGAGCTGGGATGGTAGGCCGGGTGCGTGCCCGTCATGTTGAACAGGTTGTCGGTCTTGCCGCTGTCCAGCAGTATTAGTGCCGGTTGCTCATCGCGAAGCTTGGCCATGAGTTGGGTTCGCTCTTTCCAAGTCATGGCGCCCTCGGCCTGCACTCCGCGCGGGGGAGGGATTACGGCATCGTACGCATTCTCCGGATTGGGGTCCGCTTTCGACAGATCAGCGGGCTTGCCCACCATCACCAGCGCGCCCTTCAGTTTCCCCTTGTAGGCATCCAGGTCGGACGGCTTCTGAATATCCAGAGCCATTACTTTGCCCGAGACATCGCCCTCTGTTGCCTTGCTCCAGCCCAGGGCGCGAATGCCGATGCTTCTCTGGATGGGACTGGTGATCTCGGCAGTCTCGCTGCCGCGCGTCCACGAGTGATCGATATTTGTGGTTTCGAGGTGGGCTTCGACGCCATAATCCTGGAAGCGCTTCAGTGTCCAGTCGCTGGCTGCCTGCATTTGTTGGGAACCGGTCAGCCGCGGGCCGATCTGCGTGGTGAGGTACTCCAGGTTTTTCATCAGCTCGGAGTGAGACTTCACCTCGTCGGCAATCTTCTGGTCGGCGTCTTCCATGGCTTTGCGATAGGCCTGCTGCTGTTCCACACTCCGTTGCGAGGAGGCCTGCGGCGTTTGCGCTGCCGTCAGTCCGGTGAGGACAATCGCGCACGCGACTGCCTGTACCATTCGGCGGGTTCGAATCATTGCACCATCCTAGAAAGATTCGGCGGGACTTTCATCATAGCGGCAGATGCCGCGATCTTGCCACTTTGCCCACGGCGCCAGTGAGGCGCCTCCCGCAACAATCGCAGCCTGTTGCTCTCATGTATTCTGGATTCTCCCGCATGGCCGACAATCCCTTACGAAGTTCCACCCTGATAGAACGCTGCACGCTCATGATGAAGGCAGCGTCGCTGGCGTTGCTGCTCGCCCTGCTCGTTTCCTCGGCGTGGACCCAGGACACCCAACAACCGGCCCCTCCACCGCAATCGGGCGCGCCGCAAGCCACACCGGTCCCCGGGGCAGGCGCGGCTGTACAAGACCATCCGGCGCAGCAGCCTTCGGCTCCGCCCAAGCCCATCACCAAGGCCCAAGCGAAAGAACTCTTCCGCTCGGTTGACGAGATTCTCGCGTTCGTCAGCCAGGACACCGGGCTTCCGATCAAGCACAAGGTGAAGCGCAAGCTCATCACGCGCGACCAGGTCCAGCGCTATGTCGAGAAGCACATGAAGGACGACAAGGACACGCAGCGCCTCGAGCGCTCACAACTCGTCCTGAAGAAGTTCGGCATGATTCCGCAGGGCTACGATTTGCACGCCGAGTTCCTCAAGTTGCTCAGCGAACAGGTGGCCGCCTACTACGATTCGAAAACGAAGACCGTGAACTTGCTCGATTGGGTGCAGCCGGAGCTGCAGCGTCCGGTGCTGGCGCATGAACTGACTCACGCCTTGCAGGACCAGTCGGTTGGTCTCGAAAAGTGGATGCTCGCCGGCGCAAAAGATAACGACCCGCTTCCTGATCAGCCGGAACTGCTGGCGGAGGAAGCCCAGGCTGCCCGCCAGAACGTCACCGAGGGGCAGGCGATGATTGCCATGCTCGATTACACGCTCTCGCCTGGCGGCGTCAACGTTCTGACCGCGCCCGACGTAGTGAATGCCATCCGGGCGTCCATGACCGACGGCAAGGATGCACCTGTACTAAGCGCGTCGCCGGTCTTCTTGCGGGAGTCGCTCCTGATGCCCTACACCTTCGGCTTGGATTTAGTACGAGAGGTGCTGAAAGAGAAGGGGAAGGTCGCGACTTTCGATGGCATGCTCGAGCGGCCACCCGTCGATACGCTCCAGGTGATGGAGCCGAAAGCCTACATCGCCAACCAGGCGGCGGAGCCGCTGATTGTGCCTGATCTCGACAAGCTGGTCGCGCCCAATTATCAGCGCTATGACTTTGGCGGCATGGGTGCGTTCGACATCTACCTGCTGGCCAAACAATATGCTCCAGATGCCGATGCCAAGCAGTACTACAAACACTGGCGCGGCGGCTATTACCTGGCGGCGCACGAGAAGTCAGCGCCGAAAGACCAGATCGCACTGCTCTATCTGTCGCACTGGGACTCGCCGGAGGCCGCGCAAGCCTTCGCGAAACTCTACAACAGCTACGTCCCGAAGCGTTACAAGATGCCTTCCGGCGTGGCGCCGGGCGCTGCCGCCGGTGGGGATACTGCCGGCGTCACACGATTCGGCTGGGACTTTGGCGAACAGGGGAAGGTAGTGATCCAGACCCACGGCAGTGACGTCCTGGTCCAGGAAGGGTTCGACGAGGCCACCATGGAGCGGGTTCGCGCGGCCTTGCTGCCGGGCTTCGTGCCTGTGGTAACGAATCAGTAAATACCCACAAAAGCCGCATGAAACAAGGCGAAACCGCACTTCCACTGGCAACCCAGCACCCCGTGTCGCACGTCACGAACCCCTGTGACATAAGTATTACAATCGGTTTTCCCCTTAGTTGCTAGTCTGGATATGGTTCTGCTGCGGTCCATCGCGCATTGAGCGACAGGCAAGACCCAAGGGGTTTCATGACTCGTAAACACAAGATCAACTGGATCACGTCAGGCTTCATGGTGGCGTTTCACATCGGCGCAGTTGCCGCCCTTTTCATGTTTACCTGGCCGGCGTTCTTTACCGCTCTCTTTCTATACTGGGTCGCAGGCAGCCTCGGTATCGGGCTTGGCTATCACCGCCTGCTGACGCATCGCGGATTCAAGTGTCCCAAATGGTTTGAATACTTCCTCACCACCTGCGCCACGCTCGCCCTTGAAGGCGGACCGATCTTCTGGGTGGCCACGCATCGCGTGCACCATCAGCTCACCGACAAGCCGGGCGATCCACATAGCCCGCGTGACGGCGGCTTCTGGTCGCACATGGGATGGATCATGAGCGGCGAAGCCATGCACAACAAGCTCGAAGGCCTGTTGCCCTATGTGCCCGATCTCCGCAAAGACAAGTTCCACGTCTGGATCAGCGAATGGCATTGGATTCCGATGGTGGTTGTCGGCCTCATCCTGCTCGCCGTTGGGGGATGGAAGGTCATGTTCTGGGGAATCTTTCTGCGCACCGTGTTTCTGCTGCACTCCACCTGGTTTGTGAATTCGGCGACCCACATGTGGGGATCGAAGCGGTTTGGCACCGATGACGACTCGCGCAACCTGTGGTGGGTTGCCCTGTTGAGCTTCGGCGAAGGCTGGCACAACAATCACCATGCCCATCCCCAGTCGGCGCGTCATGGCCTGGCGTGGTACGAAGTTGATTTCAACTGGTACGCCATCAAGGGGTTTGAGGCCGTCGGCCTGATCTGGGACGTGAAGCTGCCTAAGCTGCGCGAAGCCCGCATTCAACCTGTCGTTGATACTGCTGCGAAACCCGCGGAGGAACTCGTCGGCGCCTACAGCGGCGACTAGCTTTCCATTTGGTTCGACGAGACGGCGCACTTCGCGCCGTCTTTCGCTTTTGCGGTGCTATGCTTCCTCTGAAAGCTCCATGCGCATCACCAGCCGCAAGAAGACGGTCGCGTTTGCCATCACCCTCGGAGTCCTCGTCGCCGCAGTGGCGCTGGTGCTCAACGTCAGTTGGATCGTGCTCAACTGGCGCGAAGTTGTCCCCCTCATTCTGGGTGTCATCTTCTTCGGATTCATCATCGCAGGGGTCATCCTCAACACGATCTTCCTGGTGCGCGAGGTGCGGCGCAATGAGCAGCAGGACAGCTTTCTGAACGCCGTTACCCACGAGCTCAAGACACCCATCACTTCGATCCGGTTGTACCTGGAGACCCTGCAGCAGCGCGAGGTGGATGAAACGCAGCGCCGCGAGTTCTACCAGGTCATGTTGGAAGACACCCAACGCCTGATGGGAACCGTCGATCAGGTTTTGCGTGCCGCCCGCGTTGTGCAGAAGAACGCCGTGTTGAACAAGTCCGAAGTCGAGGTCGGTCCGCTGGTGCAGGATGCGGTGGAGCTCGCGCGCTCGCGCCATCATCTGTCGCCCGAGGCGATGGCCTGGGAACTCGACGGCAAGCCCGCCGAACACCTCAGCGTGGCGGGGGACCGCGACGAGCTTTCGACCGCCTTGTCCAATGTGCTCGACAACGCGGTGAAGTATTCGCAGAAGGACACGCGCATTCGCGTTGAGGTGGTGACGCCCGACTTGCAGAAGGTGCTGATCAAGGTGCATGACAACGGAGTCGGCATCCCGCGCGGCGAACTGAAGCGGGTCTTCAAGCGCTTCTATCGCGTGTTGACGCCGGGTTCGACGCAAGTGAAGGGAAGTGGCCTGGGGCTGTTTATCGTGCGGGCCATCGCGCGCCGTCACGGCGGCAGCGCCTACGCGGAAAGCGAAGGCCCGGGCAAGGGAACCGCTGTAACCATCGAGCTTCCGAGGTACCAGCAATGACGGGCCAGATCCTGATCGTGGAAGACGAGGAGCATCTGGCACGAGGGTTGAAGTTTAACCTTGAAGCCGAGGGCTACAAGACCCGGGTTGCAGGAGACGGCGAGACCGCGCTCGACCTGTTGCTGAAGCAGCGTGTCCCCTTCGACCTCCTGGTGCTCGACGTCATGCTTCCCGGCAAGGATGGTTTCGCTGTCGCGACTGAGCTGCGCAAGGCCAATCACTATATTCCCCTGCTCATGCTGACGGCCCGCGGCCGTCCTGAGGACGTGCTCGACGGCTTTGCTGCTGGCGCCGACGACTACCTGCCCAAGCCTTTTGACCTGAACATCCTGCTGGCCCGGATCCAGAGCCTGCTGCGCCGCCGCGAATGGAGCCGCACGCTGGTCAGCAATCCGCCCAACGAGTCGCGCGTGGCCGAACCCAAGGCCGCCGACTCATTGCGCGAGTTTGACGTGTATTCGTTTGCCGGCAAGCAGGTTGATTTCGGCACCCTTGAGCTGCGCGCCAATAGCAAGATCTTCCGGCTGACACTGATGGAAGCCGAACTCTTACGCCACCTCATCGCGAGTAACGGCAAGGTGGTTTCGCGCAAGCAGATCCTGGAAGAAGTGTGGGGGTTGCACGAGGACACCGACACCCGCGCCATCGACAACTTTGTTGTTCGGTTGCGCAAGTATATTGAGAAAGATCCTTCCAAGCCTCAGCACCTGCTCACCGTCCGCGGCATCGGATACCGCTTCCTGCCCAATCCGTCATCGTTGGGCCAACCCAAGGCGAAGTGAGCTGAGTTCGCCTGCCAGCGATCAAACATCCGGCTGTGAGGTACATCATTGCTGCAAGTGTCGCGATGCCGTAAACTTTCGGCGCGTTGAGTTACGGCTTTATTCAAGATGATATTGATTGCCTGCCAGGTAATCTGGCGGCAGGTTGCGAGGAATCCCTTTATGAAGCGTCATTATCCGTCGATTGTTAGCTCCCTGGCTTTAGCCTGCCTTTTCACGGGAATGTCCCTGCTGGCACAAGACAGCGTTCGTGTGACGGTCAGTGCCACTGGCGCCGACGGCGCTCCTGTCATGACTCTTGGCAAACCGGACTTCACCCTGCAGGAATCGGGCAAGCCGCGCGCTATTACGATGTTTGTTGGGCCGGAAGCGAAACCCGCCTCTCCGCCCCAGTTGCAGCCCAACGAGTTCAGCAACCTGCCTGACTTCCGGGAGACGAGTGGCGCCATCTTCGTTGTCCTCGACACCATTCACACCCGCTACATCGACGAGCGCGATGCGCGGGTGCTCATCCTGAAGTTCATGGGAAGAGCGGCACAGGCCAAACATGCGGTGACACTCGGAATACTCAGCGACAAAGGGTTGCGCATAATCCACGATTACCGCACCGGTTCCGACGTGCTGCTCGCCGCCATGGCTAAGGCGGGACTGGGCGGCCTAAAGGGGGTCGCCCCACCGCCCGGTGTCAGTGACGTGGATGTCACCGCCGATGCCGCCCGTCTCACCGCATTTAGCAAGGGCGAGCAGTCCAACGCGACTTCGCAGGACCAGTTATTACGTTCGAACATCCAACTTCCGCTGATCATGTTTCAAGACATTGCTTTCGCCGCCGAAGGCCTGCCCGGCCGCAAATCTCTGGTCTGGGTGACCAACGCAGTTCCATTCGATATCGATCCGAAGACCTTTCAGTTCCAATCACCCAAGGAAACCAGCCATGGCGTCGCGGTGGGTGGCGTCGCGGCTGGAGGCAGTAGGGACTCGCTCTCAGGGGCAGAAGTGAATAAGGTGGCGCCCATGTGGCGCCGCAGCATGCGAGCGCTGTTTGACGCAGGAGTCGCGATCTACCCGGTCGAGGTCCGCGGTTCGTGGTCGTCCGCAAGTGATGCGTTTACCCAGCCGAGAATGAAAGCACTCGCCCTGCTTACCGGAGGCAAGGCCTTTTACGGGAGTAACGATCCGTTTCCGGAGATTTTGGCGACCAGTACCGGGAATACTGCCGGATACGTACTAGGCTATTCCGCCGATGCCGCAGCCACCCCGGACTTTCGCCGCCTTGAGGTGACAGTCAATCAGGGGAATGTCCAGGTCAACCATCCCGCAGGTTACTTCCCGAGCGAGGGAACGCCGAAGTCGCGGTCTGCCGACGAGATCGGTCTGGCGATGGGCTCACCCCTGGAATACACCGGGATCCGTTTCAAGGTCGCCGTGACCGGCATCGAAGAGGGTTCTGCCGGAAAGAAGAAGGTGAACCTGCTCATCAGCCTTCCGGGGAATGCAGGCGTCCTGAATGAAGAAGCGGGCACTGTCGATGTTGGATTTCTCGCGGTCGCTACCAACGCCAAAGGGGAGAAAGTCGGTTCCATGAATGAAGGTGCAGGCGGGAAGTTTCCGCCGGACGCGGTAGCCCACATCAAGGAATTGGGCTTCCAACTCAAGCGCTCGTTCGAAGTCTCTCCCGGCGAATCTTCGGTGCGCTTCCTGGTTCGCGATAACCAGACGGGACGCATGGGAGACGTCTTTTTCCCGCTGAATGTGAAGTAAGCCTGGTGCGCCTAGCGCGCCCGGGCCAGCACCAGGGTGACGTCGTCGGGTTGTTCGTTGCCGCCGATCCAATCGGCGACAGCCCCGGTTACGAGCTCGCTGATGCGCGACAGTGGCTGATCGCGATGGATCTGAATCAGCTCCACCAGTCGCTCTTCGCCGAACTCGCCAAACTCATTTTCGGGTTCGGTGACGCCGTCGCTAAACGCGACGAAGATGTCTCCTGGACGCATCGGAACGCGCGACTCCTCGTAGCTCATGCCATCGAACAGGCCTACAACCGTCCCCGAGGTGTCCAGTTGGGTCACGCTGCCGTCCTTGGCAATCACGTAGGGGGGAAGGTGTCCGGCGTTGGAGTAGGTCAACACGCGCGCAGCGGAGTCATAGCTGCCCAGGAACATGGTTGCGTATTTTTCCGGGGGTGTACTGCGATAGAGCTGGTAATTCAGCGTTGCCATCAACATTCCGGGAGACAGCCGGCTGTCGCGATTGCCGTTTCCCCGGTAGTACAACTGCAGATCGCCAGTGCTCTCGCCTCCGCCGACGGCCGCCCCAACCAGCGCCAGGTCTGGCTCCAGCGAATAGGCGCGAACGAAAGCGTGCACCGTGGCCATCAGCAGCGCCGCTGAAATACCTTTTCCGCTGATGTCGCCCACTGCCAGGACCATGCGGTCATCGAGCAACGGAATGAAGTCGTAGTAATCGCCGCTGACGGTCCGCGCCGGGCGGCACACTCCATGCACTTCCAGCGTGCTCAGTTCTGAGATCTGGCGCGGGAAGAGCAGCTCTTGCACTTCGTGCGCAATCGTCAACTCGCCTTCCAGGCGCTGCTTTTCCTTTTGCTCGGCGATCAAATTCGCCAGGGAAGCAGACATGGAGTTGAACGACTCTTCCAGCGACGCCATCTGGTCGCGGGTCTGGACTTGAATGCGGTGCGAGAGATCGCCGCGATTCACGTGCTGGGTCGCGGTATAAAGTTCGCCCACCGACTTAGTCATGCTGCGGGTTAGCCGCACCCCGATGAAGAGTGCGATCAGTTCAATTAGTCCGAGAAAGATGGCAATGCCAATCAATATCTGGATGAAAACAACGCCCTTGGCGTTCAAGCTTCCAAACAAAACGTTGTACAGCATCGACGGCCGGGTCGTTACCATGATGGCCCCAGTCGACAATTCTTTGCCCGTCTCCCAGTCCACCGCGCTGTAGGGAGTTATCCAGGTGAAGGTTGGATCGAAACTTGTGGCGGCCTGGTCTACTTTGCCGGCCTCGACGTTCTGCCCCACTTGTGTGCTGGTACTCTGTTTCGCCGACTCCGCAATCCCGGTATTTCCCGCAGTCGCAGCGGTAGGAGGACTCGTTGTTCCAGCCTTGAAATGCGCACCGCTGCCGATATTGATGCCGTTTTTCTGGTCCGGCGGATACAGGCTGATCAAACCGACTCGGGCTGCGCGTTGCAGCAATTCGGAAGTGATCGGCAGATTTGAGAGCACGATCAGGTGCCGGCCTCCGGCCTCGACGTGCTTCAGGGACCGCAGGTGCAGTCGGCCGCCGTCCACCACGAAACTGCTGCTGTCGCCCTTGTCCACGTCAGGAAGCTTGATCTGGGCTTCGCTAAACTTCCCGCCCGGCTCGATCTCAAATCCCTTGCCGCCTTCGAGCACAGTCAGGCTGCGCTGCTGGAAGTTTTCGTCCGATGAACTTGCGATCTCGGCGGCCAGTTGCGGCGTGAGCTTGCCCTCCCGGGCAAGGTTCTTAAACTGTTCCGCCAGCGACGAGTTGGCCGAATTCAGGTGCTGCAATTCGGTGTCGAGATCCGCCAGTGCGATATAGGTCGCGAACTGCCCCGCGAATATGTAACCCGCAAGCAAGACCATCGAGAACACCAGGACGATCGGAATCACGCCGATGAACACGTAAGTGACGATCAACCGGTTGCGCAGCCGCCACATGAGCCGCTGACGTGACCATC
>Ga0302323_100004309_pt1 | contig 11588 bp, 9 predicted proteins | sample Fen_T0_3_FD_201950 | JGI IMG/M metagenome (GOLD analysis project Ga0302323, IMG submission 201950) | Peat permafrost microbial communities from Stordalen Mire near Abisko, Sweden - Fen_T0_3 | ecosystem: Environmental > Terrestrial > Soil > Wetlands > Permafrost | place: Sweden: Abisko... | reverse complement strand
TTGTCGCGCACTTTAAGTAGGGTCACCTGATTTTGGAGAGATGGGTGAGTGGCTTAAACCAGCAGTTTGCTAAACTGCCGTATGGGAAACTGTACCGGGGGTTCGAATCCCCCTCTCTCCGCAAAGACTGAATAAACCCCGCGTCAGCGGGGTTGTTTATTTTAATGAAGTTCCGAAGAAAGCTTGCTTTCTGAAGGAACTGAATGAAAATAAACATAACCCGACAGGGTTTATTCAGTCTTTGCAAGGTTCCCCCCCGGGGATCGCCGAAGGCAATCCTAAGAGTTTATTTAAATCAACTACCCGGTTCCGCTTCGAGATAAAGTGGCCGCCCTGCAGGCTGGCTCCTCCCTAAAATTGCCCACAGGGCAATTTCTTAACGGTCGGCCCCCTTCAAAGGGAGGGGAAATTTATTTATTATGTGAGTATCCGCTAATGAAGAAAGCTTGCTTTCTGAAGGAACTGAATGAAAATAAGCATAACCCGACAGGGTTTATTCAGTCTTTGCAAGGTTCCCCCCCGGGGATCGCCGAAGGCAATCCCTTAACCTAAGAAGGGTTCATTTAAGCTGTGCAAGGAATCTTATCTGGATTATAAGTAATTATAACTATTGAGATAAAAGATATTGAATTTTAACGGTATTTTTACGGAATAATATTTTTAAGCTTAGCTTTTATAGTTAACCTGATTTTCTCCGATTTTATGAAAAAAGTATTTAAAATATTCCTATGGCTCTTTATTACTATCCTGAGCCTGATCCTGTGTTTAGTTATCTTTCTGTATGCCTACTATTCTGTGCTGGAGAAAAAGCAGATCAGACTGGAGAAACAGCTTGAATTAAAATCGAAGGTTATCACAGTCCCTGCCGATTCCATTAATAATGGTTCACAGGGTGTCGGTCTTAACCTCATTCCAGTTCCTCAGAAGGTGCTATTTAGAAATGGACATTTTGTATTCCCGTTAACGATTGTCTATTCAGTTGAAGATACTTTAAAAGGGAAAGTAGCGAATTTACTGAAATCACTTTCTGAAACTTCTGCAAAGTATTCAGAGAAGGGAGAAATTTTCCAATTCAGACTCAGGAAAGCGTTACCAGTCCAGGGCTATATTATGGATATCAGCCCTGATAAAATATTAATTGAATACAGCAATCTTCAGGGACTGTATTATGCTATCGTTTCACTTAAAGTACTTAAACATAATTATGGCGGCACAATTCCGTGTGTTTATATTGAAGACTCTCCCGATCTTGCTGTAAGAGGAATGATGCTTGATATCAGCAGAGACAAAGTTCCGACAAAGGAAACACTTCTGAGTATTCTTGGCTTACTGGCTGATCTGAAATATAATCATTTTGAATTGTATGTGGAGGGATTTTCATTTGCCTATCCTTCTTTTCAAAAGCTCTGGCAGGGAAAAGAAACACCTGTTACAGGGGAAGAAATCCAATCTCTTGATGCTTTTTGCAGGACACATTTTATTGACTTTGTCCCAAACCAGAATTCATTCGGACATATGATGGCATGGCTGGCAACAGATCAGTATAAAGATCTGGCAGAATGTCCTAAGGGATATAAAATGCTGGGATTGATAAGCGCCAAAACTACGCTGGATCCTGTTGATCCGCGAAGTATTGAACTCGTTTCAAAAATGACCGATGACATGTTACCAAATTTTACTTCTTCAAACTTCAACGTTAATCTTGATGAACCATTTGAACTAGGTAAAGGGAAGAGTAAAGATCTATGTGCCAGAAAAGGGGAAGGAGAAGTATATCTTGATTATGCTCTGAAGCTGCATGATATAGTGGTAGCAAAAAATAAAAAGATGATGATGTGGGGAGATATTGTATTGAGACATCCGGAACTTATACCCCGCATACCCAAAGATATAACTCTGCTCGACTGGGGTTATGAATCAACCTACCCTTATGAAAGACATTGCAAGACATTACAAGAATCAGGTCTTGCTTATATGGTGTGCCCCGGAACAAACAGCTGGACAAGTATTACGGGTCGTACCAATAATATGCTGGCTACTGTTGAGATTGCAACAAAAAATGCTGTAAAATATGGTGCCAGGGGTATGCTTATCACAGACTGGGGTGACATGGGCCACTGGCAATATTTACCTGTAAGCTATGCTGGCTATGCCGTTGGAGGTGCGCTTAGCTGGAACAGTAACAGCAGTAAAGAATTGCCTCTTACTACTTTTTTGAACACTTATGTTTTCATGGATAAAAGTAAGATAATGGGAGATCTTGTCCTTGATCTCGGCAGGTATAACAGGTTTGAGGAATTTCCTATTATGAACATGACTACCACTATGTTATCCTTTCAGTTTGGGTTACGCGACAAGTTAATGATCTCTTCAATCTTTGACAAAATTTTATCAGGCATCACCGATCTGATGAAAGATATTGCACCTGAGATGATAACAGCTTTCAAAACCAATTATGAAAACAGACGGTCATTTGATTATAAAGGGCTGCATGAATTTATCGATTCAAAAGAAGCTTTGCTTAATAAGTCAAAGATTACAACCTCCGATAGCCTTATAATTCGTGACGAATATGCCAATGCAATACGTCTGATAAGGTTGGGAGCCGGACTAAAGCGATATATTGATTTCAGAAAGGGTCTGACAATAGAAGAAGAGAAATCTCAATTGCTGGCAATGAAGGAACTGGGCGATAAATATCTGTCTGAGAACCGGAGGCTCTGGCTGCTGCGTAACAAACCCGGCGGATACGATCTCAGCGTCCTTTCATTGAACAACCTCATGCAACAGTTCAATGATCGTCAACTTCTTCTTAATAAGTCTTCACTTTCCAGAGGATGGAACAGATTCCTTGAGAAAATAGGAGCTGCTGGTGCAGTCTTATATTTAAAATCAGCTTCATGACTGTCGGAATCATTTCAGTATTTCCTTCCTGCAAGAGTAATGGCAGGCGACTTTTCATTATAGCCAATTGGATACCGATTGCACTATTAAGCATAAGATATTAATAAATCCTGTCATGAAAACTCTCTCTCTCTTTCTGTCATTTGTCATTTTATTAACAATTAACTGCTCATCGGGAGATAATAATCATGGCAGAAAATCAGGGATTGAGATTTCTCAGGGAAAAATCAGCGACGATTCTCTTCTGACTCTGGTTCAATATCGAACATTCGAGTACTTCTGGGATGGCGCTGAACCTAATTCAGGAATGGCCCGTGAACGATTTCATGTTGATGGCATCTACCCTGAGAATGATATGAATGTTGTTACATCGGGAGGTAGTGGTTTTGGGTTAATGGCAATCCTTGCAGGTATTGAAAGAGGCTTCATTACAAGGGGCGAAGCTTCAGCCCGTTATTCGAAGATAATTGATTTTCTTAAAAAGGCCGATAGGTTTCATGGAGCCTGGCCGCATTGGATTTATGGAGAGACAGGGAAAGTAAAACCGTTTAGTCAAAAAGATGACGGAGCGGATATTGTTGAAACTGCATACCTTATGCAAGGATTGCTGGCTGTACGAGAGTACTTCATAAACGGATCTGAAAAGGAGAAGGTGCTTGCTTCAGAAATAGATAAATTGTGGAGAGAGGTCGAATGGAGCTGGTTCACCAAAGGAGGTGAGAATGTATTATACTGGCACTGGTCTCCTAATTATGGCTGGGATATGAATTTTGCAGTAAGAGGTTATAACGAATGTCTTATACTATATATTTTAGCTGCATCCTCGCCAACATTCCCAATTCAGGCAAGTGTTTATCACGAAGGCTGGGCCAGGTCGGGCGCAATAAATACCCTCAGCGGCAAATATGGTTATATACTCAATCTGAGACATAATGGGGCAGAAGAATATGGTGGACCTCTTTTCTGGGCTCACTATTCTTATCTTGGATTGGACCCACGATATCTTAAAGATAAATATGCAGATTACTGGCAGGAAAATAAAAATCAAACCCTGATAAACTGGAAATGGTGTTCACTAAATCCAGGCAAATTTGCAGGTTATTCTGATTCCTGCTGGGGACTGACAGCTAGTTATTCAATAAATGGCTATGCTGCTCATGCACCCGGCGAGGTTAACGACCTCGGAGTGATCGCACCTTCTGCTGCTCTCTCATCCTTCCCATATACACCTGAACAATCGATGAATGCTGTGAAACACTTTTATTATATTCTTGGAAATAAAATATGGGGAGAATTTGGATTCTTCGATGCTTTCAGTGAGCAGAATAACTGGTTTCCTCAAAGGTACCTTGCTATTGATCAGGGACCGGTTGTTGTAATGATAGAAAATTTCAGGACCGGATTGCTCTGGAATCTGTTTATGTCTTCCCCGGAGATTCAAAATGGATTGAAGATCCTTGGTTTTACTTCAGGAGAATAATACAATGTTCAATTTTTTAAATGATTTGATTATAATAGTATTGAGATCGTAAAAAATACTTATATTGTCAATGAAAAATGATTTTAAAACATATTTTATTAAATTGTAATTAAAGATTATTTAAAATTTATGTTGTTATATTCTTAAATTTTAATATATTCGCACCGTGATTTTTAAATTGAAACGATTAAACTAAATAGATCGCAAGTTGTTAAATAAACAAAGTATTAAAAAGGTTAGAAAAATGAAGAACAAAGTTTTAATGGGATTAGCCGCTATCGTAATGGTTGCTTTCCTTTCTAGTTGTGGAAAAGTTCCACAGGCACAAGTTGATGCTACTAACGCAGCAATCGCAGCTGCACAGACTGCTGAGGCAGCTGTTTATGTACCGGCTGAATTTACAGCTGTACAGGATTCAATGAAAGCAATAAACGCTTCAATTGAAGTTCAGAAATCAAAATTATTCAAGAAATTTGGTCCTATTAAACTTAAACTTGATGCTACACTGGCTCTTGCAAACAAAGTAGCCGCTGACGCCGCAGTTAAGAAAGAAGAAGTTAAGAAATCTGTTGAGGCTTCACTGGCAGCTGTAAAAGCTGTTATTGAAGAAAACAAAACTCTTATCACCAAAGCTCCAAAAGGAAAAGAAGGAGCAGCTGTTCTTGAGCAGATTAAAACTGAAATGACTACAATCGAAGCTTCTGTAGCTGAAGCTCAGGGTCTGTATGATAAAGGTTCTTTCATGGATGCAAACAACAAAGTTAAAGCAGCAGCTGACAGAGCAACCGCTATCAATACCGAACTTAAAGATGCTATTGCAAAAGTACACGGAAAGGGAAAACCAGCACCAGCACCAGCAGCAGCAGCTAAACCAGCCGCTAAACCAGCAGCACCAGCCGCTAAACCAGCCGCTAAACCAGCAGCTAAGCCAGCAGCTAAGCCTCCTGTTAAGAAATAGTAAATAATAAGTACTTACTTATTTATATAAAATCCCCCGGGAATTTCCCGGGGTTTTTTTTAAAATCGCCACAGGTTTACATGAGAAAGGTTTGGAGAGATGTGCTGATTTTTTCTGCTGTTGCAGTTTCTATTCCATTAGTAATCTTATTATTAATTCATTTTACTCCTCAACCACCTATTGGAGCAATTGAACATGCCAGGGAAATTCTTTCCACGGCAGGAATAAACAGGGCAGATACATATTCTAAGAAACTATATACCGAAGCAAAGATCTTCTACGATTCTGCTATGGTAAATTGGAAGAAAGAGAATAAAAGGTTTATATATTTCAGGCATTATGATAAAGTGGCCATGTTTGCAGAACTTTGTGCAAAAAAGGCAGGCCAGGCTTCTGAAAACTCAGTCAGCAGTTCGTCAAACCTTAAAATACAACTGAAAGAAAAAATTGAATCTCTTGATGATCTGGTAATTCAGATTGACGAACTTTTCACTACATATCCATTAACTTCCGAAATACGTAATCGGATCTCAAAAGGGAAGATTTTGCTCAAAGAGGGTGAGATAATTTACAATAAAGGTCAGTATTTCCAGGCGAGTAGAAAAATAACCGATTCGGAGTACCTGCTTACTGAATCGTACGAGAATGCATCAACAAATCTGAAAAACTATTTCAAATCATTTTCACTTTGGAAAAAATGGGTTGATAAGACTTTAAATGAATCGAAAAAAAGTCGTGATTATTCAATAATTATTGATAAATTTTCACGAAAATTTTTTATCTACCTAAGTGGTTCACGTAAATATGAATTTGAAGCAGAACTCGGAAAAAACTGGGTTGGCGACAAAAGAGTAAAAGGGGATATGGCAACCCCTGAAGGCATGTATAAAGTTACACAGAAATTCGAGGGAAGTAAAACGAAGTATTATAAAGCCCTGCTACTCGACTATCCTAATGAAGAAGACAAAGAAAAATTCAGGTCCGAAATTGAACATGGTTCGCTTCCGGCAAACGCAAAAATAGGAGGTTTGATAGAAATACACGGAAACGGGGGAAAAGGGATAGACTGGACAGAAGGTTGCATCGCTCTTACTGATAAAGAGATGGATATTGTTTTCAGAATTGTAAAAGTTGGTACTCCGGTTACAATCATTGGATCGATGATTGAACTTAAAGATGTTGTGGACAAGTAAATTATCTGATATGGATAAGATAATAAATGATGGTACGCAGCCTGAAATTGAAAAAAAAGCAGGCGGTGATAAGCCGGTAAATGGGAACAAAAACAGGCCAGATACTACATTATGGCAAAAATTCCGTGCCAGAAAAACACTTTTTAGTATGGTCCGTTTTGTATTTTTCTTCATCTGTACAATAATTGTTACTTTCTCTCTGATTCTTTTTATTCTGTATGTCGTTCCTTTATTGAAGGAGCTTTCACCACTTCATAATACTGAAATCACAAATAATCAGGAATTAAAGAAAGAACCTCTCTATAAAAAGCAAACCAGCCTCTTGACAAAAGATGTTCAACGTCTCTCATTGAAAGTCAACGGTTATACTTCCGGTCAATCATATATAGTCATCAACACTATCGAAAACAGATTCTACCTCTACACAAATAAAAAACTGATACGAGAAGGATTCTGCAGTTCCGGTAGTTATATGATGCTTCAGACAGCAAAAAACAAGAAGTGGGTTTTCAAGACACCTAAGGGAAAATACTGGATACATGGGAAAACCACCAATCCTGTCTGGAAAAGACCCGACTGGTCATTTGTGGAAGAGGGTTCACCGATTCCATCCGCAAATGATGATTCACGATATGAATATGGTGTCTTAGGTGATTATGCATTGGCTCTGGGCGATGGATACATGATTCATGGGACTATTTATAAACGTTTCCTGGGAATGCCTGTTACGCATGGTTGTGTTAGATTGAATGATGATGATCTTAAAATTGTCTTCAATACTCTTAATATTGGTTCAAAAGTTTACATTTTCTGATCAGATAGATAATATGGAAACTGAAAATACTAACAAGAGGTCTTTTGGAAAAATATTGTTCATAATATTGACCAGTATTATTTCTCTCTTCATTATCTATTATTCTGTGATGTCAATGATCAGTCCTGGGAGAAAAATGGAAGAGATTAAGAAAGAATTTGAAGCTAAATCAGATGATAAAAATGGAGTTGAGGGGCAGATATTTAAGGATTCAGCATATCTTATGTTATTGAAGGAGAGAAGCTTTCTTCAATCCAGAATTGTGATGGCACAGACTGACTCTATTTATCTTACTATTAATATGGCAGATAGTACTGCTAATATTGAAATAAGCGGAGTAGTTGTTCACAAAGCAAAGATGAGCAGCATAACAGCAAGCAGGATACTTTTAGCCGACAACCTGAATTCGATCTTATCAATGCTACCAACTCCGTTTACTATATCGAAGACTTTTGCCACGATAAAGAAAGAACCGGTAATGATCAAGATGGCACCTAAAGATACTTCAGAATATAAACCGGATATTATGCCGGATACATCTATTACTGAGCCTGTCAATTATATTCTTTTGATGAACAATGGAATCAGAATATATGTCTATCAGGAGGAAACTGTGAAAGCGAATGACAGGATGAGTCATCTCAGTTTCGATCTTAAAGACAGGCTGAGAGATACTTGGAATTCGTTAAAGAGTGTAGCTGCCCTGAAAGTTCCCGAATATCATCCATTCATAAAAATAAGACTTCCAAGAACCGATGCGAAGATAATTTACAGAGCTATTCCAAAGAATGGGCAGATAGCAGTTTTTAGTTAACTAATCATCCAGACTTCTGCTTCCTTATAACTGATTTTGTCATATCTTTATAGTATTAATAATCTAATTTCTGAAGTTATGAAGAAAAGTGTACTTGCCTTATTCTCTGTTACTGGATTTCTTACTTTCACGTTTCTGCTTTTTAGTTTTCAGGCAACAGCCCAGGAAGTTTCAAAAACAGGGTCAGCTCTTCCCGACAGTGTGAATATAATAATTACGGCATCGTGTACTCCTTGCCATACAAGCGAGGGTGGAATGATGTCAAAGTCAAAATTGAATTTCACTGAATGGACCAATTATTCACCGGAAAAACAGAAGGAAAAGGCTGCTAAAATTTATTCAGAGATTAATAAAGGGGCCATGCCTCCCAAAATGGCCAGGGAAAAGAGACCAGAATCAATACCTACAAAAGAGCAACTGGATATAATTAAAAGATGGTCTGAGTCTTTTCCATCTGATACCAAGTAGCAATTACTCTATTTTTCTTTTAGACTTTTATTATTTAAGGAAAATATCTCGGAAATTGGGTTCTCCCTAAATGGGTAAGCTTTTTTCCAGAAACCTTCGTTATATTTCAAAAAATAATGTAGGTTTGAAAAAGACTTACTTGATTAATCATTCATAACATGGGAAGATTCACTGGCGTAATCGGGATCATTATTATTCTTGGACTTGCATTTCTATGGTCAAACAACAGAAAAAAAATCAATTACCGTCTGGTAATAACAGGTCTGTTGTTGCAGATTGCTCTCGCGATCTTTATACTTAAGGTACCAATTGGGCAGGAGATTTTTTTCTGGCTGGGAAAGGCAATTAATAAGCTTCTTGACTTCTCTAAGGCAGGCGGCCTTTTTGTTTTTGGAGATCTTACAAAAGTGACCCAGATACTTCCGGAAGGTATTGTTAAAAGTGGCATATTTCTCTTCATATTATTACCTACAATCATTTTCGTATGTGTCCTTGTTGCAATAGCTTATCATATCGGGCTGATGCAAAGAGTAATTGCTGTAATTGCTCGTTTTGTTCATTGGGCAATGAGAGTCAGCGGGAGCGAAGCTTTATCAAATGTTGCAAGTGCTTTTGTGGGTCAGGTAGAAGCTCAGATTATGATACGACCCTATCTTTCAGGAATGACAATGTCGGAATTGCTGGCCTCCATGACAGGCAGTATGGCATGTATTGCAGGCGGGGTAATGGCAGTTTATATTTCTATGGGTGTACCGGCTTCATATCTTCTTGCTGCAAGTCTAATGGCCGCTCCTGGTGCTCTGGTAATTGCGAAAATTGTTTTTCCCGAGACTGAAGAATCAGAAACACAGGGAATCGTAAAACTTGAGGTGAAAAAGGAACACTCTAACATAATGGATGCCATCTCACATGGTGCAAGTGATGGTATGAAGATCTCAATTAATGTGATCGCAATGCTCATCGGTGTTATAGCGCTTATTGCTCTAATAGATGCCCTTTTAGGATACTTTGGTCATTTTCTGTCATGGATCGGATTGTCTCTTAATGCATTGGGTCTGAATGTTGATAATCTTCGTCTTAAAGATGTTGTCGGTGCTTTCTTCAGTCTGTTTGCAATTGTGATGGGAGTTCCTCCTTCAGATTCACTGCACGTGGGTTCTTTAATGGGAACGAAAATGGTAATAAATGAATTTGTTGCATATTCCGACCTTACACCTATGATACAACAAGGTCTGTTAAGCGCCAAATCTGTTGTAATAGCAAGTTTTGCCCTCTGCGGATTTGCAAATTTCAGTTCAATTGCCATTCAACTAGGAGGAATCGGAGTACTGGTCCCCAATCGAAAAGCTGATCTGGCAAAACTGGGATTTAAAGCAATGCTCTGCGGTACAATGGCTTCATATATTTCAGCTTCTTTGGCCGGGATTCTTCTCTAAGAGCAAATATTTGATTATTTTTGGAATCCTGTATTTAAGGAGAGATGGCCCCGCAAGAGCGCGGTAGACGCCGTGATCGAATGCGGCTAAATAATAAGGAGAGATGGCCCCGCAAGAGCGCGGTAGACGCCGTGATCGAATGCGGCTAAATAATAAGGAGAGATGGCAGAGTGGTCGAATGCGGCGGTCTCGAAAACCGTTGTTCGCCTTCCGGCGAACCGGGGGTTCGAATCCCCCTCTCTCCGCAAATAAAGATTGAATCATCACAATTTAATAACCTATATTTATTAACTATGAAAAATATTTTAAAAATGTTGTTGATATGCGGATTCCTTGGCATAATAGTAACTGGCTGCAAAAATAAACCTGTGACAGAAACTGAGAAAACAAATCCATTCTTTGGAACGTACAATACTCCTTTTGAGGTACCTCCTTTTGAAAAGATTATGGCAAAACATTATATGCCTGCTTTTTTAAAAGGAATGGCTGATGGCAGAGTTGAAATTGAAAATCTTGCTAACAGTAAAGACGATCCGACATTTCAGAACACCATAGAAACATTCGATAAAGCTGGTGAGCTTTTAACAAAAGTCTCATCAGTTTTCTTTTCACAGTCATCAGCAAATACAAACGATTCCATCCAAAAAATTGAAGTGCAAGTCTCTCCTTTGCTTTCAGCATATCGCGATGAAATTCTGCTTAATTCCGCTCTGTTTAAAAAAGTAAAATCTGTATATGATAACCAGGCAAAATTCAATCTGAGTACTGAGCAGAAATTCTTACTTGAAAATCTTTATAAAAGTTTTGTCAGAAATGGGGCAAACCTGAATAAGCAGGATCAGGATACTCTGAAAAAGCTAAATCAGAAATTATCAGTACTGACGGTTAAGTTTAGCCAGAATGTACTGGCCGAGACAAATAAATTCAAGTTGTTTGTTAACAAAGAAGACCTTAAAGGACTTCCGCAATCTGTAATTGCGACAGCATCAGAAACAGCAAAAGAAGCCGGGCAGGATGGTAAGTGGGCATTCACAACACAACGGCCCAGTATTTTCCCATTTCTGCAGTATTCTCCTGACAGGAATCTTCGTGAGAAACTTTTTAGTGCTTATACCAACAGAGGCAATAATGGCAATGAATTTGACAATAATAAGATATTAGCCAGTATTGTTGAACTCAGGGCGGAGAGAGCAAAACTACTCGGATATAAATCACACTCAAATTTTGTTCTTGAACCTAATATGGCTAAGGTACCTGAGAATGTATTAAACCTTTTGAACAGTCTCTGGGATAAATCGATTCCTGTTGCTAAGAATGAAGTTGAGGAAATGCAAAAAATTATTACCAGAGAGGGAGGAAAATTTAAACTTGAACCATCAGACTGGTGGTATTATGCTGAGAAACTTAGAAAAGAGAAATATAATTTAAACGACAGCGAGCTAAGACCGTATTTCAAACTTGAAAATGTCAGAGATGGTCTTTTTACAGTTGCAAATAAATTATTCGGAATAACTCTCACCC
>Ga0302323_100004306_pt1 | contig 11591 bp, 7 predicted proteins | sample Fen_T0_3_FD_201950 | JGI IMG/M metagenome (GOLD analysis project Ga0302323, IMG submission 201950) | Peat permafrost microbial communities from Stordalen Mire near Abisko, Sweden - Fen_T0_3 | ecosystem: Environmental > Terrestrial > Soil > Wetlands > Permafrost | place: Sweden: Abisko... | reverse complement strand
TGTTCATAGGGCACCCGTGGGAACTGAAGGTTCCTAGGTCGATGATGTTTCCCTGGTCCCAAAGCACCGCATGTCGTTCAGCAGCGGCATTGTAGCTAAGACCGACGACTTGCCCGCGCATGTTGAGAGCCGTCGCTTCCGTGAAGGTTCCGCCTAGCCCTCCCAAATCGGTCATCCGCCCCTTTTCCCAAACAAAAGCCGCTTCGCCATCGTCACCGATCCAGTTGGCGCCGACCACTTGGCCACGGTTGTTGACGGCAAAGACAAACGAAGACATCCCGCTGGGGGTGCCTAGCGCGACCCTGGTTCCTTCCTCCCAAAGGAAGGCAATTTGGTTACCTTCGGCGGTGGTACAGCTGCCAACGACTTGGCCCCGATCGTTGATTCCTATGGCCGTACACGACGCGCCCTCGGGCGCTGCCAAGTCTGTCCCGACACCCCTCTCCCACAGAACGGCACGATATTCACGCGAAGCCAGGACCCTGTACCCGGCGATTTGGCCCCGATTGTTGATTGCCGCCGCGAAGGAATACAGATCATCCGGCGCGCCGAGATCGATCATCCGTCCGTTGTCCCATAGAAATGCCCGCCCATTTTGGCCAGCCGGTCCGCTATATCCGACAATCTGTCCGTGTTCATTGAGAGCGTTGGGATAGGATGAATCGTTCGGACCTCCAAGTGCTCCAAGGTCAACCATTCGACCGTTCTCCCACAAGAACGCGTGTTGGCTGCCTGAAGCCGTGGCGCTGGAGCCCGCGACTTGTCCCCGATCGTTGATGAGGACTGCGGATGCCTCCGTACCGCCTAGCGTTCCCAAATCGATTGCCGTGAAGGGCGTGTGCTGGTGCTGCCCGTCTTGCATGCCCTGGCTCTCCTGTGCGTGCGCCCAACGCAGCGGTATGACGAAGGCCGAGCCCAATAACAACCAACCTACCACTCGATGTCTAGTAACCATAGCCAGTTTCTCCCCTCGGTGCCGAGATTCTGCGATTCGCCCACCCGTTCGGCCACGCGGTCGTAGCCGCGGGCCGAAGCGGTTATGGGCCTGTCACTGATGCTCTACGGATTCACGCCGACTTCGATATCGATTGACTGAGCATGTTGCCCGGCCGCACAGGTCACGCTGCACGTGGTGGTCGCCCTGTGGCTGTCAGTGAGGTATTGTCCGTCACTGCACTGCACACCAAGAATGCAGAAGCCCCAGTCTCCGTTGGTAAGCGAAGACCCTGACGCCTGGTATGTAGCCGTGATCTTTCTCCAGCTGCTGCTCTGGGCGACTTTGTAGGTTATGTGGTCTTGGAGGTTCGCGCAACCGTTGCCGGGCGCGCAATAGGCGCTGACGTTTTGGGGCAGGTACTGCCCGTAGACGATAGTCACTTCATTCCGATTGTCCGCGAAGGCCTGCGGGACGAACGTCATCAAGACGGCGAAGCATGCGGGAACGATTGAGCGTAGGTTCATTTGAATTTCTCCTATTGCATTGTCGTATTTCAATTGAACTGCGATTCATCGAGCTCCTTCTGTTTGGTTTGGCTTCCTCCTTTCGGTGTTGCTTGGGCTTTCATTGGCTTCTCGTCGGACTTCCCATCGGAACGTCCTGGACAGGCGTACGGAACTGAAGCTGAATGCCGTCGCGGACCTGGCCCGGTGACAGCTCGCAGCCCGCCTCAGCGAGGCTCCCCGCGGGCTCAAATGCCAAGAGTTGCAGCTGGCCCGGGACCACACGGGTGAGCGACCAGCGCCCGTCCACCACAGTGACGGTCTCGCGCCGTTTGACCCCAGTCACCGGGTCGCGCACCGACAGGGTGAAATTGCTCAGGGGGCTGCCGTCGACCAGCGCCGCCGTACCGCTAAGAGTTCCCAGCGCGGGAACCATGACGACAATGTCGTCGCCCGGGTGTGCGCCTTTCGCCACGCCGACGCTGCCACCCGGAACCTCGGCGCGCACCGTACACGTGACGCCGTTTTCGAGACCATCGATGCGAAACAGACCTTCAGGGTCGCTCACCACGCGGCTGGGAGGAAGCGGCCCAAGCGGGCCCAAACGGGAAAGAAGTCCGGAGGCTCCGTCATCGGCGCTCCGGGTAACGCAGTTGGCGCCGACAAGCGTGTCCGGCAAGGCCTGGCCAGAGCTATCCACGACCCGGCCGCTGATGTTGCCGCCGCGACGGAGAATCACGGTCGCCTGAACGATGCCAGCGCTTACGCGCACGATACCCTGCGACCAATCACTCGGCGCGACAGAAGGATTGATTCCGTCGCTGACCTGCACGCGGTAGGGACCAGCCGCCAGAGGACCAATCTTGAAGCGCCCGTTGCCCAGAGCCGCGGCTGGTGAGCCGCCCAGAGGGGAAAGCCCCGAGGCAGGGCGAGCAGGTTGTGTCGCGCCCCCTGGTGCGATGGAATCCGTCGAGGGCGCCCCACTCTCCGCGGCGGGTGAGGCCGATACCGAGACTTGGTCGACACCCTGTCCGTCGGGCGTCTTGACCGTAACGAGAATGGCGCCACGCCCGGCGAGACGGATTGTCGCCTCGACCTTTTCCGAAGCGCGCGCATCGATCTGGACGGCTTCTCCTTCGAAGCCCCGATCCGGCTTGAGATCGTAAAGCCCCGGGGACAGGTCGCGGACCTCGTAAGTCCCGGTTGCGTCGGTGACGAACGAAGCACGCGAGAGCTCGGTCGCTCGGTCACCGTCCTTCGGGCCGGGACCATAGAGACGAAGGTGCGCGTTCGCGGCAGGTTCGCCGGCGTCGTCAACCGCATGCACGACCAGCCGAACGGCTGCAGCGACCTTCCACACGATGCCCTCTACATCGGAGTGCCTCACTGCCAACGTGGTCGGCCCGTCGACGAGGTTGTGGTCGAGGCATTCGACCTCGACGTGGTAGCCGCCGATCGGGACCGCCTTGAAACGAACGGTTCCGTCGGACTCGATGCTGGCGAACATGACCCGGAGCCGCGGGAACGCCGCGCCCACCAAACCCGGTGCCGGTATTGCGGAGGCCTCCGGTCCCAATGAGACGCTGCCGCGCGAGCAGGGCTCGTCTTTGTTTCGTTTGAGCACCTTGCCCGTGACCCGCGCCGCAGCCGACACGGTCAGCGTCACGCCCTGAATCTGGCTCGCGAGGCCGATCTGGATAGGAGTGAGCATGTCGCCACGCCACCCTTCCCCCTCGCCCGAGAGCGTGTAGCTGCCGGGCTCGAGTCCCTGGATTTCGAACGTGCCGTTCGCATCACTGGTCTCGGCAGACGCGAGAGAAGTATTCAAGCTTCCCGCCACCACCGCCCGGACCTCCACGCCTGGCACAGGCGTCCCCGTTCCCTCGGCCACAACGCGACCCCTGATAGTAGAGCCAGGCGTGAGGGTCACGACCAGGCCAGCACTAGGCGCGATGTGAGCGATTCGCGCGAAGGAGTATCCGTGCGCGCGGGCCAACACAGTCACCGGGCCAGCGGCAATCCACAGGGCAAAACGGCCATCCGGCCGGCTAGTAGCCACGGCCGTGTCACGTGGAGTCCCTTGCCTCACAACCACAAGCGTCGCTCCAGAAATGGGTCCGCCCGTCGCGTCCAGCACCTGTCCACTAAGGTTGGCGCCGCCTTCGTCGAGGACGATGTCGATTCCGGTCTTTGCTTCGCCCTGACCGAGAAGAACGCCCCCGCCGTGTAGTGCAGATCCCGGCTGGAATCCGTCGGCCGCAGCCGACACGACGTACTCGGTGCTCGCGAGCCCTGTGATCCGGTAGTCTCCCGTCGAGGCGGCAACAACGCAGGTCATGTTCGGAATCCCGAACACATCCGAGCTGACTGTCGTCGCGCAGACACGCGCCCTCGCTACAGCGTCGCCCACTCCATTTCGCACGCATCCCGAAATCGAACCATCGACTGAGTCAGCCTGGTGGATAAGACCTGCCTTCGTCAATGCCGCGGGAACCGCAGATGGCTTGGGACCTTCAGGATTTTTCTGCAGAAGGAACCGCAAGCATGCAAGGACGAGCACCGCCACGATAAGCGAAGTCCAAAGCGTTCTTCTCCTCGTCATTTGCCAAATCTCCACGCATTTGCAAAGAGTGCATCAACCCACACTGCCACACTGCCACGCTGCCACGCTGCCACACTGCCGGCTGGCGGCTGGCGCAATTGGCGCGACCGTTGCGGCAGACACAGCCAGCCTTGAGCGGCTTACTTCAGTTGTCGCCAGTTCAGAATCTCGTAGAGTGAAACAACATCCGCACACGCCGAGCAGACTGCCTCCACGTGCCGAACGACAGATCGGTATTCGATAACCAGAGATGTGTCAAGCGGAATCCCGCAAGCCCAGTTGATGAACAGGCGAAGTAACGAGCTCCCGCGCGACGGAGAGCGCGAATCGTCGGACAAAGCGTTGCTGCCGTAGCAGAAATGTCACGCGCGATCGGCGCTGCCTTATTTCGTTCGGCGGCTTACCTTCCGGCAATAAGGGCGAACCTAACTAGAGCACCGTTCCGTACTCAGGTCCGGTATCGAGCGAGAAAGGCCAGGACTTCGTCGAGCTTCCGGCGCAGAGGCACCCCGACCTCGCCCGTGGGCAGCAACGCACCCAACTCACCTGTCAGCTGGCGCAACTGACCGACGTCGTTCGCCCATCGATCACGGGCGCCCTGCAAGGCCATGGCGACTTCGCCCAATTGATCGTTCTCCCGGATGCGCGTCAGCACGTCGAGATTGCCCTCGCCCATCTCTCGCAGGACGTGGTGGAAGCGATACATCGGACCGGCGATGCGATGGGATGCATAGAGAACCACGAAGACAATAGCCACCGACAGAATGGCCAACACGAGCAAGGTGAGCGTCAACACAATGGGAAGGAGCATGGCGCCCATCGTCCGATAGGAGGCGTGGGCCGACTGCAGGTTCGACTGGATCTCGGCGCGCAGGAACAGGTACATCGTTGCGCCGAAGATCGCGAGGATGGCTGTGTTGGCCAGGATGAACTTCAGGATCAAGCCAACCTGGAAGTCGCGATCGATGAACTTGGTCCGTCGTTGGTGTTGCGGTCGGTTTTCGCGAATCGTGGTCATGGTGTCGCCCTCTCGAGTCCGACCTAGTGGCAGGTCTTGCACAGTTGTCCGCTTTGGTTGTTGATGCGGAGGAAATAGGTCTTGTAGGTCGTCTGCTTCTGGAACAAGCGCGCGAAGAAGCTTTGCGATTTCCAGCTCATGCTGTCGCTTGCCGGCGACGCCGCGTCGTGGCAGCTGATGCAGCTGACCTTGTAGTCTGACAGCAGCGGCAGCGGGACCTTGTCTTTCTCTCTGACTTCCGAGCCTACAGGATGGTGCTTCTCGATGTCCTTGTGGCAGCGGATGCAGTTGTTGTCGCAGGACCGTGTCAGGTCGGCGAGCTTGGGGAGGTCCTTCTGGGAGCTGTGGCAGACCTTGCACGCCTCGATCTTGGTCCCTTCATGCATCGTGGCCAGCCCCCCGCCCTCCTTCCCCTCAGCCCAAGCCACGGCCACAAGGGTCGCCGTCAGCAGCACGCCCAGTCCGGTCCTTCGTAACTGCCCGCGCATTGAACCCATCACCTATTTGAAACCGATCACCAGCTGCGCGAACGCCGAGTTGCCGTGCAGATCTGCGTTGCCGTCGAAGAAATGGGCAAACTCCACCTTCATGACAGTCACATCGAAGGGCCGCAAGAAGCAGCCAACAGTAAGTCGACGTAGCGTCTCATCCAACGCGCCATCGTCGGCTGTGCTGCCTAGGGTATCGAAGCGGGCCGACGCACCGAAAGGCAGCGGCCCACCCTCGAGAAATGTGCCGAACAGCGACACCTGGAACCCCGTGCGTCGCAGTGACTGTAGCAGGTCATGCCGCTGGTAGTACTCGGCTTGCAGACGGAGAAACGCCACGCGCGCCTCGACGTCGCCAGCGAAGGTACGCTGGTCGGTCTTGCCGCTCTGGCTGACGTCTTCGATGAAGCCAACGCCAACGTCCAGCGGCTGGTTGTCCGCGCTCTCCATCGTGAAGGGATTGTTGAAGGGTACGACGGCGATTCGCCCGCCCACCGCCGTGCCGACGCCGGCGCCCCTGAGGACGTAGCCCGCATAGTTGATGAAGCTATGGTTGCCGAGGACGCGGAAGCCTGTGTCGTTGTAGCCCCCATCCATGAGAACGGTCGTGGTTAGCGGGGCGCTCATGGTCGGACGGTCCAGCGAGGCGAAGTACTGCCAGTCATTGCCGAAGTTGACGTCGAACTTGCCGACTTGCACGTGAAAGCCGCTTTCGAGGAACACGTTGCCGCGCGCCGGAATCAGTCCACCGAACAGGTGAAAGTCGATGAAGCCGACGGCCAAATCGGATTCCTTGTCGGCGAAGACCAGTGCTGCGCCGACCTGGAAGTGCTTGTAGAACTCCTTCTTGATGTCGAATTCGAAGCTGCCCACCTCGAACAGATTCGGGTTACTTCCGTAGGTCGAGAGCGACACGTCGAAGAAGCCGCTGAACTGGATGGCCTGGGCCAACTCTCTCACCTTGGCGTTCAGTATGTCGTCGTCCTTCTTCAACGACTCTGTTGCTTTCTTCGACTCCGCCATTTGCTCTTCGAGGGCCTTGACCCGCTCCCTGAGCGCCGCCAATTCGTCGACATCCCCGCTGCTCCCCCCGTCCAGGGCCGGCCCGACGGTCACGCTCCCGGCGACTTCAGCGTCGAGTGGCGCCCCGGCATCGGCGAACACCGATGCTTGCGTCACGTCGGGGTCCGGCGTCGTTGCGGCGGGGGCAGTTGCGGCAGGCTGGGCTGCCGTCGGTGCCGAGTCGCCGACGTGCAACGCCAGTAGCACGCTCATCAAAGACCACCACGTCCGAAAGATCCGCTCGCCAACGCTCCGCGCGCGCAGCGCATGTTCCAGGCTCCGCTCCGCCTCCCTCGGGATACTGCCCTCTCGCACTCTTCAGGATCATCGGCGGCGCGACCGCGACGCTTGAGGATTGCGCAAGCGCCGTGACAGCCAGCGTACATTCGCGTCACCGCAACGCCAACAATTGCGGAAGGAGGCTGCGGCTGCACGCCGTCGACCAACGCCACGTCGCGCGGCGGGCAGAGCTCTGCCACCTCGGTCCGGGTTACCACAATGGGCTGCTGGAGTCCCGAACGGTTCGACGGACCGAGTGGTCAGAGCGCGTTCGGCGCTCTAGAGCCCCATGCAATTGGCGTAGTACGTGACCGTACCTGCCCAATCCGAGAAGATGCCTCGGATTCCAACCCTCTTGGCCAATACGTCGAGCAGCTCGAAGGTGTCGCCATCGTTGTGAATGGCGGCGGTCACCGACTGGTAGTAGTAATCGCTGCGTCCCGTGGTCGCCAGCGGCCCCGAGCGCTCGAGCGTCCAGGTGATGATATCGAGGCCCGCCGCTTTCGCAGCGGTGGCGTATGCCGACGGAACAATCCGCTGGCTCCCATCCAACGTCACCAGCGCCCAGGTGGGCGGCGCGATGATCCTAACGCCCTTGGCCGCCACCTCGGGAAGCCGGGCCACTGCCGCGTCGAATCCGCCGGGGACATCAACTTGGTCGTCGAGGTACACCGACTGCTTGCCGAACCCCGGCTCGTGCCCGAGCCAATAGAGCACGTCATTCAGGTTGAAGGACTGCGCGAACACCCGGTGCGGGGAGATGTGGGCCTGCTTGTACTCGTCGATCATCTGTTGTGCGTAGTGCTCCTGGGTGTAGTCACCTTGGAAGGGCATGGCCACGCTGGCCGCTTTCAACTCAGGCGTAAACTTCGTGCCCAAGCCGGAAACGAGTGCGATGTAGTCCTTGTGGCTCAGCACCGATCCGCAGGTCGCGTACAGGTCGGTGCGGAAGCTGGGCGTGCCGTCCATGTACTCAGCGACGGTCGTGGCCTTGGGATTGCTCCCATCCATTTTTCCGCAAAGGGACTTGAACTCGGCCAGAGAAATGTCGCTCGTGCAGCACATGGCTTTCGCAGGCGTCCCGGTGACGGGATCGGCGGGCGTGAACGGCGTGGTGCATTTCGCGGCCAGCTCGGGAATGGCCAAGATGTTCGTGGTGGTGTGCAGATCGCACTGTGAGTGGCGGCAGACCAACTGGCGATCCTTGGTGAAGGTCACATCGCACTCCAGGATCCCTGCTCCCATGCGGGCGCCTGCCTCCAGGGCCTCTTTGGTCTCCTCGGGAAACGCCAGGGCCGCGCCTCGGTGTCCGATGGCAAACTCGGTCGACTGGAACGGCCCTTCGGAACAGCTCTCGAGCTTGCGCTTGAGCGGGCTTTCATCCATGGCATCCACCAAGTAGTAGGGGCGGGGGCCCACCTGAATGTTACGTGGCGCTTGGTTGCGCGGGGAATGCGCATGAGGATGCGCGGAACGGTAAGACTGCAGATCGCGACCGCCGCTTCGGCTCTCCTTCTCGGACGCAGCCGCGCCCAAGGAAAACACGACGGTACCTATAGCGAGCGAGGCGGTGAGGGGTAGCACGATGAGACGGAAGTAGGATGTGTCCATGGGTAACCTCTCAATCGGGTTTTGGTTCGGAAGCCCAGCGGCTTTCACCGTCATACCGGCCCCTGGCGGCCAAGTCGTGCAAACGTTCCGCAACAGCTTCATGACGGAAGCGATCGATGGCTGCCACGGCAGCGCGCCCCGAGCGCCTCAGATCGCTACGAGGTACCGCCGGCCTCGAGCAGCGGCACGCAACTTCCGTTCGAACAGGACGATAGGCTGCAGCAGTCGCCGTCCGTCTGGCACGGCCCGCACGATTCGGCCACGCAAGCGGCGCCGCCCGAGCACCACTGGCATTGGCTACACACACCGGCTGGCGGACGCGGAGCTTCGCAGTTCGCTCCCGCAGCCAGCACGGCGCGATCGAAGATGAAGCTGGCGTAGGCGCCACCCGCGAAATCGCCGACGAAGATCGAGCCCCAAACCTCCAGTCCGACGGTAGCGCTGACGTGCGCCTGCGGTGCATAGAGGTTTCCAATCCACGGGCTAGGCAGCGTGATTGCGTTCTTGCCGCCAACCCAAAGCCTGCCGGCGGCCGGGCGGTCTTTGCCGGCCAGGCTGAGCGCGCCTTGGACGTTCAGATCCCCCTTCACGAACACGTCGATTTCCGCACCCGGAACAACATCGAACGACAGACTGCCCACGAGATTGATCGAGCCGTCGATGAACAGAGCCACCATGCCCGTCACGTGAATGATGAGATTGCCGACCCCTGAGATCTGGGAAAGGTAGATTCGGCCGCACGACAGCGTCCACTCGTCAGCGCCCGCGACCGAGGCCAATCTGTCGCCAGAAACGCCGAGGCTGTCGTTGTCGTTCTTCACCTTGGCTGCGTCGACCAGAGCCGAAATATCGAGCAAGTCCGAAACGGCACAGGGACAGGGCTTGGCTACGATGACGGGCTGGCGCTGGTTGGTCCCAGCCACCGACACCGGGAGCGCAGTAAGCAGGCCGACATGATGACAATCACCGTCCACCGTCAGCGCGCCCAGCCCCGAGAAGTTTCCACCCAACCAAGCGTTGCGCGAGACCGTGGCAGGGCCGGCCACCAAGATATTCCCGGCACAGTAGAAATCGCCGCGTGATTGCAGCTGGCCCACCCGCTGCAGATCGCCACCGCCGGCTATGGAGAAGGAGCCACCCACGGTGGTAGCTCCGGCCAGCAAGCTGTAGTTGCCGTTGACCCCGACCGCCGCGCCGCTGTCGTCGGATTGCCCCACCTGATAGGGGCCCTGGCGAGAATCGAAGCCGTGGGTGGAGAGGGAATTCGACAACTGGAGGTTGCCACATGTGCAAAGCGCGTTCGAGAACCGGCTTGCCGCGAGTCGCCCGCTGCACGTGTCGTGCGTCGCAATGGTCACGCGCGGGCTGGTAAGCGGACAGGTCGCAACGGAAACGCCCCCATCGCTGGTAATGCCCCCGTCGACGGTAACGGGCAAACCGTCGCCTCCGGCGATGCTGCCAAGGACGCCGTCGCTCACCGAGCACGCCGAGGCACCCATCACGAGCAACAGACAAAGGTGCGCGCAACGCACGAGCGGCTTGTCCGCCGGCAATCTCATGGCTTGTTGCCGGCCCCCACCGCGTGGCCGAGCGCGCGTTCGACGCGGCTTCGGTAGGGCGAGCTCGGGTAGGCCCCCAAGAAAGCCTGGGCGCGCGTCCTGGCCTGACCTTCCCTACCCAACTGCACCAGCGCATCGACCGCAATGGCCTCGCGCTCTTGCGAGAGCATCCCTCGCGCAAAACGACGGGCGTGTTCGTCGGTAAGCTCCAGCGCCCGCGCCGGACGTTCAGCAAGGGCCTGGCGGGCGGCGCGCAGCAGGCGAAATTCGTCGACGCTCGTCGTGCCAAGCACGGTATCGGTGGAGACGGTGGTCACCGTAGCGATTCCCGGCGAAGTTGCGGAAGCGCGGCCGGCGCGCGCCGGGGCTGTCGAGCGTTGGCGAGCGGCGGGCGATGGGCTCTCGGCGGCGGCCGGCCGCGCTGGGGCCCCGACGTCGGCAGGGTTGGGCGCAACCGTCGCCTCCCCGGCGGTCAGGTCCGCGGGTGGTGGCGGTTGTTCCGAAGGCGCCGCGCTTGGCACGGAGATCTGGCTGCAGCAGTCTGCATCGCTGCGACAGGCGCCGCACGTACCGCCCACACAAGCGGTTCCGCCGGTGCACGTGCCACATTGGGTACACGTCCCAGGCGGCGGGATCGGCGTGGTGCAAGGATCACCGGCGCTCTTGATGGCAAGGTCATAGGCGAAGTCCGCGTAGCCGGGACACACGAAGTCGCCCGCGAACAGCGAGCCCCGGAAGGCACCGTAGCCGACGACCTGGACCAACGACCGCGGCGCGTACAGGTTGCCCACGAACTCGCCGTCGCCCACCAACATCACATTGCCGTCGCCCCCGACATACACGCGGCTGGCCGCCGGGCGCTCTTTCTGGCCGAAGGTCGCGCGTCCGACAATGGCCAGGTTGTCCCGGATGAAGATGTCGATCTCCGCCGATGGGCCGAGACGGAATTCGAGGTTGCCGGTGTTCTTGATCGAACCATCGACGAACAAGGCGGCCCGCCCGGTGACATTGATGATGACGTCGCCGATGCCGCCGATCTCCTCGATGTAGAATTTTCCGCAAGGAAGGGTCGCCGTGGCGTATCCGATGAGGGTGTTGAACATCGACGGAACGATGCCCGCCGTCGCGTTGTCGTTGTGTACTTTGGCATCGGCCACCAGCGCTGCTACGTCGAGGATATCCTTGTCCTGGCAAGGACAGGGCGGCGCAACCGACACACTCTCCTGGTATCGCGCACCGCTGACCATGAGCGGAATGGCCATGACGGCACCGCTAGCGTGCAGATCGCCGGCGACGGTCACGGGACCGAGGTCGGTGAAGCCACTACCCAGCCACATGTTGCGGCCGATGTTGGTGTATCCGGCAACCGTCGCGCTGCCCTGCGCGCGGAAATCAGCACCTACTTTCAAGTAGCCCGCCAGGCTGAGACTGTCGTGGCCCGCAATCGAGAACGAACCACCGATGTCCGAGAAACCGGCCGAGTTCAAGTAGCTCTGGTTGATGCCGACCGAGCCACCCTGGTCCACCGACGT
>Ga0302323_100004305_pt1 | contig 11592 bp, 8 predicted proteins | sample Fen_T0_3_FD_201950 | JGI IMG/M metagenome (GOLD analysis project Ga0302323, IMG submission 201950) | Peat permafrost microbial communities from Stordalen Mire near Abisko, Sweden - Fen_T0_3 | ecosystem: Environmental > Terrestrial > Soil > Wetlands > Permafrost | place: Sweden: Abisko... | reverse complement strand
GCGTCTCGCCCATGTTCAGGCGCGCCTGGTAGACCGAGATGCCGTCGATCACCGAGTCGGGCCGCGCCAGGTAGACGTATTCGAAGATGCAGGGGTTGAGCGTCGGGTTCTCGGCGCACTGGCGCGCGTGCACCGTGCCTTCCGGATCGATGAACAGCGCCTCGCCGGGGGCGACGTCGCGCACGACCTGGTGGCCGGTGCCTTCGAGCGCCACGCTCTCGCTGGCGACGATCACGCTGGTGCCCTCGGGCGTCTCGGCGGTGCCGTAGATCAGCGGGCGGATGCCGAACGGGTCGCGGAAGGCCAGCAGGCCGTAGCCGGCGATCAGCGCGACGACGGCGTACGAGCCCTTCACGCGCTTGTGCACGGCCGCGACCGCATTGAACACGACCTCGGGCGTCAGCTGCGCGCCGCGCGCCGCGAGCTCGAGCTCGTGCGCGAGGATGTTGATCAGCACCTCGGTGTCGCTCTCGGTGTTGATGTGGCGGCGGTCCTTGTCGACCAGCTCCGCCTTCAGCACGTGCGCGTTCGTCAGGTTGCCGTTGTGCACCAGCACGATGCCGAACGGCGCGTTGACGTAGAACGGCTGCGCCTCTTCCTCGCTATAGGCGTTGCCGGCCGTCGGGTAGCGCACCTGGCCCAGGCCCACCGTGCCCGGCAGCCCGCGCATGTTGCGGGTGCGGAAGACGTCGCGCACCATGCCGCGCGCCTTGTGCATGAAGCACTTGGTGCCCTGCATGGTGACGATGCCCGCAGCGTCCTGGCCGCGATGCTGCAGCAGCAGCAAGGCGTCGTAGATCATCTGGTTGACGGGGGACTTGGCAATCACGCCGACGATGCCGCACATAGCTAATTCCGTTTCCTTGAAATCCGAGAGATCTTCGTTCGTGTGGGGGCTGGCAGCCCCGCGCGACGCCGACCATGCGCAACCCTAGCCGAGAACGGGCGCGACAATGTTGGGCGAAGTGCGGGTTCAGGCGCTGAAGTGCACGTTAATTGACTGCGGAATCACCGGTTTCAAGCCTTCCAGGGCCAGACCGAGCCAGACCGCGCCATGCGAGTTGCGCCACGACGAAGATTGAGCGAAAGGCGACAACGTGACCAGCATGGCCACGACCACCAGTACCAGGGCGCCGCGGACGGCGCCGAACAGCGCGCCCAGCAGCCGGTCGAGGACCGACAGCGGCGTGGCCGAGACGAGCGCCCGCAGCAGGCGGGCCAGCAGCGTGCAGGTGACCAGCACCAGCACGAAGACGACGACATAGGCCGTCCACAGCCGCAGCGGCGAAGCCGGATCGCCGAACGGCATCGCATCGGCGAGCAGCGGCCCGGCCGAATTGGCCAGCACGAAGGCCACCAGCCAGCCCAGCAGCGAGACGATCTCGAACACCAGCCCGCGCCACAGGCCGGTCAGCACCGAGATGGCCAGCACGGCCAGCAAGGCGATGTCGACCCAGCCGAGCGCGGCGGCGACCTGGTCCATGTTCACAGCGCCAGCACCGCGGCCGGCAAGCCGTCGGCCTTGATCCGGCCGGCGACCTTGTCGGCCTCGGCCTTGGTGGGATAGGGCCCGACGCGCACGCGAACGCGCTTGCCGGCCGGGGTCTCGACCGCCTGGGTGTAGGTCTTCAGGCCGATCTTCTCGACCTTGGAGCGCACCTCGTGCAGCTTGTTGTCGTCGGCGAAGGCGCCGATCTGCACGACGAAGCGATTGGCCGTGGCCGGCTCGGCGTCCTTGGCCTGCGCGCCGGCCGCGGTCGTCGCGGCGGGAGGGAGCGCCGGCGCCGGCGTGGGCACGACAGCCGCGACGGCGACGCGCGCCGGCGCAGCCGGCCTGGAGGCCGTCGCGACGCCCGCGCGCGCGGCGCCGCCGTCCACCGAGGCGGCGGGTGGCTTTTGCGGCGCCCTTTCGGCGGCGAGCGCCGGCACGGACGCAATGGGGGGAGCGGAAGCGACAGCTGTCGCGGCCGAGGCCGAGGCTGTTTCGCCATGGCGCGGCGCGGTGGGCGTCAGCGCGGCCGCCAGCGACGCGAACGCGGAGCGCCCGCCCGGCTGCGCCGTCGACGCCGAGGAGGCCGCCGGCCGGGCGTCGTAGGAGACGGATTCGGGCGCGATCGCCGACGCCGCCGGCGGCGATCCTGCGGGTGCGAGCACTGCGGAATTCGTCGGCCCCGCGCGCCCGCCATGCGCGCGCGGCGCCGCGCCGTCCGCGCCCGCTGCGTTGCGTGCCGGGATCTCGATGGGCAGGTCGACCGGGATCGGCCGCGGCTGGGTCTCGAACAGCAGCGGAAAGCCGATCACGCCCACCAGCAACAACACGGTGGCGCCCATCAGGCGGCGCCGCGCACGGGCGCGCGCGTCGCGCACCGCCTCGGCGGACTCCGCGGGATTGCTCGAATTGGCCGGCGGCGCCTGGCGCGCAGCCGCCTTGGTGGCACGCCCGGGCCTGCCCGGCGTGGCGGCAGTCTGCTTATTGCGTTGGAAGATCGACAGCAGCCCCATGCCTTCTCATCGGTGTCCGGGGCCGGACAAGTGGCGTGCAGCGGCGCGGGTCAGCGCCGTTGCATCAACCGAGGTGTCGGGCCACCAGTCGTGGGGGGCCGTCCTTCAGCACGCCGCCCACGGTATTGAACGAGCCGAAGACCACGATTCTATCAGCCGGGTCGGCCTGGGCCAGGGCGGCGGCCAGCGCCGCCTGGGGAGACTCGAACAGGCTCACGCGCGGCTTCGGCGCCGACGCCGGGGCGGCGGCGGTCAGCGACCACACGCACTCGGCCAGCTCGGTCGCCTTGGCCGCGCGCGGCAGCGGCAGGTCGGTGAGCATCCAGTCGTCGACCAGGTGCGTGAGCTTGCCGACGACGCCCGCCAGGTCCTTGTCGTGCATGGCGCCGAAGACGGCGAAAGTGCGCGGGAAGAAGCCCATCTGGTCGAGGTTGAGCGCCAGCGCGGCCACCGAGTGCGGGTTGTGGGCGACGTCCAACACCAGCGCCGGCGTGCCGGGCACGATCTGGAAGCGGCCCGGCAGCTCCACCGAGGCGAGGCCGATGCGCACCGCCTGCGCGGTCAGGGGCAGCTTGTCGCGCAGCGTCTCCAGCGCGGCCAGCGCGCCGGAGGCGTTGAGCAGCTGGTTGGCGCCGCGCAAGGCCGGGTAGCCGAGCGAGTTCCAGCGCTTGCCGCGCCCGCTCCAGGCCCATTGCTGGCGGTCGCCGGAGTAGTTGAAGTCGCGCCCGCACAGCCACAGGTCGGCGCCGACGGCCTCGGCGTAGTCGACGATGCTGCGCGGCGGCAGCGGGTCGCTGACGATCAGCGGGCGGCCGGCGCGCGCGATGTGCGCCTTTTCGCGCCCGATCGATTCGCGGTCCGGCCCGAGGTACTCGACGTGGTCGATGTCGATGCTGGTGATCACCGCGACGTCGGCGTCGATCGCGTTGACGGCGTCCAGGCGCCCGCCCAGGCCCACTTCGAGGATCACCAGGTCCAGCGGCGCCGCGGCCTGCGCGAGCAGGATCGCCAGGGTCGTGAATTCGAAATAGGTCAGCGCGATGTCGCCGCGGGCGGCCTCGACCGCGGCGAAGTGCGGCAGCAACTCCTCGGGGTCGACGATGCGGCCGTTGATGCGGCAGCGTTCCTGGAAATGGACCAGGTGCGGCTTGATGTACAGGCCCACCTTGTAGCCCGCCGCCAGCGCGATCGACTCCAGCATCGCGCAGGTCGAGCCCTTGCCGTTGGTGCCGGCGACGCTGATCACCGGCGCGCTGAACTTCAGCTGCAGGCGCCCGACCATGATCTTCATGCGCGCGAGCGTCATGTCTATGGTCTTCGGGTGCAGGCGCTCGCAGTGGGCGAGCCAGTCGGCGAGGGTCGTGGGCGAGGTCATGAGCGGGTCCATCGAGCGCGGACGCCGCATTCGGCGCCGCGCCGCTCGCCTGCGCGAGCGGGAAATTCAAGGGAACGGCGGCGCCGGCGCGCCGGGCACTGTTGCGACCCGGGCACGCGGGGAGCACCAACGGCGACGAACCTCGCGCAGCGGGTAAGTCGTCCAGGCGGCATCCGGCATGCGGCGCGCAAGCCGGATGCGCCGCGGGGCCAGCGCGCGCGGCGCTGTCAGGCCACCGCGTCGGCGCTCTGGCGCTGCAGTTGCGCGAGCATGCGGGCGATGGTGGGGCGCAGCTGGCGGCGGTCGACGATCATGTCGACGGCGCCCTTCTTCAGCAGGAATTCGGAGCGCTGGAAGCCTTCGGGCAGCTTCTCGCGCACGGTGTTCTCGATCACGCGCGGGCCGGCGAAGCCGATCAGCGCCTTCGGCTCGGCGATCACCACGTCGCCGATGAAGGCGAAGCTGGCGGACACCCCGCCCATGGTCGGGTCGGTCAGCACGCTGATGTAAGGCAGCTTCGCCTTGGCCAGCAGCGTCAGCGCGCCGTTGGTCTTGGCCATCTGCAGCAGGCTGAACAGGCCTTCCTGCATGCGCGCGCCGCCCGTGGCGGTGTAGCAGACGAAGGGCACGCGCTGCTCGACGGCCGCGTTGACGCCGCGCACGAAGCGCTCGCCGACCACAGAACCCATCGAGCCGCCCATGAAGTCGAACTCGAAGCACGCGACGACCAGCGGCACGCTCATGACCGCGCCGCCCATGACCACCAGCGCGTCGGTCTCGCCGGTGGCCTCCAGCGCGCCCTGCAGGCGCTCCGGATACTTGCGGCTGTCCTTGAACTTGAGCGGGTCGACCGGGATCACTTCCTGGCCGATCTCGTAGCGGCCTTCGGGGTCGAGGAAACCCTCGATGCGGGCCCGTGCGCCGATGCGCAGGTGGTGATCGCACTTCGGGCAGACGTTGAGGTTCTGCTCGAGATCGGTCTTGTAGAGCACCGTTTCGCAGGACGGGCACTTGATCCACAGACCTTCGGGGATCGTGCGCCGCTCGCTCGGATCCGTCTGCTGGATCTTCGGGGGCAACAGTTTCTCAAGCCAACTCATCAATCACTCCTTGCATGCGGCTCCGCGGAGCCACCCAACGTTGTCGACGATCCAGGGCACCGACATCCTCGCCCGGCCGCGCGGCCCGCGCCGCCGCGGCAGGACGCCTACCGAACAGCCGATTTTACGCCTTCCGGGTTTCGTCGACTGCGGCGCGGATGTCGGCGATGAAGCGGCGCGCCGCCTCGGCCACCTGGCCGCGCGGCTGCGCCTCCAGGCACTGCACCAGCGCCGAGCCGATCACGATGGCGTCCGCCACCGCGGCGACCGCCTTCGCCGACGCCGCGTCGCGGATGCCGAAGCCCACGCCAACCGGCACCTTCACGTGCGCCTTGATACGCGGCACGGCGCGTGCCACCGCCTCGGTGTCGAGGTTGCCGGCGCCGGTGACGCCCTTGAGCGACACGTAGTAGACATAGCCCGCGGCCACCGCGCCGACCTGGCGCATGCGCTCCTCGGTCGACGTCGGCGCCAGCAGGAAGATGGGCGCCAGCCCGGCGGCCTTGAGATCGGCCGAGAACTGCGCCGACTCCTCGGGCGGATAGTCGACCACCAGCACGCCGTCCACCCCCGCCGCGGCCGCGTCGCGGACGAACGCACCGGCGCCATGGCCGAGGTCGTAGCGCTCGATCGGGTTGGCGTAGCCCATCAGGACGACCGGCGTCGTGGCGTCGTGGGCGCGGAAGCCACGCACGGCCGCCAGCACCTCGCCGCTGCCGATGCCGCGCGCCAGCGCGCGCTCGGACGCCTTCTGGATGACCGGGCCGTCGGCCATCGGGTCGGAGAACGGCACGCCCAGCTCGATCACGTCGGCACCGCCGGCGGCCAGCGCCAGCATGATGTCGACGGTAGCGTCGGCGAAGGGGTCACCGCAAGCGATATAGGGAATGACCGCCTTTCGACCCTCATCGCGCAGCTTCGCGAAGCAATTGTCAATACGCGCGCTCATTTCACACCTCCAACGACGACCGGACCGCCCTTGACGGTCTGCCCTCGACAGGATGGCCGGCAATAGAACTCGGCGCCGGAGAGATCGGCGACGGTGCCGATGTCCTTGTCGCCGCGGCCGGACAGGTTGACCAGCAGGTGCTGGTCGGGACGCATGGTCGCCGCCAGTTTCATCGCGTAGGCGACGGCGTGGCTGGACTCCAGCGCCGGGATGATGCCCTCGGTGCGGCACAGCCGGTGGAACGCGGCCAGCGCCTCGGCGTCGGTGATGCTCACGTATTCGGCGCGGCCGATGTCCTTCAGGTAGGCGTGCTCGGGCCCGACGCCGGGGTAGTCGAGGCCGGCGGAGATCGAGTGCGTCTCGGTGATCTGGCCGTTGACGTCCTGCAGCAGGTAGGTGCGGTTGCCGTGCAGCACGCCGGGCGAGCCGCGCAGCAGCGAGGCCGAATGCTTGCCGGACTCCAGGCCCAGCCCGCCCGCCTCGACGCCGATCAGGCGCGTGCCTTCATGCGCGATGTAAGGGTGAAAGATGCCCATCGCGTTGCTGCCGCCGCCCACGCAGGCGATCACCGCGTCGGGTTGGCGACCTATCATCTCGGGCATCTGGGTCAGGCACTCCTCGCCGATGACGCTTTGGAACTCGCGCACCATGGTCGGGTAAGGATGCGGGCCCGCCACCGTGCCGATCACGTAGAAGGTGTTCTCGACGTTGGTGACCCAGTCGCGCAGCGCCTCGTTGAGGGCGTCCTTGAGCGTGCGGCTGCCCGACTCCACCGGCACCACGGTCGCCCCCAGCAGGTGCATGCGGTAGACGTTCGGGCTCTGCCGCTTCACATCCTCGGCGCCCATGTAGACGACGCACTCCAGGCCGTAGCGGGCGCAGATGGTGGCGGTGGCCACGCCGTGCTGACCGGCGCCGGTCTCGGCGATGACGCGCGGCTTGCCCATGCGGCGCGCCAGCAGCGCCTGGCCGATGGTGTTGTTGATCTTGTGCGCGCCGGTGTGATTCAGGTCCTCGCGCTTGAGCCAGATCTGCGCCCCGCCCATGTCGCGGCTCATGCGGTCGGCGTGATAGACCGGGCTCGGCCGGCCGACGAAGTGCTTGAGCTCGTGGCGGAATTCGCGCTGGAACTCGGGGTCCTTGCGGTAGTGCTCGTAAGCCTCTTTCAGCTCGTCGATCGCGTGCACCAGCGTCTCGGCGACGAAGCTGCCGCCATAGGGCCCGAAATGGCCCGACGCGTCGGGCTGTGAATAGTCGAACATGGTGTTTTCAGCCTTCGGAAGTGATACCCCGCAACACCGCGTCCTGCGGCGTGCGGAATGGGCGGCGCGGGTCCTGCAGGCCCGATGCCGCTACAGAATGGCGTTGGCGACGCGGGCATCCGCCTCGCGCACCGACTCGCAGAACCGGCGGACCAGCGCGGCATCCTTGATGCCCTTGGCCGACTCGACGCCGGAACTCACGTCAACGGCCCAGGGCCGGACGCGCATCACTCCATCGATCACGTTTGCAGGACTCAACCCACCAGACAAAACGACTGGAAGGGGGACGCCTGACGGTATTTGAGACCAATCGAAAGCCTTTCCGCCGCCCCCGTAGCCCTCGACGAACGCGTCGAGCAGCAGGCCGGTGGCGCTGGGGAAACCAGAAGCGAAGTCTAGCAAATCGACGCCCGGGGCCATGCGCACCGCGCGCAGATAAGGCCGCGCCGGACGCTCGCACGCGGCGCGCGTCTCGTCGCCGTGGAATTGCAGCAGGGCGTTGGGCACCGCGTCCAGCGCGCGGGCGATCAACGCGGGGTCGGCGTTGACGAACAGGCACACCGGCGCGACGAAGGGCGGCAGCCGCCGCGCCAGTTCGCGCAGCCGGGTGATGTCGACGTGGCGCGGACTCTTGTCGTAGAGCACGAAGCCGACGGCATCGGCGCCGGCGGCGACGGCGACATCGACGTCGCCTTCGCGCGTGAGGCCGCAGATCTTGATGCGGGTACGGACGGAGGCGGGGTTGATGCTCATCTGGAAACCTTCGTCATGGACACGGCGGTGCGGGCGCCGGGGCGTGGCCGCGGACACGCCCTCGAAATGCCTTCGCGCTGCCGGCCGCCGCGCGAGCGCCCGCTGGCGCCGCTCATGGACGCGCCGCCGCGGCCAAGCCGTGGGAGGCGACGTCGCCCGGATGCTCGAGCTCGGGCGCGACGCCCGGCAACCAGTCGTGCGCGCTGGTCCGGTTCGGGATGCCCAGCTGCGGATCGTAGTGCGGCCCGAGGAAATAGAGGCCGGCGGCCGGGAAGGTGGGCGGCGCGAAGGCGCGATCGCGCCGTACCAGCAGCGTCTCCATGAAGCGCGGCGCCTGGCCCCCGCCACCGATGGCGATCAGCGCGCCCATCAGGTTGCGCACCATGTGATGCAGGAACGCGCTGGCTTCGAAGTCGAAGCGCCAGTAGTCGCCGATGCGGGCGATGTCGATGCGGCGCATCTCCTTGACCGGCGACAAGGCCTGGCATTGCGACGATCGGAAAGAGCTGAAGTCGTGCACGCCGATCAGGCTGGCCGCGGCGGCGCGCATCGCGACCAGGTCCAGCGGCTTGAAGACCCAGCCGCACAAGCCGGCCTCCAGCGCCGGTCGCACCGCGGATTCGCGCACCAGGAATGCATAGCGGCGGCCGCGCGCGGCGTTGCGGGCATGGAAGTCGGGCGCGACATGGCGCGCCCACTGCACCGCGATGTCCGCGGGCAGGTAGCGGTTGGTGCCGCGCACCCACGAGAACTCGTCGCGCCGCACCGGCGGGTCGAAGTGCACGACCTGGTTGAGGGCGTGCACCCCTGCATCGGTGCGCCCGGCGCACATGGTCGCGACGACCTGGCCGCGCGGCAGGCCGACGAACTCCGCCAACGCCTTCTCCAGCGCGTCCTGCACCGTGCGGCCATCGGGCTGCGACTGCCAGCCGTGGTAGCTCTGGCCGCGATAGGCAATACCCAATGCAACGCGGCCGGGGAGACCGGCCGCGGAGGCGGAACCGCCGTGCGCCTGTGCGGCGCCGGGAATTCCGGATTCTGGTGGCCCGGGCACGTGGCCCGGGCGAAATGCGAGGTCTTCGGGTCGGGTGGAGTTCACCGGACGAAGATTACCCCAAGGCGTCGAGCATGGTCTGGGCACGCGCCTTCAGCGCACCGTCGGCCTTCGTAACGACTTCCTCGAGCAGCTCGCGCGCACCTTCGTCGTCGCCGATGCGGCGGAACTCGTCGGCCAGCTCGATCTTGCGCGCCATCGGCTCGCTGTCGCCGCCACCGAGCATGTCCAGGTCCGGCAGGGCAGCCTCGGCGGCGTGGGCGGCGCCCGACTTGTCGAGCTCGAGCGACAGCTCGCCGAAGTCGAAATCGATGGACGGGCTGGACGCCGGCGACGCCGCGTGCTGCGCGGGCCCCTCGTCCGGGCCGAGGTCGAAGTCGCTGACTTCGAACGGCGTGTCGTCGGACTGCTCGGCCGCCGCCGTCGCGGGGCTGGGCAGCTCGAAGTGCAAGGGCTCGTCGGGCTGGATCGTGGCGGGCTCGTCGGCGTCGAAGTCGATCGGCAGGTCGGTCGACTCGAAGCTCGCCACCGCGGCCGCAGGTGCGGGCGTCGGCGCGGCGGCGGGCACGGGCGCCGCTGCACGGACCGGCACGCGAGCCGGCGCACGCTCTTCCGGCAACGCCGGCGGCAAGGGTGCGAGCGGCGTCGGCTGGGTGTCGGCGCTGACGTAATCGTTGCCTTCCTGGTACAGCGCGTTGGTCGGGTCGATCTGGCGGCCGAGCTCCTGCGCCTTGGCCCAGTCCTCGCCCTGCCCGTTGGTCAGGCCCTGCAGCTGGCGCGCCTGCGCGTCGAAGGTCTTGAGGTCGGCACGCTTGGCGTAGACCTCGAGCAGCTTGGTCCGGATCGCCAGGCGGTCGGGATCGGCGCGCTGCGCTTCCTTGAGGATTTCCTCGGCCTGCAGGTCCCGACCGTAGGCCAGGTAGACGTCGGCCTCGGCCACGGGGTCGACATCGCCGATCGCGTCGAGCTGGCTCAGCGAATAGTTGAGCGACGACGAGGCCGAGTTCTGCGAGCTGTCACGCGTGTCCACGCGCTGGCCGCCGCTGACGCCGAAGAAGGAATCCGGCTGGATCTTGCTCTCGATGAAAGAGGTCTCGCCGGAGAACTTGTTGCGGCTGCCGCCCTGACGCTTGCGCCAGAACGCGAAGCCACCCAGCAGCACGACCAGCGCGGCCAGGCCCGGGAACACGTACGGCGGCTCGAGCAGCGAGGAGATGAAGCTCTCCTCCTCGGCTGGCGGCGGTGCCGGAACGACCGCCGGACGCGGCGCGGATGCGCGCACCGGTGCCGATGGCGCCGCCGCGGGCGCGGAGGCCGCCTCGTCGGACACCGGCGCCGCACTGGCCACGGCCGTGGGCGCGGACGCCGCCACGACCGGGGCCGGCGTGGCCTCGACGGGCGCGGGCTTGGCGACCGACGCGGGTGCGGCCGGAGCCGGCGCGGGGGCCGCAACCGGAGGCGGCACCGGGGCCGGCGGCGCCTTGGCCACGGGAATCGGCGGGATGACGGGCGCGGGTGCAGGCACCGGCTTGGCGACGGCGGCGGGCGCCGGTGCGGTCCCCGCCAGCTTCTTCAGCTCGGTGACGTTGCGCGACAACTCGGCCACGCGCGCGGCTTCGGCCTGGCGCTGCGTTTCCTTGGAGATCTTGGCTTCGGGCGCCGTGGCGCCCGGCTTGACCGCGCCGCGCGACAGCGTGAGCTTGTCCGGGGCCGGCGGCGCAGCGGCCGTCTTCTGGTCCTGGATCTGCGCCTCGATCTTGCCCGACGCCTGGCGCTTGCCCTCGTCGGTGCGAACCGTGGTCACGCCACCAGCCAGGCGCTGGCGATAGGCCGCGAAGTCGGCGCTCTGCGCCTGGATGATCTGGTGCGCCTCGTCGGCGGACAGCTGCTTGGCGGCGTCCGCGCTGGGCACGGCCAAGGTGACGCCGGACTTCATCCGGTTCATGTTCTCGCCGACGAAGGCCTGCGGGTTGCTGCGGTACAGCGAGACCAGCATCTGGTCCAGCGACACACCGGGCTTGTTGTTGGCCGCGGCGAGCGAGGTCAGCGTGTCGCCCGGGCGCACCTTGACGCTGTCGGCGCCGGGCGCCGCGTTGGCGACCGGCGCAGGGGCCGGCGCGGACTCGGTGCTCGGGGCCGGCTTGGCACGCGGGGCCGGCGCCGTGCGCGAAGCCGGGGCAGCCGGCGTGCGCGCGATGGGCGCCGGAGCGGGCGCGGGCGGCAAGGCCGCGGTGACCTGGGGTGCCGGGGCCGGTGCGGCGGCGCGGGCGACGGGCGCCGGCGCGGAAAACACCGGCGACACGGGCGCACTGCCCGGCTGCGCCGCGGTGTTGCGACCCGGAGGATCGATCAGCAGCGTGTACGAACGGGTCAGGCGTCCGGTGGACCACTGGAAATCGACGATGACGTCGACGAAGGGCTCCTGCACGACCTTGTCGCTGGAGAGCACGAGCACCGGACGGCCATCGGGACGGCGCGACAACGTGATCTGCGCCCCCGCCAGCACCGGGTTGTACTCGACGCCCGACGCCTTGAAGGCATCCGGCGAAGCCAGGCTCACGCGCAGCGAGGACGCCTCGTCCGCGTTCAGGGTGGTG
>Ga0302323_100004303_pt1 | contig 11593 bp, 11 predicted proteins | sample Fen_T0_3_FD_201950 | JGI IMG/M metagenome (GOLD analysis project Ga0302323, IMG submission 201950) | Peat permafrost microbial communities from Stordalen Mire near Abisko, Sweden - Fen_T0_3 | ecosystem: Environmental > Terrestrial > Soil > Wetlands > Permafrost | place: Sweden: Abisko... | reverse complement strand
ATGACCGCCGGGGACCTCACCAAGGTGGACGCGGCGGCGGGCACCCTGGAAAAGGATTTCGACCTCCTCCTGGCGAACCGGAGCGCGAACAGCAATATCGGCATCTCCGAGCTTGTGTCCCAACTGAGGTTCTCGTTGGTGTTCACCATCGTTTTGCTGGTGGTGACGGTGATCATCAGGGTGGTCATCTACCTGGCGGGTCACCCCAAGTGGAAGAAGGCATCCGACAAGTAGATTCCCCCGTGTCGTGGGCCCTCCCACGGGGCGCTCCCGGTAATAGTCACTAAAATTACCGATATCTCTTGACAATTTTTGTGCCTCGATTCACAATAGAATCATCTCAGGGACGGAAACACTTCGTTCCAAGGACAAACATGGAAAAGAGACTCGGCGTTGTCGCCCTGATCATCGAAAACCGCGACAGCGCCCAACAGTTCAACCTCGTGGTGAGCGAGTTCCACGACCTCGTGCTGGCCCGCCAGGGAGTTCCCCTCCACGATCGCTACGGCGACGGCCGGGACCTCCACGTGATCAGCCTCGTCGTCGAGGGTAGCACCGATGCCCTGGGCGCTTTGACTGGGCGGTTGGGCAAGTTGAAGGGAGTCCAGGTGAAGTCCGTCCTGAGCCGTCTGCAGACCGCAGACCAACCTTTGGAAGGAGCACCCCATGCCCACTCTGACGACCAAACAAACGACCACCCCAACGTTCATTGACCGAGACAAACTCTACGGCTTGCTCGAGGGCTCGGTGCCCACCGACGCCGAGGTCGACGCCATCGTCGCCAGGGCTCTAGAGCTCAAGGGCCTCGGCCTGGAGGACGTGGCCGCCCTCCTCCGGGTCACCGACCCCACGAACATGGAAAAGATCCGCAAGACAGCGAACTCGGTGAAAGAGACCATTTACGGCAAGCGCCTCGTCCTTTTTGCCCCCGTGTACACCGGCAACGAATGCTCGAACAGCTGCACCTACTGCGCCTTCCGTCAAGAAAACACCAGCCTCAAGCGCACCACGCTGACGAACACCCAGATCCAAAGCGAAGTGCGGGTCCTGCTCAAAGAAGGCCACAAACGGGTGCTGCTGATCTGCGGAGAAAAGGAAGGCGTCCCCATCGAGGACTTCATCAGCGGCATCCGGGCTGCCTACGAAGTGAAGGAAGGACGGGCGTCGGTGCGGCGGATCAACGTCGAGATCGCCCCGCTAAGCACCGACGATTTCCGCAAGCTGGCCCAAGAAAAGATCGGCACCTACGTCTGCTTCCAGGAAACCTACGACCCCGTCCAGTACCGAAAATACCACCTGGCAGGCCCCAAGGCCGACTACCTCAACCGCCTGTACGTTATGGACAGGGCCATGGAAGCTGGCATCCACGACGTGGGCATCGGCGCCCTGTTCGGCCTGAGCGACTGGCGCTTCGAAATCCTGGCCATGATGGAACACGCCCGGCACCTGGAAGAATTGTTCGACTGCGGTCCCCACACCGTGTCGGTGCCCCGGATCGAACCCGCCGACGGGGCCCCGGTGGCCAACCATGTGCCCTTCCCAGTGAGCGACGACGACTTCAAGAAAATCGTCGCCGTCATCCGCATCGCCCTGCCGTACACGGGCATCATCATGAGCACCCGGGAGACCGAGGCCATGCGCACCGAGCTGTTCCGGTATGGGGTGAGCCAGATTTCGGCGGGGTCGAGGACGAACCCCGGGGCCTATTCGGCGGGGGACGACCAACCCGACGAAGACACCGTGGGGGCCCAGTTCGCGTTGGGAGACCACCGATCCCTGGCCGAAGTGCTCGACAAACTCGTCGACGACGGATACGTCCCCAGCTTCTGTACGGGTTGTTACCGCAAAGGCCGGGTCGGCGCCGACTTCATGGACCTCGCCAAACCCGGGCTTATCAAGCAATTTTGTCTTCCCAACAGCCTGTTCACGTTCAAGGAGTACCTCCATGACTATGCCAATCCGGCGCTGAAGGCTAAGGGCATGGCGCTCTGCGACAAGGTGATGGAGGAGGCCGACGACGGCACTTCGCTAGGAAAGACGCTGCAGAACCGCATCCGAATCGGGGTCACCAAGGTCGATGCCGGCGAGCGGGACGTGTATCTGTGAAAAGTTCGTCCAAAGTTCCTGCGGCGATCCTTGCCCGTCCTCGCTACGCTTTGGACAAACTTTCGGGTGTTCAACCATGAGCCTGGAAAAATCCCTCGTCCCTGAAGTCCTTGAGTTCTACCGGAACACGGCCACTCCCGAGCTCATGCGCAGGGCCAACGAGGTGTGTCGACAAACCTACGGCTCCGAGGTGTTTCTGCGGGGGCTCATCGAATTCACGAATTTCTGCGCCCTGGATTGCCACTACTGCGGTATCCGCAAGTCCAACACCCGGGCAAACCGGTACAGGCTGACGGTCGAACAAATCGTCGGTCTTGCCGACGCGGGTTGGAAGTACGGCCTCAAGACCTTCGTCCTCCAGGGCGGGGAAGACCCCTGGTTCACCGCCGATAGGATAGTCCAAGTGCTCGAGGGGATTGAAAAGGTGACCGGCGGCCAGGGCGCGGTGACCCTCAGCGTGGGCATCCGACCCAGGGAAGTCTACCGACGCTGGAAGGCCGCCGGGGCCGATCGGTACCTGATGCGCTTCGAGACCAGCGACCCGGCCCTCTACTCGGTGCTGAAGAACGGCGCCAGGTTGGCCGATCGCCTCAAGGCCCTGAACGACCTGAGGGACGAGGGTTTCGAGGTCGGATCGGGGTACATGGTCGGGTTGCCCGGAGAGACCGAAGAAACCCGGATCGGGAACGCCCTGCTCTGTCACCAGTGGGACTTCGACATGGTGGGCATTGGCCCCTTCATCCCCCACCCCGAAACCCCCTTGGCCGTCGCCCCCCAACAGCCCATCGAACTGGCCATCAGGGCTGCTGCCTTGGTACGCCTCCTCCTGCCCGAGGCCAACATGCCGGCGACCACTGCCGCCGGAAGCCTTGACAAGCAGGGCCGGGAGAAGATGCTCGCGGCCGGGGCCAACGTGCTGATGCCCAACATCACCCCCGAATCAGTGAAAAAGGACTACCTCCTCTATCCTGGCAAAATCTGCCTCGACGAGTCGGGGTTCGAGTGCATCAGTTGCCTGGACATCCGGACCCATTTGGTCAACAAGACCCTCAGCTGGGCCCGGGGCGACAGCGTGAACGCCAGCAAGCGAGGGGTGACTTTGTGAACCCAAACCCACAAACGTTCCCGGGCCCCCAGACCGCCCTGGCTGTAGAGAACTGGGGAGGAGCCTCCACCCCCAGGTCTGTGATCCGGGCCTACGCCCAGGTGAAGTTGGCGGCCCTGACAGCGGCCCACGAAACCGACACCCCAACCTGGGACGATAACACTTGGGCCTTGATCGTGGCGGCTCTGGGGGAAATTCGCGACGGAGCCCACGACGATCAGTTCGTCGTCCCCCTGGCCCAGGGGGGCGCCGGGACTAGCATGAACATGAACCTCAACGAAGCCGTGGTCCACCTCGTGGCCCGGGCCAGCGGCCCGACGCTCCATCCTCTGGACGACGTCAACCGCCACCAATCGACGAACGACACCTTCCCCACCGTCGCCACCATCCTTGCCTACGAAGGGCTGGTGGCCACCGAGGCCCGGGTGATTCGGTTGCAAGAAGAACTGGTGCGGCTGGAAAGACACTGGGCCCTCCAGCCCATGGTGGGACGCACCGAGCTTCAAGACGCCCTCCCCGTCACCCTGGGCCAGGTGTTCGCCTCCTGGGCGGGGCCCTTCGAGAGGGACCGCTGGCGGTTGAACAAACTGCGCGAACGCGTCCGCACCGTTCCGCTGGGAGGGACGGCCGTCGGCACCGGCTTCGGAGCCCCCCAGGCCTACGTTTTCGCCGCTGAAAAGCATCTGAGGACCCTGACGGGCCTCCCCTTGGCCCGGAGCCAGAACCTCATGGACGAAATCAGCCATCTCGACAAGTACAGCGAACTCGCCGGGGGACTGCGGCAGGTGGCGGAAAACCTCGTCCACCTCACCCAGGATCTTCTGTACTACACCTCAAGCGCCGTGGGTGAGCTGGGGCACCCCCGGCTCCAGGCCGCCAGTAGCCAGATGCCAGCGAAGACCAACCCGGTGGCCCTCGAATACGCCTGCGGTCTGGCCATGGGGGTCCAAGGCGAGGCCTTCAAGATTAGCCAGTACATCCAAGCGGGCCGGCTCCAACTCAGTCCCTACCTCCCTTTCGTGCTGGAAAGCTTGATGTCCATGTTCGATTCCCTCGCCAAAGCCCTGGACATCTTGGTCAAGAAACTGCTCCCGGGTCTGATCGTCCACACCGACGTCCTCGACGCCCATCTGGCAGCGTCTCCGGCGCTTCTCAACGCCCTGGTCCCCCTTCTCGGATACGATCGCATCGCGGCCCTGGCGCCCTTGCTGACCCAACACACCCCCCAGACCCTGTCCGAACTCCGGGCCTTGCTCGTGGACGAACTGGGGGTCGATCCCGCCGAAGCCGAGAGCCTCGACCCTCTCCTCTTGACCCAGAACCGACCATCACGATCTTCCTAGGAGCCAAACCATGAATACCCCCCTGGCCGAACGGGCCAAAATTGTCCTCTTTGGGCTGAGGAATGCCGGCAAGTCCAGCCTCATGAACGCCCTCATGGCTCAGGACGTATCCATCGTATCACCCACGGCGGGGACAACCACCGACCCGGTGACCCGGACCTTCGAGCTGGGGTCCCTGGGGCCTGTGGCCATCACTGACACCGCGGGCCTCGACGACGTCGGAGAGTTGGGATCCCAGAGGGTGGAGAAAAGCCTCGAGAGACTGCGGCAGTCCGACATTCCTGTACTGGTCACCCGGGCCGACACCCCCCTCACCGACGCCGAGCGCCGGATGGTCGACCAATTGGTCACGACCAAGCCCGCCCTGACGGTGGTCCTCACCCACGCCGACGCGGGCTACGACCAACCCAAGTACGACTGGGCCCGGGCCCTGGGGGTGGTGGCCGTGGAGAACCCCGTCCGCCGAGGAATCGAAGAATTGCGCGTACTGTTGGAAAAAAAGGGAGCGAAGGCCGACAGGGAAGACTCGCCTTTGGAAGGGTTGGTGACCGAGGGCGACTTTTTGATCCTTGTCACCCCCGTCGACCTCGCGGCGCCGAAGGGAAGGCTCATCCTCCCCCAGGTCGAAACCATCCGGGACACCCTGGACAGGGACTGCGCCTGCCTCGTCGTCAAAGAAAGAGAATTGTTCTCGTTTTACCGGCTGCTCAACAAACGCCCGAAGCTGGTGATTTGTGACAGCCAGGCCTTCGCCAAGGTCGCCGCCGACATTCCTGGCGACCAGCCACTGACAAGTTTCTCCATCCTATTCGGCCGAAAAAAAGGGGACCTGGGGAGGTACGTCAGGGGAGTTAAGGCTCTGGCCACCCTGCCGGCCGACGCGAAGATCTTGGTTTTGGAAAGTTGCGCCCACCATCAGCAGGCCGACGACATCGGTACGGTAAAGATTCCCAGGCTGTTTCGTCAGCTCGTCCAACCCCGGGCCGAGTTCCACCACACCCGGCAACTTCCCCCTGAGCGGCAGCTGGCGGAGTTCTCAATGGTGATCAACTGTGCGGGGTGTATGGTCAGCCGCAACGCCGTCCTCGAAAGGCTCGACGTTCTCGAAAGGCTGAACATCCCCGTTTTGAACTACGGCTTGTTTCTGGCGTGGGTCAACGGACTCTTACCCCGGGCGCTGGAACCGTTTCCTGAAGAATACTCGCTTTACAACTCGGGGTCGTAGCACACGTGCTTGGCCAAGACGGCAGCGACCAAAACCGAAGGTCGGTCTCCTACCTTGAGGGTCACGCCCTCGGGTCCCGAGGCCTCGACCTTCACCCTGACGCCGGGTTTGATCCCCGCTGTCTGGCAGAAGGGCAACATGGTCGGCAGACCCTCTCCCTCTTCGGTGATCCTGACGACCACCACCGAACTGCCCACAATGGCCGCGGGCAACCTGGGCGCGGCCAGGAGTTTGGCTTCGACTTCGGTGCCCGGAAGGGGGTTGCCGTGGGGGCAGGTTTGGGGAAACCCAAGCCGGGCATCCAAATGTTCGGCCAGATCGTCGCTGATCTGATTTTGAAGAACCTTGGCCTCTTCGTCCGACTTATCCCAAGGAAAGTCGAGGGTCTTCACCAACAGGTGCTCGAGCAGATAGTGGCGTTTGAGGACCTTCAGGGCGAGGGCCCGGCCGGCGTCGGTCAGGAACACATGCTCGTAACGCTCTTGGTTCACCAATCCGATTTTTTTCAATCGCCCCAGGGCCTGGGTGACCGCCGAGGTCGAAACTCCCAGCCAGTCGGCCAGTCGGTGGTTAGCGGCGTGACCGTAGTCGCGACAAATCAAGTGGATGTTCGTGAGGTATTCGGCGGCAGCGGGAAAGGTTTTTAGGATTTCGGCGTCGGAACTCATGCGGATAAAGTAAAGCACCCTCGAGGGGGTGTCAAGAAGTAGCCGAGCAAATCACTCGGAAATCTGCCGAGCGGATCGATCGCAACCGCGACACCCCTCGGAAACAGCTTCTCGCAGGCACCGCAAGGTACCGTCGGAGTCCCAGGCGAGGTCGACCTGTCGACAATCGGCGAGGAAACGGCTGAATTCGGCGAGGCGGGCCAGGACCGTGGGGCTGGCCACGTGCTCCACCCGGCAGGCCACTTCATCCGCCTCCTCGTCGACCATGCCCAATTGGTCCCTGAAAAATTGGCGAAGGAACTCGTGTCGGTCGAGGCAGGCCTGGGCCACCGCTCGTCCCTCGCTGGTGAGGGTCACCGGTTGGTAAGGTTGGTAAGTGATGAGCCCTCGGTCGGCCAGAGCCCGTAACGCACCGGTGACCGAAGCCCGGGTCACCCCGACCCTGTCGGCCACGGCCGAGGCGTGGGCCTCCCCGGTCTCGCTTCCGACCAAGAGAATGGCTTCGAGGTAGTCTTCCAAATGGGACGTAATTTCACTTTTTGCGGGATTCACAAGGACAGTTTAACCCGAATGAACAAAAACACAAGACCCTAACGTCCCTTGCCCTGGAAGGGGATTTGTTGGTACTTTGACCAAGCAAGGAGAAGCGCCATGCCGACCTACGATTACGTCTGCCAGGACTGCGGTCATAAATTTGAGGCCTTCCAGTCCATGAAGGACGAGGCTCTGACCGAGTGCCCCTCTTGCCACGGAAAAGTGAAGCGACAATTCGGCGGTGGTGCGGGGATCATCTTCAAAGGAAGCGGATTTTACATCAACGACTCGAAGAAGAAAGAACCCGCCGCAACCGAGACCAAACCCGCCCCAGCCCCTGCAACGACCACTACGACCTAGTCTAGAAACAGTTCACCGCAAAGACGCAAAGCGCGCAGAAAATAAACGGGACGGTAAAGACCCTAGGGTCTGGGTGCTGGCTCGCCCGGACCATCCGGCCAGAGACCCAGTAGAGAAAGAGTTCTGGTTTTCGGCCCGCCGTCAGCCGCCCCCGCAGTAGGCGCGCCGGAAACCAGCGAAGGAAGAGTTCCATGCACGGACCAGAGGGCGACGAAAAAGTCGCCCAAATGATGCGCCTCCGGGCCCATATGAAGCGGATCAAACACAAGATCGTCGTCCTTTCTGGCAAGGGAGGGGTGGGGAAGAGCACCGTGAGTGTCAACTTGGCCGTCGGGCTGGTACAGCGCGGATACAAAGTGGGGCTCCTCGACACCGACATCCACGGCCCCAACGTTGCGCATATGCTCGGACTTGATCATGAGGTCATGACCATCCGCGAGACCGAGATCGAGCCCTTCGAAGCCCGGCCCAACCTTTTCGTCGTCAGCCTGGCCCTTTCTGGCCGGCCCGTGGACACCGCGTACATCTGGCGGGGTCCGATCAAAATCGCTCTCATCAATCAACTCCTGGCCGACACCCTTTGGCCCGAGCTTGACTACCTTATCGTCGATTCCCCTCCGGGCACGGGAGACGAGCCTCTGACCGTCAGCCAATTGCTGAACTCCTCCCCCTCCCGGGGAACTGTCATTGTGACCACCCCCCAATCGGTGTCAGTCCTCGATGCCCGCCGCACCATCGACTTCAGCAAGCAACTGAAGATGCCCATCCTCGGCCTTGTCGAGAACATGTCCGGGTACCTGAGCCCCGAGGGGACCATCCTTCCGCTGTTCGGCGAAGGCGGGGGAAAGGCCGCCGCCGAAGAACTGGGTGTACCGTTTCTGGGTGCCGTGGCCATGGATCCTCGGGCGGTGAAATTTTCTGAACAAGGGAAGGCGCTTCTGGAGGCCGAGACAGGCCTCAAGGAGAGCTTCGGCCACATCATCGACGGCATCGTGAAGGCCATGGAAAAAGGCGACTAGGGACAGCTTGTTGATTTAATCCTCGGGCCCCTGTATCCTGGTCGGAATGTTAGTCCGCTACACGAAATCCGCCGACGGAAACCCTGTCAAGCAGGCCGAAGTCTACACTAAAGAAGAACACGGTCTGAAGCTTGAGATGATCGACCCCGACGCCCTGTTCATCACCCGAAAGCTCCGGGCTGCGGGATTCGAGGCCTACATCGTCGGAGGGGCCGTCCGGGACCTGCTTTTGGGCCGCAAACCCAAGGACTTCGACATTGCCACCGATGCCCATCCCAGGGCCATCAAAAAGGTCCTTCCCTTCAGCCGAATCATCGGCAAGCGGTTCCGTCTTGTCCATGTGTACTTCGCCGCCGGAAAAATCATCGAAGTGGCCACGTTTCGTAGCGACGTTGAGGGGGACTCGAACGTGTTCGGTACCCTTGAGGAGGATTCCAAACGCCGGGACTTCACTCTCAACGCCCTGTTCTACGATCCCAAGGACCAGTACATCGTCGACCAGGTCGGCGGCATGCGCGACGTGAAGGCTAAGCGGCTGAAGAACGTGATTCCCCTGGAGCACATCTTCGACGAGGACCCGGTGCGGATGATCCGGGCGACCAAGTACGCCACCACCACAGGCTTTACCATACCCTGGGCGCTGGCTGCGAAAATCAAACACAAGGCGTCTCTCCTCGACGCGATTTCCCCCGCTCGGCTCACGGAAGAATTCTATAAGATCCTCCACTCGGGTCTCTCCCGGCCTATTTTCACAAGCATGGCCAAGCTGAAGGTGCTGGACCACTTCGTTCCCTCCCTGGGAAAGCCCCTGGGAAAACCCCTCTTCAATCCCCTGGCTCGGGTGTTGGGGGCGGGATTGGAACTCCTCGACACCGAACTGAGGGCAGGAAAGGATCCCGACAGGGCCACCTCACTGACCTTTCTCATCGCCCCCCTGCTTGAAGCCCAGGGTTGGGCCACGAAGGCCACCCAGGACGACTTCGAACCTTTGATCGCCCACTTGAAGGACTGGTTCAAACCCATCATTCCCTCGAATCAGGAACTGGAAAACGCATTGAGGTCCCTCTTCCGGGTGTGGGCCGTCCGAACGCCCCGGAAACGCCCTCCCCGGCCCCGCCGCCGGCGCTCAGGTGGGGGGGAAGGCGGCAATCGCCCACCCAAGGCAGACCCGAAGCCCTTCTGATCATGCTTTTTTGAAGGGAGATTCCTCCCGTGTCTTGACACACAGCCTGAGTTAACCTATCCTAAGTTAATACTGATTAAGATAGGAGCGGCTCGATGACCATCATGGATCTTAAGCCCGGTGAGGCTTTCGTCGTCAGGGGCGTGGCGTTGGCCAGGGAAACCGGAAAAAGGTTGGCCGACATGGGTTTCACCACGGGCGTCGAGGGGCGTTTGGTCCGGAAGGCGCTGTTCGGTGACCCCGTCCAGGTGTCTATCCTTGGTTATCACGTGTCCATCCGCAAGGCGGAGGCAGTCGGGGTCACCATCGACAAGGTCCTGGCCCCGCTGTGACCGCCCTTCGAATTGCCCTGGCGGGCAACCCCAACTCGGGCAAGACCACCTTGTTCAACAAGCTCACAGGATCGCACCAAAAGGTCGGCAACTACGCCGGGGTCACTGTGGATACTAAGGAAGGCCGCCTGGTGCACCGGGGCCGGGAAATCGTCTTGTACGACCTCCCCGGCACCTATAGCCTCACCGCCTACTCCCTCGACGAGATCATCGCCAGGGACTTCGTCCTCGACCAGAAGCCCGACCTCATCATCAACGTGCTCGACGCCACGAACTTGGAACGCAATCTTTTTCTGGGGCTTCAGTTCCAAGAACTGGGAATTCCGCTGGTGGCCGCGCTGAACATCATCGATCAGGCCGAAGACCGAGGTTTGCGCATCGACCACAAGACTCTGGGCGCCCTGTTCCAGATTCCCATTGTGCGGACCGTGGGCCCCAAGGGCCAGGGGCTGGACGAACTTCTGGACGCTGCCGTCGCCCTGGCCGACGCACCGGGAAGTCCGACGCCCCACCTCTACGGCGTGGCGTTGGAATCGGTGTTGGCCAGGCTGACGTCAGCCCTCGAGACCGACCCCGAGTTCACCGTTTCGTATCCCAGCCGATGGATGGCCTTGAAGCTCCTGGAAAAAGACTCCGATGCAAAAAAGAAACTCGGTTCCCACAGGGACCAACCTCTGGTTGAGGCCGCCTTGGCCGAGGGGATCGCCGATTTGGAGCGACCCAGCGGCAGGGACAGCGAGATCCTTGTCAGCGAAGCCCGGTACGGCGCCATCCACGGCGCGGCCAAACAAACCATTCGCCGGGACCGGGCCACAGTGCCATTCACCGAGTACGTCGACGCCCTCCTGATCAACCGCTTCCTCGGCCTGCCCATCTTCCTCGCCATCCTTTGGGGAGTGTTTCAGGCCACTTTCACTCTAGGGGCCTACCCTCAAGATTGGCTGAACCAGGGGTTCCAGTGGCTCACCGACGGGGTCAAAACTCTCCTCGCTCCAGGACTCTTGCGATCTCTGTTTGCCGACGGCGTCCTCGGGGGCTTGGGAAGCGTTCTGAGCTTCATCCCCCTGGTCATCATCCTGTTCGTATTCATCAGTTTCCTCGAAGACACGGGTTATATGTCCCGGGCCGCCTTCGTCATGGACAAGTTTCTCCACCTCTTTGGGCTCCACGGCCAGAGCTTTTTGCCCATGATGCTGGGCTTCGGCTGTTCGGTGCCCGCGATTATGGCCGCCCGGACTCTCAAGAGCACCAAGGATCGAATCCTCACCGTGCTCGTGACCCCGTTCATGAGTTGCGGAGCAAAACTTCCTGTCTATATTCTGTTGGCAGGATCCTTCTTCCCCAAGAACCCCGGGGCCGTCGTGCTGTCGGTGTACCTGATCGGAATCGGCCTCGCCCTGACCTCTTCGTGGATCTTCCGTCGTACCGTGCTCAGGGGAGAAACCACGCCCTTTGTGATGGAGTTGCCCCCCTACCGCATGCCTACCCTCAAGGGCGTCAGTTGGCACGTCTGGGACAAGTCGTTTCAATACTTCAAGAAAGCCGGCACTGTCATCCTGGCGGCCTCGGTGCTCGTCTGGGCCATCACCACTTTTCCCCAGGCACCCGAAGGCACCCCTCCCGAACAGGCCATGGCCACCAGCACCGCCGGCTGGATAGGCAAGGCTCTGGAGCCAGCCGTCAGGCCCATGGGCTTCGACTGGAAGGTCGCCGTGGCC
>Ga0302323_100004302_pt1 | contig 11595 bp, 9 predicted proteins | sample Fen_T0_3_FD_201950 | JGI IMG/M metagenome (GOLD analysis project Ga0302323, IMG submission 201950) | Peat permafrost microbial communities from Stordalen Mire near Abisko, Sweden - Fen_T0_3 | ecosystem: Environmental > Terrestrial > Soil > Wetlands > Permafrost | place: Sweden: Abisko... | reverse complement strand
CTGCCAGAAAAGACAGGAGAAAGTCACCTTCCGAGCTGTACGTGTGCGCGACGAAACGGGTCAGGAGACCACGGTCGAGCTGACGATCGAGCCGTTAGTGGACAAGCTTTCGCCGACGCCGACAATGCTGGTGCTTTTTCGCGAAACCGGGCCCGCGCCCGCCCCCGTCGCACCGATACAGGAGCCAAACCTAGGATCAAGTGCTGATCGACAAGTGGCGGCGTTCGAGTTGAGCGAGGCGTCGCGAGAGCGCATCATCGGCTTGGAAGAGGACCTGCGTCATGCGAAGGAATCGTTGCAGACGGCGATCGAAGAACTCGAAACGAGCAATGAGGAGCTTCAGGCCTCGAATGAAGAGCTGCTGGCTTCGAATGAAGAACTGCAGAGCACGAACGAAGAACTACACTCGGTTAACGAAGAGTTGCACAGTGTGAACGCGGAGTGTGAACAAAAAATTCAGGAACTGGATGAGACCACTGCCGACCTGCGAAACCTAATCCAGGCGACGGCAATCGGGACAATTATTACGGATGCGAAACACTTTATCCGGCTTTTTACGCCCTCTGCGCTGCCGATTTTCAACTTGCTGCCACAGGATATCGGGCGCGACATTCGCCATATCACTTCGAGGGTGACTGATGACAATGTGTTTGAACAAATAGTAACTGTTGCGAAGACGGGCGAAGTAGCTGAAACGCGTATCGTGACGCCTGAGGGGCGCACCTATTTGCGGCACATCAAGCCATACCTAAATTTAAACAACCAGCCCGGCGGGCTAATTCTTACGTTTGTCGATATCACGCAGTTGACGGTGGCAGAAGCGGCAGTGCGTGCCTCCGAAGAACAGTTCCGCCTCATGATAGAACACGCGCCGGAGGGTATCCTCATGGCAGACTCCGATGGCCTGATCGTACTGGCCAACGCCCAACTTGGGCACTTCTTCGGCTACCAGCCTGAGGAACTCGTGGGCAAGCCACTTGAGCTGCTCATCCCCGAAACGCTCCGTAAATTGCACGAACGACATCGTACGCATTACGCGGAGGATCCGCAGGGCCGACGTATGGGAGCAGGTCGGGAGCTTGTAGCGCTCCATCGTGATGGAAGGAGCATTCCCATTGAGGTGGGACTCAGTCCGATCCAGCTTGGTGGGCGACGGCTTGCGATCGCGTTTGTCAACGATATCACGTTGCGCAAACAAGCCGAGGCGAGCAGGCGTGCAAGCGAAGCGTTGTTTCGCACGAGTTTTGAACATGCAGGTATTGGAATGGCGGTGCTGGCTCCCGATGGCCACTGGTTAGAAGCGAATCGCGCGCTTTGCGAGATGCTTGGCTATTCGGAGGAGGTTCTGCGCCAAATGAAGATTCATGATCTCACTCATTCCGAGGACCAGCACGTCGACCGGGATTTGTTTCCCAGATTGCTCACCGGGGAGGTCCCGGTATTAAGAGTGGAGACCCGCTACCGCCACGCGAGTGGAGAATATGTTTGGGTCCGTCTGAACTCCGTTGCGGTGCGTGACGAGGAGGGCCATCCGCTTCAGTTCATTTCGCAGTTGGAAAATATTACCGACCTGAAAAGGGCCGAGGCTGAACGGCGTGAGATCGAATCTAAAATGATTGAAACCGCCAAACTCGAAAGTCTCGGCGTACTGGCGGGTGGCATTGCCCATGATTTCAACAATATCCTAACGGGCATCCTTGGGTATGCGAGTCTTGGTTCGGCTGAAGTGACTGTGGACTCGCCCTTTGCTGAAACATTTGGGCACATCGAGCAGGCGGCAGTGCGGGCGAGTGATCTGTGCAAACAAATGCTCGCCTATGCTGGCCGTGCACCTTCGCAGACGCAGGTCGCTGATCTCGGTGTCTTGTTGCAAGGAACCACCGATCTCGTGCGCCATTCGATCGGACCCAATATTGAACTGAGCTTTGATATTGCACAGGGACTCCCGCAGGTAGAAGTCGACGGTTCGCAGATCCGCCAGGTGTTGATGAATCTGATGATCAATGCCGCGGAGGCCATCGGAGAACGTCAGGGGCGGATTGCATGCCGTTGTTTTTCCCAGCACGTCGATGAAGACTACCTGCTCAGCCATAAGCCGGTGCCGTTGCTGACGGAAGGGGACTATCTGGCGGTGGAGGTCGAAGACTCTGGCAGTGGAATAAAACCAGAAAATCTCAAGCGAATCTTCGAACCATTCTTCACCACCAAATTTACCGGACGCGGTCTCGGTCTGGCGGCCACCCAAGGCATCATGCGTTCACATAGGGGTGGGCTTGAAGTCCGGTCGAAGGTGAATGTTGGCACCACGTTCAAACTTCTGTTGCCGGTTGCAACCGCAGCGGCCCGCAAAGCCGCGACGCGGACGCCGTTCGTCGTGTTAGTTTCCGGTGGCGGTCGCACCGTACTTTTGATCGACGACGAAATGCAGGTTTTGTCTCCCGCAAAAAGAATTCTCGAGAAACAAGGCTGGGGCTGCGTAACAGCAAATAACGGCCCCGCAGGGGTGGAACTGTTTGCGGCGAATCCCAAAGGCATTGCTCTCGTGATGCTCGACATGACCATGCCCGGTTGGGATGGCGTTAGGACACTCGCGGAGTTACGCAAATGCGACCCTGACGTGAGAGTCCTGCTTATGAGTGGTTTCTCGAAAAAGGAATCGCTCGAACGCTGCGGCGGCCTAAAGCCGAACGGTTTCCTGCAAAAACCGTTTATGCGTGAGGGCCTGTTACAAGCTGTCGAAGCTGCATGCGAAAACGGCAATTGAATTTCCCCTATCTTCCCTGCCTTGCTGAACTGCATTCAGCAGTTGTTTTGAATATGTCCATGCGTTTGCTTCGAATGACGAATGGTTTTTCTCGGGCTGTTCTAGCGGTTGAGAAGCGGATCCTAGACAATCACGCCGCTCACATTTTGGCATCCGCAATTAGCCTATGATCGAGTGGACCAAAGAATTTGAAACAGGTTTTCCGCTGCTCGATGCGCAGCATCGCAAGCTTTTTGATATGATTGCGGAGATGACCGTTTTTCTAGAGGCACCCGCAGTCGACGACGGGAAAATCCAAGAATTTGTTGCCTCGCTTGAGAAGTACGCCCGCGAGCATTTCGAGTGCGAAGAACGCTGCATGGATCAAACCGGTTGTCTCGCGCGTGAGATCAATCTCGAAGCCCACCGCATCTTCCTCGACGGCGTCGTGCGTTTCAAAGCGGACTTCCTCGGTCGCGGAGAAAAACGGGAGTTCGTTGCGATCCTCCAGGCCAGTTTGAATGCCTGGCTACGCAACCATATACTACGGGTGGACAGCGCGCTTCGAGCCTCCAAGAGAACCTGACCTCCCTTCGTTGGTAGGGCTCACCTTGGTGCAACAAGGATAATCAGCGCAGCACCCACGACTTTAATCGAGGTGTGCCCCCCTATTTGCTATGTCCAGTAATGTGAACTGCTTTCGATTCTGAGTGCCGGTGGCGCCGATTGCTCCATCGCAGATCAAGCTGGAACGATACCGTGCGAGTGGACGAAATATCCGCCGATTCAAAGGCTCCTAAAATAGGCCGCATGATTTGGAAAGCTGGCGGAGCATGCTGGGACGGGCGACGGAGATCACAACGCAGGCCGCCTGCCGGGCGGCGACGTGGGAGGGTTCTCCGCTTTTGGGAGCGGGAGAAGGGGCGTGAGGGAGGCTGGATTTTGCCGATTCTGCGAGTGGTTTGGGCTACGAATTTGCTGTCCGCGAATGGCGAATAGGCGTTGAAAAATACGGATCTGGGACGTGGTTTGGACTGCGTCGTCTTTGTTGACTTGCGAAATCCCGAGGCCCTTAGGGCCTTGCGTCTGTTTCAGAAAAAACACGGAACGCTTGCGCGCACCCTCCGCTGGCCGAAGCCGACGATTCCGAAAAACCAAGACGTACGCAAATTTCGACTACACCGATTTAGGCAGGCGGCCTACACCGAATTCGGAGGGGCACCTGGTGAGCGTGCAGCCCGTGACTGCTTATCCGTACTGACAGTGGCCCTTCCGATTAACGTAACGCCCTACTCCAGATGGAGTAGAAATTGGAGGCGCGGGTCGGAATTGAACGCGTAAAGAACTCAGGTACAAGTGGATGTGAGTATTTTTAAGAGGTAGATGCAAGACAAATCAGGCTAACTCCGCCAAAACTTTGGCCAACTTTGGGGTAATTTCACTGACACTTTTACTGACAGTGGGCTGGGGGCATTCGACCGATTCTAGCCAAACTCGTGTGGAACGAAATACAACCGCCCAGCGTACATTGGTTCCCCGGACATAGAAAAACTCGAGCGACATCGCGCAGGCTCTATATTCTGATTCGCTGAAAGCGGCCCTCCGTTCAACCAAGAGGGCCGCATGGATCAGCGATCCTTTCGCCGGCTTCCAACCCGGGAATATCTAGTGAGGCACGCGAGCCAGGAAATGTCCCGTATGCACCTCGGTTATTGTGGCGTTGCGAACCACGAATGTGGCTGCAAGGAGGAGAATAGATAACGCGGCGACCGAAACGATCTGTTGCAGGGTGTTATGTTTATGCGCACCTTGGGCAGGAAGTTCGGTGGTGCTGTGAGCTAACGAATTGTCGTGATGTCCTATGAGAATTGAAGTTTTCATGCCTCTGAGTTTAGCCGGAAACCAACGCGCCGCCTAATTAAGGCTGGGGCTCATTCCATTAAATTTTCATCAACGAGGGCATCGCACTTCTGCCCGCCCTGCTTGACGAATCTGCTATAAGGAGAATCGTTTCGACCAAATCGTGCTCCCATTCTTCATCACCGCTCGCCGACAACCGACTCGATTGAGTCGAGCCTGCGCGCTGCTGTTGACGGGCACGATTTTGATGCTGGCTGTCTTGGCGGCGAGTCCAGACGCCCATCGCTGGCTGCACGCCGACTCGGATCAAGCGGATCACGAATGCGTGGTCACATTGTTCGCCCAAGGTGTGACGCCGGCCTCGGTCGCGGTCACGATGGCGATTGTCGCTTGGCGGCTGTTGGGGTTATCGCAGAGCGAGGGGACGGATCTCCTTCTCTCGGCTCCTCGTTTCTCGCATTTACCCGGGCGTGCGCCGCCTCGGGGTTGAGTAAGTTTCGGTAACGTTCCGAGCGAAGATTCGCTCGTTGATGCTCTGCGCAAAGCCAACGGCCCTGCCGTGCTGCGCGTGCCTACATCCGTTCACTCAACACGCACTCAACATGAATTCCCGATTTTCCGTTTTTTTCTTAGTTCTAACAGTAGGTTCTGCCTACACCAAAATCTTCGCGGCCGATGCACCGCCTGACACCGCTTTCCCGTCGCCTCAAGGCAACGATGCACCAATCAAACTCGAACGTTTCGTCGTCACGGGCGAACTCGATCGCGCCCGCGAAGCGATCGTGCCCAGCTTGGGCGCCTCGCAGTTTCAAATCAGCCGCGACCAAATTCTCGCGGAAGCCGGAGGCGGTAACGCCTCCTTCAACAACGTGCTGCTGCGCGCGCCAGGCATGGCCCAGGATTCTTTCGGGCAGCTTCATTTACGCGGCGAACACGCCAACATGCAGTACCGCATCAATGACATTCTCCTGCCCGAAGGAGTCAGCGGTTTCGGACAGGAACTTGACACGCGATTTGTAGACACCGTAGCGGTATTGACCGGTTCGTTGCCGGCGCAATATGGCTATCGCACGGCCGGGGTGATCGATATTCACACGAAAAACGGCGCGAACACGGAGGGCGGCTCAGTCACACTTTACGGTGGCAGCTTCAACACGGCGCGTTCTGCCTTTGAACTGGGCGGAACGAAAGGTCGGCTCGATTACTACGTCACCGGGAGTTATTTTGAGAACGACTTGGGCATTGAAAATCCCACCGATCAGCGCACAGCGATTCATGATCATACGCAGCAGTTGAAAGGTTTTGGCTATTTTTCGTACCTAATCGATTCGACGAGTCGCCTCGCCCTCATCGTGAGCGGATCCGGGGCAAAATTCCAAATCCCAAACAACCCCGACCAAGATCCAGCCTTTGCCCTGGCGGGTGTTCCGAGCTTTGACTCAGCCAATCTCGATGAGAATCAACGGGAGAACAATGGCTACGCGACGATCTCGTACCAAAAGTCAACGACCGATGCCGGGCTCCAGCTTTCGGTTTTCACGCGGACCAGTGATATTAAATTCACGCCTGACTCGGCCGGCGACCTGATCTTCAATGGCGTCGCGAGTGCGGTGCAGCGCAATATTCTTTCCGATGGTATCGAGTCCGATGGGCGCTGGGCGGTGTTCGCCGATCACACGTTCCGCGGCGGATTCATTTTCACGACCGATCGGGCGAAGGTGAATACGACCGACCGGGTCTTTGCTGTCGATGCCGATGGAAATCAGACGTTGTCGACGCCCCTGGCGATCGTGGATAACCAGTCGAAGCGCGGTTCTCAGTATGGTCTCTACCTGCAAGATGAATGGACTGCGGTGGACAAGCTTACGGTCAACTATGGTTTCCGCGCTGATGTATCGGATGGCTACGTGCGCGAAGGCCAACTTAGCCCGCGTATCAATTTTGTCTATACGCCGGTCGAAGGCACGAATTTGCACGCAGGCTATGCACGCTATTTCACACCGCCTCCGCTGGAACTGGTTTCGAGCGAGGCCATCGCAAAGTTCGCCAACACCACGAATGCACCCGAAGTGACGACCAGTTCGCCGGTGCGGTCGGAGCGGTCGCACTATTTCGCTCTGGGCGTGACGCAAAACGTCACGAAGGCGTGGTCGGTCGGGCTCGACGGTTACTACAAAACCGCGAAGAACCAACTCGACGAGGGTCAGTTCGGCCAGGCGCTGGTGTTTTCACCGTTCAACTATCGCACCGGCAAAATCTACGGCCTTGAGCTAAGCACCAACTTCACGGCAGGGGCATTTACGGCCTACGCCAATCTCGCGATCAGCAAAGCGACCGGACGTGAAATCGTCAGCGGCGAGTTTCAATTTGGGCAGGACGAACTCGACTATATCGCGACGCACGACGTGGGCCTTGATCATGACCAACGTTACACCAGCTCCGTGGGTGTGACTTACAAGTGGAAGGGCACTCTCGTTTACGCCGATGCCTTGTTCGGGAGCGGACTGCGTCGTGGATTTGCGAATACAGAAACGCTGCCTTCTTACACCACGGCCAATCTTGGGGTAGATCAGAAAATCACTTTGACCGGAAAGCAGGAACTGCACCTCCGGGTGGATGTGGTGAACCTCTTCGACAAAGTCTACGAACTGCGCGACGGCTCGGGCATCGGCGTGGGCGCGCCGCAGTTTGGTGCCCGGCGCGGTGTGTACGGCAGCGCGACCTGGGCCTTTTGAGTCATCGATCCCTGTCCGCGGGTGGCGAGAACGACCCGGAGATGTTTTCGCCACCGCGGGACGGTATCGCACACCAAAACCATACAATAAATCTAATATTCCATGAAATTTAAACTGACCCTTATCGCCATCGGAGTCACCGCCCTTGGCGGATGTGCCGGGCTGAACACGGAACGACTGCCCGACGACGCCTCCCATATCAAACTCATCGGCGTGTCGTCTCCGAAAGTCATCGTGAGGACGCCCGAACTTCGCTCAAAAGCATCGAGACTCGAACTCGATGGCACGGTCGAACGGGCTTTTGGAGCCGATACTACCGAACACATCCATTTGACTGTTTCGTTCTACGATCAGACGGGACTAATCCTACGGAATGAGGAGACCGACTTTGCGCCACGTAACCTGAACTCATATCGCCGGAGTGCCTTTCATCACGGCTACTATCGGGTTCCCCTTGCCTTGCTGCCTGCGGGGACAACGCGGATCGAGGTACGGGCTCACGAGTAGGCAGCGAAACTGGTTAAGCTCGCGGGCCGAAACCGGAGATGAGCAGTTTTTTGCCCATCTCCGGTGCAAACTCCGTTCAGATTTTCCAGCGCAGACCGGTGGAGAAGAGCCAACGGGGCTCCAATTGCAGGCCGTTGACGCGCTGATAGACGGGCAGCTGCACGAAGACGAACGCGTTGGCCCTGTCGCTCAGTTCGGCGGTAACCCCGGGGCTCAAGTAGGCCAGCGTCCCACCGCTGTTGGCGGTATCCGCCGCGGCACCGTGCTCGCGGGTTTCTGTTTTTACGTTGAGTTGAAACTGCGGAGTGAATCGGCTCGTGTTTAACCAACGTACACCGCCACTAAAATTCACACTGGTTGACGGGATGAATTCGTCCCGCGCGGCAAGCGGCTGATCGAGCATGACCTGGGCGAAACATCCGAGTTGAGTCGTGGGACGCGCAAACCAGGACGCTCCGGCGAGAAGGTCGGTCGTGCCGGTGCCCAGTTGTAGGCCGCGGTCGAGCAATTCACCCGTCTGCGGGCCGGTGGCGAAATTTTGGTCGAAGCGTCCGGTGGGCAGCTTGAAACCGAACTGCAGGCCAAAACTGTGGGACATTCCGAATTTTTGATAGCGACCGAGCACGCGAATGTCGCCCAACCCGCTGGCACGCGAAGTAGAAATATCGGTATCGCCCTCGGCAATCGTGGTGTGGAAGCGATTGTGGTAAGGAACCGACAGGGTGACCGCCCAAGCCGGATCGGCCACGTAGTTTAGATCTAGCCAGGTGTTCCGGTTAAGGGTGCGTTGTTGGATTTCGTTGTCGTTGGGAAAAGACTGCGCGGCGCGGTCAACGCTCTTGGTGCCGCTGCGCAGGTCGGTTTGATCAAAATACTCGAAACGCAGCCCGACTTCGAGGCCGGGCATCATGTCGTAGCCCTGGGCGGCCCAGTCCGAGCTGAGCGAGCAGCCGCAGACGGAGCAGGCCTTGGCGGGCGTTGTGTTGGCGAAGGTGAAGAGCGCAGCGGCAAATGCGACTGCGTGTTGGAAACGAAGAGGAAAAGGCATGAGAAAAGTTGGAATGAATGCGCGCGGGCAATGGCGTGCGCGCGAACGCCGCCCAGTTGGGCAGGAAGATTGCGTCACGCCGCGCAATTGGCGCGGCGACGGAGGAGACTGAGAGGAGCGCGTTACCCGCGCGGTGGGGGAACCGGCACGGCCTCTTTACGAATCAAGCCGGTATCATCGGTGACACCTGGCCAGGTGAAGTCCGGCCCAGGGACGACGACGGCCGGCGCACATTCGGCGATGAGCAAAAGTTTTTCTACGCCCCCGCCCAGAACGGCCTCGCGCGGCAATTGCTTGCGTGCGGTGTCTTCCGCGGATTTGGCGATGCAACAGAGCTTGCAGGGCTTACTCGCGTCGAAGGTCATCTCCAGCGCCTCGGCGGCGGGCATGGTCGCCGAGTAGTCGTGAAACATTTTCGCCCAGGCCACGACCTGCACCACGTTCCACAGCGCGCCGTTGGCACAAAGCCAGGCGAACAACAAGCAACCGATAGAAAGATGACGACGCACGGCGGCAAGTTTTCTTAATTTCTCCCGTTCGCAAGTGATACGAATAGATCGGCCGTACTTACTGGTTTTGTAACATCGTCGCGACCGTCAGCCGATCGTGTGGGATCAAATTTTAGAAACAGAAGAAGGGCGCCGAAAACCATCGCTCTTGTTGCCTCGGTTCGGTTGTTGGCGAACGCGCCGATTTTGCAGGAGGCAACTACATCTGCAATTGGTAGGGGCAGATGTGCTGGTGGAAATTACGCTTGCGTATTCGTTATTCGCGAATAGCGAATGGTGCATGATTAAGCCACAGGACATCGTCGTCGGGCTCAAACTCGCTCTTGCGGCGGGAGACGAATCCTATGCTGCGCTCGCGAAAGCGCTCGGGATGAGTGCATCCGAAGTGCATGCCGCTGTTGGGCGGCTGGCGGACGGCAGACTGCTTGATCCGGATTCCCGCAAGATCCGACGCAAGCCCTTTGTGGAATTCTTACTTCATGGCGTGCCCTATGCCTTTCCGGTGGCGGTCGGAGAAATGACTCGCGGTGTGCCGACCGCGTGGGCTGCGCCCGTTATGTCGGGCAAAGTGGCTACGACCGAAAACGAAGCCCCGGTCTGGCCCGAACCTGACGGCATCTGCAAGGGTCTGTCGGTCGAGCCGCTTTACCGCACCGTTCCAGCTGCGGCGGACAATGACCCTGCGCTTTATGATCTGCTGGCATTGGTGGATGCCTTGCGTCTTGGGCGCGCCCGCGAGCGGGTCATGGCCGCGAAGGAGATTGAGCGGAGGCTAAACCATGGCTGATATACCAATTGCTGCAATGAAGGCCGTTGCTGAGCGCTTGGATGGGCTCGGGTTGGACTACGCGTTTCTGGGTGGTTCTGTGGTTGGCCTGCTGCTTGATCATCCGGAATTGTCGCCCGTGCGCGCCACCGATGATGTCGACGTCGTCCTCGAAGTGGTTTCTCAACGCCGTTATGCAGGCATCGAGGAGAAATTGCGGGCCCTGAAATTCGACCACGACACACGCGAGGGCGCGCCCCGGTGTCGTTGGGTGTTGGGCGAGCTTACGGTGGACATCATGCCGGCGGAAGGGGATTACCTTGGGCTTAACACGGCTTGGTTTCGCGAGGCATTGGCCTCGGCAACCGTGCACACTGTAGCTGGCGGGCGGTTGCGTATTGTTTCGCCGGTGGGTTTCATCGCCACGAAGTATGTCGCGTTCCTTGACCGCGGTGATGGCGATTACTACGCCAGCCATGATCTGGAAGACCTGATCACAGTGATCGATGGCCGTGAGAAAATAGTCGAAGAAGTGGCTGCCGCCGATCCTGCATTGAGCGCCTATGTAGCCAGGGCTATGGCCAAACTTGTAGGCTCAGAAGATTTCATGGAAGCGCTGCCGGGGCATCTTCCTGCGGATATGGCGAGCCAAGGTCGCCTGCCGGGGTTGCGACGGAAGCTGGCGGGAATTGCAGCGTTGCGCTAACCAGCGTCCTCCTCCTCGGCCCGCATCACGTGGAGCCGACCAGCAAAATAAAGCCCCTCATCCGTCCACCTCATCGTCTTCAAGTGCCAATAAGGTGCCGGGTCTGACGGTTGCCTTTCAACCGCGGAGATGCTGATTCAACCACCTTCGCCGGCGTCTGCCGGAAGGATTCTGCCGAAGATGACGAACGTGGATCGCGCTCATCCTACGCCGAACCACATGGCCTTTTTCAGGCTCTTCTGATTCTTAGGTCAGAGCGTCAGGAACTGGCAGAACGCGCTCCCTGAAATGGACGTTGGCCAAGACCCGATCTACCATTTTCAACAGTCCCTTCGGCGTAACAAAATGAAGGTGCGAGATCGTGTAGCTGAACATCGCCCCTTTTTGCCACGACTCATGGTCGAGGTATATCTCAACCTCATCCGTTTGGGCCGGCGGTGAAAGCAGCGTCCCCGTCTTGTCGTAGTCGGCAACCCAAAGCGTACCATCTGGAACGACGAGGATGGGCACGATCCAAAAAGCGCAGGGATCAGCGTCGTCCTCGCGGAAGTAGGAATCCGCTTCCGACATCAGATCATAGGCCGATGCGACAGCCTGAGACCACCGGTCAAAGACCTCGGAATCGTCTGAAACGAACTCTCCGGCGTTGGAAGCCGACACCCCCACGCGGGTCACGGACTTCCCCACGAACTTGCCGACCTCGTAGAGGGAATCCGGCGTC
>Ga0302323_100004297_pt1 | contig 11604 bp, 12 predicted proteins | sample Fen_T0_3_FD_201950 | JGI IMG/M metagenome (GOLD analysis project Ga0302323, IMG submission 201950) | Peat permafrost microbial communities from Stordalen Mire near Abisko, Sweden - Fen_T0_3 | ecosystem: Environmental > Terrestrial > Soil > Wetlands > Permafrost | place: Sweden: Abisko... | reverse complement strand
TGAACGAGGCGGCCGGCACCGCCAAGCACTTCACACGGGCGTGCACGGAAAGACTGCGCCAGCACGGTTGGCCAGGGAACGTACGCGAGCTGAAGAACGTCATCCAGCGCGCGTTCATCCTGGCAGAGGAAGACCTGGGCGTGGACTCTCTCCCGCTCGGCGTGACCGAGGTGGCCTCTGCTTCGAGCGTCGTGATGCAGGTGGGCACTCCCATCGCTGAGATGGAGCGGCGTCTGATCCTGGCGACCCTCGATCAATGCGACGGGGACAAGAAGAAGGCCGCCGACGTTCTCAAGATCAGCCTGAAGACCCTCTACAACCGCTTGAACGAGTACAAGCCTGGCTAGGCCCCCGGGACCTCGTGCGGCTGGCGCGTCGAGAGCGGCGTCAGGTCTTGAGGAATGCGAGCAGGTCGATGTTGATCTGATCCTTGTGGGTAGAGCACAGGCCGTGCGACAAGCCCGGATAGACTTTCAGCGTGGAGCCTTTCACGGCCTTGGACGAGAGCAAGGCTGAGGCGCTGATCGGCACCATCTGGTCGTCGTCGCCGTGCATGATGAGCGTCGGGACGTCGAACCTCTTGAGATCTTCGGTGAAGTCCGTCTCGGAAAAGGCCTTGATGCAGTCGAGCACGCCTTTGAAACTGGCTTGCATCCCTTGGAGCCAGAACGAGTCTCGTAGACCTTGCGAGACCTTGGCATTTGGCCTATTAGCGCCGTAGAACGGGGCGCTCAGATCCCGGAAGAACTGCGAGCGGTCGGCGAGCACACCGGCGCGGATCTTGTCGAACGCGTCGATTGGCAGACCAGCGGGATTGGCGGCCGTCTTGAGCATCAGCGGGGGCACCGCGGCAATTAGGACGGCCTTGGCCACGCGTTTGGTGCCATGTCGGCCGAGGTAGCGGGCGACTTCGCCGCCTCCCATGGAGTGCCCGACATGGATCGCGTTCTTCAGGTCGAGGCCCTCCACGAGCGTCGCGAGGTCGTCCGCAAAGGTATCCATGTCGTTGCCGTTCCAAGGCTGGCTCGATCGGCCGTGGCCGCGGCGGTCATGAGCAATGCAGCGGTATCCGCGCGCGCCGAGAAACGCCATCTGGTCTTCCCAGGCGTCCGCGCTCAGCGGCCAGCCATGGCTGAAGACCACAGGCTGTCCGCTGCCCCAGTCCTTGTAGTAGATCTGCGTGCCATCTTTCGTCGCGATCGTGCTCATGTTCTTCCTCTCCTGTCCGTCCATCACCTGCCCAGGCCGTCCACGCGATAGCTCCCGCCGTGCCGAGCGGCTATTCCGTCGTCTTTCCGTCAAAGTGCTCGCTGTCGGCCTCAGCATCGCTGCGCGTATGGTGGACGACGCCGTCCCGATGATTCGGCGGCGAATAGAGCGTGTAGAGCTTCAGCGGACCGCTGCCAGTGTTGATGATGTTGTGATTCGTTCCAGCCGGGACGAGCACCGCGAACCCTGCTCGGATCGCCGTCCGAACGCCATCCAGAACCGCGTCACCGGTCCCCTCCTCCACGCGGAAGAACTGGTCGAGCGTGTGGACTTCCGCTCCGATCTCTTCCTTGGGCTTGAGCGCCATGAGGACGAGCTGGCAGTGCTTTGCTGTGTACAGCACACGGCGAAACTCGGCGCTCATGACGGCGAGGCGTTCGATGTCCTGCACGAAACCTTTCATAACGACTCCTCTCTCGCTTGTTATCGTTAGCGCCGTAACGGTTGGCGCGGGATCGAAGCGCACCACTCTGCGCGCCGCAGCGCCCCTTGCCTTGCCTAGCTAGACGCCGTCTCAGCGAGGAGCAAGCGCCGTGCCATGAGTCGCGAACGAATGACCACGGCGGCTCGGCCGTTTGTCACATACGGTGCAGGCGCAGAGTGCGCACTCCGATCGCTGAGATGGAGCGGCGCCTGATCCTGGCGACTCTCGATCAATGTGACGGCGAAAAGAAGAAGGCCGACGACGTTATCGAGATCAGCTGGAAGACCCTCTACGACCGCTTGAACGAGCACAAGCCCAGCTGAGGCGCGGCCGCCCTTTGTAGATTCTGCTTTCCGAGACGCCGGCCGCTTTTCACTAAGACCCTGCCACGTGAGCGCGCCGCCCTGGCGCGAGAGTTGCACTGAGCGCGGACGTGGTCGCGTCTGAGCTGCCAATACCTCGCGCCGGGCGCCGGGGGCGGTCCTACGTCGCGCTCGATTCCATTCGGGCCAAGACGCGGTCCGGCCGTCGCTGGCCGTGGCGACTCTTGACGCTGGGGCAGTGCGTGCTCGGCTTTGTGCTCATCTGGCAATGGCTCTGCGCCAGCACCTTTCGCCTCTACCTCGACGAGCGGCAAGCGCCCAGGGCCTCGACGTCAGCGTCCGCCCGGCAACGGTTCGAGGTGCGCGGGGACCGGGTGGAGCCACAGATCTTGGCCACCGAGGAGGAGCAGCTCTCTTTCCCTGTCGCCTCTCTCTGGCCGTCCCAACTGCGCGTTCGCGCGGTTCCCGGCGGCCGGGCCACGGTCGAGATCGCGCTCGTGGACCGGGGCGTTCGACGGACGCTCTTTCGTCGCACGCTGTCCGAGGCCACGGAGATCGCACAACCGCTGCCGCCGACCGCCGGCCTTATCGAGCTGAGCAACCGAGGCGAGGTGCGCTGGTTGGATCCGAGGGTGGTGCAGAATCTCAGGGCCTGGCCCTGGCTGCTGGGTTTCGTGGGGCTTGTTGGGCTGACTGGCTATCGGGTCCGACATGCCCATCTCCGCGTGGCCCTGCCAGCGAGCCGTGCGCGCACGGTTCTCTTCGGCGGCATCACCGCCGCTGTCAGCGTCAGCCTGTGCCTCGCGGTGCTGGAAGTCGGCCTCCGCGCGCTCGGCAGTCGCCTCCCTTCTTGGATAGCGGTCCAGCGCCGGGACCTCGGCGAGTTTCGAGCAGATCCGCGCTGGCAAGACTCGGCACGCTACGGCCCGCGCCTGGCCCCTGGGCTCCACACTTTCGGTGAGTGGCAGCACGGCGACATCGTGCGCATGGGTTTCCTGCCGCCTGACCTGGTTCGCCATCCGGCTTACCGCTACCCCCTTGTCACCGATGCCGACGGCTTCCGCAACTCCGCAGCGGAGTCGTCGGCCACCGGGGTAGCGGCGCTGGGAGACTCCTTCACAGACGCGATGACGCTCCCGGTGGAGTTGAGCTGGCCGGCACGGCTCGCGGGGCTTTTGGGCGTGAGCGTTCATAACTACGGCACCGCAGGCTTTGGGCCAGGGCAAGAGCTGCTCGTGCTGAAGGAGTACGCGCTGGCGCGCCGGCCGCGCCAAGTCGTGGTCGCGTTCTTCGCTGGCAACGACCTGCACGACGCAGAGAGCTTCGCAGACCGCGGGCAGCTGGCCGACGCTTCTGCTGCTCCGAAGCAGGGATGGGAATTCAAAGACGTGATCGCGCGTTTTGACCAGTTCTATGTGGTCAGCCTGTACCAGGGCGCGGCCGCCTTCCTCCGCGATCGCACCGGGGGCCGCCGAGGCCGAGGTTCGTCTCAAGTGGACTATAGCGGTGAAGACCTCAGCGCTCCCGCAGCCACGGCCCCGGGCTTCGACCGCGGTCTCTTCGCCGTGCCGGTGGCCGGCCGGACGCTGCGCTTCGCGTTTCTACCTCCCTACCTCGACCGGTTGGAGGTCTCCCGAGAACAGCTCCAGGGGTCACGCGGATGGGAGGTCACCCGCCAGTCGTATCAGGAAATGGACCGGCTCGTGCGCGCACAAGGGGGGCAGCTCGTGGTTGCGTTCATTCCGTCGAAAGCCCAGGTCTACCTGCCGTTGCTCTCGACCTCGTTCCCTCCCGTCGAGCTGGAACGGTCACTGCAAGTCTGCCTTCGCCGGCCCCTTCCTCCCAGCCTGGATGCCATGATGCGAAACCGGCTGGCGCTCAACGATCTCATGCGGGACTTCTGCGCGAAAGAAGGCATCGCGTTCTTGGACCTCACCGACGTGCTCGAGAAGAAGGTGGGGACCGGCCACAACGTGTATTTCCCGGACGATTCGCACTGGAATGCGGCTGGACAAGAGACAGCGGCGAACGCGATCGCCGGTTTCATGAAGAAGCGTGGGATGTGAGGCGGGCTGCTCAGTTCGTCTGTCCGAGAAGGGCCTTCTTGAGGCGGGCGCTCGACGGGTGCTCGCCCAGCCAGGCCTTCAGCAGCGCGCGATAGACGTCCTCGCCCGGGATGGGCTTGCCTTTCGGTTCGCCGTTCAGAAGCACGAATGTGCCCGCATCGGGCCGCCAGTCGACGCTGATGACATCGCCCTTCTTGCCTTCCTGAACGGCCAGCATAGTCGCGGTCAGCTCGTCGAAACGGCCCTGCACTGTTTGCAGCTCACCAGGCGAGCTGTTCTCGCGGATGCCCTCGTTGAGCGCGTCGACCAGGTCCTGCGCCGGAAGCGTCCGCAGCAGAATGATGCTGACACGCTTGGGACCGTCGAGCGCCAGCACTTCCGCTGGGGAGCTCCTCTTCTCGGCGAGGTACAGGCTCGCGATGTACACCTTGAAGAACAGCTTCTTGCGCAGCCCGGCGCCGTTTAGCACCAGCTCGCACGTGCCGAGCTTTGCTCGCTCGGGGAGCTTGATGCCCGCGATCTCCGCCGCACTCGCGCCAAGCGAAATGGAGAGCAGGCATGCCACAAAGGGCCACAGTCTCACCGATCGTCTCCTGTTAGTGGCTCCCGGGCACATCGAGAACACAGCCGACGACGGGCCCACCGGGCAGCCTCGCTCGGAGTGGCGATCTCGAGGCCGCACCAGTGTCCTGATGTCTTCGAGTCTGGGCCGGCGGAAGGGGCAGCACCAATCGACAGTCCTCGCGTAGCTCATAGAGGACAGTACCTGCGAACTTCGTGCCATCACCCCTGTGGTAGGCCTCCCACATTGGTGCACCTGTCGCCATTGCTCAGGCGGGCGCTGCTCGAACGCGACAGGCGGGACGCGCAGCGTCTGGCCAGCCGGACGTAGCCGACATACGCCACGATCCCCACGGTGACAAGAAGCAGCGCCGCCTTCAGTGCGGTGGGCCGGTTGACGAGGGCGTAGATCTCGATGGGCAGGTAGAGAGCGCCAGACAGGATTGCGAGCCACTCGCCCCAGGCACGCGCACGCCAAAGGCCGTAGGCCTCCACACCCCGGGCGATCGCGTACGCGAAGGCCGCGCAGGCCAGCAGCCACAGATGAGTGTCGGTCAGCGCTGTGGCTGCCTCGATGAACGCCCGCGGATAGTAGCGTGCGGGGTCCAGGTGCAGCCGGCGAACGACCGACTCCGCAGCCTGCTGCACGTCTTGGTGGAGGACTGATAGAAGGCCGACCCCGGCCGCCATCACGAGAAAGCCCTTGAGCGCCTCGAAGGTGGCCACCGTCCTCAGCCCGGTTGCCGCGCTGCGATGGATGCTCATAGCCGTGGTCGAGCGCTGTCGGGAACGGTATCTAGGTACGGACCGAGGCGCGCAGACGGTGCCGCAAGGTGCGGCGACAAACCGTCCGAGCGCCCCGTTTCAGCGCCGCCTCAATACATCCCGCCACCGTGTGGCATGCCGCCGCCCATGGCGGGCTCCGCCTTCTCTCCAGGGATCTCGCAGATGACGGCCTCCGTGGTGAGGAGCAGCGACGCGATGGACGCCGCGTTCTGCAGCGCGGAGCGCACGACCTTGGTCGGGTCGATGACGCCCGCCTCGACCAGGTTCTCGTAGACCTCCGTCTGCGCGTTGAAGCCTTCGTCGCCCTTCATCTCGCGGACCTTGCCCACGACCACTGCGCCTTCGTGTCCGGCATTGCCGGCGATCTGGCGCAGCGGCTCCTCAAGGGCGCGCAGGATGATGCCCACGCCCACGGCCTCGTCGCCCGTGGCCTTGACAGCTTCGACGGCCTTGGCACAGCGCAGCAGCGCCACGCCGCCGCCGGCCACGATGCCCTCCTCGACCGCTGCCTTGGTCGCGTGCATGGCGTCCTCGACGCGCGCCTTCTTCTCCTTCATCTCCGTCTCGGTCGCGGCCCCGACCTTGATCAAGGCCACGCCGCCGACCAGCTTCGCCAGCCGCTCTTGCAGCTTCTCGCGATCGTAGTCGGACGTCGTCTCGTCGACCTGCACGCGTAACTGCTTCACGCGCGCCTCGATGTCCTTGGTCTTGCCCGCGCCTTCGACGATGGTCGTATTGTCCTTGTCGATGGTGATCTTCTTGGCCTTGCCTAGGTCGTCGAGCTTGATGTTCTCGAGCTTGATGCCGAGGTCCTCGGTGATGGCCTTGCCGCCGGTGAGGATCGCCACGTCCTCCAGCATCGCCTTGCGGCGATCGCCGTAGCCCGGGGCCTTGACCGCGGCCACGTTCAGCGTGCCCCGCAGCTTGTTCACGACCAGGGTCGCGAGGGCCTCACCCTCCAAGTCCTCGGCGATGATCAGCAGCGGCTGGCCCAGCTTCGCCACCTGCTCGAGGACAGGGAGTAGATCCTTCATGTTGGAGATCTTCTTCTCGTGGATCAGCACGAGCGCGTTCTCGAGCACGCATTCCATGCGCTCGGGGTCGGTCACGAAGTACGGCGAGAGATAGCCGCGGTCGAACTGCATGCCCTCCACGACCTCGAGCGAGGTCTCGATGGTCTTAGCTTCCTCGACCGTGATGACGCCGTCCTTGCCGACCTTCTCCATCGCCTGCGCGATGATCTCGCCGATGGTCGAGTCGTTGTTCGCGGAGATCGTGCCGACCTGGGCGATCATCTTGCCCTTGACCGGCTTGCTGAGCTTCTTCAGCTCGTCGGTGACGGCGGCCACGGCCAGGTGGATGCCACGCTGCAAGGCCATGGGATTGGCGCCGGCTGTGACGTTCTTGCTGCCTTCGCGGTAGATCGCCTGGGCCAGAACCGTCGCGGTGGTGGTGCCGTCGCCAGCCACGTCAGAGGTCTTGCTCGCGACCTCGCGAACCATCTGGGCGCCCATGTTCTCGATGGGCTCCTTGAGCTCGATCTCCTTCGCTACGGTCACGCCGTCCTTTGTGATCAGGGGCGCGCCGAACTTCTTGTCGAGAACGACGTTTCGGCCCTTGGGCCCGAGCGTCACCTTCACGGCGTCAGCCATGCGGTTGACCCCACGCAGGATTCCCTGCCGGGACTCGTCGCTGTACGTGATCTGCTTCGCCATAGGATCGTCTTCTTTCCGGGAACCCGCGCGGCGGTTCCCCAATGCGGCGCCTCACGCCGCGGGTGGGTTAGGAGAGGATTGCCAGGACATCGTCCTCGCGGAAGATCAAGACGTCTTCGCCGTCGATCTTGACCTCCGTCCCGGAGTACTTCCCGAACAGGATCTTGTCGCCGACTTTGACCTCGAGGGCGATCTTCGTGCCGTTGTCGAGGATGCGGCCATTGCCGGCAGCCAGGACTTCGCCCTTCTGGGGCTTCTCCTTTGCCGTGTCAGGGATGATGATGCCTCCCTTGGCCGTCTCCTTTTCCTCGATGCGGCGTACCAACAAACGATCGTGAAGCGGTCGGACTTTCATAGTGGTGCGTCTCCTTTCAAATCAGACATGTTTCGTGTAGGAACGCGGCAGCCGGTTGTGGCACAGGCGCCGGTCCCCGTCGATGTCATCGAGAAGCTGCGCTATCGAGCCATCTCGCCGGGGACTCGCCCAGCGCGCAGTCCACAATGCCGTCACGCCGATGCCGCAGAGCCACACAAGACCCATCCATCGGAACCCATAGGGAACCAAGGCGGCCCAGACGAACGATGCCGAGGCCACCCACGCGAGAACGCCGATCCACCTTGTGCGCATGTGATTCCCCATTCCTCTCTCACGTCCCAAGCCCGGGCTGCGACTCATCGGCGACGACCCGCTCGTCGGGCCGCCTTTGGGCTGCGCCTGCGCGTCGAACGCGCCGCCGAGGTCCGACGCGCTGGCAGCGCGACACGCCCGGACATCAGCGTCGGTGGCGTCTCAGCCCTTCCGTTCACGAGGGCCCATTCGACCCGCGCCGCCAGCCGGTCTGCCGCCCGATCGATGGCCCCCGGTCCATCCAGGGTTTCCACGGCTACGCTCTCGCGATGCTTGAGCCAAGCCCGCATCCGACAGCGCCGGTCAACGCCCCCAAGGACGTTCCGCCGATCCGCAATGCGCACGGCCACGCGCTCGACGCCAGGTCCGAAGCGACTGAAGGTGTAGATCACGCGTTGCTCCACGCTTCTGCGCAACGCGGCGCTGACCCGGCCCCCGGTGGCTTCCACATCGATCCTCAGCTTCCTATCGACGGCACATGGCCGACGCCCCCTACGGACGACTGTAGGCGGGCCTCGAGCCAAGCGCCAATTCATACTTGCCGCGCGATCCATAGGAGCCTTCCGTCTGCTCAGACGGGCATTGCGGCAGAAACCTATGGATCCGTGCGCGAGAATCGATCGGATCGGCCCGGCCCCGAGGCGGACCAGCCGCAGGCGGAGGTGGTTCCCGAGTGGGAGATCGACGCTCGGAGGCGGCCGCTGCTCGCTTGAAACGGAGTGTGGCGGCGAGCTATCGGTACTTGACAACGCATAGGCGCCGCGAGGAGTACAATCTAGGCGTGGAACCCTTCAACTACCATCATCTTCATCAGTTCTGGACGGTGGTGCGTGAAGGGGGCGTGACGCGGGCCAGCGAGAAGCTCAACGTCTCGCAGCCGACCGTCAGCACGCAGATCCGCGAGCTCGAGCAGGCCCTAGGCGAAAAACTTCTCACGCGCACCGGTCGTGGCGTCGGCTTGACGGAGGTCGGGCGCCGCGTCTATCGCTATGCCGACGAGATCTTTGGCCTTGGACGCGAGCTCGTCGAGAGCGTGAAAGGGCATCCGACCGGCAGCCCGCCGCGACTGGCGGTCGGCATCGCCATGGTCGTCCCAAAGCTCGTCGCATATCAGATGATCGAGCCGGCCCTGCATCTGCCGCAACCCGTGCGTCTGCACTGCGTTCTGAGCACGCCAGAGCAGCTTCTGGCCGAGCTGGCGATTTACGCGCTGGACGTCGTGCTGGCAGACGCGCCAGCGCCGCCCGCCGTCAAGGTCCAGGCGTACTCCCACCTGCTCGGAGAGTGCGGCGTGTCGATCTTTGGTCAGGCGCGCCTGGCTGCGACGTATCGGCGCCACTTTCCGGCCTCGCTAGACGGCGCGCCGTTCCTCTTGCCCAGGAAGGATTCGGCCCTGCGCCTGGCGCTGAACGTGTGGTTCGAGCAGAAGAGGATTCGACCGCACATCATCGGCACGTTCGAAGACACGGCCCTGCTCGAGGCCTTTGGCCAGGCAGGCGTGGGACTGTTCGCGATGCCCTCTGCCATCGAGGCCGAAGTCCAGCGCCAGTATCGCGTCCGCCCCGTGGGGCACCTGCACGGCATCCGCGAGCGGTACTACGCCATCACCGTCGAGCGCAAGCTCAAGCACCCCGCTGTCGTGGCCATCGCCGAACGTGCGCGGCAGATGTTCGACTGACGCTTCCAGACCTGGCGACGATTGACCGAAGTTATGGATGCACGAGCAACAATGAATTGGACCACTGTGCGCGGTGACCGTAACCTAGAAGGACGCAGCGGTTTGCGTGCCACGCGCGCGCGGCGCTCGGCGCTCGGCGGCGACCAGGCTGGAGGTGTGTGATCCGTATCTTGCTCGTGTACCCGGAGACCCCTGAGACGTTCTGGAGCTTCAAACACGCCCTGCGCCTGGTTTCGAAGAAAGCCGCCTTCCCTCCCCTAGGACTGCTCACCGTTGCTGCCATGCTGCCCCGCGAGTGGGAGCTGCGGCTGGTGGATCTGAACGTGGAGCACCTCACAGACGAGACGCTCGACTGGGCCGACTTCGTGCTCGTCAGCGCCATGCTGATCCAGCGCGCCTCCGTGAACGAGCTGGCCGCTCGCTGCGCGCGCGCGGGCAAGACCGTGATCGCTGGCGGCCCGCTCTTCACGACGATGCACTCGTCCTTCCCGAGCATCCAGCACTTCGTGCTTGGCGAGGCCGAGGACGTCATGGAGCAGCTCGTCGAGGACATGCGGGCCGGCACGCTGCAAGCGCGTTACGAGGCGCCGGACCGGCCGGACATCACGCGCGTACCCACTCCGCGCTGGGATCTGCTCAGCCTCCGGCACTATCAGTCCATGGCCGTGCAGTTCTCGCGCGGCTGCCCTTACGACTGCGAGTTCTGCGACATCGTGGTCATGAACGGCCGCGTGCCGCGCGCCAAGTCACCGGAGCAGTTGATCGCCGAGCTCGAGGATCTGCGCGAGCGGGGCTGGCAAGACGGGATCTTCGTCGTGGACGACAACTTCATCGGCGACAAGAAGAAGACCAAGGCGCTGCTCGGCGAGATGGTGCGCTGGCGCGAGCGTACGCGCACGCGCAGCTACTTTCTGACGGAGGCTTCCGTCAACCTGGCCCAGGACCCGGAGCTGCTCGAGCTGATGGTCGCGGCCGGCTTCCGCAAGGTCTTCCTCGGCATCGAGACACCGGCGCTCGAGAGCCTCACGGAATGCCACAAGCTCCAGAACACACGCGCCGACATGCTGACCACTGTGCGGACGATCCAGAGCGCCGGCCTCGAAGTCATGGGTGGCTTCATCGTGGGGTTCGACAGCGACCCGCGCGACATCTTCAAGCGCCAGTTCGAGTTCATCCAGCGCTCTGGCGTGGCCACTGCCATGGTCGGCCTTCTGACCGCACTGCCCGAGACTAGGCTGTACAAACGCCTGATGGGTGAAGGCCGCATCGAGGCAGTGAGCACCGGCGACAACACCGAGGCCACGCTGAACTTCACGCCCAAGCTCGACCGGGAGTTCCTGCTGGCAGGCTACCGCGATCTGATGAAGCGCCTCTACGACCCCAAGGTCTACTACCGCCGGATCCGCGTCTTGCTCGCGCACCATCGCCCCAGGCGCGTCGCGTTCTCCGTGTCGCGCGGGGACATCCTCGGGCTGGTACGGTCACTGTGGCTGCTCGGGGTGCGCCACGGCGGCCGCTTGGCCTACTGGCGGCTCTTCTGGTCGACGTTGTTGCGGCATCCGCGCCAGTTCCCCAAGACGATCGAGCTGATCATCCAGGGCTACCATCTCCGCCGCGTCGCGGCGTCCCTTTAGAAGCGACGGCCCGTTGTTCTAGGACGCGACGATCAGGCCGGGCTTCTTTGCCTCGGCCCGCTGCTTCTCTTCTTCCTCGACCTTGCGGCGCACGTCGGCCATGTCCACTTTCTTGATCTGCTCGATGAGGTTCTCTAGGAACGGCGCTGGGACCATGCCGGGCTGGGCAAAGAGCAAGACACCGTCGCGGAAGGCCATCAGGGTCGGGATCGACGAGATGCCGAGCGAGCCAGCCAGCTCTTCCTGTTCTTCCGTGTTCACCTTGGCGAACGTGATTTCCGGATGGGCCTCCGCCACCTTCTCGAAGATCGGAGCGAACATCCGGCACGGCCCGCACCAGGGTGCCCAGAAGTCCACTAGAGTGATGCCGTCCCGTGCCACCGTCTTCTCAAAGTCCTCTGCCGTCAGCTGCGCTGGCTTCATCACGCCCTCCTACCCGAGTATGAGCCAAAATCAGGCGCGAGGGTTCGCTACTCTTTGACGCCCGCCTCGGCGGTCGGCGCAGGATAGAGCGGGACGG
>Ga0302323_100004296_pt1 | contig 11605 bp, 12 predicted proteins | sample Fen_T0_3_FD_201950 | JGI IMG/M metagenome (GOLD analysis project Ga0302323, IMG submission 201950) | Peat permafrost microbial communities from Stordalen Mire near Abisko, Sweden - Fen_T0_3 | ecosystem: Environmental > Terrestrial > Soil > Wetlands > Permafrost | place: Sweden: Abisko... | reverse complement strand
TGTAGTTGTCCTTGATCCATCCTCCCGAGAACCACCCGCCGCCCCGAAACGCGTTGACCTTCAGCGGCTGGAGGAACTGGTCGGCAGGCAGCGTGGCATCCTGGTTCACCCCGTACAGGAACCCCTCCCCCACCCCGGTGGCGGGACCGCGCGACGATGACAGGTCCACGCTCAACGACAGCGTCGCCGCCTCGCTGTGCGCGGCGACGACCAGCGGAGCGACCAGTACCGCAAGGGCTGCACCTGTTACGGCCGCCCGGCGCTTCCATCGTGAACGCATCGATTCCTCCATCGGAATTCGGTCGGTGCACCCGCGACGTCAGGAGTCCGGACCGCGTTCCGGTCCACGACTATGAACGTTCACATGCGAGCGTCGAGGTGCCGTCGGGGCGCCACCGGATGATGAGGGGAAGCGTTTCCCCATCGGGTAGCGCCGTCAAGGGCCTCGGTGCCGACGGCCTCGCCCGCTCCCGCTCGGCACGGTCACGAGCAGCGCCATCGGCGGCGTTCGGGCGCCCCCGCGCCCTGAAACCCGTTCATCGGGCGGCACTGCTGCCACGACGGGCCGGCACGCGGCACGGCGGTGACGGGCCGCGCGCTGCGTGGGCTGCGAGAATCGCCCCCATGACCATGAGGCGCGCCTCCACGCTCACCGAGGTCGCGCAACGTGCCGGGGTCTCCCTGACCACCGCATCCAAGGCGATCAACGGCCGGAGCCGCGTCTCCGAGGCCACCCGGGCCAGGGTGCTCAAGGCGGCACGCGAGCTGTCGTTCGTGCCCAACCCGATGGCACGCAGCCTCATCAGCGGCCGCAGCGGCACCGTCGGGCTGATCATCAAGGACAGCCTCACCCAGCGCTTCATGGCACCGATCATGCTCGGCGCCGATGCCGCGCTCACCGAGATCAACCTCAGCATGATCACGACGGACGCCCGGGGCGACACCCAGCGACTACGGACACTCGCCGAGATGATGCGTCAGCGAAAGGTGGACGGGGTACTGGTGATCGGCGACGACAACGTCCTGACGCCGTCGATCTCCGAACTCCTCGACGTCCCCGTCGTCTATCTCTACGGGGAGACCGGGCGCCCCCAGGACATCGTCCACGTGCCTGACGACCGGGCGAGCGCCCGCGAGATCACCGAACACCTGCTGGGCCTCGGGCGCCGGCGGATCGTGCATCTGACCGGCCCGGCGGGAGCACGCGCCGTGGTGGAACGGCAACTCGGCATGAACGGCTGCCTGACGGACGCCGGACTGGCGCTCGCCGCGCCGGTCCGGCTGGGCGAATGGTCGCAGCACTGGGGACGTGCCGCTGCGCGGGAGATGCTCGAGGCGGCACGCGACCTGGACGCCGTCATCTGCGGCTCGGACCAGATCGCGGCCGGCGTCGTGGACGCCGTCCTCGCCTCCGGACGACGCATCCCCGATGACGTCGCCATCACCGGCTTCGACAACTGGCGCGTCTTCGCCATGGAGACGGAGCCGCCGTTGACCACGGTGGACATGAACCTGGAGGCGCTCGGGTCCGCGGCCGTGCGCGACCTGTTCGGTGTCATCGACGGCATGCCCGTCGGCGGCGGCGTCCGGCTTCACCGGTGCTCACTCATCGTCAGAGGGTCGACCACCTCCGTGAGCTGAGATCGACCGAAGCCGGCCCAGGTCTGGGCGCGGGCCGGGCGCAGGCCGCCAGGCCCTGGCTACCAGAGCCTGGGTGAGGAAACTCTTTCTCAGACCTCATCGGCGTCCCTGCAGTTCAGCGCTCCGTGGTCGCTCACCTTGTTGACACCTCCGCCTCGCGGGAGGAAAGGTTTCCCCGCGCTGCCGTCCCGAATCGTCCACAGCCCACACCGTCCCCCGCCGCACCGGCGTTCACGGAAGAACGGACAGGTCACGATGACCCGATATCAACGGCTCCCCCGGGCACGCCTCGCGCTCGTCGCACTGACCGCATCCGCAGCCGTCGCGGCTGCCCTCGGCACGGTCGGTAGCGCCGAGGCGGCGAGCGCGTCCATGACCCTCGTCGTCAGCGCCAACCAGACCCTGCGTCCGGTCACCCACGTCGCGACGGGCAGCCTGTACGGCCTCGCGGACGCGACCAACCCGTCCGACAGCCTCGCCTCGGCGATCAAGCCGAACACGTTCGTGCAGATGCCGTCCGGCGGCAGGCAGCAGCCGACCGGTGACATCCTCGTGGTGGCGTCGAAGTCCCAACGGGTGGGTGCAAAGGTCGTCGACCGGCTGTCCGACTACTACGCCGGCTGGCCCTACCAGTTCAGCTGGAGCACCTGGCCGACGTTCGTGGCCAACGAGCTGAAGAAGGTCAACCGCTCGACCGTGCCGAACCTGGCGGCGTACGAGCTGTGGAACGAGTCGGACAACACCTGGAAGTCCGCGAACGGCACCTACGAGGACTTCTGGACCCGCACCTTCCGCCAGGTCCGCGGGATCGACGCGACCACCCCGATCCAGGGCCCGAGCCTGTCCAACAACATCGGCGACATGCAGAACTTCCTGCAGAACGCCGTCGCGACCAACACCGTGCCCGACATCATCGCCTGGCACGAGCTGGCCGGGGCCAACCTGATCCAGAACGACATCAACAAGGTGGTGTCGATCGAGAAGAGCCTGGGGATCACGCCCCGGCCGATCGCCATCGAGGAGTACGCCGCGCCGGCCGAGGTCGGGATCCCCGGCCCGCTGGTGGGGTACATCGCCAAGTTCGAGCGGTTCGGCGTGCATGACGCCGAACTGGCCTTCTGGAACCAGTCCGGGACGCTCGGGGACCTGCTGACCGCTCGGGGCGGCTCCCCCAACGGGGCCTACTGGCTCTACCGGTGGTACGCCGACATGTCCGGGAGCATGGTCGTCACCACGCCGGCCTCCCAGACCAGCATCGACGGGGCCGCCGCCCTGACGAGTGACGGCAAGCAGTTGAGCATCATCGTCGGCGGCGGCACCAGCGGCGCCAGCGCCGTCCAGGTCAACGGCCTCGGGAGCAGCCTGGCGGGCAGCGGCAAGGTGCACGTGCAGATCCAGCAGGTCACCAGCACCGGCCGGACCGGGGCCTCGTCCGGGGCGACCACTCTGACCCAGTCCGACTACACCGTGAGCAACGGCTCGATCAACGTCCCGATCACCACGACCAGCACGAGCGCCTACCGGGTGCTCATCACGCCGACGGGCACGTCCACCTCGACGCCGCCCACGACCTCGACGCCGCCCACGACCTCGACACCGCCCACCACGTCGACACCGCCCACCACGTCCACGCCGCCCACCACCTCCACGCCGCCCACCACGCCGGGCACCGGCGGCGGCTGCACCGCGACGGCGACGACCAACCAGTGGTCCGGCGGCTTCGTGCAGAACGTTACCGTCACCTCCCCCGCCACGACCAAGGGCTGGCGCGTCACCATCGCCGTCCCGAGCGGGGCGGCCATCACCGGCAGCTGGAGCGCCGGCGTCTCCGGCACGACCGGCACCGTGGTCGCCACGAACGTCGACTACAACGCGAACGCCGCCGGCGCCGGCGCCACGTTCGGCTTCCAGGGCACCGGGTCGGCGGCGGGCATGACCTTCACCTGCTCCGCGTCGTAGTCGTCGGCCCCGCACCGGTCACCGGCGCGTCGTGCCCGCAGCCGGCGGGCACGACGCGTCGGGACACCGGGGAGGATCAGTGCGCCATCGAGGCCAGCGCAGCGGCGTCGAGGTGGGCGACGGCGCGGGTGTCCTGGAAGGCGCGGATCCCGGCGATGCCCTGCTCGCGCCCGTAGCCGGAGGCCTTCATGCCGCCGAAGGGCGCGCGCAGGTCCAGGCGGGTGGCGCCGTGGTCGTTGACCCACACGTACCCGCACACCAGCCGGTTGCCGACCCGATCGGCCGCCTGCGGGTCCGCCGTCCACACCGAACCGGCCAGGCCCGCCCAGGTGTCGTTGGCGAGGGCGACGGCGTCGTCCTCGGCGTCGAACGGGATCACCGGGATCACCGGGCCGAACTGCTCCTCGGTCACCACCCGCAACGTCAGCTCGGGGTCGACGACGATCGCCGGGCGCACGAAGTGGCCGTCGCTGAGGTCGCCACCGGGCAGCTCACCGAACTCCAGGACCCTGGCGCCGGACGCCTTCGCCTCGGCGACCAGCTCCTCGACGAAGCGCTTCTGGGCCGGGGAGTGCAGCGGCCCCATCGTCGTCGTCCCGTCCAGACCGTGGCCGAGCTTCACCTTCTCCAGCCGGGCGGCGAGACCGTCCACCACCTCGTCCAGCCGTGACCGGTGGACGATCAGCCGCTTGGCGTTCATGCAGATCTGGCCGGTGGTGTCGTAGACCGCGGCGAACAGGCGGTCCAGGTGGACGTCGTCGAGGACGGCGTCGGCGAGCACGACGGCCGCGTCGTTGCCGCCCAGCTCCAGGGTCAGGCGGGTCAGCGTCGGGGCGGCCAGCTCCATCATCTTCCGGCCGCCGCCGACCGAGCCGGTGAAGCACACCTTGGCGACGTCCTCGTTGCTGATCAGTCCGGTCATGGCGTCGTCGGGGCCGGTCACCACGTTGAGCACGCCGGGAGGCAGTTGCTCGGCGATCCGCCGGACCACGCGCGTGGTGGCCAGGGGCGCCGTCAGCGGCGGTTTGACGATCACGGTGTTGCCTGCCAGCAGCGCGTGCGGCAGCGACGCACCGAGGATCGCGATCGGCCAGTTGAACGGGACGATGATGGTCACCACCCCCAGGGGCTGGTAGCTGACCGTCGTCCGCACCGGGATGGCGCCGTGGACCGGGGGCAGGACGCTCGAGGCGTCCACCTCGTCCACGTGCCCGAGCGCCAGGCGCCAGCGCAGCTCGAGGACGAGCGAGTCGACCCACGCCTCGAACCGGATCTTGCCGTTCTCCTGCGAAAGGATCGCCGCGTCCTCGTCCCGGTTCTCGGCGATGCCCTTCAGCGCGGCCTCCAGCCGGGCGGCCCGCTCGCTCGGACCCAGACCCGACCAGCCGGGGAACGCCGACCTCGCGGCGGCCACCGCGTCTGCGACGTCCTCGGGGGTCGCCGCGGCGCTGTGGCCGACGACGACGCCGGGACGCCCGGGATCGGGGATCGGCACGGACCCGGTCGTGCCGCGCGCCTGGCCTCCGATGTAGAGGTCGGTGGAGACGGTGCCTGCCATTGAGGAACCTCCTGATGGGCTGCCGGGCGCCTTCGACCTGCGTCGGCACAGCGTCCCCCACGCCGGCGAGGGCTGCAAGACGCGCGCCGAGGGTCCTGGCGCGCACCCGGGACGCGTCGCCGCCGGTCACCGTACAGTGCCGCGATGAGGTCGAACCGGCTCGAGGCGTTCAGCGACGGCGTGCTGGCCATCATCATCACGATCATGGTTCTGGAGCTCAAACCGCCCGAGGACCACACCCTTGCGTCCCTGTGGCACACCAGCGGGCTGGGCCTGCTCACCTACCTGCTCTCGTTCGTCTACGTCGGTATCTACTGGAACAACCACCATCACCTGTTCCAGGTCAGCGACCGGGTCGACGGCGCGGTGCTGTGGGCCAACCTGACCCTGCTGTTCACCCTGTCGCTGATGCCGTTCACCACGTCCTGGATGGACGAGTCACGCCTGGCCCAGATTCCGGTGGTCGTCTACGGGGTGAACCTGCTCGCCGCGGGGACCGCCTACTACCTGCTCGAACGCGCCATCGGCCGGATCCCCGGCCAGCGCGAACGCCTGCAGGAGGTGTTCGGGCAGACCGCCAAGGAGTGGATGTCCATGGTGCTCTGCCTGGCCGGGATCCTGCTCGCGCTCCTGGTGGTGCCCTGGCTGGGACTGGCCGTCTACGCCCTGGTGGCGCTGCTGTGGGTGGTCCCCGACCGGCGCGTGGAGCGCTACCTCGCCGCCACCGACCGCTGATCCGCCGTCCACCCGCCGACACCGACCACGCGCAGGACCAGCACCCGGGTGAACGGCTGGTCCTGGTACTGCGGGTAGGCCCGGGCGAGCCCGCCGGCCAGCTGTGCCACCAGGGCGGCGGGAGGGTCCGGCTGCCACCGCAGCTGCGCCCGCACCCACCACAGCCGGGACCAGTCGTCGCGGTCCCACTGCTCGACCAGCAGCGTGGCCCGCGGGTCGGCCTGCAGGTTCCGTTCCCGCTGCAGCCGCGACGACGTCTTGGGCTTCACCCGGTCGACCGGCACCCCCGCGTAGCCGTCGTCGTCCACCACGTACACGACGGGGACGGCGTCGACGCCGCGCTCGGGGTGCAGCGTGCACAGGACGCCGTGGTCGTACGCACCCAGTCGGGCACGCGCCTCGGACGCCGTGAGCCTCATCGCGTGCGAGCGTAGCCCTGCGCCGAGCGGACATCCAGGGCGGGAAGGCGGACCTCGACGACGAATCCGACCTGCCCGTCGGGGCGGGCGGTCAGCTGCGCCCGAGCATCTCGGCGGTGAGGACAGTGCCGCCCAGCCCCCAGCCGCCGTCGACGACCTCGTCGACCAGGACGAGAACGGTCGCGCGGGCGCGCTCGCCGTACACGTCGACGTAAGCCGCGGTGACGGCGTCGATGAGGCGCTTCTTGGACTCCGCGGTGAGGGTGTCGGCCGGGACCTTGAGGTTGGCGAACGGCATGGTGACGTCTTCCTTTCGTGGGGGTGGGGGTGGGCGTGGGGTGGCGCCGGCGCGGCCCGTCAGACGAGTCCGCCGTTGGCCCGCAGGACCTGGCCGTTGACCCAGCGTCCGTCCGGACCGGCCAGGAACGCGACGACCCGGGCGATGTCGTCGGGCGTGCCCAGGCGTTCCAGCGGTGGCTGCTGGGCCAGCCGCTCGATGGTCGCCTCGTCCTTGCCGTCCAGGAACAGCTCGGTGGCGGTGGGGCCGGGAGCGACGGCGTTGACGGTGATGTCCCGCCCGCGCAGCTCGCGCGCCAACACCATGGTCATGGCCTCCACCGCGCCCTTGCTGGCGGCATAGGCGCCGTAGGTGGGGAACTGCAGCCCGACGACCGACGTGGAGAACGTGACGACGGCCCCGCCGTCGCGCAGCCGGCGCGCCGCCTCCCGGGCCACGACGAAGGTGCCCCTGACGTTGGTGCGGTGCAGGGCGTCCAGCTCGTCCAGATCCAGCTGCGCGATCGGCGCCAGGTACATCCGGCCGGCCGAGTTCACCACCACGTCGACCCCGCCGAAGGTCTCGGTCGCGGTGTCGAACAGCGCTGCCACCGCCTTCTCGTCCGCCACGTCCGCAGGGGCGGCCACGGCCCGCCCGCCGGAGCCGGTGATCTGCTGCACGACCTCGTCGGCGGCGGCCCGTGAGCTGGCGTAACCGACGACGACGGCCTGGCCCGCAGCCGCGAGGGTGGTGGCGACGGCGCGGCCGATACCGCGCGAGGCGCCGGTCACGACGGCCACTCGTGGCCCTGTCATCACGATCACTTCCCGTCTGTACTGATGATACGTCGAATGCGTTTCATCGATACAACAACGGTAGCACGCCGTCGATTCACCGCTAGCGGTAGTGCGTATCATCGCTACATGCCGATCTCAGGAGCGTTGGACGCCGCGGCGGACGGGCCGGGCGACGGCCGGCGACGGCGGGGCACCGCCGACGCCGACGACCAGGCCGGGGTCCGCGCCGCCCTGATCGCGGCGGCGACGCACCAGGTGGCCACCTCCAGCGACGGCGACCTCGCCACCCGGGCCGTGTGCGAGGCGGCCGGCGTGACGCAGCCGGTGCTGTACCGGCTGTTCGGCGACAAGCGCGGCCTGCTCGACGCCGTGGCGGACGCCGGTTTCGACCGGTACGTCCAGCGCAAGAGCGAGCTGGAGTCCACCGCGGACCCGGTCGCCGACCTGCACGCCGGCTGGGACGACCACATGACCTTCGCCGCCGACAACCCGGCGGTCTACCGGCTGATGTTCGCGCCACGACCGAATTCGGCGGCCGGCACCTACCAGCGCGTCCTGCACCTGCTCGAGGCGACGCTGCTGCGGTGCGCCGCGATAGGCGCGTTGACGACGTCGCCCCGCCTGGCCGCCCAGCTGATCCTGCCCGCCAACATCGGTCTGGCCCTGAGCCTCATCGCCCGTCCGACACTGTTCGACGATCCGGCCCTGTCCCACCGGACCCGCGACGCCGTGTTCGCCGGGGTACTCACCGAGGGTGCGGCCGCGACGGACCCCGATCCCGTGGCCGCCGCCGCCCGCCGGCTACGCGCGCAGCTGTCCCTGACCGGCACCCAGGCGCTGGAACCCGCCGAGGCTGCCCTGCTGGACCGCTGGCTCGGACGGATGGACGCAGGGGCAGCCGGGATCGAACCCCGGACAGCCCCGAACTAGCTCAAGATCACAGACACGTGCAGAACGATCACACTCCCCGTAGCACCCACCTCAGGTGTAGCGGTGGTTCTTCTCCGGGTGCCCGGCCGGTCGCCGGCAGCTCTTGTTGCCCATGTTGCGATGCCCGCACAACGCCGGCTCGTCCGCCGGGTCGGCGGCCGGCACCAGCGAGGCCGACTCCACCGTGACAGCCCCCGTCGCCACCGCGCCGGCGCCGGCGTCGTCGGGCGTCGCCACCGGATCCTGGAACAGGGCCGGAACCACCGCCTCGCCGCCCTCCTCGGCAGCCGCGGGGGCATCGGGACGAGCCGGCGTCTTCGTCGGGGTGACCCGCGCCGGCGTGGACGGTGTACCTGCCCCGGGAACAGCGGCCGCCGCGAGGCTTGCTCGGTAGGCGGCGAACCGGGCTTCGCGCATGGCGCGCTGCGCATCGACCTTGCTCATCCTGTGAGCGTAGACCGATGGCGGCCCGGCCGGTGCCGGCGAGCACCATCACCCACGGGAAGGGGAGGCGTCGGGCCCGGACTCAGCCCCCCAGCTCCTGCGGGCCCGCGGCCGCGCGGATGCGCTTCAAGCCGGCAGCGAAGTCCCCTTCGGCCGCCAGGGAGGCCGCGATCACGTCCAGGCCGGGGACGTCACCGAACCGGTCGACCAGCAGCACGTGAAGAGCCTCGGCCCGAGCCTCCGTACGCCCCTCCGACTTGCCACGGGCCTCACCACGGGCCTCACCACGGGCCAGGAGCTCCTGGCCGAGGGCGGTGCCTTCCAGAACGTTGGTCATGTTTCTCCTCTCCAACGCATCGCGGATGAGGACGGCGATGCGTTCGCTCTTCAGGATAGCCAGCTCCACCAGCACCGTCTGGTGCTCGACGTCCGCCTCGAGGGCGATCTGGTCGACGATGTCGTCGATCAGAAGCTCCGCCTGGTCAGTGCTCCAAAGGGCCAGCGGCGCCAGCGGCCCGGCCAGGAGCGGCGCGGGATCCAGCTTCGTGACATCCACCGCGTCGTAGTCCAGGGACAACCGCCCGTACCGGTAGCGACCTGTGTAGGGGCCACCGATCGGCATGATCACAACCTGCCGTGGCGCCGAGCCGTACCGAGCGGCCAGCAGGGTGAAGTAGGTCGCCATGCGCAGCTCGAAGCCGTTCTCGGGCCGCGTCTGGATCTCGACGTGAACCACCTGCTCGCCGCCGTCGGCCTCGACGACCTTGAACACCCGATCAGGTAGCACCGGGCGCTGCCGCTCCGTCGGCAACTCCAGGAGCCTCGCGGCCCGGATCGGGATGTTGCAGATCAACTCCAACGCTTCGAAGGGGAAGCACTCGAAGACGCGCTTCCACGTCCCGTCCCAGTCGTTGCGACCACCCGGGACGCCCTGACCGTCATCGCCACACACATGGTCCCCCAACCTTGCCCGCCGTGTCATTCATGAACCTACCAATGGAGTTGCTATCCGCATAATCAACCAGAGTGTCGACTCGATGCCACATCAGGTCGTCGGGCGGCGACAGCCGCCTCCTCGCCGCGTAAGGTCTGGCCATGACCTCGGTCCCCGGCTGGGGTGTCGTCACGTCGACGGCGGCGCCCGTGCTGCTGATCGGCGGTTGGACACTCGCAGCCGCCCTACGACCGGACCCTTTCGACTCCGTGAAGCTGACCATCAGCGACCTCGCGGCGCTCGACGCACCCAACCGTTGGGTGATGACCGCGGCACTGGTCGGGGTCGGCGTGGCACATGTGGGCACTGCGCTGGCGTTGCGCCCGGCCGCCCCGGCGGCACGTTGGCTGCTGGCCACCGGCGGGGTGGCGACCGTGCTGGTGGCGGCGAGCCCGCTTCCGGCCGACGGCGGCCCTGCCCCGGCTCACGCCCTGGCCGCCGGCGTCGCCTTCGTCGCACTGGCCACCTGGCCCGCCGTGAGCCGGCGCCGCGGCCACCCCGTTCGTCCAGGCGAGAAGTCAGGCGGTGTCGATGCGGACCGCGTCGCGAGCGGTGTCCTGCTGGCCTCCCTCGGCTGGTTCTTCACCGAGCTCCTCAACAGCACCGATCGGGTCGGGCTCAGCGAACGCGTCGCCGCCGGCGGCCAGGCGCTGTGGCCCTTGGTCGCCGTCCTGCTCACCCGCCGGAACCGCCGCACTCGCTGAACCGGTACTTCCGCTGAACCGGCACGCGGGCCGACCGGACGGCGGACGCCATCTGCCCCAAAACCCGCGCGAAGGGCGCGCCCAGGATGTTTTATGGCCTTGCGGCACGATTCGCCGCACAACAGGGTCGCGCCGCGGGGGTAAGAAGCGGGCGGCCGTCGACGTACCGGGGGGTACACATCATGAATCAGCGCTTTCGCGCGCGCTTTTCCGCCTGCCTGCTCTCGGGGGTGGTGGTCGCAGCACCCCTGCTCGCGGCAGGAACGCCGGCCTGGGCACGCAGCGGCCCACGGCTGGACGTCGCCAGGACCTGGCACTTCACCCTCGGCGCGCAGGTGCCGCAGGCCGTCGTCCCCTACTCCACTCCGGACACGTACCTGATGCACGCGGGTGTGCCCGTCCAGCTCGACTGGCGCGCCCGCAGCAGCGTGGGCATCGACCACGTCGACGTGTCCGTCCACCTGCCGGGCGGCACCGACCCCGTCACCGTGCTGCCCGTGCTCACCGGCACCACGGCGAGCAGCTGGCTGACCACCCGCCCGGACACCTGGGCGTTCCCCGGTGGGGGAAATGCCAAGGGCCCCAAGACCTACCGGGTCACGGCGGTCGACACCCGGGGAGCGTCCACCACCGTCGACGGGATCGTGCTGGACCGGGTGCACTCCGAACAACAGGACGGAGCCACCTACTCCGGCGTGGAAGACGGCTTCCCCGCCCACCCCACCGCCACCAGCACCTGGCAACAGGTCACGGGAGCGGACCTCGATGAGGGCAGCGCGCTGCAGACCACGACGCGCGGGGCTCGCATCGACGTCCCCGTCAGCACCCACGACCAGCAGGTGTTCGCCGTGGAGGCGAGCACCGGCCCCGGCCACGGGCGGTTCGACGTCCTCGTGGACGGCGTCAAGGTCGGCTCGGCGAACACGGCCGGGACGACGGACCGGCAGCGCATCCTGGTGTTCCAGTACGCGCTGACGGCGGGCACCCACACGGTGTCCGTGGTCAGCGCCGGACGGCCGAGCGGTTCCACCGTGACCGTGGACGGCTTCTTCCTGTCCGACTGACGCCGCCTGCGCAGCGGGCCGTGACCCGGTCGTGGCCCCTCCGAGGCCACGACCCGCTGCACGTCGCGTTGACTCATCTAAAA
>Ga0302323_100004294_pt1 | contig 11607 bp, 9 predicted proteins | sample Fen_T0_3_FD_201950 | JGI IMG/M metagenome (GOLD analysis project Ga0302323, IMG submission 201950) | Peat permafrost microbial communities from Stordalen Mire near Abisko, Sweden - Fen_T0_3 | ecosystem: Environmental > Terrestrial > Soil > Wetlands > Permafrost | place: Sweden: Abisko... | reverse complement strand
TAGCCAGCTTGCGGTCAGCGTCGCTGTACCCCCCTTTCCAGCCGGCATACGTGACGCCGAGCGGGGCAGGCGTCGCGCCTGCGCTCGACGCCAAGGTCGTGCCCAGAGATATCGTCGCCAACGCGAAAAGCAGCCTGCTCAGGTTCATGCGCGCACCCTAGGCCTCGCGCCTCTCTCCCGTCATGTGAAAAGCGCCGCACCCGGAGGCCCGTTGTGCTGGACTAGTGAGCCTTGCTAGCCTGGGGCTTCTTGGCCGATCCCTTGGGCTTGTCGGTCTTCTTGTCAGCCTTCTTGCTGGACGTCTTGTTGCTGTTGGCGTTGGACTTTGCCGTCGCTTTGCTGCCGGTTTTGGCCGCAGTGCCCGCTCTGACTTTCGACTTCGCAGTTCCCGGTGGCGCCCGCATCGGGGTCAGGAGGATTTCGATGCGGCGGTTGCGCGCGCGGCCGACTGCAGTCTTGTTACTCGCGATGGGCTGGTGCTCGCCGCAGCCGCTGGCAGCCAGCTTTTGCGCGGGAACCTTGGCCTTCTCTGCCAGAAACCGAACCACGCTGGTCGCTCTGGCCACGGACAACTCCCAGTTGGTCGGGTATTGGCCGGCAAGCTTGCTGGTGACGGGCGCCCGGTCGGTGTGGCCCGAGACCTGGATCTCCTGGTCGGGCGTGCCGGCGAGAACCTCGGCCAGGCGCGCGAGCACCTCCTCCCCGCGCTTGGCAACCTGCACCTCGGCGGAGTCAAACAGGACCCTGTCCGCCAGGACCACGCGCAGCCTGTTGCCGGCTTGCTCAAGACGGATGTCACCGCGGGCGATCTCGTCTTTCATCTTGTCCTGGATCTTGTCGTGGATCCCCTTGAGTTCGGCGATCTCGTCTTCCCTCACCTCGACGCTCTTCAACAACTCGCGTTTCTCGGACTCCAGGTCGCTCTTCACGTTTTCGAGCTGTGTCTTGTCCGCCTCGAGCTGCGTCTTTTCGGCTTCCAGTTGTGCCTTCGCGGCCTCGAGCGCCGCCGTCCTGGCCTGGCTGGCTTTGAGATCCTGGCGGGCGATCTGGGCCGCGGAGGTTGCCTTCCCGCGCGCCAGGTACATCCAGGATCCGCCTACCAGCGCCACCCCGAGCGACACAGCCAGTACCACGCACGGAAGCCGCAAAGGATTGGGTGGCTCAAAGGGCGGCAGGATGAACGGGTTCTCGTCGGTCATGGTCGGAGATTGTCGCGCCCTTTGCCCCGCCAGGCAACCCGCGCAGAGACGTCGGCGTCGTCGAGCGGTCGCGCCGGTAGTCCAAGGTCGGCGGACTCGATCTCAACGCCATTCGCACCCGAAAAGCGGTACCATGTTCCGGGGTCATGGAGGAACACGATGTCCGGCGACGCTTCGAGAGCTTCCTGAAGCGGACCGCACGGGATGTGATCACGCCGGTGGCGGTGGGTCTGGGCCTGTGGCTCAGCGGGTGCTCGGGTTGCTCGGATGGGCTGCCCCTCTTTTCTCACCCCACGGCCGAGGTGGTCCCTACGGATGGGGACGTGCAGGCCGTCATTCCGCCGGACGGCGGAAAGATCGATGGACCGCCGCTCTGTCCGCAAACAGATTGCCCGGCGCTGCGTTGCACCCTGTACACGTCGAACCCCGCGGAGCCCTGCAGCTGTCCGATCTGCCTGCCGACCCCTGACGCAGGCCCCGACATCGGGCCGGTCTGTCCACCGGCTATCTGCCCCAATAAGGTGCGCTGCTCACGAGGCTACCAGCAGAACCCCGACGACCCCTGCGGTTGTCCCGTCTGCGCCCCGGCTCCTGACGCCGGTGTGGATGCACGTGCCCCGGATACAGACGTAGATGAGGGGACGATGCCCCACTGTGGTGACGGCATTCTCGACACGAGTCTCGGCGAGGAGTGCGACATGGGCAGCCTGAACGGCATGCGCATAGATACCAACGGGAACCCAACGGTCAGCTGCCCCTATTGCAGCACAAATTGCACGATCCCTCTTTGTCTTTTTTGAAGCACTGGCTGGAACCCGTCCTCTGCCGTTTTGCAGGGATGAGCCACCTGCGGTGCGGCACGATCCGGGCCTGAACAGCCCTGCAGCCCTCGGGAGTTCCACCGACGGAAGAAACTAGTCGAAATGTGACCACGCCGTGACAGCACCGTGACCGGAAAGCAGATAACAACGGCGGCAAGGTGTAACATCCGTCTCTACCTGATCAACCCAACGAATCCGCTGGTCAGTTGTGTCACGGCCAAGGAGAATCGCTGGAATCGGTACCGCATCTGGAAGCCGCTTAGCCTGATGGTGCTGGCCCGCATGACACCGCCCGAGTGGGAGGTCACCATCCTGGACGAGAACCTGAGGCGGCCAGACTACGCGACTCTGCCTCGTCCTGATCTCGTGGGCATCACCGCGTTCACGTCCCAGGCGCCCAGAGCCTACGAGGTGGCCGCGCATTTCCGCCGCCTGGGAGTACCGGTCGTCATGGGGGGAATCCACGCAACCATGTGCTCGGAGGAAGTCTTGGCGCGCGTGGACTCGGTCGTGACCAAGGAAGCAGAAACCATCTGGCCACACGTACTCCAGGACCTACAGGACGGCCGGCTGCAACGCCGGTACGACGGAGGCCATATTCCCATCAGTGACTTCGTGCCTGCGCGCCAGGATCTGCTGCCCGAAGGTTACGCCTTCGGAACCATCCAGACGACGCGCGGTTGTCCGTTGAACTGCAGCTTCTGCAGCGTTTCGACGTTCAATGGGACCCAGTACCGCCAGCGCCCGGTCGACGATGTCGTGCGCGAGTTTCAGTCCATTCCGGAAAAGCGCGTGCTGGTGGTCGACGACAACCTTGTCGGCACACGCCCCGAGCACATTGCCCGCGCCAAGGAGCTTTTCCGTGCGCTGGCCATGGCCAAGCTGGGCAAGGAGTGGATAGCCCAAGCCACCATCAATTTCGCGGACGATGACGAACTGGTGTCACTGGCCTGGGATGCCGGTTGCCGGGGCGTCTTCATCGGCTTTGAGTCCCCGACCGCCGAAGGTTTGCGCGAATTGGGGAAGAAATTCAATCTGCGCATGGACCGCGACTTCCGCGCCTCGGTCCGCCGCATTCAGCGGCACAGGATCCTGGTCATGGGCTCGTTCATCATCGGCCTAGACGTCGATGAGGTTGGCATCGGCGAGCGTGTCGCCGAGACAGCCAAACAGTACGGTGTGGACAGCTTGAACGCGCTGTACCTGACCCCGCTGCCGGGCACGCGCCTGTGGGAGCAGATGAGCAACGAAGACCGCATCACGCTCAAGGCCTTTCCCGAAGATTGGCGCTACTACACCCTGACCTTCCCGGTGGCCCAATGCCGGCGCCTGTCGCGCGACGCTGTCATCAAGGAAATGATCGACTGCAACCGGATCTTCTACTCGATGCCGCGTGTGATACGCCGGGTGTGGAGCTGCGTATGGGAGCGCCGCATGCCTCTCATCAACCTGGTGACGAATCTTTCCTCGCGGAACAACAGCCGGGTGGAATGCCGGACCTACGCGGACTTCCAGAAGCATGTGCGCGGCTCCTCGCCCGAGCCATGGGCTCCTGTGTCCGCTGACCGAGCCCAAGTTCGAACAGCAGCATCGGCGTCACTGGACGCGTGATCGATTTGGGCGGGACGTCTGCGGTCTCTTCAGCGAGGGTGCGACGCGAAGTAGAGGAAGTATTCGAACCGACGTCCATCGCGTGTGATGTCGAAAGCGACCTCGTCGCACTGGCCGAATACTCCGGCCAACGCATCCTCTAGCCTGGCTGATCGGGACGACGACCAAACCGCAAGCAGGCCACCCGGCCGTAGCGTCAGGAGCAATCTTTGGAGGAATGGCGACCGATAGAGCGACGCATTTGACTCGTGAACCAGGAAGTCAGGACCGTTGTCGACGTCGATCAAGATGAGGTCTACGCTCCCGGGCGGAAGCAATTCGACATAGGCGCGTATGTCGGCGACATGCACCTGCACGCGCGGGTCCTGCAAAGCCGATCGGGCGTGGGGTATCAAGCCCTGCAACGCCCAATCCACAAGCAGACCTTCGATCTCGACCACGTGGATTGCGCGCGGCACTGGGGATGCAACCACCTCCATCAACGTGAACCCGAGGCCAAGTCCCCCTATCACAACGATCTCAGGATGGGACACGCGGGCCAGCGATTCGGACGCGAGCCTGCGTTCGGTCGAGGGGTCCTCCGAATCCATCAGAAAGACCCCATTGGAGATCAGCTCACACACGGTTGACGGAGCGGCGTCACCTCCTCGCCTTCGCCGGCGTAGGACGAGTTCTCCGAATCTGGATGTTCCGTGCGCGATTGTTTCGGAGGTCACGAGGGCCCACCTCGTTTGGTGGAAGCCATGGTGTGGCTCCGGAGGAGGGATTCGAACCCCCGACCCGGCGGTTAACAGCCGCCTGCTCTGCCGACTGAGCTACTCCGGAATGTGGAAGGCGATGATTATGGGCAGAGGGGCTTCGACGTCAAGGAGTTCGCGATGCCGACGCTGTCACAACCTCGTGACGCGGTTCATTTTTCTGCCGGCGCGCTGGCCGGCGGCGGGACCGGGCTTGTCGGGGTGGGGCTTGCCGGTGCGGCCGCCGGGGCTGGACTTGGCGCACGATGAGGCATCGTGACCGGGCCGGGCGGTGGCCGCCACTTCAAGACGCGGGCCGCGTTCTCGAAGTAGATCTTGCGCAAGATGGCTTCGGGCAGACCCACGCCGTCGATCTTCCAGCGACCCTGGATGGGCGTGGGACTCTCGAACTGCTTGTCGCGCGTCTCAAAGTAGCGCCAAGTCGAGGTGAAGTAGCGAGCCTCATCCTCCAGGGTGGGCGGGTTGGATCCGTTCGAGCCGTACATCATGCCGTCCTGCTCGGCCGCGACGCCCAGGTCGGTGCCGAACAGGATGCGGTCCTGGTACTTCTCATAGAAGCCTCTCATCTTGGCCGCGTCCCGGCGCCCGATCTCAGGCACGCGCGCGGCGGTGTCGATGTACAGGTTGGGATACTTGTCGAGCATGTGCGCCACGTGGTCCGGATCCTCAGGATCGTTGCCGAAATGCACCCCGATGAAAATGGTCTTGGGGTGACGGGCCACGCGCCGCTCGAAGGCCGCGTAGAGCTCTTCCCACGACGGTACCGGCTGGTCGCGGAAAGACCATTCAGGGTGCGCCTGCAACTCGTCCCAGCGCTCGTTCTTTGTGTCAACCGGCAGCCAAAAGGCCTTGGGATCGCCGGTGTGTATCGCCACCGGCATGCCCAGCTCGCCCGCCTTTTCAAACAGGGGATCCAGCCCCGGGTCGTCCACCGGAAGCACGTGCTTGCCGTCGGGCGTGGGATAGCCGAGACCGAGGCCCTTGGGGATCTTGAGGCCAATGGCGCCAAGCTGCTTGGACAATGCCAGTTCCTCGGCCATGACATTGCCGTAGTCGGCACGGATACCCAGATTGGCCATGCGCAGGGCCTTCATGAAGCCGGCATTGGCGAACACAGCGATGCGCCCACCCGAGGCACGGGCCGCGGCGAGTTGCGTTTCCAGCGCGTGATGAGGCGGGCCCGGGGTCATGCCGGACAGGTTCACCATGCCGTCGATGCCCCAGGTTTCCATGATCTGCAAGGCGCGCTCGACGCCATCCGGGCTGATGTGGGTGTGCGAGTCGATGCGCGCAAAACGCGCTGCCTTCGAGCCCCGCGCTGCGGCCGCGGATTGCCTCTTGGTACACCCCCTGTGGGTCACCGTCCCGGCCACGCCCAATGCACCCAGCGCCACCAACAACAGCGCCACGCCCGCCGCGCCCCACGCCGACCGCCGCGAACCAGTCATGCTCACGGCATCCCTACAACTTTTCGGGCTGCTCCGTTGCGGGTCCGGGCTGAGCTTCCGGCGTGGCCGACGACTCAGCAGAATGGCCTTTGGCCCTGGTCAGCTTGGCGGCCACGTTCATGATTTGCATGTTGCCGTCTTTCACCCAAGGACCCGAAGGGGTGATGCTGCGCTCATACAGCAGATACCCGGGTTTCCGGATCGACACCGAGTGGGTCTTGTCCATGTCCAGGATGCGCCGCTGGAATGGCGTCTGCCCCATGGGCTCGCCGTCGATGAGGACCTGCGCGCCCACCGGCATGGACCGCACCTTGACCAGATACACGATCTCGCCCTGGCTGGCCGGAACTGGCGAAAAAACTACGGGCTTGCTCGCGGTCTTCTTGGCCGATCCTGCAGCGAAACCGGGACGCTTGCCAGCCTCGGAGGTCCCCTCCGGCTTTGCGGCCTCGGGCCTGTTGGGCGCTGGGACGTTCTCTGCGGCCTTGACAGGTTCGGCTTTCGCCGCTGCCGCCTTTGGCGCCGGGACATTCTCTGCGGCCTTGACAGGTTCGGCTCTCGCCACCGTCGGTGTCGGTTGAGCGGCTGGCTGCCCGGGCTCGGCCGCCTTGGGCAGCGCAGGCGGGGCTGGCTTGGGCGTGGGCACCGCCGGCTTGGCACGCGACACAGGCACCGGCGGGGTCTGCCACGGCTTGGCCTGCAACAGATAGACTCCGGCAAAGGCCAGACCAGCCGCCACGACGCCCACCGCGATCAGCTTCTTGCCCTGGCCGCCGGATTTCTGGGCCGGCAGGTCAGGGACATCCTGCCCAAATTCCTCCGCGTCTCCAAGGACCGGACGATCGCGCTCGCCCGACGCCAGTCCTGGTTGCTCCATCACCTCGGCTGGAGCAGCTGTTTCTTCGGTGTGCTCAGGGGACATCTCGACCGGAGCCGCGCCGAGGCCGCCCACAGCCCGATCGAGCCAGCTCTCGTCGGCGGCGGGCGTGGGCACGCCAGCGCTGGCTGCGTCCAGCCCAGCCGCCGGGGGAAGATCGGTGTATGGGGCACGCTCGGCACCGCCGCCCAGCGGGAGATCGAGGGTCGCTGGTGCCAAATCGTCGCCTGCGCTCCCTGGTCGGCCCCGTCCGGCCGCAGCCGCCTGCGCGGCAGCGGCTCCGGAAGCCAGAACCGCACCGCTCATATCTTCGCTGATGTCGATGGGTTCGGAATACGACCGGTCGGCCACCCTGGCGGGCTGAGAGTCAGTCTCAGTGTCCTCCAGCGGCGCCCCGGGTGCCGCGTCCTCAGCCTGCCGTGCGTCGGCTGGGGCGCCACGCGCGCTGTCCAAGGAATCAAAGTAGAAACTCGGCGGCCGGTCAGCGATCTCGGTCTTGCCGCCCGAGCTGAATTCATCGAACGTGTCAGACAGGGCTCGGCCGGAGGCCTCCGCTGCAACAGGTGTGGCCGGCGCCGCACGGGGCACGATGGGCGGAGGCGTGGCCGGCCTGGCCGCAGGTCGCGCGATCGGCAAAGCCGCGGGACCTGGGTACGCCGTCCCGGTCGGGCGATCTCCGTGCCCAGCCTTGGCAGCCAGGATCTGCTGATGGATCTGTTGGCTCTCGGGTGAAAGCTGATCGAAACGCACCCCCATGCCAGGAATGCTGCCGACGCGCGACTGATCCGTCTCGCGAATCCAGACCACTGTTCCGAGGCCGGCCATCAGCGGGCTACCGTCGGCCAGACTGAAATCGAAATGCAGGAGCGATCCAACGGCCAGTGGCTGCTTGGTTCGGATGAAGATGCCGCCCGCGCTTACGTCTGCCCCGTAGCGCGCGACGAAATCGTCGAGGCTTGCGCTCTTGAACTTGATCCGAAGTGTGATCGCGTTGTCTTCAGGGCTTGACGGTTCGTCCATGGCGGTTTTCCCTATTCGGGAATGGCACTGAGGTTACGACGGCGGTGAGTTTCCTTCAATTATTGATTAGTTGCCCGCTTGTCCGGTGCGGCGCGCTGCCCGCGGTTGGCGTGGGGCTGCTAGCGGCGGGCGCCTTCGCGAGTCCAGCATCTGTCATGGGAACCCTGAAAGGGTTCCCAAACCCTCCCGCGATGGTGCGCTGCCGGCAGAGCCGGCAGGCTCCCCACGCGATTGAAGCACATTCTCGTCTTCACGCCGCACATGGCGTGGTTGCCTCCGATTCCCGTTTGGCCTCCGAGGCAGGTGCCCGCGCGCTAGCCACTGGCGGGAATGCGGCCGATGCAGCCTGTGCCACGGCGCTGGCGCTTGGCGTCGTGAACCCATTTGCATCGGGCCTGGGCGGCGGCGGCTTCGCCCTCATCTATTCGGCGAAGACTGGCAAGGTCGAGGCGCTTGACTTTCGCGAGACAGCGCCTGCAGCCCTGCGCCCCGACCTATTCTTGCGGGGAGGCAAGATCGATCGAGCCCTGTCGGTTCGCGGCGGCCTGGCCGTGGGCGTGCCCGGCGAACCAGCCGGACTGGCCGAACTCGTGCGCCGGTGGGGCAAGCGGCCTTTCGCTCGCTGCATTGAGCCCGCGGAAGACCTCGGGCGCGGGTTCCCGGCGTCGGCATGGCTGGTCGAGCATGTCGCCGGCGCGCTCGCGCAAGATCCGTCGGAGGCTGCCAGTTTTCTTCCTCGCGTGCTGGCGCGCAAGCGCGGCAGCTTGGCCGATCTCCGCGCCGGTGATCTCGTCTGGCGGCCCGAACTGACCAAGACCCTCGCGCGCCTGCACCGCGAGGGCGCCGCAGCCTTCTATCGAGGCGAGATAGCTGGCGCCATCGTCACCGCTGTGCAGGCTGCGGGCGGCGTGCTCGACCGCAGCGATCTGGCTGGCTATGCCCCGGTCGAGCGAACGCCTCTGGTCACGACATTCCGCGGCCGGCGCGTGTTCGCCCTGCCGCCACCGTCGGCCGGCGGGGTGGTCATGCTCGAGGCTCTGGGCATTCTCGGCGAACGCATGAAGACCTGGGATCCGATTGCGGGCGGGCCGCAGGACCCGACCTTCCTGCACGTGCTGATCGAGGCGCTCAAGCATGGCTTTGCCGACCGCAGCCGCTTCCTCGGCGATCCAGGGTTCGTCAGCGTGCCGTTGTCGCACCTGCTCGATGCTTCCTACCATCGCGAGCTGCAGGCCCGGATTCGGCCCGACGGCATCCTGGCTCCCGACCGGTACGGCTCGGCCGCGCCGTCAGCCGCGACCCCGGCGCGCGACGCGGGAACCGCCCACATATCGGTGGTGGACAGCGAGGGAAACGCCGTCGCGCTGACCACTACCATCAACCTGGAATTCGGGGCGCAGCTTGTGGCCGGTCGTACCGGTGTCCTGCTCAACGACGAGATGGACGATTTCTCGCTGGCGCCTGGCGTTCCCGACGCTTTCGGGCTGGTGGCAGGCAGCGCCAACCAACTCGCGCCGGGCAAGCGGCCGCTCTCCTCCATGTCGCCCACCATCGTCGTGGGCGATCACGGCGTGGAGATGGTGCTGGGCGCGGCCGGCGGCCCGATGATCATTTCAAGTACGATCCAGGTCCTGCTCGATGCGCTGCTCTTCGGCATGGACGCACAGGCCGCCGTAGCAGCGCCTCGCGTTCACCACCAGTGGAGCCCGGATGTGCTCCGCTACGAGCCCGGGTTACCGGCGGCTGTCGTCGAAGCGTTGCGCGCGAAGGGCCATCAAGTAGAAGCCCGGGACAAGATTGGCAAGGTCAATGCCGTGATTCGCGGCAAGGCGGGCTTGGCCGGCGCGGCAGAGCCCCGATCCGGCGGAGCACCGGCGGGATACTGAAAGATGCTATTCTCGCAAACCAAGATTGAAATCCGGATGAAGAGGAGAAATCGCTATGTCGCTCGAATTGTTTAGCCTCAAGAACAAGGTCGCGCTGGTCACCGGCGGAACCCACGGCATCGGCATGGCCATCGCCACGGGCATGGCCAAGGCCGGCGCCAAGATCTGCGTGAACGACATCTTTGCCGACAAGCTGGAAGCGGCCAAGAAGGAATACAAGAAGAACGGCATCGACGCGTACACCCTCGTCTTCGATGTCACAAAGGAAGAGGACGTTGACCGCGGCATCAGCCAGATCGAACGAGAGGTCGGACCGATCGACATCCTGGTCAACAACGCCGGGATCATCAAGCGCATCCCGATCATCGACATGAAGGTCCAGGAATACAAGGACGTGATCGAGATCGACCTGGTCGCGCCCTTCATCATCTCGCGCCGGGTCGCCCCGTCCATGATCAAGCGCCGGGCCGGCAAGATCATCAACATGTGTTCGATGATGAGCGTGTACGGCCGCAACTCGGTCAGCGCCTATGCCTCGGCCAAGGGTGGCCTGAAACTCTTGACCCAGAACATGTGCTGCGAATGGGCCAAGTACAACATCCAGGTCAACGGCATCGGGCCGGGATACATCGCGACCACGCAGACCGAAGCCATTCGCGTGAACGGCCATCCCTTCAACAACCTAGTCATGACGCGCACACCTGCCGGCCGCTGGGGCGAGCCCGAGGATCTGGTCGGGGCTGCACTGCTGCTGGCCTCCAAGGCAGGCGACTATATCAACGGCCAGGTGGTGTACGTGGACGGCGGGATCCTCGCCAACTTCGGCTACGTGGCGGGCGAGAACGACGTGAAATAGAGGAGCGTGAGCATAGGACGACAAGCCCGATGTTTCCTCAGCTCCACCCCGAATGGCTCATAACAGATCTCAGGTAAACGACATCCCTCTACCCGGGCGTCAACTCGGCCGCGGCCCCATTTTCATACGACCCCAGTTCGGCCAATCCCTACGACGTCAATTCGGCCGCGAACACATAGCGTTCAAGTGGGGAACAGTGGCTACTTGGGCGGAGATAGTGGCGGCTTGGTTGTCTGTTCCGGGATCGAGGGTTATTTCTCCTTCACCACCACCCAATGGCCATCCTTCTTCTCGACAACGCCATCATCTTCTGCCCCACAGGCGATACCAATAGTTCCCCTGCGTTCGGAGGGATCGTCAGGATCGAACACATGCAGAGATGCCTCGAAGTGCACCTTCTCGCCAGCATCAGGACGCAATTCAACCTGCATGACGTGAATGTACCTGGAATGCTTCTGCGGCAACTTCTTCAGTGACACCGGAACGATGTCCGCACCGCAGACTTCGCCGTACCTGAAGTAGGGCTGACGGACGAACTTCTTTCCCTTCTGAGTCACCATCACCACGTCCACAAGGGCAGCACCATCACGGAAGTGGTTTTCCAAAACGCACGATTCCTTGAGAAGCGAAGGACGTCCATGGGCTTCATTTCCGAGGGCGACCCGCACCAATTCACACCGCTCTGCTAGTGGTTGCCCTGCGGTGGCAGGCACCGCCGCGAACAGGACCGCAAGAATGGTATTCAGCATTGTCACAGCTCCATCCTGCCGAAGGTCACGTACGTGAGCCAAACAAGCCCGATGTTTCCGTGCGGCATCAGCTCCACCCCATCCCTTTACCCGAGCGACTTAGCCGACGATTTCACAGCCGCGACTCGGTCGCCGCCCAGGCCGCTCTCACGCTCCGCTCGTCGCCAAGTACGGACAACACCCAGTTCGCCCGACAGTGCTCGGCGATGCTCACCACTTGATCACGTCGCACGCCGAGGAGCCGCTCCGGATAACGAGCCGCCGCTTCCAGGGGCCAATCGAGGCGCCAGACCAAGAGCGCGCGAAGCGCCGCTTGGGCGCTGGTTTCCACGCCGAGATTGTAGTGCCTGCCCACGTCGAAGCGCGCCTGCTCGACGCTCGC
>Ga0302323_100004293_pt1 | contig 11607 bp, 10 predicted proteins | sample Fen_T0_3_FD_201950 | JGI IMG/M metagenome (GOLD analysis project Ga0302323, IMG submission 201950) | Peat permafrost microbial communities from Stordalen Mire near Abisko, Sweden - Fen_T0_3 | ecosystem: Environmental > Terrestrial > Soil > Wetlands > Permafrost | place: Sweden: Abisko... | reverse complement strand
GCCGAAATCCTCGCCAACATCGCGCTGCACCGCGGCGCCGAGAGTGACATCCGCGCGATCATCATGGACGAGTTTCACTACTACTCCGACGTCGAGCGCGGCTATGCCTGGCAGGTGCCGTTGCTCACGATGCCACGCGCGCGGTTCCTGCTCATGTCGGCCACGCTCGGCGCGACGGAGTTTTTTGAAAAAGAAATGACCCGGCTGACTGGCGCGCCAAGCTTGACCGTGCGCAGCGACCATCGGCCCGTGCCGCTGGAGTTCGAATACTCCGAGACGCCGCTGGCCGAGCGCGTCGCCGCTTTGCTCGAAGCGAAGCAGGCTCCCGTTTATCTCGTCTATTTCACGCAACGTGCCGCGAGCGAAGCCACGCAGGATTTGATGAGCCTCAACGTCTGCTCGAAAGACGAAAAGGCCGCCATCGCCAAGGAACTCGAGGGCGTGCGTTTCAACAGCCCTTACGGAAAAGACATCAAGCGCTGGCTGCGTCACGGCATCGGCGTGCATCACGCCGGGCTCTTGCCGAAGTATCGCATCCTGGTCGAACAGCTCGCGCAAAAAGGCCTGCTCAAACTCATCTGCGGCACTGATACACTTGGCGTAGGCATCAACGTCCCAATCCGAACCGTTGTCTTTACCCAATTGTGGAAGTACGACGGGCAAAAGGCCGCGATCCTCAACGTGCGCGATTTCCGCCAGATCTCCGGTCGCGCGGGTCGCAAAGGTTATGACGACAAGGGCTACGTCATTGTGCAGGCGCCGGAGCACATCGTCGAAAATAAACGCGCCGAGGAAAAGGCCGCGGGCGACCCGAAGAAGCAAAAGAAACTGGTGAAACAACGCGCCCCCGAGGGCGAGGTCGGCTGGGACGCCAAGACGTTCGAGCGGCTGATGATCGCGCCAACCGAGCCGCTGGTTTCGCGCTTCGACGTCAACCACGGCATGCTACTCCTCGTGCTGAGCCGCGATGCTGACGGTTGCCGTGTGATGCGACAGCTGATCGCCGACTGTCACGAAACGCCGCATAAGAAAAAAGCGCTGCGCCGTAGAGCATGGCAATTGTTTCGTTCGCTGCTCGACCGCAAGATCATCGACTGGATTCCTCCGCAGCTGTCCGGCCGAAAACTCCGCGTCAACGTTGAGCTGCAGGAGGATTTTTCGCTGCATCAGGCGCTCTCGCTTTACCTGATCGATACGCTGCCACTGCTCGACGCGACGTCGCCGGATTATCCGTTCAACGTGCTCACGCTCTGCGAGGCGATCGTCGAAGATCCCGACCAGATTTTGCGCCGACAGGTGGACAAACTGAAGACCGAGAAAGTGAACGAGATGAAGGCCGCCGGCGTTCCCTACGAGGAGCGGATGGAAAAACTGGAACTGATCGAGCATCCGAAACCGTTGCGTGAATTTCTCTACGACACGTTCAACGCCTTTGCCGCGGCGCATCCATGGGTCGGCCAGGAAAACGTTCGCCCCAAATCCATCGCGCGCGAGATGTTCGAACGCTATCAATCGTTCGCCGATTACATCCGCGAGTATGGACTCGAGCGCTCCGAAGGCTTGCTGCTGCGCCATCTTTCGCAGGTCTGGAAAGTGCTTTCGCAGACGGTGCCCGAGACGGCGAAAACCGAACCCATCGTCGAGATGGAAGAGTATTTCCGCGAACTGATCCGCGGCATCGATTCCAGCCTGCTCGAAGAATGGGAACGCCTGCGCAATCCGGAGTTCGTCGCCGCCGACTCTGCCGACAAGCCCGCGCAACCCACGACCTTCGACGTCACGCGCGATCAAGCCGCGTTCCGTCGGCTCGTGCGCATCACGATTCTCGGTTTTCTGCAGGACGTTGCTGGACGAGATTGGGAAAACGCCGCTGCACGCGTTGCGACAGTCGAGGTCTCAAGTGCCAAGGATCAAGTGTCAGATTACAGTGGCCAAACTCCGAACGCCCCGACCGAACCCCGCCGGATCGAGGACGCCTTTGGTGCTTACTTCAAGGTTCGTGAACGTTTCCGCCTCGACCCCGAAGGTCGCGCGGTGAAACATACGCACTGGAGCGACGACAACGCCCCCGGCGAACTCGGCGTCGCGCAGATGCTGATCGATCCCGCTGACCAAAACGATTGGGAAGTGACGTTCACCGTGCTGCTCGCGCCCTCACGTGCGGAGAATCGTCCCGTGCTCCGCTTCGACGGCGTGCGGGCGATCGGTTAAACACTCATAAACACTCATTGTCGGGGAGGAGTGGAATGTCGGGCTGCCTTCGCACGATGCCGTAGATCGTATTTCAAAACATTGCCCTTCATCAGTGTGCATCAGTGGTAAAAATGGTTCGTGAATGAAGCTCCCCGTCCTCCGCTTCGACGGCGTGTGGTCGCTCGGGAAGAGCGTATCAAGCAGAACGATTGTCGTAGCCGCTGCCATTAAGCAGCGGCATAGGAGCACGCAAACCCGCGTCTTAATTGACGCGGCTACGGCATTTTTGAAAACGCTCTCGCCGTCTACTTCGCTTTATACTTGTCGGATGGTTCTTCGGCTACCTTCCACGACCTGTTTGCGTCCTTCTGAGCCGCGATAAAGAGGACCGCTTGATCCAGCCATGTCAGACGCTGAGCCGGGGTCATGCGCGAAAACTCCGTATGTCCGTCGTAATCTTCCGGCTTGGTTTGTGCGATGATTGCCCGCACGTCAGGTGACGTGGGCGAGTTTTCCGGCTGCGAAGGATTTGGTGTGCTCATGGCTGATTGTTCCTGAGCCATTCGATATCGATGAGATCCTTGGTGCGTGGCGGCTGGATCGCTTGTTTGATCGCGAGCAATCGCTGACGGCTGACCACCCGAATGCGAAAGCCGCGCAACTCCTTCCACTCAACATCGCCCGCAAGCGTCGTGTAGGAAAGATCGTCCCTGAGGAATAGATCCAAATGGCGGAAAGGCCGGTCCGGATCGATGAAGCTGAAGACAAGCGCATGTTTTTCCTGCACCATCATCCTGATTATTGCCGGATCGAGCAGTGATGTCGGCGCAATGGGAACTCGCGGCTTCAGGCCGAGCTTTTCCATCGTTGCGATAAACTTCCCCAGATTGTCCGCCTGCATCTGTACGGCCACATCGACGTCCATCGTCACGCGTTCGACGCCGTGCAACACACAGGCCACCCCGCCGCCCACAATAAATTCCACGCCTGATTGCGCCAGCGAGCACAAGATCTCTTCGTAGGGGCCCATGGGCGGTTGGGTGGTCATGGCGACCTGCTCATTCAAGAAATTGAGTCCCGCATGGCGACCTCCAAATTCAGACGAACCTGCATCGGATCGCGCACCCCCTCGACCCTGCTCGCCCCGTGAACACCGGTTGGAATTAATTCAATCCTTCCTCTTTATCGTTCTCTTTCTCGCGACTGGAGAGGAATGCGACTAAGGATTGGGCCGATCCATTTTACAGGAGATAACAGAGTCAACGGAGGCTGGTTCACTCGTTTCCTCGGCGGTCTCCTGTGAAGATCTGCTTCATCGAACCGCCTGCCGAGACGCCTGCTATCGCCTCGACATTTCGTGCGGCCGCACACAAGTCTTGCCGCGTTCTCTTCAACCGCCCGCGGCAGGGCCTCACGCTACCAGAAAGACGCTCCGTCAACTTTTCCATGACCTCGCATCAGACCAAGCGCGCGGCCCTTTCCTTAAAACGCAGTGCGGGTAAATAACACGGTTCGGCACAAAATTATCCATGCGCATTCTCTTGCTGCTATTGTTTGCGACATCTGCCTTTTCCGCGCCAGTCGCTGAAATACGTGAGGTCACAAAGAAGTCCTACGCCGCTGGTATAGATACGAACGCCGTCGTCGTTTTTGATGTCAGCTGGGGGCGAAAGTGGAATTGCGGTGGCTACGAGAATGCGGAGTTGATGAGTATCGCATTCGACCGTTTTACGGGCGAAGTCAGAACCGATGATGCGAAACCGGATTTGGTGGTGGTAGGCCCGGCACGGCTGACGCGCACGCCCAGGTTTTTGAATTACGGGTTCTTGCTCCCTCCTGGTCAGTACGCTCTCAGCGGTTTTAGGATCAAGGTGGCGCGCTCAGTTTCTGACGTCGGCTATCTGACGGCCAAGCGATCTGACCTCATTAAGGCGGGAAAAGCTGAAGGAGGGACGTTTACGGTCGCCGCAGGTGAGATTGTGTACATCGGTAACTTCTTTCTCGATTGCCTGAATGGGCCCGTGCTCTGGCGGTACTACAGCGAAGGCAAAAAAGGATTTGAAGCACAAGTTGCAGAATACCGAGCGAAGTACGCGTTCACGGAGTTGGCGCGGTTCAAGTACCGGTTGTTCAAGTCGACATTGTTTGGCACAGACTATGAGTTGCCTGAATAAAAGAGTGGTGTGATCTGAAGCGGTCGCACGACTCGTATCGAACAAGCCGGGAGTGAGTGAGGGCGGATCTTTTGCGAAGTGAATTTTGTCCAAGGGCCGTAGCGGGCTGTTTGATCTGTGCAGCGTTTAGCGGTTTCTGTGCAATTTTGTCCCTTTTGAGGCAAAAAGTGCGGTTTTGGGGCCTGGGATTGCGATATTGGCCTTCGGTATCGCGATACCGGACGCTCATGCTGCGATACCGGCGTTGGGTTGTGCGGTACGCGAGTCGCGTAGTGCGATATCGGGCTCCGATACTGCAATACCGGACGCGCGTAGCGCGATACGTGAAGCCGGTACTGCGATACGCGACTCCGATACCGCACAACCCGACTCGCGTACTGCGATACGCGAAGCCAATATCGCGATACGTGACACCAATATCGCGTTACGCGACGCCAGTACGGCGATACGAGATGTCGGGATCACGGTATTCAGGTCGGCGCTCGTGAGCCGTCATGCTGCGGCCGGTCGACTCGAACCCGGTGTTCTGCGGGTGGATGCCTCGTGCGTGTCCGCAAATTCCAAAAACGGGGCGATGTCATTCTGGGCGCAGCGAAGAAGCCAGTGAGATTTCGCTGTGTGCCGCGGCCAGGTCCAAGTGGATTCTTCACTTCGTTCAGAATGACAAACCGATTACGCAAACACGCCCCAGGCGCGCGGTGTGAGCTCGGGGACGAGGTCATTGGCCTTGCGTACCGGAGCACCGAACGCATCAGAGGAACTAACTCTGCGTATAGGTTTGGCTACTAGACTGTCGGCTGGTTGTGCCTTTTGTAACGAACTGCCGGAATAAGCTAAGTACAGGGCAAGGCGGGTCGTCTTGATGCCGCCATCAACCTAAAACATACAAATAGAAAGTGTATCCATGAGTACGGCACCGAAAAACACCTACGATAAAATCAAGAAGGTTCACAACGGCTGGAAGACCCTCCGGCCCGGAAAATCCTTCTCGGGCATGACGCTGGCGGAATTCGAAAAACGGATTTCGGCGAGCGACACCGTCCGCGAAACCATCGTCGATCTGGAAAACAAACTCACCGCGGCACACAGCCAGCGCGACGAGGCTGATGCAGCCGGCCTGGTTGTGGTCCAGGCTGTGGTGAACGCCGTCAAGGGCGACCTGGACGAAGGCGAGAACGGCGAGCTGTATGAGGCGATGGGCTATGTGCGCAAGAGCGAGCGCAAGTCCGGCTTGCAGCGCAAAGGCAGTGTCCCGGCCACCGCTGATTCAAAGGCCTGAACCGGTCAGTGACTGTCGTTCGTTGAAACCCGTCTTCCAGCGCGGGTTTTTTTGTGTCGTGATGCGAGGCGCTGCAGCAGAGGCGAGTGAGTAGAACTGTAGCCGTAGCCGCTGCCATTGTGCAGCGGCGGATCAAAGGAGCGCACAACCCCGCGTCATAAGTGACGCGGCTACGATATTGTTGAAAACGCTTTTGAATAGAGAACTCAGGAAGGCGGGAACGGAGGGAAGAGGTTTGAACAGAAGGCCGCGAAGGTGACGAAGAAAGCTTGGGAGATCGGGCGTCAAGTCGGTCCGGGGAGCGCACGCGTCTCGCCGAGAGCGGTTCGGATGGTTCGGGCGGGACGTCCAAACCGACACGCGGGACGCGTGTGCTCCCCAGACCAGAGGATCGGGCATCCGTTTCTGAAATGCCCCGGAGCTTGCCCCGAGGACATTTACTCATGTTCGGCGGGTAGGGACGGACTGCTAGGCCGTCCGCGTTGGTTTCGGCGCGCCCGGCGGTTAAAGACAGCTGCTCCACCTAAAACTTCAGCCGGTTTTCTCGTTCAACAATTGCTCCGGGAAAAGCGGGAGCGGGACGTCGTGATCGGAGTTCCATTCGCTGACGGCGAGTTCGGGCATGTGTAACCAGTCGGTCTGGCGCGTGCAGGTCGGCGTCGGTTTTTCAGTCAGGCCGTTGCAGTAAATGCGATAGCGCCGTTCGTGGCAGCCTTTGGCCGCGAGCACCGCGACTCGCAGGCAAAGCGGACAATCACGCAACACGATTTCGGGGACGTCGATGTAGCTCACGGTAAAAGTCGGTTACAACGCCCGAAGCCGTGACGTTTGGCAAGCGAGCAGGTGCACGCTCGCAGCAACGAAGGCAGCGCGCCGTGGGGAAGTTTCGAACGCGCGATCAAGGGTGAGAGGCAGGGAATGGGGAACTCAGGAAATCAGGAAACGGAGGAAGCGTTTGAACACGAAGCACGCCAAGGCTCGCAAAGAATTGTAGGGATGCGTTTGTGACTCGAGTGAAGAAGACGGTACACATGCCGCCGCGATACGAATTGCCCGCCGGTTTTCTTCGTTCTCTTTGCGACCGCCTGTTCAAAAGTATTCCTCCGTTTCCTGATTTCCCCATTCAATCGCGTCTCTGCTTCATGCAGCGCGCGGTCGAGGCTGACGTCACGCTTTCGTGTCGAGGTGCGCGCCGATTCTGACGCCGACCTTGAGCTGCGGGTGGGGCGCTGGGGTGTCCTCCTTGGCCGAGATCTTCCGTTTGTCTGCTTCGGTCGCGACTTCGGCTTTGGTCGTTTTGAGGTCGAGGGTGCGCCGCGTGTCGGAAGGAGATATTTGCATGGCGTGAGGAGTGTATAGTATCGACGCGGTTTTAGTAATAGGGACTTTCAGCAATTCGGCATTTTTTGCCGCGGGCACGTGTTCAAACTGGCGCCACGAGCAGCGAAATCGCGGGAAGCGGTTATGGTATGCGGATGAAAACGACTACGACCGGACTGACTCTTCGCAGTGCAGGTGAACGCGGCTTGGCCGACCATGGCTGGCTGAAATCGTATCACACCTTTTCCTTCGCCGATTACCATGATCCCGAGCAGATGGGCTTTCGCACGCTGCGCGTCATCAACGACGATCGCGTGGCACCGGGCCGTGGGTTTCCCGCTCATCCGCATCGCGACATGGAGATTTTCAGCTACGTGCTGGAGGGTGCGCTGCAACACAAGGACAGCCTGGGCAACGGGCGCGTGCTCAAGCCGGGGCAGATCCAGCTGATGAGCGCGGGCGAGGGCGTGACGCACAGCGAGTTCAATCCGTCGGCGAGCGAGCCGATGCATTTTCTGCAGATCTGGATTCTGCCGCGCGAACGTGGGCTCAAGCCGGGTTATACGGAGTGGTTGCCCAAACCCGAACAAGCCGAAGCGCCCAAGGTGCTCGTCATTTCGCCCGATGGACGCGACGGCTCGGCCACGATCCATCAGGACGCCGACATCTATCGCCTGCGGCTCAAGCCAGGCCAGACGGTGACGCACGACTTGAAGTCGGGCCGCGGGGCGTGGCTGCAAATCGCCGAGGGCGCGCTCAAGTTTAACTCCGAGGAGCTCTCCACCGGCGACGGTGCCAGCACGGAGCAACCGGGACAACTGACCTTCACCGCGATCCTGCCGACCGAGGCGCTTTTGTTCGATTTGAAGTGAGATCGGCGCGAGGTGTATCCGTTTTCTGGATCAGGCGGTCCGCTGGTGGATCACGCGGTCGATGAAACGCAGCTTATCCACCACTGGCGAAACGATGGAGGCCGCAACCTGGCATCTTTTGCTGGGTAAATAATCTAGGAACAAACGTCCGATGCAAAGGTACCAGTTGGGATGTTGCTTTTAGCTTGGTTTTTTCAACCGGTTCGCCTTCGCCTGTTGATCCTCTTGTTTGCGCTTGTGAGCGGATCGTTGGTCGTGGCCCAAGAGGCGAATGAGCGTGAGATCGAGGACGTGATGGTGCTTCCTCCTTTCCGGGTGGAAAGCGCCCCGCTGGAGGATTTTGGGTTTCGTATAGGGGGGCAATTCGCCATTCCCGGCACTTCCTATTTGATGGTTTCGGAAGTTCTTCCAAACACGGCGGCGGCAAAGGCGGGGCTGAGACCTGGTGAGCTCATTACCAAAATGGATGGAAAATCCGTTTCGGTTCTTTCGACGTTGCTCAAACCGAAAAAACTCCAGGAACGGAAATGGGCTGAACTTGAGGCGGGCAAAAAGAGTGTGACCTATTCGCTAGAGGTTCACGCACCTGGTTCGGCGACCTCGCGCACCGTTACCATGGTCATCCCTTCACCGGCACCGCATTGGGGAAGTAAGACGTGGAGCGCACCGGAAGGACGCTTACCGATAACTGTAAAAGAAGCAGGTCCGCTCGCGGCGCTCGCCCGTGAGGTTTCGGATAACGGGATTTGGGCAATGGCAGTGTTTCGGAGTGTTTCGTTACTTGGTGCCGCTTCCGTCTCCGAAGCCCCGATTCTTGGCTATGAGTGGCGTATTGTGCAGCCGTCGGGCACGCATCGCATCTGGGTGACGTAGCAGCGCGGGAAAACGGAGATCATCCTTGAGCACCGTTCTCCGGAGACTGGTTTTGGTCTTTTTCTCACGTCGCCGTCGGGCGCGATGGAGAAGGCGTATTGTCGGCCACCGAAGAAAAATAAAAAATCTTGGGAAATTCCACCTGAGGAAGTTCGGGCCCGATTCACAGCGGAGATCGATTATTGGCTGACAAAAGTCGGGCGAGTAACGGGACGCTGGCCGTTCGAGGCTTTATCTGGGAATACAGAAGTGAATGTTAGTTCTAGCACTTTGAGCAATGAGTCCGGTGAAGTGAACGCGCTGCTTGCTGAGTCGTTTTTGAAACTGCCCGTGGCGACGACAGACCAGAAAGCGCTTTTTTTCGATGCGCTCGGGAAGATCGGGCTCGATGCGAATTGTTGGGCTTTCACGGAGACAGCGCGGAATTTTGACGACGACCATGTGACCACTGTGCGTTACGATCCCTCCAAGCCGCCCGACGAGAGTGCTATGTTGCTGAAGGTCGACGGCAAAGCTCCGAAGACGGCTTATCTGAAACGATGGCGCAGCGAAGGACATGTTGCGCTCGCGGGTCTCGGTGAATTGCCACCTCTTTCGAGCATCGTGGACTTGAACGACGTGCGAATCTATTCGGACGAGACGGCGGCGGTGGTGTTCGAGCTTCCAGTAAAAGCATCGAACCCGGATTTTCCGGCTGACAAATTTCTGGCGCGATTTCGAGTGAACAAAACGCAGCGAGGTTTCGAGGATTTTTCGGTGAAGCTGCGCGACGCGATGCGCGTAGCGGGTGTTGCGAAAGTGACCGATGCAGGTTTCGAAGCGCGATTTCAAACACTCGATCCCGCTCTCGCACCTCAACCGGTGACGTTAAAAATGGGAGGAGGGCTGCGGGTATTGTTTGTGAAAGTCTCACGATCCTTCGAGGTCACTCGGACGGATTTCAAACGTGTCGTTCCCCTCGAGGCTCAGGAGAAGCCTGTGCCATAGCGGTGGCGACGAGGGCCAAGCTGGACGCCTCATGGTCTTGGTCTTTGATCAGGTTGAGTGCGTGGTGGCCGATCAGCGGAGCCTGAAGGGGATGGATACTCATGCTTGTGGTGAGCCGATTCATTTGCTGTAGACAGTGGCCTTTCGTGGCATGGACTAAAATCTGGCTTTGCGTGAGCGGCGTAGGGTCGCACTTTACGTGCGGACCGAGGCTGTCGGTTCGAGACGTTGGTTGCGGTCCGCACGCGAGGTGCGACCCTACAATTCGAGGCATTCAGGGCGTCGGCCTCAGACGGTTCGCTGATGGATCACGCGGTCGATGAAGCGCAGCTTGTCCACCACCGGCGAGGCGATGGTAAATGGATAGGCATCGGGCTGGCCGAGGCTGCGATTGAGACTGTTGAGGAAACGTGTGAGCGGCAGCCATTGTTGCAGCAACAACGCGTCGAAATCCGTCGCGTGCTTGGCGAGATACGCTTCGGTCACCGACGTTTGCGGCGCGCCAGCGGGACGCAAATCCACGCCCCATTGCGCGGCGGTGTGTAGTCCGTCCATCATGTGCAGATAATGCGCCCACGTCTCGGCCCAGTCTTCCCACGGATGCGACGAGGCGTAGGCGCTGATGAAGTGGCTGGCCCAGTCAGCAGGCGCGCCGTCGTTGTAGTGGCGGTTCAATGCTTCGGCGTAGTCGCTGCGTTCGTCGCCGAAGAGCTGGCGAAACTCCGCGAGCCAGGCCGAACCATCGACTAGAATGTCCCAATAATAGTGGCCGATCTCGTGGCGAAAATGTCCGAGCAGCGTGCGATACGGCTCGTGCATCGATTTACGCATTTTTTCGCGACGCGCGTCGTCGGCCTCGGCAACGTTGAGCGTGATCAGACCGTGATCGTGGCCGGTGACAACGCGATCTTCGCCGGGCGTGTCTTCGAGAAATTGAAACGCTAGACCGTATTCAGAATCCTCCGACCGGCTGTAGAGCGGCAGTTGCAGACCTTGCAACGAGTAGATGAGGCGCCGCTTCGCCTGCTCCAGACGATACCAGAGATGTTTGCTCTCCGGTTTGTTGAGCGAGGGGATGATCTCGGTCAGGCGGCAACTCGCGCAATATTCGTCCGGGCTGTCGGCCGGCAGCATCCAGTTGCAAACATTCTCCACGCGATAGTTCCGGCAAGGGCGGTGGCTTTCCGTATTAGCCTGTCCGATCACACGCCATGGACCCTGGTCATTGGTTTCGAAGGCGGCCATCGCCCGTTTCGCGGGCACGAAGCCCAGCGCGCTGCCGCAATTTTCGCAGCGAACGTTCTCAAAGAAAACGGTCTGGTGACATTGGGAGCAGGTAAAAGTATTCACGCGGTTGCCACCATGTAGCCGGAACAACGCCATTCGGCAACCTGTGCCGTCAAACGTTGCAAAAGAAATTACCCGCTGCTCCCGGCGAACCGAGCTGCCGAGAGTTCACGCATCCGGGCAGAAACCGTAGAGCCGATCGTCGCGGCCTTTGCCGGGCCAGTTTATCTGGTCGATGCCGAACCGGGTCATAAGCGTAAAGACGAGACGGTTGAGCGCGGCTTCGAAGCCGAAGATCGAAATGAGTGGTGGCGCGTCGACTCGCACGACGTAGGCGTCGAGTCCGACTTCGCGCAGCATAGCCAGACTGCGGCCGACGAGCTCAGCCTCGACCGGGGCGTCGCCTTGCAGGATGACGACCGGATGCGGATGCGCGGTGGTTTGTTGAAACGGGCCGTGGGCGAACTGCAGGAAATCCGAAATCGATGGACAGGGCCAAAAAACGCCTTCCATGAATTTGCAGGCGAGGTTTTGGGCGAACTCCGAGATCGGCGCGGCGGTGACGAGCGAGAAGCCAGCGGCGAAACAGGCCGGAGTGGCTTGCATCGCGTCGAGCAGAGCG
>Ga0302323_100004292_pt1 | contig 11610 bp, 9 predicted proteins | sample Fen_T0_3_FD_201950 | JGI IMG/M metagenome (GOLD analysis project Ga0302323, IMG submission 201950) | Peat permafrost microbial communities from Stordalen Mire near Abisko, Sweden - Fen_T0_3 | ecosystem: Environmental > Terrestrial > Soil > Wetlands > Permafrost | place: Sweden: Abisko... | reverse complement strand
GCCGTTCGTATCATGCACCGGCGAGATGCTGAGAGACAGGCGAATGATGGCGCCAACCTTGCGCATGCGTTCCGCGAAATGGCGCTGGACGCGTTCGTCTCGCCGCATACGCTCGAGGAGATCTGGCGACTCATCGCTGCCCTCGGGCGGCCAGAGAACGGTTTGTCGTGCGCCGGCACTGAATGATCGCTCGTCGACTCGTCGATGATAGGGGGGAAGTGGTCCGTGTGCGCACGTCGCACACGGAGCGGCGACCAGACAGCGCCTGACGCAACAAGACGTAACGCTTGTACAAACACTCGAAACCTTGTACAACACCGTCGAGTGCCAACAAGGTCGCCGGAGCCGGACTCTCAACGGTGGGTCACGGCGGACGGCAAACCGAAATCACGTCACGGAGGAGACATGGGCAAACGCAAGTCCATCAGACTCGTTCTCTGGCTTCTGCTGATCACTTCGTTCGTCCTGGCAGCCGGCCAGGGCGGAGCGCAGGCGGCGGTCAAGGCAAAGCCCACGAAGGCATCGCCGCTGGCGAGGCAAGCGAAGAAGATGGCGCGGCGGATCACCTCCGCGCAGAGGCAGAATGCGGCGGCTCGTTTGGCGCGCACCCAAGCCATTTCGCCGGCCATCGGACTGCTCGGCGCGTCCGGCCCGCTGGCGACGCCAGACTACTTCGGCACCATCCCCAACTACGCCAACAGCCCGTTGCCAACTGGCCCCATCGGCAGTTTCATCGTCGCGAGTGGAGGCACCGGCTACACGGCGCCGTCCGTCAACATAACGGATATCAGCTGGGGCAGCGGCTCAGGTGCCACGGCCACGGCGACAGTCACGGCCGGCGTGATCACCGCGATCACCCTGACGAACCCGGGCTTGGGCTACATCGCCCCGACGGTCACGATCACTGATCCGACCGGCTCAGGCGCCGCCGCGATCGCCGTCTTGGACAGCACCAAAGTCACGGGCGGCGTGCGCAAGTTCGTGGATTCGCTGCCGGGCCTGGGGGCCGCAAACGTCAACGACCTGGGACAGTACATCCCGGTGGCGGTTGCCGATACGGCGACCTTCCCGGGGTCTGACTACTACGAGATCGCGCTGGTCCAGTACACGGAGAAGATGAACAAGGACCTGCCCGCGACCAAGCTGCGTGGCTACGTTCAGGTGTCGACGGCTGCCGTCCCCGGCAAGCACATCGCGCTGAAGTACCCGACCGGCGGTCCCATCCTGGATGCGAACGGGGCGCAGGTCTACGCCGCTGATAATCCCCAGTACCTGGGACCGACGATCGTCGCCCAGATGAACCGCCCGGTGCGCGTGAAATTCACGAACTACCTTCCGGCGGGCGCCGGCGGCGACCTCTTCCTGCCGGTGGACACGACCCTCATGGGAGCCGGCCAGGGCCCGAACGGCGCCGCCGCGGGCAACTACACCGAGAACCGCGCCACCCTCCATCTCCATGGTGGAGCAACGCCGTGGATCAGCGACGGCACGCCCTACCAGTGGACGGCTCCGGGCGCGGACACGACCGCGTACAAACGCGGCGTCAGCGTGCAGTTCGTCCCCGACATGTGGTTCAGCCCCACCACCCACCACGTGGTCCCGGCCGGAACAGCGGGCGCGACCAACGATCCCGGCCCCGGGTCGTTGACCTTCTACTACACCAACCAGCAAAGCGCGCGGTTGATGTTCTACCACGACCACTCTTCGGGCATCACCCGCCTCAACGTCTATGCCGGTGAAGCCGCGCCGTACCTGCTGCAAGATCCGGTGGAGCAGAAGCTCGTGAACGGCGGGACCATCGGCGGCGTCACGGTCGCCGCAAACACGGTGCCCGCGGAGCAGATCCCGCTGGTCATCCAGGACAAGACGTTCGTGCCAAGCAGCGTCGAGCTCGCGAACGAGGACCCCACCTGGTATTCGGCCAAGTGGGGAGGTCTGGGCAGTCTCTGGCTGCCGCACGTCTACATGCCGAACCAGAACCCGTACGACCTCAACGGTGTCACGGCGAACGGACGCTGGGACTACTCTGACTGGTTCTACCCGCCGCAGGTGGGCATCGTCCACGGAGCGGTTCCCAACCCGCTGTATGGCGTGATCGTCGGCGAACCGCCGTTCAACCCGGGCACACCGAACCCGTCGGTCGTCCCTGAGTCGTTCATGGATACGCCGGTGGTAAACGGCGCCGCCTATCCCTTCCTCAACGTCCAGCCCAAGGCATACCGTTTCCGCATCCTCAACGCGTCGGACGACCGCACTCTGAACCTGCAGCTCTACTACGCCAAGTCGACGGCCACGATGTGGAACCCGGACGGGACGCTGAACAACGCTGACGCCGGCGAAGTCCCCATGGTCCCGGCGGCCGCGGGCGCGGGCCTGCCACCGACGTGGCCGACAGACGGCCGAGACGGCGGTGTGCCCGATCCCAAGGCGATCGGTCCGAGCATGATCCAGATCGGCAACGAGGGCGGGCTTCTGCCTGCGCCTGTGGTGCTCCCCAACACGCCGGTCGGCTACGAGTACTTCCGCAGGACGATCACCGTCCTGAACGTCACGAACCACACCTTGCTGCTCGCCCCGGCCGAACGCGCCGACGTGATCGTCGACTTCTCGCAGGTCCCGGCCGGCTCGCATCTCATCCTCTACAACGACGCTCCGGCGCCGATGCCCGGCTTCGACACGCGGAACGACTACTACACGGGCGACCCCAACCAGACTTCGACCGGTGGCGCCCCCGACACGACCCCCGGCTACGGCCCCGACACGCGCACCATCATGCAGTTCAACGTGTCGGGCACGGCGGCTCCGGCCTTCGACGTCGCAGCCCTGAAGACGGCTTTGCCGGCTGCGTACAAGGCGAGCCAACCCGCGCCGATCGTGCCTGAGGCCGCCTATGGTCCGGTCTATGGCACTACGTATCCCAACAACTACATGAGAGTCATCGACTCGTCGCTGACCTTCACGCCGGCAGGCGCGTCTGCTCCCGTGACCCTTCCCCAGATGGAGAAGGCGATCATCGAGCAGTTCGACATGGACTACGGGCGCATGAACGCGCTGCTCGGCGCCGGTCTTGCCAACGGCGGGGCTTCCACTGGGACCGCAGTCCCGTACTCGTACGCCGATGCGCCGACCGACGTGTTCAAGGACACCCCCGTCGGGACTCCCATCGGCTCGTTGTCAGACGGCACGCAGATCTGGCGGATCGACCACCAGGGCGTCGACACGCACGCCATTCACTTCCACCTCTTCAACGTTCAGCTCGTCAACCGGGTGGCCATCGACGGCACGATCCATGCGCCGGACGCCAACGAGTTGGGGTGGAAAGAGACGATACGCATGAACCCGGGTGAAGACGTCATCCTTGCCATCAGGCCGATGGTGATGACGCTGCCGTGGAAGCTCGGTGACAGCGTCCGACCACTCAACCCGGACATGCCGCTGGGCGCGACGTTCCTGGACGCGAACAACACGACGGTCACCAACGTGCTCCAGAACTACGGCTGGGAGTACGTGTGGCACTGCCACCTGCTGGGTCACGAAGAGAACGACATGATGCGTCCGCTGGTCTTCCAGGTCGCCCCGAATGCACCGACGACGCTCGCGGCGACCGCGACCGCGCTGAGCACGGCCGCTCCCAGCGTGTCACTGACGTGGGTGAACAATGCCACCAGCCCGGCGGCCACGATGTTCACCTTGCAGAGGGCGACGAACGCCACGTTCACGGCGGGACTCAAGACATCAGCGCTGACCGGGGCCAACGTGATCACGGCTACCGACTCGTCGGTCGCCGTGCACACGTCCTACTTCTACAGGGTGCGGGCCGAGAACGCCGTGGCCTACTCGGCATGGTCGAACACCGTGACCGTCACTACGCCAGGCCGGTTGCCGCTGGCCGCGACGGGCCTGAACATCACGGCCTCGACCAACACGACGATCTCCATCGCCTGGACGAACCACTCGCCCGCGAATGGAGTGCCCGTGACGGGTATCCGGGTGCAGTCCAGCACCGGCGGCGCCGGTGGACCGTGGAGCACCCGGACGACTCTCGGGAGCACTGCGACCACGTACAAGCTCACCGGGCTGACCCATACCCGGACGTACTGGATCCGGGTCCAGACCGTCAACGCCGACGGCTCAAGCACGTCAGCCGTGGTCTCCCGGAAGATCTGATGCTCTAGCCGAATCGAGATAAGCAACGCCCTGGGGGAGGGAGGGAGAGATCCCTCCCTCCCCCACGTGCTTCAACGATCTCCCGGCCTGTCTCCGTCAGGGATCCTGGGGGGTTGGACCTGGACCAAGTCCCGACCTGCGTCGTGTGCCGCCGGCGGCAGGTGGTCAGGCGCTTTGCGCAGCCGTCGTCAGTCGCATGGTCCAGGAGGAATCGGCCGCGCTGGCAACGTCAGCTCGAGACGAATGCCGACGGGGGCTCTGCCTACTCCGCGGTCGCCAGTGTCGTCGAGGTCGGCGACCGCCTTCCCGCACCATCGACGTAGAAGATCTCAATGCCGCTCGTGCGACCGCCGTGGGTGACGAACACGACCATCAGTGCGCCGCGCAGCCGACTCTTCGTCGTTGGCGACGCCGTGAACGCAGCATAGGCGTAGTGCTGGTCATCGGTGATCCAGACCGCGGGCGGCGTGCTGCCTGCAGCCGACGGCAGAGCTGCCTGACTGACGATCGCGTGGCTGCCGCAGAGCGGATTGACGTAGGACGCTGAGATGCCGTCCGCGGGTCCGCGAAGCGTTTGCGCGATGACCTCGAAGGCGCCGCGCTGCTTGTCCGTCCCGGCGTCGGCGACCGTCTTATCGGCGGCGACGCCGGTGGCGTCGAGACTGGCGACGATGTAGCTCTTGACCTCGAGCTCCAGGGTCTTGGCGTTCTGTCGCAGGACCGACTCTTTGGCCCGGGCCGCATACACCGGGATCGCCATGGCTGCGACGATGCCGACGATGGCGACGACGATCAGGAGCTGGATGACGGGCACGCCGCTTCCTGTTCTGCGCCTGGGTACCTGTCGGGTCATCATCGCCTCCTGCGGGGAACTCCCTTCTGGTATCGGCGGCGGCGGCGGCGGCCACCATGAGACACGCGCCCAAGAAGAAATGCCTACTAAGGCCGGGACCGGCGCCGGGGCGGCCGGGTATCCCGTCTGCCCAAACGCTCGCCCGGGTGCAGCGCCCCGCCAACGAGCCGATACTCTCTGCATGGCCACACCGTTCGCCAGCCTCGATACGCGCCTGCGTCGCCTGCCCGAGCCCGCCCTCCTGGCGATCGGTCTCGCGGTCATCGCCGTTCTCACCGCGATAGGCACGACGCCCGACCACGGCGTGCCCGTCGACGATATCTTCGTCATCCCCGTGGTAGGGGTGGGCTGGCTCACGCACTCGCGCGGGTACGGCTATGTGGCAGCGCTGGTCGCCGCCGTGGCCAGCGTGTGGATGGCCGTGGCCGGACCGAGCGCCGCTCCCCTGGGGCAAGCCGTGATCGCCGGCGTCGCCCGGCTGGTCCTCTACGCCATCGTCTTGAGCCTGCTCACCGCGATGCGGCGCATGCAGCTCGCGCATCAGGCCGAGGCGCGCACCGACTCACTGACGGGCGCGGCCAACGCGCGGGCCTTCCGCGATCTGGCCCTCGCGGAGGTCGAACGCAGTCAGCGCTACCAGCACGAACTTTCGCTGGCCTACGTCGACATCGACGACTTCAAGTCCATCAACGACCGCTCGGGGCACGCGGACGGCGACCGTGTCCTGCAGGAAGCGAGCCGTGCGATGCGGAGCGTCGTGCGCTCTGTGGACACCGTCGCTCGCCTCGGCGGCGACGAGTTCGCGATCCTCATGCCCGAGACCGGGCCCAGCGAGGCTCGAGCCTTGGTCGAGCGCTTCAGGCATGACGTGTCCGGTCTCAGCACCAAGCTCGGACGCCCCGTCGCCTGCAGCATCGGCCTCGTGACCTTCACGCGGCCGCCGGGTTCACTGGAGGAGCTTGTCGCCGCCGCCGACGAGCTGATGTACGCGGCGAAACAGCATGGCAAGGACCGCATGGCGCAGGCGGAGCGGACCGGCAGCTACGGGTCGGCAAACGGTGAGTCAGATCTCCCACGGTCACTGCGCAATGGAGGACGCGGGCATCGGGGGGCTCGAGACTGAGAGGTCTCGAAGGACCTTGTCGTCGGCGCCGGCCGAGCTCCCGGCGTCGCCCTCAGCTCTTGGCTTCGGTCCTCAGGCTCCACACAGTTTCGGGCGGAGCGGACGCCGGCCGCGGCAACCTGGAGGCAAGCGCGGCTACCACAAGCGGCAGCGCGGCGATCACATAGAGCACCGAGCTCGGCCCCGCCGCGTCGCCGAGCAGGCCGAGCGCGGCCACGATGAGGCCGCCGGCGCCGCTGCAGAGGCCGATCGTCAGGCCGGTAGCGAGACCCATGTGCGCCGGCAGGTACTCCTGCGCCAGCACGAGCGCGATGCTCACATTCGCGTTCATGGCGAGTCCGATGAGGACCATCAGGGGGATCATGGCGCCGTAGCTCAAGCTGGGCAGCAGTGCGATCGCCGGCATCAGCACAAGCTGGGGCACGATGAGGACGAAGCGGCGTCCGAGGCGCTGGGCGCCAAAGCCGCCGAGCAGCGTGCCGGCGGCGGCGGCGGCGAGCAGCACGCTCGTCATCACGTTGCTCGCCGCGGGGCTCATCGCCCGCGCCTGGACGACGAACAGTGGCACGTACGTGAGCAGACCCGTGGTGACCGCGCTGGCGATGCAGAACAGCGCGACCAGGCAGGCGAACGGGCGCCACTCCGAGCCGAGCGCCTGCGCCTGCGGGCGCAGCGCGTGTTCGCCCGCCGGCGTCTCGCGGAAGCGCCGCAAAGCCACCCCGACTGCCGCCGCCGCGGCCAAGGGCACGACGGCGATGACCAGCGTCCCGTGCAGACCCAGAGGCGCGAGCGTGGCCGCCACCACGAGAGGGCCGAGCGCATAGCCGACGCCGCCGCCAACCGAGAAGACGCTCATGTCGGCGGTCACGCGGCTACTCGAGGCGTGCCGTGCCCAGCGCGCGCCCTCGGGATGATAGACGGCGACTCCGGCGCTGCAGAGGGCCACGGCGAGCAGGGTGAGGGGATAGCTCGTCGCAAAGCCGACGGCGCCGATTCCGAGTCCGGTGAGAATGAGTCCGGCGGGCAGGAGCCAGCGTGCCTCGCGACTGTCCCCGTGAGCGCCGACCAGCGGTTGGAGCAGAGCGCCGGCGACGCTGGCGGTGAGCGCGAACACGCCGGCGGCCGCGTAGCTGTAGTGCCGCTCCACGACCAGGAAGGGCAGCAGGGCGAACAGGGCGCCCGAACACAGGTCGGCGCACCCATGCCCCAGCGAGAGAGCAAGCAGCGTGGGGCGCGAAGCAGGTCGGCGACCGGCGGCGCTCATGAGGCGCTCAGTCCGGGGGTGCGGGCACTGCGCGTGGCGACCCCGGCCATCAGCTCCGCCTGTTCACTGTGCCTGGCATCACCTGTGAGTGTACCGTGCCGGAGTCCTGAAAGAGTCACGGCCTGACGCAAGCGCGCGCTGCGCGCCGGCTCCGAGAGCGGGGTCCGCCGCCTCAGGGCCGGGATGCCGTCTTCTCGTCACAGAGCGCAACGTGGCTCTTGCTCGCCTTGATGCACGTGCCCTCATCTCAACGATCCGCAATGCAGTACGCCGCTGGCTGCGGATCGTCGAGCGTCACGCTGGACTTCTGACGCGCCTCGAGTCTCAGGTCCAGTTCGTGGGCCAGGGCCGCGGCCGGCGGCGGACGCGTCCGGCCGGCGATGCGCCGGTGATCGGGGAAGAGGGCCGGCACAGGGCCGACTTCCGCGGACCGCACGCGCCATGAGGTCGTCTCGCGACAGCGGACCGCGTCCTCACGAAGGCGGAGCGCTTCATGGAGACTAGCCATCGTCAAGCTGCGGGCAGCCGACCGCGGTGTTGTGACGCTCCCGCCATGGGACTATCCTGCACGCGTGCTGGACGGCCCGACGCCGCGACGCCGCGGAGATCGCCCAGCTCGACCGGGATGGCCTTCGGCAGCCCGCGCTTCTAGGAGTTCCATGAACCTCATCGTCAATATGATCTACCTCGCCCTCACGATATACGCCTGGATGATCGTCGGCCGGGCGGTGCTCTCGTGGCTCCATGTGCGTCCCGGTACTGCGCTCTTTCGCATCGACAGAGTGCTCTCCCAGGCGACGGAGCCCTACGTGGCGCTCTTCCGCCGCCTGCCGATGGCTCGCCTCGGCGCCGTCGGCATCGACTTGAGCTCCGTCGTGGCGCTGGTCGTCCTGCTTGTCGCGATGCAGATCATCGTGCGACTCTAGTCCCCAGCGGAGCCTCGCCGATCGAGAGGCGTGACCGCGCTCGGTAGCGAAGCCGACCGACAGCTGCGGTCAGATCAGTGCGGCAGCCCCCACCAGCTCTCGTAGGAGTCCGGGACCTTGAGCCCGGCGGCGAACTTCTTGCGCGTCTCGGCGAGGTCCTTGCACTCCTCGAGCTGCTTCTGCACGGCCGGCTCGAGCGCCTCGTTGAAGGCCCCCACCGCCTGGTTCACGGTCTCGACCGTCGCCTCGATGAGGTGCAGCGCGTCGGCGAAGTACTGGTTCGCCGCGTGCGCCCGCGGGAACTCGGCGGCGTAGCGCACCACGAGCCGCTTGCCCGGCACGTCGACGCGCACGCCGGCGTGCTGCAGCTCGTCGTCGTCTTCGGCGGCCAGGGCCAGGGTCGCCGCGCCGTCGATGGTCACCAGCAGCTCGACGGCCGTTCCCGCGACGACCACGGGGGAGCCGCCGGGTTCCTCCTGGCCGGGTTCGCCGGCCACGGCGATCTTCGTCGGACGCGGCATGTCGAGGATGACGCGATGCAGGCGCACCGGTTCGATGTAGTGCCGCCGGGCGATGTCCTCGCCGGCCGACTTGAGGTTGCGCGAGAGCAGGACGTCGTCGACGACGGTATCGGCGTCGCGCAACGCCGTGGCGAGTGCGGACTCCAGGGCGGAAGCCAGGCTCATCGGGATCCCTCCATGTGGTGATCGTTCGAGTGATGGCGGCGTTAGTGTATCTCCGCATGAGGCCGGCGGTCTGGGCGGGGGAGGCCTGACGGGCGCCAGGGCTCCGGCTCGCCAGCGGACCGGCGGTTCTCAAGGGCGCTGCCATGCTCTTCTCACTCCGCCCGACAGTGTCGCGCGCCGTCTTGGCTTTGGCGCCCGCCGGCGTCCAGTGCGACCGGGAGGCCGAGATCCTTGTCGTGCGGCGCTGGGTTGGTGACGGCAGCCGGTACCGGGTTGCCGCGGAGACACGTCCCGGGGCGCCCGCACAGGCTAGGAGCCTCCGCCGCTGGGCGTCGGCTCCTCGTCGTTGCCGTCGCGCGCCGCGGCAGCCCTCGCGAGGATGGCTTCGATCACCTCGGTCTTGGCCTCGGCATAGTGCTGCATCGTAGGCCAGCGCTTCGCCGCCAGGCGTCGCTTTGTCCGCGCGTAGAGCTCACGATCGGCGGTGTCCCGGCGCAGCCGGTCGCGCAGCGTGAGGTAGCGCTCGATCTCTGGTGAGTCCGGCGAGAAGATGTGCACGTGCACGTCCTTGGCCGGCGTGCGCACCATGCGGTGCTCATAGAAGTCGGGCTCGCGCACGCGCAGCACGTAGCCGGCAGCCTCCAGCGCGGGGAGATACGAGCGTTCGTCGGCTGCGTCGTCAACAACGAGCAGGATGTCGACGATCGGCTTGGCGGCGAGCCCGCCGACGGCCGTGGAGCCGATGTGTTCGATCAGCTGCTCGCGGCCGCCGAGAGCCGCATCGATCCGCTCGGCTTCAACGGCGAATCGTTGCGCCCAGCCGGGGTCGTGGTCGACCACTTCGATGACGGGGCTCTCGACCCCGCCGATCAGGACATCGGGCAGGTAGTCGTCGAGCTCTTCGTCTGATCGCTGGTCACCCATCGCACGATCATAGCGGCGCGCACAGAGGAGCGCTGCTCCACCGTGATCGCCGGCCGTGCGCAGCTGCTAGAGTGAACCTCGTACACGACGCGTCGTGATCGATCGGAGGCATGCAGTGAGCTACTCGGTGATCGACGTCAAGGACTTCGAGGGTCGGCGCACGCCTGTGGCGCGGGCACTCGGCGCGCTGGCGATCAAGGCGAACCAGTTCGACTCAGAGCCCGATCAGGCCGGCCACGAGCACGACGAGCTGAAGACGGGCCAGGAAGAGCTCTACGTGCCGCTCCGAGGCGCGGGCTTCTTGCGGATCGACGGCGAGAAGGTCGATCTCGAGCCGGGGCGCTACGTGCTCGTCGGGCCGTCCGCGCTCCGCCGGGTGGACGCAGGGCCTGAAGGCCTCTCGTATCTCGTGATCGGCGCCGGCGTGGAAGGCTCGAACGGCTGAAGGAGCAAGGTGGAATCCAAACCGAGGTGGCGTCGACGGATGCCGTACATCCTCGCCGGACTGCTGCTCTTCGCGCTGACGTTGCGGAGCGGGCCTCTGGTCCAGCTCGTGTTCTGTGCCTTCGCGGTGGGATTTGGCGTGTGGCAGATCTGGATGCGACAGGCCCGGGTGCGGTGGACCGGGGCGATGTTCATCGCCGTCGGGCTCTACCTGGCGTCCTGGTACCAGCCGTGGTGGCTCGTCTACTTCGGGGCCTGGATCCTCGTGCTGGTCACGCTCGTGGCCGAGGCAGGCCGCTCAATGGAGGCCCGGCGGGCCGCCCGCAGGGGCTGACCGCCTCGACGTGCTGCTCTGTATGATGGTACCCCACTGGGCGCGGGCAGGAGGTCGACGATGGCGCAGCCGTTGAAGGATCGCGACGACGTCGAGTTTCCGCATCCCCTCGAGCCCTACGCGCCGCTCATCATCAATGTCGCGCTAACCGGAGTGATCCCGACGCGGGCGATGACGCCGCACGTGCCGCTGAGCCCCGAGGAGATCGTGGCCGACGCCGTCCGTTGTCACGACGCCGGCGCGGCCGTGGTCCACGTCCATGCCCGCGACCGGGAAGGGCGGCCGACCTACGAGGCCGGCGTCTTCGCCGAGATCATCGGCGGCATCCGCAAGGAGCGACCGCAGCTGATCGTCTCAGCGACGACGAGCGGGCGGCGGTCCGGCGAGCTCGAGCAGCGGGCGGCGGTCCTCGAGCTCGATGGAGATGCCAAGCCGGACCTCGCCAGCCTCACCACCGGCTCGCTCAACTTCAACGACGGTCCGTCGGTCAACAGCCCGGACGTCATCACGGCGCTCGCCGAACGCATGCTCGCGCGCGGGATCAAGCCGGAGCTCGAGGTCCTGGAGCTGGGCATGATCAACACCGCCAAGCTGCTCATCGGGAAGGGTCTGGTGCCGCCTCCCTACTACTTCAATATCTTGCTCGGCTCGCGGCACACCACGGCCGCCACGGCGCTCAATCTGAGCGTGGCGATCGCCGGGCTGCCGTGCCGGTCGGTCTGGTCCGGGACCGGGCTGGGCCGCTTCCAGGTGCCCGTGAACATGCTGAGCATCGCCATGGGCGGCCACGTACGCACCGGCGTCGAGGACAATCTCTACTACGACCACGAGCGCTCGCGGCTGGCGAGCAACGAGGATCTCGTGCGCCGGCTGGTCCGCATCGCCACGG